>Ga0256835_1000102_pt1 | contig 67578 bp, 77 predicted proteins | sample PIR30metaG_FD_185972 | JGI IMG/M metagenome (GOLD analysis project Ga0256835, IMG submission 185972) | Hydrothermal vent microbial communities from East Pacific Rise, Pacific Ocean - PIR-30 | ecosystem: Environmental > Aquatic > Marine > Hydrothermal vents | place: Pacific Ocean: East Pacific...
CTCTTCCTGTCCTTTAGAGCTCTCTTAAGTATGTTAAGTGCCTCTTCACGATCCTGTAACAGTACTTGAGCAAAATCGCTAGATAGCACATATTTTACACGTCTACCACGCTTGTAGGCTATTGCCTGTAAGATACCTGCCATATGTAGCTTCTTTAGGAAGGACTTCACTCGCATCATTGCGCTATGAGAAGGCTCGCAGTCTCTACTATCATAGTCTTGTTGGCAAAATATGTACCTTGAGAGCTGTCTAGTAGAGATTGTTCTTGCATGTATGTTTCCACTGCTCGTGACATAGCTTAGGAATGCTCTTATGAGATCATCATCAGAGAGTTCTCGAATGTCCTGAATCTTCCTCATCACGTTCACGACCAGTGTCTAGTTTATTGACTTTTAAATCATCAATACGTAGGCAGAACATGGCAGAGGTAATCGTTTACGCACGTGCAAACTGTCCACACTGTCACATGATTATTACTAGGCTGACACGTGCATTAATGGAGCTTGGCTTACCCCCACCACTCGTGCACTATGTCTCACCACTAGAAGAGCCACCACTGCCACCAGTAGCCATTGGCATAGACCTTGAGCAGGGCGGAAAAATCCTAGGTCCTGTACTTACTGAGCCTCTTCGTGGTAGTGTTCCTGTGACTTACATTCGCCTATTTTTCCATCCTGCAAATGTTGTGAACATTGTCGTGTATGGTAGTGTTAGACGTGAGGAAGATGTAGAGAATCTGTGTAAGAACATTGCACTACTAATCAAGCTGTACCTACGCAGGTAGTTGACGTTGTTGATGATGGTGTTGAAGGTGGGAAATTTTTTAGTCTTTTGCTAGATAGAGAGAGTGAGGGTTTAATATGGCTAGGATAAATACGCTACTAGCAACAGTACTAGCACTAGTGGCACTTGTGCTTGCTGTACCTATTGCACATGCTTCAACTAGCGTTACAGTACTAGTAAAGTCGAGCACTGGAGCAGTCGTTAATGGTGCAGTAGTGTACGCGTACCAGAATGGTAAGCAAGTAGCAAAATGTACAACAAACAGCTCAGGTATCTGTACACTATCATTGCCATCTAACACAACTACACTATTCTTCGTAAGTTATGGCAGTGCAAAGTACGCAATAATGACAGTTGAGAAGTATGTACCTGCAAAGGTGACGATTGATGCATCTAAGATGCACTATGCTAAGTTGCTGACAAACGTTAAGTATAACATTCCTGTCAAGGTAGAGCCAATTGCAGTAAAGACAAACGTGACACTTAGCCTAAACGCAACACTCTACGCTAAGGAAGTTGTTGAGATTCACTACCCCAAGACGTACAGTGTTGCACCATTTAGAGAGGTGCAGTTTGAGAAGGTCAAGTACGATAACGTGACTAGCACAAACACGACAATTACACTAGACCTATCAAGCAAGGACTATGAGGCAGTTGCATACTACAAAGTTGTTTGGCACGTAGCACCAAACATCTACCTATTCGTTGGAATTGGCATACTGTTCCTAATACTGCTAATCGTGCTAGCACTAACAAAGGGTAGGAGAATCAAGGTAAAGACAGTTGGAACATACTAAAACCAAACAACAAAACCCACCTCATTTTCTCCTCTCTTTTCTCCATCTCGCTCTTACTTATTTATCCCTCCTGTACTTTTCATAGTTCGGTATGAGTCAGGTACTTGATGAGGTTACTCTCGACGATTTTGTTAATAGGCTAGAGAGGCGTGTTGAGGGGTACCTCAGGAAGAATCTTGTGCAGAGGTTCAGTGTTGGTCATCCCGCGGACTATATCATGCCAATCTTCAGGTATTGTCTACATGCTGTTGGTGAAGTTTTCAAGAACAGTAACGTGAAGCCTACGTTACGTGACTTTATTGTTCAGCTTCAGTTCTGTATACATGACATGACTAATGTCATAGCTAAGACACTTAGCAAGATTGTGGATGAGTTTGCTCCTGAAATATATGAAGAGTATTCGAAACTGAGAAAGGCACAGCTAGCACCAGCATAATAACGATAAGTAATGGCTACTGCAAGAACACGCACACAATCAACAAAGCGTAGGTACGCGTCTAGGAAACGCAGATTCAAGATTAGGATTGGGTATGCGAAGATTTATTGGAAGACAATTTTCGCAACTATACTACTGACACTCGTTATTGTTGGTGCTTTGCAGGGAGTTGTGCCACCACTATTAGCACTGTGGGCTTGCACTAACCTGATGGCTTTCATAGTAATTAACGAGAAGTTTACACGTGGTGAACGTTGGGGAACTAGGCAACTTGTTGCAATGCTTACAGTACTAATAGTTACGACATACTTATTCCTAGCACTGTCGAGAATATTCTCGTGAGAGTTACCGAGGTTAGGATAGACACGTCATTTGTCAGGAAGGGGAACAAGAACATTCTTAGGCTAAGAATGTACAGGAACGGTAGGTACCTAGGCTACGTTAAGGTAGTCTGCTGTGACGATTCGGATGACTGTGACCTAGAGTATAGTAGTCGCGAGTTTGCTATACTGCTAAACAACGTGTATAGGATCGACCCAATTAAGCTACTCGACACGTATCTTAGAGTAGCTAGGAACTGCACGTGGTGAAGAGTGTACCTGCAAGTTCCTGCAAGATTCGCTTAACTACCCTCTGCATGACATCTCTGTTAAGTACCTTGGCAACAAAGTTCTTCTCAACTAGTCTACACTTTTCCTCTATTCTCCTACGCGCAGTTGCTATACAGGATCGCACGTCCATGCTAGCTACCTCTAGCAGAAGTGTGCAATTGCCAATCTTTACTACAGGACTGTCTCTAGTATGTACAAAATCGATTACGTGAACCGCAAGTTCCTGTGGTAGACACTTTGCTACTTCCCTAACCAGCTCTCTATGTAGTGTAGCTCTGAGCCACATGAGCGAGATTCCCGTGTAGGCACGTAGTCCTACCCTAACTATGGCAGGTACAATACTGTCAAGCTCAGTCTCTGTAAGCATTATCCTACGGTCAAGACCTGTAGATGAGCTTACTTTCAGGACTGTGCCATTAACAAACTCTTCACATAGCCTACGCGATACTTCCCTAACCTTCTGTAGCAGTTCAAAGACTTCACAATCAACGTCAAGCGTCAGGTATATCCTACTTACCCTATGTGCACCATCTAGCCGTATGGAAAGTACGGCAGTGTCCTGAGTCTCTACCTGCACTATACTGCTTATGATGCTTGGTGTGAAGGTGCTCTGCAGTAGTTCACGTACCTTATCGCTAAGCTTCTTGACCATGTTCACGTACATCTCCACGATCTCGCATAGTGCATCCTTACCCACACGTCTAAGGTATGTGACAAGTAGCTTCTCTGCCTGTTCTGGACTTAGGTACAGGTCAATGCTTGCAGTAACTACGCGAGAGACGTCTAGACCTGCACGATAGCTAACGGTCACGTTGCCGAGCACTGGTAGACTAATGGTGAAGCTGTCGCTTACTGACCTAACATAGAGGTCAGCACCTGCCATGTACATTACTGTTTCACACACTTAAAACACTAGGACTTTCCGCACCTATGCCTAAGCCTACGCGCATAACCACAGGGCAGATAGTGCTCAAGTACTAGCCTCAGACTCTCACTCTCAGGTGGGTCAAGACCACGCTCACACTCCTCTAGTACCCTCAGGTACATGCTAACGAACATGTGTAAGTACCTACTCTTCAGGTCAGTCTCAATGTTACCACTCATGTGCTTCTGCTACTGTTACATTACAGGTGTTTCACGTATTTAAGTTAATATGCTACCTCTAGAGTGTCAGGTACAGTAATCTCGAAGGCACTCAATCCCCCGCGAGTAAACCCATGGAAGGTGGTGCAAAAGCTTAGGCGGGGAAAACCACTGTCACCTACCGAGAAGTTTCTCGTAGAAATTTCAGGAATCTCAGGTACAGAACCTAGGCTAGAGATCATGCGTAGGATAGTGCTAAGCTTTAGAGCACTAAGAGATATTGCAAGACTATTCCACATACATGGCAGAGAGCAGAAGCGTAGGAACATTCTACGTGGAGAAGTAACGTACCTAACACTACCAAAGGCAGACACCATGAAACTCCTGATAGAGCTCGCAGACAGGGAATATGATGGTGCTCATGGTCTAGTACTTGAGGCATTTGACTTCATGAAAAAACTCACGGTAGTCAAAGAAAATGATGAACAGTACATTGCCCTAGATGGCAACATTGTCACTATTGAAGACACGGTTCCTAGACTACCGAGAGAGCGTCAGGAACTTGAGAAGTTCCTGCAAGTACTCGTGGAGTATTATAACAAGAATGAGTGCCCGATAGTGAGGCGAGTCAAGTGGCTTGACGTTGGTCTAATAATGATGAACAATGTCCTAAACAAGCTAGGCTACGACGTAGCTACACCACGTGAAGCTGTGGAAATATTGGAAAAGTGCAGGAAAATTGGACTTGTACAACACTTCGAAGTTTACAGAAACAGAAATGGCACAGGCACAACAAGACCTAGGCAGATAAAGACACTAAGATTCAAGATATTCCTAGCTTAGCAATAGGCAGTTTCTGCAAGTATAATTTTTACACGCTTAGGCTCTAGTATTCCTCTCTCGACTGCTTTCTCAAGTACTTCCTGTATCGTCTTTGCACTAGTCTCAAGCTGTATCTGGTAGAGCTTCTCCTTTAGCTCTCTTACCCATGCTCCGGGCTTTCTCTCGGGGAACATTCTCAGTATGATTTCTCCCGTGACTAGTGGCTTAGGCTTAGTTTGCTCTGTTAGTCTCTTCAACACTTCAAGTGCCTGCATGTAAGCTTCCTCAAGTCCAGCATCAGCATAGGCTAACAGTAACAGCTTCTCCACAAGCTTAGCATCACCAAGCTTCGTCACTAACCTACTTACCCACTTCTCGACCTGTACACTCTGAGCAACGTACTGATGAGGCAACATGTGGTACCTAACCAATGTAACTACCTCACGAATAACTGCACAGCTAAACCTCAATCTCCTGAGGATCTCTTCCGCAAGTCTTGCACTCTCCACCTCATGTCCATGAAATGTTCCACTTCTCCTAAAGGTCACGACCTTGCCAACGTCATGTAACATACCTGCAAGCAGTAAAGGCACGTCCCTAATGCCAAGCTTCTCTAGTCTCATTACCACATCTAGCGTGTGCTGAAACACAGATTCACCATAGTGATGTCTCATGCCTACAGCATGGTAGACTTGTGTAGCCTCATGAAGCTCAGGAATAATGTACTCTAGTAGGCTCGCCTCCTCTAGTAGCTTAAGGAACTTTGCTAGACAGCCCTTCTCCATGACCTTGATAAATTCATCACGTATTCTCTCCCAGCTAACCCTCCTGATGTGACTAGCATATTCTCTAATTGCCTTGAGTGACCCCTCCTCTATTTCGAAATCGAGCACTGATGCGAACCTGACTGCTCGCATCATCCTGAGTGGATCCTCAAGTATCCTATCCCTCGGCTCTCCGACGAATCTTATGATTCGTCTCTTCAAGTCTTCTAGACCACCTACAAGGTCAATTACCCTGCCATGCCTATCCATGGCAAGTGCATTAATTGTGAAGTCTCTTCTAGCAACATCCTCAGCAAGCGACCTAGCCCACGAAACTACAGGTCGCCTACCGCCACGACCATATTCAGGATAGACCTCGCGTCTAAACGTTGTGACTTCAACATCAGCATCAGGCAAGACGACCTTTACAGTACCAAACTCTACTCCAATTGGTACCACCTTAAAGCCGTGAGACTCTAATAGGCGCATAGACTCTTCAGGAGTTGCATTTGTAGCAATATCATAGTCATGTGGTATCTTACTCAATAACAAGTCACGTACACAGCCCCCTATTAAATATGCTTCATATCCATGAGCCTCGAACAGTTCAAGGATCTTAATTACTGAAGATGGGATCTTGGTAACGTCAACAATCAGTTCCATACCAATTATATATTATGGTATTCGCATATTTAAGTTTTGTCACGAGTTCTCTCAAATGTCTTCAGGTACTCACACACCACACGCATACGTTCATACTTCACAGACTTAAATGTCACATTCTCAAGCATTGAAAGAAGAGCTCTCAAATGTTCAAATTCACCACATTGATAGACGTATTCTCAAATGTATGTAGCTTACACAAAAATTTGTGTAGAAACATTCTGCACATATATGCACACGATATTGATAACATTTTTCTCAGATGAACTTACACGTTCACGTAGACCTCATTCACCTTTGCAGAAGTTAGAAGAAAATGAGAAAATGCTTTTAAGTTTTTACTTACTTTCATTTCCTAGCCCCGTTCGCGGGGTACCGCGACGGGGGCGGAGCCCCGCCCGCAACTGACAGATGAAAGCCCCGACAGAAAGAGCCGACAAATGAGGAGAATCACAGGGATGAGGGAAGCGGGGCATGAACCTAATACTCTCACATGTGTCCCTATTCCACATTTTGTCTCTCGCTCTCTCACATAAGTGCGCTCAATCACGTAAGTTCTAGACTTCGTATTGTACCTTAGTGTCTCTTGATGTGATAGCTCTCTCACTTTGTGTACCTGCTTCTCACATGATAACCACATTGACACTCTTATTCTCACATGGTGTGTTTTCCCCCCACATTCATCTCCTAGTACAGAGTTCGTGCCTGTATACGACACGTATGTTTTTGGTACTTGCTTTCTCACATGATGATAGTCACATTCACAAGTGTGTTAGCACGTATGAACATACATTTACATGATCTCTTGGTCTCTACAATCTCAAATGTTTTATATTACTCACATTCTTACAGTACTTGCACAATACATCTCTTGTTTTTCTACGTTCTCAAATGATTTATCCTACCACATCTTTGATGTACACGATCTCACATGTTTTGTAACTGCACCTTTGATGTAAACTTTCTCAAATGTTATTACGCCTCACTTTGTTGCTCACAGTCTCTACATGCATTACAACTCCACTTTTACTACACCTACCCTTGCATTACAGTTTCTCAAATGTGAGTCCTTGCCACAGTCTTACTCATTGTTTTCCGAAGTCTCAAATGTAAACTCTGTTCGCTAGTATTGTTGCCTTGCGCAGTATGTATCTAAGTTTCTCACATGCGCATCCGCGCCTATTCACTATCGCGCATTTTTACAGATGTTTTAAATGTTAACACGCATAGTTTGGGAGACTACTTCTCAAATGTGTATCAAAATCACCTACAGCACGCATTTACACTCGTTTTGAACGATGGCTTCTCACATGAAAATTGAATTCACATATTGTATCCGCGGTTCTCACATGTAAATGCCGTTCACAGACAGTTTGAATTTCTCCTATTCTCACATGAGCATAAGCTCCACCACAGACATAGTGTCTAGATGAGTCTCAGATGTGTCTTTTTCTCACATAGAGACTCAAAAGATTTGGGACTTTGATAAAAACCTTCTCACATGTGTTACCCGTACACATTGCACGTATTATTCTCAGCATGCTGTGAAGAGCCACGTATATCCATGTTCTTCACATATTTAACCTATTTTGATAGTGTTCTCGCATGGTTAGGTACGTTGTTACTCTTAGAGAAGTCTTTGATATGGGCAGTACAGACCACGTGTGGGTACTTGATGATCCTAGGGAAGCATTCGAGAAGTATAGCGACCTGATAACTAAGACACTTAGGGAACTTAAGATCTTTAACATACACTGCGAGAGTGAGGAAATGTCACGTAGCCACGTCCTAGTTGCACTACACAAGAATGGCATGCGTAGAGTAGATGAGGATGATGTAGATTCAGCCGTCTGCATCAGGATAGATGTTGGAGACCCCGACACATGCACCAGATGGGACAGGATAATCTGCATAGCAGAGGTCTATGTGTAGATTGTTACTATCATTCTCACATGTGAGAACATGAGCACATGCACGTTGTATCTCCCACTCTCGCATGTAATTATACGTCACAGCTCAACAACTTGCCTACCATCTCTCTCAAATGTGAATAATAGTCACATTGATTCTCCACTTCTCAGATGCAGTTGAGGACTCACGCCTAGAGTAGATATTATCTACTTTTTGTATGAGCACAATCCCAAGTGAAGAATATTTCCACGAGCCATGATCATGTAAGTGCTTTGTGACGTATCTTCTCGCATGACTTTTCTATACTTAACATATTGGCAACTTCTTTCTCTCAATGCGGGTACTTTCATCACAGTAGAAAGAGAGGGGGAGAGAGCGAACTTTCAATATTGTGTAAGTGTCTCCCACGTGGTTACGGGTTTCACAGGATTTTCCTATTGTGCACACACTTCTAACATGCGTATATATGTCACGTGGGGGAGCATTGTCCCCTAACGTCTAGCCATGTATGACTAGTCCACGTGTTGTTATTGGTAGTTCCCATGTGGACTAAGAAGCTCACTTTGTAGACTATTATCTCACATGCAGTCCACGTCACTTTGCGTCCATTACTCTCAGACAAATGTTATGAGCATTCACTTTTGCTTTTTGCTCGGCGTATTCTAGCATGGCAAGCGTCTTCACTTTCAAGCATTTTTTGTAGAGTGCGTTCCCAAGTGATTTTATTCACCACTTTAAGGGATTGTAAACTTTCGTCACAGTTGAAAAGTTTCGTCACTTGCAGGTCTACGTTCTCGCATGTGGGTCAAATTCACGTGGTTTTTATTTGTGTAAGTTTTTCATATTTGCGCGCCTACACTCACTTGTTCTATTACTCTCCTGCTTCTTCACCTTCCCCTTCCTCTTCTAGTCCAAGTCTCTCAAGTTCCTGCTTCTGTGCTTGTGCTCTCTCCTGTTCTGCACCCTTGACTAGCTTCTGTATCTTCTTCTCTTTGTACTGCTCGACTACGTACTTGAGCATCTTCGTTAGGTCACTGTACGTGTGCTCGATTAGGTACTTGTACTTGTCAGGCACGATCTTGCTGTAGAGCTCGTCCATTGCAGGTACTGGAACGTCCACGAATGGGACAGTTCCCTGATGACCCTGCTCCATGACACTCTTTGGCAATCTCCTACGCCACCACTCCTCCATGTTGTCGGGGTACTTGAGGCACATTGCGACTAGCCACAGGTGTGTTAGCAGTACCTTAGCACAGGAGTATACTCCTGCACTTAGCGCAGATAGGAATGGTCTACGCCTCTTCTCTGCACTATACCTCTGGTATGCCACAGCCATCTTATAGAGAACCCACACACCATACCAAGGCACAATCCCTTCCTCATTATTCTTCACAAACTTCGGCAATGCAAATCTCCACGTGTAGCCGTAGATACCTGTCACCGACTTGTAGATGATGTCTCTCATACGTGGGTCATAGGGTATTGGGTACCTACCAGTCACTTCACTACGCTTAGCAAGTATCTGAGGCTTCCAGTCAAGTGGCTTATAGTACACAAGCCACTTGCCCGGTATTGTACGATACATCTCGTTACCACAGATTGGGCACAGCACCTTCTGTGGTGGAGGCGGAACATTCCTAGCATAGTATACCCTACACTTCTCACACACTGCCACAAAGTACGCTCCTGTACGTGCCATCAACTTCGAGCTCTTAGACAAGTCCCTCTGCGTCTCTAGTAGGTAGATCAGTCTTGCACTATTGATCTTTCCAAGACCCTTTACTTTACATAGCCAATTCTTGTACACAGGATGATCCTCAATCATTGAAAATGCCTGCCTCTCAATCTTCTCACACCACCTATCAAAACCATCAAGTATCTCCTTCACATCAATCCTAGGCTCCATGTCAATAACCTCAACAATCTTACCACCACACAGTGGACATCTATCAGGCACATCCTTCAGCTTCTTTCTACGCCTAGGCACCTGCAATGTCTTCGTCGCAGTCTTCTCCTGAGTAAGCTTAATCAAGTGATTATTCTCGCAGAGTATGTACGTTGCACGTGCATGTCTATTAGCTATACGCTTCTTCTCTTCCGTAAGCTCGTTATAGGTCTTGATGAGGTTATGGAGTTGCCACACCTCTTCTTTCGTTAGCCACAGAGGCATGTAACTAATAGTCTAACAAGTTTAAAAGCCCGTGAATTTCAGTAACACACAATCAGGAAAGTAGGAGCAAAATCACGCAAGTAGAAGCAATATACAGTACTGCTAGCACAGTTGCAAGTCCAATACCTGCAAAAAGCCCAAGCTCATTACGAGTAGTAGCACAAACATACACAAGTGGGGTAACTGCCAACAAGTACATGACAGTAAAGATCAGGACAATGACAAGCACAAAGCTCAGACACATCCAACATAACTCCAAGAAGCACACCTAAAAACTACTCATGTAAAAAGATCTAACAAATGACTGAACTAGAACTATTCCACAAGATCGAGTACTGCTACTGGTACACGGTTGCGAACAGGTGGAAAAGAGCACACATCTTGTCGAGGCTAGTACTACTGGACGACATTGAGAAGTGTCTAAGAGACGTATTTCACATTGAGCTACCTAAGGAAGAACTCTTCGAGATTCTGAAACAGGAAGAGAAGAGGGAAATGGAGACTGGTCAAATAAATCTGAGAGTAAGCGCAGGTAGGTACTTCCCCGGAATGTTAATACCAGTAGAATTTTACAGACCAATAACACTAAACAAGGAAGACCTCAAGAAAATGGGACTACCAGTTGGAACACCAGAATGGAAGCAAATATTTGGAGTTGACAGTCCTGAAGCTCCCTAGTTAGGCAAGGTAGACTTGCAGTTCCTTCTTTAGCTCCCTTTCCTTAATCTTATTAACAAAACTGTCTGTCCTGTAGAAGACCTTCACTTTATTGTCCATGTTCTCGTCAATCATCTTAAAGACCATGAGGATGTCATAGAGTGTTAATGTATCGAACGTTCTCTTGCTTAGGATATTTACCTTAATGACGTTTGTTAGTAGTTTCAGGATCTCTTCCTCAAATTCTCCATCTCCAAGATCAACAACTATCGTAGCTGTGATTTCTCTAGCACCACTATTGTACTCCACTTCGCGAATCTCGACCTTGACCCTGTGCTCCGTCCTCCTGTAAGACTCGGTCTCGGTAACCTTGGGCTCTCCTGAAGTTGGGAGAAGTATTGTTAGGGTCTTAGCCTTCATAACCGATAATAATTACGGTTTTCTCATATTTAAGCTTTATGTCACGATCCCGAGCAAGCGTAAATGATTTGCACTTGCTGTGGCTATAAGCCACAGGTCGTGACTTCCTGCATAACTTACGATCTTGGACACGTCTAGACTAGCAAGCATAGATGCTAGAGCAATCCTGTAAATAGCAACGCCAAGAGAGTCAAAGTATGTTGGTAGTGATGTGACATAGCTGTGATAATTTGCTTTGCATCTCGGTCTCTTTCTGAGACTAATTTCGAATTCTACGAAGGGGTCAGCTCTTCTAGAGAAGCTCATAACCAATAGCAAATATGGATTTCACGTATTTAAGCTTTGCGTTCGTGTTCTGGACAAAACATAATTTTCTCTCTAGCACTTACTTTACCTGTATGAGTATTGACAGGATCGCAACACTGCTTGAATCAAAGCTTGAGAGTGACAAGTCTAGCATAGGTACGAAATATGATGATGTTCTGAAGAGTCTAGGTGTTGCTGAGGCACTTAAGAGAGTTGGGGAGAATCTTGAGAGTCTGATAGAGATTGCTGAGTCTGGTCTTGAGACAGTTATCGACTATGGTCGCATAGTTGAGAAGCTTCGCGACGTTTCTACACTCCTGAAGTATATTGGAGAGCAAGCATACCTCTACGATAGTTCACTACAACTGTCCGCGAGCAGTGTCGCGTCTGACCTAGAGAACATTGCAAATCAGCTACATGTCGGATATTTCGATTGCTTGAACAAGTCTGGTAATGACCTTTCCATGCTCAAGGTCTGCCTCATGGAGAAGCTGAGAGAGGCAGAGCCAAAGATCAGGCAGGCACTGGAGAAGCTTGGTAAGAAGCTTGAGCTTGCACTAGTCTAGCCTGACTATTATACTTACACGAGCTCGAAAATGTGTGCATTCCCCTCTTTCCTGTATCTAAAACCGTAGTAGTTGCTCAATCTTTCACATTCCTGCTCTGTCCACGGTACCTTATCCGCACGGACAATTGCCACTACCCTCATCTTCACTGCCTTAGACAGAGCATAGAGGTACTCTAGGAATAGGCGCACGCTACCATGCACAGTGTAGAACTCTAGGTAGAGTGTAGGTGTTGGCAATCTAACAATGTTAACATCAGGAACAGCATCATCAAGCTCACTCTCTGCAACATGCGCCATAATTATCGGTAGCTTACTGTTACGTATGCCAAAGACTGACCTGTATATCCTAGATGCAGTATTGAGAATCTCCTGAACATTATGCAACACATGTGCTCTAGCTACCATGTATGTTGTAGGGACTTTTCGCTTTTAATCATGTGTATTTAAGCCTATTCCACAGGAACTATATGGGATGTAGCAATGTCCAGTAGCGAGACTATTAGGAAGAGGAAGATGATTGACCCTGTAGTGATCGCGAACATAATTTCAAAACCAAGGACAGAACCAACACTAGTAGTGCCAAAACACGAAGAGGCACATAGCAACAGTCAGGAAGAGAAGACATACAACTCACACCTCTTCCTAGCATTTACAATCGAGCTCGATAGGAGTGGTAGTGTAGCTGTGAAAAAGTACCTGCATAGCAACGAGCCTGTCGTAATTATTCGAAATCTCTCACGTCCAATAGCCAAGATCTTGAGATACCTTGCAGAGGTTAGGAAAAGCACGATAGAGGACATGTCTACGAAACTTGGAATAAACGAGAACACGGTCTATGCTAACTTACTAAAGCTGGAGAAGGCTGGTCTTGTTAGACTAAACAAGATTGGTAGGATAATTGTTGCTGAGGTAGCGACAAACTTCACATTACTGATCTACGATAAGGCTGGGGATGAGGAGCTACTGCAGAAGATTAGGACTGAGAGAGGCAAATATGAGACAATTCTGAAATTGTTAGGCAAGTACCTTCTAGAACTTGGAGAGCACGCACGTGGGCAAGTAGTGACTTTCAGAGCTTCAAACTTTAGGAAATGGTGTGAAGAACGTATATACGATCAGGACATTGTCAAGATGTTGAAAAGTAGTATCATTACACTCTTCATAAATAGGCTATTTACAATACTTGCAGAAAAGTACCCACAGTACGTTGAGAACATACTCAAGCGTGGTAATGGAATGAGAATACTCTTGAAGAGTAGGGAAATACCCAACATTGTTAAGGCACTGTTCTGCAACATTCTTGGAATGGAAGATCTCTATAGACAAGTAATTGAAGAGTACAGGCGAGAAACTCGAGAAACTGAGGCTAGTACAGACGTTAGGAAGGTTAGGGTCTACACGAGTGGGGGAGTAAAAACACTTGATGTAGATATTGTAGATGAGGATGAGTAATAGTGATCTCACACATGCCTCTTCTAGAATAGTCCTGTGCAGGGTAGGTCACTTAGATGCTATAGTTCTAGCAGTCTGCACGTACTGTCAGGACAGTGATGTTCTTGACCTAGTCATTGAGAAGGTGGGGAATGCACATGCTAGACTACTCGAAGAGACTAGGACTAGAATAGAGACAGGTAACGAATGGTCATGGAACAGCTACATTAAGCAACTAGTCAGGACACTACTAGTAGAGCTTGGGCACGACATTGTTCAGGAAGGAAAGTTCGGACTTGCAATATACATACCGACGCTTGGTACAGTAATCACAGTTGGAGAACAAGAACTTACGAGACAGGCAACACAGCTCGCAGTAGCTCATGCGCACAGACTCACGAACTTATAAGCAGGACATTAGTTACCTAACATGACACAGATAAAGATACTACACATAACAGATCCACACTTCGTCACGGACAGAGAATCGTTTAGAGATCTTGAAAATCTATTTAAAGCACTTGCAGAGCAGGAAAAGGAAATTGACATTATCTTATTTGGTGGTGATTATGAAGACCCTGAAACATTTGTAACAACTGTAGAACTAGCAGAGGCACTACTAAACCCAAGCCTAGTAGCGTACATTCTTGGGAACAATGACCTATTTGAAAAAGTCTCAAAGACAGACGCAGTCTACATTGATGCTGATGTTAAAGTATTTAGAAAAGATGATACTGAGCTTGTAATAGCTGGAATTAGTAGGAATGTCGTTTTCAAGCCTAGACAATACAAGAGAACGATTAGTCAATATGAGCAAGTTGTTAGACACATCAGAAATAAACTAACACTACTTGGCAAGAAGCTACACGTCTTATTGATACATGATGTGCCACTCGAAATAGCAGAACAAGCAGTCAAGCAAGGACACATAGATATGTACAACACGACAATAGTATCGACACTAAGCAGGGCAATATGCATACTCAATCCAACAATAGTATATACAGGACACCTACACGCACCACACGTACATGCAAAAAACAATACAACACACATATACCTAACATGCTGGACACAACACAGAACACTCACACTAACAAGAATAGACACAAGAACAAAAACAGCAAAAACACAAATACTAAAACACACAAACAACAAACCAACAACAATACAAGAATATGAGACGACTATTTGAAATTAGTTTAAAATTACTTCAACTACTAGACCTAGCGCTAGACATGTAGAGACCATGTGTGAGGTCATGATATGTGAAAAACCCCCTCACACATGGAGAGTGCGCGGACGGGGGGTCTATCATGGTGTTGTCATGGGGATTCGGGGAGGTGTGGATGTTAGTGTAGTGCTTATAGTTCTTGGGGGTTCTCATATAGGTGGGGAATATGCTGTGGTTGAGTAAGCTTGTCGAGGATGGGTATCTTATAGAAACTGTGTTGAGTAAACAGCCGGGTTTCGAACTGATATTGCTAGTAAATAAAAATAGTGGTGAAAGGGTACTATACTGGAGACGTACTAGTGAAATTACTACTCAAGCAGTTGAACATCTCAAGAAACTCGTTAAGGTGCCAATAGACAAGCTATTTATTGAGTTTACGGGAAAGCCACAGATCACAGCAGACGCAGAACAGATGTTGAAACAGCTTTTTAAAACAGTAGAAATACACACTACAAAAGAGTTAGAAAGCAGAGAAACAACTAGAACAATAAGCAATGTATGTGAGCTATATGATGGTAATGTGTTAATAGTTAAGAAAAAGTTTACGCGCGGTAACATTAGGATTGGAGAGGCTGAACATGTGTTAGAAAATATGCAGTATTTAAGTGATAATGTTTTGTGGCTTATTGTTATTGAGCAAACACGTGATGGTAAGTTAAAAATCTATGATGCACACAAGAATACATGGCAAGAATTTGTAAATAAGGCACTTGAAGAGGGTTCGCGAGTCGTTATTTTCGCAGTGTGGCATGGTCAGTATTCTACAGATGTGTTTTTACTCTATCCAACACCTAGAAAACAGAGTTAGCAACTATGCCACTTGCAGTAATTTATGCTCGTACCTCTACGGAAGAGCAAAAGATATCTATTGAAGAGCAGGTTAGGCTATGTCGTGAATGGTGTGAAAGAAATAATGTTACAGTTTTAATGGAGATAAAAGAACATGTAAGTGGTGCTACACCACCTGAAAAACGTCCAGAATTTAGAAAAATATTTCAGCTACTTGAGCTTGGAATAAAATTCGACTACTTAGTAGTATACAGCCTAGATAGGCTTACCAGAAGTATACGTAGACTGCTGTCTCTTCTACTAGACTTTTCTCAAAGAGGAATAATAGTAGTTTCTATATCGCCTAATGAAGAATGGACGCAGAAAGTTGTTGATCCAACAATGAGGGATTTTCTCGTGTCTGTTCTAGGTTTCTTTGCAGAGTGGTGGCTCAAAGAGATTAGACGTAGAACAAAGGAAGCATTGTCAAGCTCAGAAGTAAGAGCAAAAATTGATAAACGTAAGAAAATAGACAAAATTTTGCCTGAGGTTAAGGATGCTATTGTAACTTTATACACCTTGAAAGGATACAGCATTAGGAAGCTTGCACAGATGTTTAATTTGTCTGAGTATCTTGTCAGAAAGATACTTATTGAGAAAGGTGTACTATCACTACACTCTCTTATTTGTCCAAAATGCTTACATAGGCTAGAATGGGATGATGTTGAAAGAACATACAAGTGTAAGAACTGTGGCTATGTACTTCAATCACACACAATAAACACTATTTTAAACTTGCGAAATAATAATTAAAAGAAGAAAGAAATAGAGAATTGGAAAGGAGATTTAAAGTATTTTAGAGTTATTGAACTATCCTTATCCTGCTCTTAATCTAACGACTAGGTTTACTACGTATACGCCATTGTTGCAGGGTATTGTTACTGGTGTTGTGAATGTTATTGGTAGTGCAAAGTGTATTAAGTTCTTTCTTGTAACATACCACCAGCCCCAGTATTTATTTTTATAGTAATGATCTACAATTGTCATATTTTTACCAAAATATGCACGATAAATTGTTATTGAGTTGTTGCATTTGCCAGTAAATGAACCTAAAATACCTATTAATGTATTTGACACATTCTTTATTATTAAGGTCGCTATAAGCGGGCTAATGTAGAGTGTGTATGTGCCATTGTTGGTGTATAATTTTAGGAAAATCTTTAGATCTGACGTAGATGCACTATATCCAATGTTTGCACAGATATATTCCTTAGCGAGGTTCCCATAAAATATTCCATATACAATGTACTGGTACACTAATTTTGCATAGAAGCTACCATAGTTTGGCAAGGTGTAGTTTAGGAAGAACAGTTGAAGTAATGGTGCGATAAATGTATTTGATTTTATAATGTAGTAAATGTTCATTGTCTGGTTTAGCAATATACCATTTGTCAGATAGTCATGTAGTAGAAGTAGATATACTCCCTTTGTAATGTTGTAACCAATTGCTATTTCTCTAACTACGAAGTTTGTATAGTTTGTTAGTGGTACTATTCCATGTATTTCAATTGTTGTGCTATTAATCATCTCTACAGTTAGTACGGAACCTATAACAGTATATTTACTACACAGTAAGCGATTATCAAGACTTGTACAAGTTTCATTGCCAACTATTAGGACTAATCCTTTATGTAGATCAGGCGGTGCACTTGCTTGTACTGGAACATACGCCTCTAAGTTGAAGAGGAATTTTCTAGGAGCATCATTTGCACCACCACAGTATTGTTTAGCTCCTTCTGTGAGTCTCTGTCCCTGTGGTAAAGTTATGCATGTTCCATTTGTTAGCTTTAGGCATAGACCTTTGTCAAGGTAAACATAGTTTATCCATGAACCTAGTCCAAAGTAGAGTAGTATTAGCAATAGGTTAGGTGTTGGAGGATCATGCTTGCAAATTAGTTTATTACCAATTTTTATACAGAGAATACCTGTTAAAGTTATTGTAGCAGTAGGAGTGGCATAATATTTCTGTGGCGTATTAAGTTGTGTAGTTGTTACTGAACTCAACTTATTTTTATTATATTGGTAAAGTACTGCAAAGCATCCTACAGCTAGTGCTACTAGGATCATTACTGCCATAGCTATTATCAATGTCTTTCTTGTTAGTACATGTGCTAGTTGTGGCACGAGATAACATTTTTCTATAATCTTATAATTCTTTACCTGTGCAAGTACTAAAGATTGGCGAAAAGAGGCTAGGACTAATTCTGTTGCTCATACTGCTTACACTAACTTGCGCAACACCAACAGTTCAGGGAGCTAATAGCACACTGATAAGTACAGTTAGTACAGTATCGACAATTGCGGTAGGTTTAGCACAGCCTACTCAGACAGCAGTTAACTCTACCATAATTATTGCACAGGCACTAACATCAATATCAGCCACACAAGTAACATCAACACTTAACATAGCGCAGGCACCTTTTTCACAGCAGTATTATACACTACCAACTGAAACTAGCATAGCACCTTCACTATATATAACAAGTACACAGACAATAGCTTCAACATCAAACATTGCTCCAAGTAAAACAACGAGTGTTAAAACATATCAAATAGGCGGTAACATAACTTTACTAGCAAATGTCTATTTATATAATCAGACTGGTTATCTTGAGAATGTTACTATACCAAACACATTCTATGCTGGTAGGGAAAATATTGTCATTGTAAAAGTTTTTGAGCCCTATCCACCATCAGCATATTTAATTAATATAAGTCTTTTACCATGGAGTAATAACATTACAATAACCTATAGCATTAGCTCAACACTTGTTATTACTCAATATGTTTTCAGTATCTACCTACCTTGGAACTATCGCTATGATAAGTGTCTTGTAAATGTGACTGCATATTTTAGAAACGCAACTTCAAGTACTTTAATACCTATTGGTAATGTTAGTAAGGTCGTAAAGGTTATTTATATGACAAATATAACATATTTGTCACCTAGTAACGTTACTGTACATGTTGGTCAAATTGTTAGTTTTAGAGTTTGTGCGAGGTATTTTAATTCGTCTGTGCCTGTGGTGGATGCTCCAGTCTATGTTAATGGTAGTGTAGTTGGCTTTACTGGTAGTGATGGCTGTGCTGTAGTTAGTATAAACAGTACGAGGCTTGGTGTTGGTAAATTTACGCTAGTCGTGACTGTGCCTAATGTAGTTGAGCCACGTGTTGTGTATGTTTATGTTATTGGCAATGTATCGAAGCCAACAATTTTGCCACGTGCAACAACGTTCAGTGGCATAGTTAAGATACCAAGCATTAGACTGCCAAGACTAGAGCTCCTGCATGTTTCTGTGCCTTCTCTCGCACTTGTCGTGGCTAGTGGACATAGGTACATTACGGTTAGCTCTGTGTCAAATATTTCGCTTCCATGGAGAGCCTATGGAAACATTACGATTCTACTACATAGTGCAGTAATTTACTTGCGCAAGATTGTGCTACTTGGAAAGTACAGGATAACGATTGCGAACTTGACACATCCAAGACTGCCATGGGTACTACCATTCATTGCTAGTCAGAAGTGGAATCCGCCTATTATTGGTGGTGCTATGCCTAGTAGCTGGTTCAGGGTCTACCTAGGAATATACCCAACAAACGATACTGTACAGGCATGGGGTAGGTACTATGCAGGAACGGGCTATGCGACTGGTGCAGTTGTGTTGGTTATACCTGCTAGGAGAGTTGTGCCTATTGTCAACTTCAATGATTTCGTAATGATTATTGGCAATCTACGTGCTGTAAAGCTCAGGATTGGTCATGCTGACTGGAGTGACCTATTTAACGCATGGGTACACACAGTAACACTAGCATCAGCACCAGCAATAACAAGTGCAGTTGCGCTAGAGACTGGACTGACAGGAGGTGCAGGTGTTGCCTTTCTTGGACTCTTCCTGACAGGTACAGCAGTCGTGATTGGTCTATCACAGTACCGCGTTGGCATGTATGTACTACCGCTAATACTTGTGAGAGATGTCAAGACAGGGACAGTCTATGCTCTAGGTAGAGCATTCATAAGTAAGGAAACGTACAACACATTCTGGAAGAGCCCATACTTTAGCAACTTCATACAGAGCATGGGCAAGTACCTTGCAAAGTATGTCCTAAACACGAGCAACGTCACTGTAATACTAGAGCCCGTCATTGTAGCTAAGACGGATAGGGAACTAGAGCTCAAGTTGCTGAGAGGCACCTTGAGGGACATTGTTCTGAAACAGAGAATGATGCCACTAATCTACGAGAAGCTCATAGTTACTGGACGTGCAAAGCTGAGTAACCTACAGGTCATTGGTGGTGTACTATTCGTCGGCTTCTACCTGATAGTTGAGAGGGGAGTGCCAAATGTCGAGAAGAGCTACTACATTAGTCTACAGGTAAGTAACCTAAAGATTGATGCTATTGCAAGCTCAGGAACAATAAATGGCACAGCACTCTGCCACTTTAAGCCACTGCCAATCATTGTGACTCTAGGCAACGGTCAGGTTCCAGTACCTGAAAACAACTACACAGAGTATTGCAAGCTCGTGCATGTTAATGGCATGGTCTTCGCAATGTGGAACATAACGTTTAGACCAAGTCTAGTACTTACAGATGGTGAAGGACTGAGACTTGAGCTAAGTGGCTTAACGACAGGTGCTGAGGCTGAGTATGCCGATATTTGGCTCTTCACAATACTGTCACCGTGTAGGTGTAACCTAACCACGAGAACCTGCGTATGTGGCTTCCACAGTCTAGGCTATGGTAGGTTAAGAGAGATAGCGCTACTAAACATGCCTGCGCCTGCCGTTCTTGTAGAGAGGACATTCGTCTATAGGTACGGCAGGTTCAGGAACATAGTCTACATAAACAAGACGTGGCTACCAGTGCTCAGGCAGTACTTCGATAATGATAGTGCGTTCCTAGAGTGGGAACGTGTTGGCAATATGTTCCACATAGTGTACATTGGTAGGAAAATGGTGCAGATTGGTAACAAGGTCATGAACATGACAGTTATCGATCTTGGAACTGTAAAGAACACGAAGTGGATAGACCCAACAAATGGTGGTACATTAGAGAAGTGCAAGAGATTCATCTTTAGGTACTTCTTTGGCACACCACCTGACGTTGGTATTGAACTGCTGTTCAATGGTACGAGTAGGGTAGCTACACAGCCAATACACCTCACTGTTAGGCTAGTCAGCAATGTTGGTCAGGTAGTTACCTATAGACTACGCATAGCTGTCCTATGGCTAAACTACACGACACACAGATGGAACAGCAGGACACTACTAGACAAGACGTATAGCGTGTACGTTCCTGCCAACGGTACGAGACTCGTGATTTATGACGTTGTGCCATTCATAGAGCAGGCACTTGAATATGCTAGACGTGGCTACCCAACTATGCTACTTGCAGAAGCTTGGATCTTGAAGGCAAGTGTTGGAGATTACTTCAAGAGTAATGACTATGACAATGAGACGTTCCCAATCTTGCCAACACTAGTAAACATCAGCAATAGACCGGGTCTACTGATAGTCCACGTGTTCAATGTCCTGAATAGGGAGCCGATACCTAACGCAACTGTGCATGTTTACGAGATTAGGAATGGCACAAGACTAGTAGAGACATGTCTCGGATTGACAAATGCTAGTGGTGTCTTTGTCTGCAATATTACTCGTGGACTTGTCTACCTGATAAGCGTAGTCGCGGTAGGTTACAGGAACATCCTATCCACAGTAATTGGCAATGAGACGTATAGTGGAGTTACTGTACTTGCAATAAACAGGACAACAATCGTCTACTACCCACTTGCACCTGCTAGTGCACTCCTAAACAAGTCGAGTGTTGGCAATTGGACTCGTGGCTACACGATTATTAGGTACAGAAATGTGACGTATGTTAGCCTAGTTGTTGAGGTGGTATATAACGACTCGACTCCCGTCCCCGGAGCAAATGTTACGATAATCAACGCGTCTAGTGGCACTGTTACTACAAGTGCAGTAACTGACAGTAGGGGAATCGCAATCTTCTACATTAGGAATGGCACAGAGATTAGGGTACAAGTAACCGCAGTTGCTAGAGGTAGAACATACAGGTTCTCTAGAACGTTACTACTAACAAAGCCGACGTGGCTAGTCTTTACTCTTCCAATGCCAAGTCCACTGTTTAGACCTGAGGTAGCTGTACTAAACGTAAAGTTGCTAGTACACACAGGAGTAACATGGCTACTTGGCAAGGTACCACACCTAGTACAGGTCGTCCTGTATAGCAACATTAGGCAGAGGATAGTGCTAGAGATCGTGCTCTATAGACAGGTAAATGGTACGTGGGTTAGCGTAGAGACGCGTAATGTGTCTCTCACAGTTTTTGGACTTGTCCCGTACTGGACATGGTTCAACATTACGCTAGCAGGAAAGTATAGGGTACTAGCCAAAATTGTCAAGTATGAGAAAGATACTGACCTGAGGAATAATGTTGCTTGGAGTAACGTGGCTACCTTACTGCCATTCATAGTTGTTGAGCCAATACTTAGGGTAGTTCCAGTTAGGACAAAGATGAGGTACTTCATACTGCCGGGAGACGTGGTTAGGCTAGTCATAGCCCTGAGGTACATAGCCAATGTCCATATCATACACACGTGGCTTAGGATAACAGTCATGGGACATGGCTATGGTACTAGGATGCTACTACACGAGAAGTATAGCACAGTACTGCATGTGCATAGGCTAATGTGGATGAACATGACTAACCTAACGTCAACACTAGTGGAAATACCGTGGAAGCATCTACTAGAGATAAACATTACAGTAGGCTACAACTATGCTGGACTTAGCCTAGGAGAGAGAAAGTACACGTACAGGATAGTTATTGACCCAGACGTTGCACTGATCAGAGTCAACTACCCGAGAGTAGTTACGGAGAATAGCAGAGTCAGGATATGTGCCACAGTTAGAAACAATGTGCCTAATGGAGTAGCGACTGTAGAGACATGGGGCTTCGCTAATGCGAGTAGGAGAGTCAGATTAACGAGAGAAAACGTGACGACCTGCCTAACAGTTAAGGTACCACCAAACCCGAGAAAGCACAAGTGGTTCATTACAATACCAGTAGCAAAGGTAAGTAGAAGACTAACAGTGTACGTGTATAGTCCAACAGACGTTTACCCACCTGACAATACCATGAACATCACAATGACAGTACTTGCAGTAGAGGCTACTCACCTAGCAATAGGCTTTGCAACACTGCTAGCACTACTTGCAGTACTGCTACTAATAATTGTAATAGTTACAAAACTTGCAAGAAGTAGAAAAGTCAGAACTAGAATAGTTGGAGACTACGTGTATGTTTAACCTTCCGTTACTTGTTTTAAACTTGTTCTAGTTCTTTTTCTCTTGGTGTTTCAGGTAGCCACTGTATTAGGCTTACGAATTTTCCATTTGGTGTTGGGACTACCTTAGCAACAAATTTCAACTCTGGTAACTCTACCGTTGCTACGTACATCCTCTTGTAGTACTCGTTCTCTTCCTCTGGTCTATTGTACTCGGGTATTCCTATTATCAGGACATCTGCTTCAACTCCTTGTTCCTTGAAGATTTTGTCTAGTCCAAGCTTCTTAGCAACTTGCAGAGACTCGACTAGGTCGTCGAAGTGGAACTTCTCGTGAACCAACGTTCCTGTGAACGTTGCCATGCCACCATACTCGGATATCCCTATCTTGTGCAGGTACTTCTCTTCAGCTATCTTGCCTAGGTCGACCTCTCCATCATAGGCATATTCTAAGAAGTCTTCTCTTGCAATGTCAGCAACTTCTAGACATGCTAAAAATAGTGCAAGCACTTTCTTCGGCAACTGCTTGATCTCCTGTAGCCACTTCACAAGCTCGCTCTCATTAGCATTCTCGGGCATTTTCAGGTCTTTGTGATTGAATAAACGAAGAGTTACGAGATACTGAACGATTTCTCCCATGTGTTTCCCCGTTAATATTTACGGTTTTCTCATATTTAAACTTTTCGCCTCAGAGTCCGGTCTACCCATTATTTTTCAGGCAGGCTCAAGTCATCACAGGAGAACAAGTCTATGCCTATGCTTTAGCTAGTGTACTACACTTAAAGTAATTATCTAGGTAAAGCAGTGCTTCTTCTATGCTTGTCTTTTCCACATTCCTAATTATCTTACTGTCAGGAGCAACACCTATCCTGTCTATCTCCGCGTTTTGCCTGTACTTGTCTATGGTGATTATGTGCTTTGAGTCTAGTATAATCTTGACGTAGCGTATCACTGCCACGTCCTCGTTGAGTGCTAGTCCAATAACCTTTCTAACAGTCTCGGCATCTGTCAACTTTATCCATGTCCTTGCCTTTGAGACGAATCTCTTTACAGCATCTACAAGATTCTCCACGATCTCTGTCCTAGCCCACTGATTCCTATGCCTACGTTCTAGCCTCTTAACCGCGGGATTTTCCGTTGGTATAAACGACATTACTCTCGCGAGGTTTCTAACACTACTCGCTATTCCCTTATCAACACTAACAAATACGATTAACCTATCAGGTACTGCATGTTTGATAGTTCTGACAAAGTTTAGGAGTGCGGTATCGAACTTCTCGAAGACTTGCTCATGCGCGTACAGCCTATTTACACGTCTCTTCTGTAGGAAAGACTTGTCGCATGTGAGTGCAATAACGTAGCCTAGGAAGCAGAGTCTGTTCCGTATGTAGAGTAGGTAACTGTGCTTTGTCAAGAACTTGACACCATTGTCAGCAATCAGTATCATGTGTAGAATATGGTAGACAAAAATAAAAATATGTGAATTACAGAACAACTACACGAAACGTGAACCAGAAAAACATGCGAGAATATAAACATCAATAACACGTGGATGTATTACTCACATGGGAAGAAAATAAGCAAAAATCGAATGTGAATGTTGTAAGCATGCGAGAACACTTATACCAAAGCAAGTAGAGATCGCACGTGCATGGTGGTTCCTGCTTTGGCGCTAGTAACCGATCCTACCCCGTGTGTTCGAGCCTCAAGTCCCCGGCTTCCTCTTGCTCACTTAACTGCTTGTAATTGTGGATTGTTGTAATTTAACCTTTTCTCGCAGGTACTGGAGACTTAGCCTACATACAGGCGCAGGTATTGGGCATTGCAGGGCGTACAAGAGCCCCACATCCCCTCCCCGCTCGGTTTTGCACACAGCAACTTTCTCTACGTGTCGCACAGATTCTTAATAAAAAAGGTTTTCCCTAATGTTGTGTTAGGTAGGTAGCTCGCAGGTAAGGGACAGTACTCGGGATGTAAGACTCAACCCATGCTGATGACCTCCAACATGGGAATCCTGAACCCGACCACCGGGGGGTCGGCTCGGGCTTGCACACTCAACTTGTCGGATTGTTGTGCAGTATTGCAATATTTAAGTTTTGTGATGTTTCATCTCTAATGTAGTTCACGTGCACGTATGAAAACGTAAAGAATTCGCAAGTACCTACGCACTATCAGACCATGAGAGTAGCCAAGTCTCCGTCCGACCACCACCTCAAAGCACACCTAACTAGTTAGGTTATGTCTCTGTTCTTGGTTTAAAAATGTTTGGAATAGACTTAGACTAAGTTGGGGGCTGAAAATTCTCGCTTGCGTATTGTTACAGGTGTTCTCTCTGTGAATATGCGTGTGCTATTCACCTGTCTAAAAGTTTGAGACTACACCTCTCGCATGTCTATTAACGTCACGCCTTGTTTGCAGAGATTTTTCTCACATGTTTCACTGCTACCACTCTCACTCTTGGGACTTGTTGCGCAGTTTCTGTAGTGTCTGCTCTAGCCTACTTGCCATTTCCTGCAGTTTTTGAAGTCTATGCTCAATATCGATCCTACACTTGTTAACTAGCGCCTCAAGTATGTGTGCTACAGCATCTGAGCTAAGTATTAGCGTGATTAGGCTAAGTGTAGAGTCTGGATCAAGCTCACTTACGATACTCCTACCGTCACTACCATACTTCTCTTCTAGTGACTTGAGCTTCAGTAGAGTCTTCGTGACCTGTATAATATAGCCATTGTCCAAGAGCAGACCAACATTACCCACAGAATCTACTCTAACAGTGACGATATTTGTCCTGTATGGAACTAGCAGAATCTTGCTCCAATAGTCCTTGCACAATAATCCCTCACTTAGGTAGGCTAGAGTAAACTCTACCTTGCTATTAAACATGAGGTCAAAGTCATGCGGAGTCTTCTTGTCAATGAGCTTCAACAGCTTGATGACCGTATCATGAATCTTCTGTAGGTAATCTCTCACACTTGTATAGTTATTCTCAATGTACTTCCTAACCTCACTAATAGCCCTACCATACTTCTCGGTTACTTCACTGAGCCTCCTGTAGTACTCATCTACCTCACTAACAACTTGATCTAGCTTTTCTAGAGAGAGTGTGAGGGTCATAGCCATGTATATTTGTGGAGTTTTGACTTAAATACCTGTGCCTACGCGATCTCTCACATATTTGAGCATGCTCTTCTTTTCCTCTATCGCAGACTCTATCACTGGCATTTCTCGCTCTACAAGCTTCTTAACAACATCCACTATCACGTCTTTGCAAAGTGCAAAGTTTGCAAGATCAATAAGGTCATCTTCAGTAAAGCCAAGTACCTCAGCTAGAACATCAGGTCTAACCTTTGCTATGTCTAGCTCAAGCTCCATCCTTGCCTTGTACAATCTCAAGAGCATGTTAATTATCTTATCAATATCAACTTCGAACACGGACAAGATTATGCTAACGTTATACTTCTTACTAATCTTAATACTGGTATTTACTACATCGCACTTAACGAGTCTAGGCTTACCACAGATTCGAGTTATGTAAACAACATCTCTCAGATCTATGCTGAAGTTTATTGCGTCTGGTGGCTGTATGTTCTTCAGCTTTGCTATACTCATCACGATTTCCTTTATCCTACATGCAAAGGTATAGTACCTGTCAATGTTTTCGAGCACCTTCCTGACAATTTCCTTGTAGATGATGGATTCGATACTTTCAAGATTATTGTACTCACGTTCTAGTCTCTTTACCTGCCAATAATGTTCGTCAAGTTCCTGTGCATGTGGTGGAGATGGAATTGGAATGTTTTGTGTCGTCATATTCGATAGTTATTATGGTTTTCTCATTTTTAAGACTGTGAACTTTGTTACACGTACACTACCTCTCCAGTGGCTAGTAGTCTCGCGGGTTTTGTTGGTGTTGCCCTGCCTAGGACTACCGTGGCTGTGAGTGCCTTAGCTATCCAAGATGCTACGACTAGCCCAACATTTCCTGTAAATGATGCGCTTATTGAGAAGACGTCAACTATGAAGTGTAGTGCAATGGCAATTCCAAGTCCTATGAGTGGAGCATTTCTGCTAGCCCAATTGTAGATTATTACTGCGGTAGCTACCTGAAATAGTGTTGTTAAGAAAGCGTCGATTGGTAGTGCGAGCATGAGGGCAAGCGCTAGACTACTTGCCTTGACGTGTAGTGGAACTGCAAATGCCACAAGTGCGATTACTCCCATCGTGATTAGTCCACTAGCTATTGCACACTCCATCATGCCAAAACCAAGACCAATACTTGCACTATCAGCAACATCATGGGCAAGTCCCCTAATTGCAATGTACTTAGCAAGTTCCTGACAGAGACTTGCAACAACAGCCCAATACACTACGACTGCGGTACTAGCCTTCAGGACGTGGTATGGTGCTAACTGTAGGATAAGCTGGATTAGCACAACTATGATGAAGACTCCAGCACTAACGAGCATTAGTTTAATGTCTACACGACCATAGACTCTCTTCAGTAGGTAGTAAGGCAGTACAAAACCATAACAGCCAACAAGCACAGCAATGGCAATAAAGAACACTACAAGCGAAGCAGGTGGTGGAGGAGCACTACCACTCATACAGAGAAAAGTACAGGAACGAGAAAATGAATGTTACTTCAAAAAGTGGAAAGAAAAGAGAGAAATAAATCAGCTCTATCGACTTTCATCATTTTGAGTAGGAATGTGTTAGTATAGTTGTGATTTTGCTATTATTCTCCTGACTAGGCTAGCAACGTCCTCGTATGTGTATGCTCTAAAGCTTGTGTGTTGTTCAAGTATCTTCTTTGCAATCTTCGCAAATTCTTCCTGCTTCAGCCACTCGACAGGTCTATAGAGCCTAATCCTTGTCTGTAGAATGAGCTGTCCAGTCTCGTTTAGAAACTGTACGAGCAGTTCCTTCTCGCCTAATGTAAATGCTCTAGCTGTAACATAAGCAAACTTCAGTGCCTTGCCTGTAGCTAAGTTGCAGAATGATGATAGGAATGTCATACAAGCACTAACCTGACCATGGTCTAGGCATAGCACAGCCTCAGGAAAGAGTACGTCTCTAAACTTTGCAAGCTTCTCACCATGTACTTTGTCTAGCCACTTCTCGACAAGCTCATCAAGTGGCTTATCCTTACCCTCACGTACGACAAGAGTGACGGAAAATATGACTGCCATTGGAATTTCGTGAAATGCAGGAACTGACTGTACCTGAGCCATATCCGATAATTAATACGGTTTTCAGATATTTAAACTTTTTGCAAAAATTAGGAAGACTCTAAAATCTTCTCGACTTCACTCATAAGTGCCTTAACGGTCTCTTCAACAAGCTCGAAGGGTAGTGAAGCACCATCTCCAAGCTCTAGGTTTAGCTCTAGCGTAATGTTACTCCTGCTTTTTCTTATCAGTATGACATGTCTTGGAGATCCCCCTCTAGCACCTGCGAGGTAAATCTCAAATGTTAGGAATAGTGCACTGTCAGGGAAATAATAGACACTACCCCAAAGATACAGATTCTTGCCAACTTGCCTGAATCGCCTATTGACCTCGACCCGCTTACCAGAAGACTCAAGCTTCCTGATAAACTCCTCAATTTGTGAAAGTAAAGTGTAGACTGGACTAAAAGCCATGTCCAATATTAATTACGGTTTTCACATATTTAAGATTTTTGTGTCTGCTTACTCTCTATCACCTTCACTATCAGTCTCGTTAGCAAGTCTACTGTTGGCATGTATGTCTTAACTAGCCAAATTTCACTGTTCAGCAACTTGATGTACGTACCCGTAAATTCGAATCCTAGGTCTCGCAACAAATCTTCAGCATCTACACCATTCACTGTTCTACATTCTAGGTAGAGGCAGACTTCAGTAACTTTCCTAAACTTCATGCTTACTCTACCCAACTCTTCTACTCTCGTACGTTCAGGATCGTGTACATACCTTGGATCCTTGATTAGGAAGTGATCCCAAGCACCTTTACCATCTGCACAGACTTCTATAATGGTCTTCTTTAACGTGTGCACCATGCCTAGTAGCCTAAATCTATCAGCTAGAGAGAGCCCTACCTGCTTGCTAAGTCTTGTAATTGTTTTAGCTAGTTGCTTCAAGTCGTAGAACACTAACTTTTCAGTAAAATACTTATTTAATGTTAGTACACTGCTTGCAGATTCTTCAAGCTGTTTTTCAACATCTATTAGCGAATGGTCAATGTACTGTAGATGTATTGCAAATATGTAATCATCAACTTTGAAAAATGTTTCACGTATAACCTCTCTATCATAGTGATCAAGTTTTGAAATATGTAACTTATTTACGGCACGTACCTTGTCGTTACCGAGAGCTTCTCTCAACGTTATGTAGGTGTCGATTAGCGTCTGTTCTAGTTGTTTGAACTCTTCTTCACGTACTTGCCAAAGTGTGCGTGGCTCTATGCTATGTGGATCGAGCTTTTTTGCTATTGACTTATCGAAAATATTTACGAGCCACGTGTAGTGTCTAAGTATGGTAACGTCTAGTGTCTTCTTCATCTCCATGTGTCTTAACTGTCAGTTGCTTAATAAGGCAAGAAACGGCTGTGGTTATGGCATGTATTTCAGGAATGTTTATGCAGACTACTGGAACTATTGCAACTAGGTAAAGTACTGGACTGAGCAATAGGAAGACCTGCACTATTGCTAGTGCAAGAACGAGCAACTGTTCGAAAAGCATCTTCACTACCTGCCTAGGCTCTACGCCTTCTCTATGAAAGACATAGTGTACGTAGGCTACTGCGGGGAGCTTAGAGAGTGGTAGTGCAATTACTGTAATGTCTATTGGTAGGTTAGTTATGTAGGCAAGTGCGAGATATGTTATGGCTAGTATGCTTGCGGTAGTGTTCAATATTCCTAGTCTAGCAATCGCTAGTCTACGTGCCTCATGTACCTGACCTGCAAGTACGCTAGTTTGAAAGAGTGCGAGTGGTAGGAGTAGTCTTAGGATGTTTCCAAAATGTCCAAGTCTTGAACTGAAGAGCGTCAAGATGGCTGGTGCATAAGCCTCAGCTACAAGTACGGTAACTGTCGCGATCAGTAACGTACATGAACATAACTGTGCGTAGCTTCTTGTAGCAACATCACGATAATGTGGCAACACGCTAAGTAGCGTATTTGCAAAGAATGACGATAAGCCAAGCACAATCATCCCCGTCAAGTACAGGACAGTGCAAAGTCCAGTACCTAGCCCATGCGCGAAGAGTGGTAGTGCAACAACTAGCAGTGTCTCTAGGCTAGTTGGCAAGTAAGTAAGCGCGAAATAGACTACTCTACGTGTCTGCAATGTGTTGGAGCAATATTTCACACATTTCCTGTAGGTGAACAAGGATGGGAGTGACACTGCTAGCCAATATGCAACGTATGGTAAGGAAAGTACAGTAACGGCAACTGTGGGAAAAACCTGTCCTAGACTAGCAATAGCGTAGGCTAGAGCGAGAGCAAGAGTAATCTTCACCATGGTAGCGACAAGACTAACCTTCAGGTACGTTTCAAAGAGTCTAGTACCAAGCAATGCACTAGCACAGACACGTGCTACCTGAGCTATTGCACAGAGCAGTACAGTGTAGGCAACTAGTGCTAGACTAAGCTTACCATAGGCTAGCGTGACCGTGAGCAAGATAGCGAGCACAAGTCCAGTACCTGAGGCTAAGAGTAGTAACTGCCCAAGTTTTGCACAGTCCTCAGCAAGCATCCTAGCAACTACCTGCACGCTAGCGAACACGTCTATCGTAGTGACAGAGCTGACCAAAGCTAGCAGAAGTGCAATAGTATCAACAACATGTAGGTTAGGTACGAGCCTAGTAACAGCTAGCCAATAAGCAACTGCACCTACCTGAGAGATAACGTAGGCAACATTGAGAACAGCACCACCATACAGAACACGATTAACAACGCTAGAAGACATGTGCAGAACTATGCTATAGCTACCCTCTTCAACATATCAACACCACGCCTATACAGTGACAGGAGTAGTCCATAGCCACGTCTATTAAACAAAGTTTTGCTTCTACCACCAATGTTTTTTATAATCCATTTAGCATGTGTCTTCAAGTTTCCTTCAATGCAATTTGCAAGTAATTTACATGCCTCAGATATTCCATGAACATTCTCGTAGCAGAGCACAGGTTTTCCATGTATATAAGCTTCAAGTATTACACGTCCAAAACCTTCAAACTTGCTGTAGTGCACAACTGCTAGACAGTTAGCATAGAACTTCTCTAAAAGTTCTTGACTTACCCTACCTAGTGGTATTACCCATCCCTCTAGTCTATACTTCTTGACTAGTCTATGCACCATGGAGTCTTCACAGCATGTGCCCACCATGTATAGGAGTATGCGAGTGTTCAAGTGCTTGAGAAGGTGCATGAGCAATATTGCATGTGTGTACTGCTTGTACTTTCCTACTCTACTAACAGTTAGTAAAAATGGGATGGAGATACAGGTACGAGACTGCTCGTGGTCTACACTTCCTGATTCTGCAATGTTTGGTATTGGTATTACACGTCTTGGGTCTAGACCAAGTTTTGCTAAGTCACTAAGTGTTGTGTAGCTTACAGTAGCTATCCATAGTCTATGCCTGAGAATTCTCTGCAATAGTGCAAGCACTATCCTGTACGTGAAAGCTTCTGCATAGGCTAGTGCAAGTGCGAGTGCCTTATTGTCCAAGTTCTGGAAATGTAGCCTAACTGCGACATGGTGTACAAGTTCAACAACTCTGACCTGTGCAAGATATGGTAATAAGAGAGGTAGTGTGTATGGTAGTGCTGGTAGGTAAGTAACGTTTTCTAGAAGAACAATCCTGTAGCCACGCTTAGCTAATCTCCTAGCTATGGAGACTAGAGTTGTTAGTAATTTTACTAGTCGTTCTTTGCGTGGTCTATCCTTCCCAACATAGCCAATTACTACACATGGCAGGTCTAGGCTTCTCAAGATGTTGTGTAGGTGCTCTTCTGCTCCACCTACCCTATCCCTGTAGTAGGAGACTGCAAGTATCAGTGCCTTGCCTGTTCTTCTACACATTCTGCCTGTAGGAGAATTCCCTGTGCAAGCTCCCAAAGTAGTGTTCCCTTCCTGACCATGTACAGTATGTTCTTTCTTGCACGTGTTGTCACTGTTACTAGCCCAACATCTCGTAGAAGTGCAAGAAACTCACTTATCCTAGCCCTGATGCATCTAGTATCTGAATTGCACAGTTTCGCAGTTGGTAAATTCCACGTCTCGACTAGCTTCCTGATTCGCCTAACATTGAGATGTACCTGACCCGCATGTGCATGCTTAATTAGTACTCCTGCACAGTACAGGACGTCTAGCAGTGCCTGCTTCTTCCACTCTGCTACACGTCTTCTACTACCTTTCTTGTCTATCAACTTCATGGTGGTGATGGTAATAGCTCTCTAAGGTGCTTAAGTATTGGATGTCCAAACAGCATCCTGAATAGTCCCCATCCTCTATGCGCAATCTTCGTCTCAAACGCGGTCGCTATAATTTCCTCAAGTACAACATTCCTAACCTGCTCATTCACCTGCACTGGAACACAAGTCTTCTTAGCTACATTACATACATACACGTCAAAGAATGGTCGACCACGCTTATAGCGCCCATATTCACGCCACATTGCTTCCCAAAAGATTCTCCTAGCCACTTGCCTAAGCTCAGGATTTTTCTCAGCCTCAAGAAACAGCTCAACAACATCCCAACAATTTGCTTCAGGATACCCTTCTCTTTCCCAATTTGGGTTAGGTGGCAGATCACTCTTACAGATCACAAGCCTCAGGTTCGGTAACTTTGGCTCTGTCTCAGTCATGGTCATAGTCACCACTCTCCTACTCATATACTACACTAATTAGTATCTTTACCTTGCCACTCTTCCTGTAGCGCAAAGTCTTGAGATTCTCAACTACCCTCTCCCCAATCTCAGCTATTGCACTATCGTCAAGTGGTAGTTCTCGCTCAATGTCGAGTAGTTTCAACACTCTTCTAGTCGACATGTATTTTCACAGTCTAGTACCTATAAAAGTGCGTGAAATGTAGTATATGTGCGATTTAGAATACTTACCATTACGGCAAGTGCACTACTGCAAATTCTAAGTATTTTAATAGTATTGATGGCTTATGATGAGATGGTTAGGACACAGGTCAGAACTATCCTAGATGCGTTACATATCGCAGTCAAGGTCTTTATAGCATACGTCTTTCTTGCACTTGGGCTTGGGCTAATGTTGCTTTCCTGTGTGTTAACGCTTGGAGACTAGTAGTGTTGTTCACAGGTATTTAACGTGGATTATATGTGTTAGTATAGTGAGCTTGGGAATGTTTGATGGAGAGGATGTTCCTGTCCTTACCATGGACAAGCCGTTGCTGTATGTTAAGCTGTTTCCAAATGCTACATGCCTAGTCTTCGTGTGGGATGAACTTGTCAAGAAGATTGGTAAGGCACTGCTAGAGAAAGCAAGTAACGTAGCTGAGGACTATGATGTTGTTACAATACCTGACGAAGCTGTGGAGAGCAAGCGCAGTCGCAAAGTCTATGCCATACCCGTGACGGATCAGGGAAGTCTCCTAGTCCTAAAGCAGTGTCCTAGAGGTCTACTACTGCTACCACCAGTAACGCAGGTACTTGACTACCATGTGTATAGGCTAGGTGATGTTGCTAATCTTGTACAAGTAATCAAGCGTGCTAGAGCAGTAGCTGAAGACTATGGTAACAAGCTATTTGCAGTTATTGATGTTACGAGAGTCTTTGCCTGCAAGTACCCAAACATTGACGTTGGCATACGCAGAATCAGGCTTAGCTGTAAGAGCCTGCTCTTCATAGAGACTAGGGATGAGAAGACTATTCACGACATAGCGATACCACTTAGGAGAGTTTTTGCGGACTCTGAGCTTGACAATAAGATACTCATAGTCGAGTGGCAGGGACGTGCACCAACGCATGTTGTGGAGATTGATAAGTCTAGCATGAGACCAATTGTCAGTCCTGTGCAAGTATTTGACATGGAGATGAATACAGAAGTTACGCGACTCTTCTCTCAGCCACTGTACAGGAAAAAGATGCTACAGCTCGTGCAGGAGGTGAAGAGCATTGTCCTGAGAGACAAGAGGCTTGACCTTGCGCTAATACACGTTCTGAAGCGTCTAATGCCTAAGGCATGTAGTGTAGATGTTACTAGTGGTGTACTCTGCGCAAAGTTCGAGACTTCGAAAAGGATTGGTAGACTAATCGCAACACTCTTCGAGAAGCTGAACATGCTAGTCAAGGATCGTCAAGTAACTAGGCTAGACTTGAAGAACATTGGCTGTGACAAATATGTTGTAGAGATATGTGTTGCAACTATGCTCAGGAAGGATGAATTACAGTCACTTCTTTCTTAGCAACTGCTCAAGTAACTTACGCATCTTCTCGTACTGACTCTCGAATCTTCTCCAAGCATCCTCATAGCACCTTACCTTTTCCTCAAGTGGAACATTTGGATCTTCAGGTCTTGGACAGGAAGCAACAATGCGAGCAAACATCTGTGCTTCTACACGTTCCTTGTCACTGAAAATCTTCTTGCAATAACCAATCTTCGTCAAGTACTCTAGAAACTTCTTGCCTCTCTCAGTGCCGTATGGTGGCTGTAGGCAGTGCCTAGCATACTCGTAGTCGATTGCTTCTTCTGCAGTAAAGTCTTTGCCAATATACTCTTCGCCTAGTCTACGCCTCTTGCTGATCGTGGTCTCGTAAAATTCCTCTAGTCTAACAGGACCGTAGAAGTACTTTGACTCGCTTGTCTTTGCCTTCCTGAGCAGTGTCTTTGATGGGTAGGTCTCTACTGTTCCTGACGTGATGTCGACAATGTATTTTGTTCCTGTGCTTGGGTTCTCTACAACTACTGCAATATGGCTAAAGTATGGTCTGTACAGGCTAGCGGGAACACCAAGGTAGCGAAGTACCGATACTAGTGCTAGACTAAGTTCACCACATATTCCCCTACCTAGCCTAAGTGCCTCATCTGCAGTCATGTACGTGTACGCTAGTGATCTCCAGTTTCTGCTAGCGTTAGCATGCACACTATCGTACTCTAGGTACTGGTCGAGTAGGGTAACGAGCTTCTCTAGCCAATTCCTGAATTCCCTATCGTCTCTAGGTGCAGTACCAATCTCTGTCCGTACCCTATCTGCAAGTGCCTTCGCTATTTCACTCTTGACAAGTGGATTATCCGTTGTCTGTGGCTCAAAGTCTCTAAGTGACTTAACGTACTCAGTGTACTTACACTGTGGGCATGGGTTATACCTCAGGTAGCTGAAGCTCTCACCAACAACATACACGTGCTCTCCAGTGTTCGTAACATAGTCCTGATACGAGACTTCCTCAAGCTTCTCATACAGTTCCTCAACAGTCTCAAACTCTCTAACACCACGACTAATAGGGTCAGGACTAGAAGATGGAGATATAGTGCGAGGATCAGCATGCTTCTTCTCACTCTCACTCTCAGGAACTTGAACATAATCTACTGCACTGCTCTGCCTACTCTGCAACTTCTTGAATAGTCTAAAAATCATCAGAGTAAGAGTAGCTGAGGCACTAATAACGCTAGTGGTCTATGCTTGTGTCTGTGTAGTATGTTGCTCTTGTTCTTGCCTCTTCAAGTATTTTAGGAGTGCCCTGACTTTCTCGAAGATGAACTTCTTGTCAGGTAGGTACTGCACATCTATGCCATACTGCTCTCTAAGTAGCTTAAGCACATCTTCATCTCGCATTAACTTGCTAATCCTCTCCCATAGCTCACGTGCAAATTCATACAACATCTTGACATTTTCCCTACTTGGTGGCTCGAAGATTCTTGGAAAGACATGTTTAATGAAGTTGAAATCAGCTTCACAGTAATCTTCGGGCAGTGTCAATAATGATAGTGAACTTGAATATGCTCTAGACTCTTCTTTTAACCTATCAAACACAGGTTCTTCACTGCCAAAACTTAGGTAAAGTAGCAGTAGTGTTGATATTAGCTTAGCAATATTTTCAGGCTCGTAACCTCTCGCTCCTCTAAACTCTACTGCTCTCGTAAATATGCTAAGAGACGCAACTTGCGTATATAATGTACAGACGTAGGTTACTTCTTTTCCTTCTTCACTTTCATATTTTTCACAGTACTTTTCTAATAGCTGTGTGAGATGTTGATATTTGTCAGGATTCCTAACTGTTATTGCTACTCTAACCATTTTTGTAAATGGCTCAGTAGTGTAAACTATGTCAGCACGCTCACTATAGTACTCTTCTAGCGTCTTTTGTCTACGTCTAATTATGTTTCGTTCACTTGAACTAGAGAAATCAATAATATTGTAAAGTTCTTCTCTAAAAAAGTATGACATAGCTAGTCTCTCATTATGGTGCTAGCTCAATTACTGTAATATCCATGTCCCCGTTCTTTAATGCTCTAGTAATCTCACGTGCAGTTGCTGGTCTAGTTGCTCTACCATGCAATACTCTAATTGTGAGAGATGGATCTTCAATAACTGCAACATTCTTAACATTGTACTCGCTATCTGCTACAGCACTTGCAGATTTTGCACAGATCTCTATGATGGGGGTCAATGTGCCAAATATTGCTAGTCTATTACATAGGTGCTTCCTGTCGTAGGTATCTGTTAGAGCAGAGAGCTTGTAGAGCAAGTCCTTGAATTCGTCGGGCAGTTCCTTCAGTGGCATGTCCAAGGTCACGTGTGTACTACCTGAAAATCCACGCCACCTGAAGATAGGCTCATAACCAAGCTCGCGCAGTTTCTCTATCGCCTTCCTGAAGTACTCGACTATCTCTCTAACATCTTTAATGGGTCTACACAGGACAATCTCTATCCTAGGCGGTAGACGTGTCCCACCTGCCTCAGTACCAACACAGAAGCCTTCCCTCTCCAACTTCTCTCTAATACTCTCGATAACACCTTCATCATAGACGACCCTACCCGTCACAGTATCCCTAAGAATAACCTCAAGCTCAACACCAATACTAGGCAAAGCACCATAATTCTGCAAGAATCTGTCAATTAAGCCCCCACTCATGATTATGTTCCCCCACTTGACCTTTCTCTCAGGTACTTTTCTATTTGCCTAATCTTCTCTCCAAGCCACTCCATGTCGAACAGCTCTTCTCTACTTATGCCATAGTGCTCTTCGAGTATTTGCAAGATCTCTGGTCTAAGCCTAACAACGTCACTTACCATGTTCTTCACCTTCTCAAGTGCCTGCTCTAGTTCTCTAACAACTTCAGGACTAGGTGCTTCATGTGCCTTTGCTAGTAGCTCAGCAACATCCATCAGTTCCCTACTTGCAGGTCTCTGAGATAGATCACAGGCAAGTAGGACAGTTCTACGATTATCCATTTCCTCTACCCAACACTTCCTACTACCATCAACAATAGTTGCGAGATAGAGCAGGAGTAGGAGACCAGTAAGTTTCTTCAGTTTGCTAGGTTCAACATTTATGAAGCCTCTAAACTCGGTTCCTCTACTAATGTCCTTACCAACAAAGTGGAATGTCGATAATCTACACACTGCGACTAGTTCATTTTCCTCAAACTTGTACTCGCACAAGAGTGGCTCTCTCGTAATTGCCTCTACTAGGTTAGGGTACTTGCTGGGGTTCCTCAGCCTAATGTAGATGCTTACTGTCTTTTCACCAACATCCGAGAAGTATATCCTAGCCGTGGCTTCTCCATCAACGTTCGTGAACGTGTCCTCTTCAGGTACTAGCCTACGCCTAGTCAGTGACCTATGTTCAGCATTTTCGAAGGTTAGGACATCAATTATCGAGGACATGCTAGATCGCTCCCGTACTAGGTTCTGTACTTGTTATGCACATGTACAAGTCCCCACTCTTTACAGCTCTACTAAACTCATCTGCTAGCTCCCTCATCTTTCTCCTATCCACAAGCAGTGAAAGTTTTAGCCTAGCATCACGTACCTTTAGGAGCTCCTGCTTGTGCTCGTTAGCTGATTCTAGCAGGTTAGCATTTGCGTAGAAGAACTCTGCGCTTGGGCTCAAGGTACTGTACGTCGCAATCCTATAACAGGTGTATCTACTGTCAAAGTTGTCCAGTAGGTAATAGAGCTCTCTCGCAAATCCACTAGACGCTACTAGTCCCATTGGGTCACTAATCGTGATGTGGACACTGCCACTGTATGTACCCCACTTCTCTACCCTAGGCTCATACCCTAGCTCACGTATTTTCTCTATAGCAGACTCGAAGTACTTCCTGATATCTTCAAGATTCTTCAGTGGTCTACAAAGCTTAACCTCTATCCTAGGTGGTAGAGAACCTGCACGTCCCTCAACACTTACACAGAAGCCAAGTTCACCTAGCCTAGTCGCGACCTCTTCAACAAGATGCTTCTCGTAGACTACCTGACCATTCTTCTCAAGCACAATCTCCATTTCAATACCCACATCATGCAAAGCACCAACTTTCTCTACGATTTCACTCATGTGTATTCCCCTATCTTCTGCGTGATAAGTATTGTTCTATTGATTTTGCCTTGCTCATTAGGAAGTCTAGTGTTGGGTAGTCTCTCTCAGTTATCTTGTACTCTTCTGCTAGTACTGCCCTGATGTGCTCGTTTTCTAGTGCTTCCTTTACCTGCTGGTATATTCTTGATGCTACTATCCTAAGCTTGTCCACTATCTCTCTGCTTGGTCTCTCTCTTGCATTTGTCAGTAGCTTAAGCATCTCGCTCATACTAACCACGTCAGGTGTCTTAGCCTCAATGTAGAGTGGGTACGTTGTCAGTGGTGTAGACTCAAGATCAATACCGTACCCAACTGCATGAGTTTCAACACTAGCTACAGCTTCCTTACCTCTAGCAAAGTAGAGCGCTAACAAGAGTGTGAGTAGTCTAGGCAAGTCATCTATTGGCACAGTACTAAACATCCTGTACTCAGTTGCGGTAGGTGTTGAAGTGTCTGTATACGTCATAGATAGTGGACAGACAGCTACCAGCTTCTCCCTACTCTTCTCAATTATGTAACAGGTCTGCTCAAGGTACTGCGCTAGGTGTGGATACTTGTCGGGCTCATCAAGCTCTATCTCTAGAGATAGTGCAAGTTCTGTACTTTCTGGACTTGCGATTAGTCTCTCTTCACGATCTTCAACGTGGTTATACACATCTGCTAGGTTTTTCTTCCTCTTCCTGACGAGTAGCCTCTGGTCACTTGATGCAGGAACGAAGAGTTGCTGTAGTGATAGACTCATTGGTCTCTATGGTGCTTCCTTCCTAATTAGCTTGATCTTGAACTTCCTATCCTTTACAGCACGTGTAAGTTCATTAGCGATCTGAGGCATAGAGTTTCTGAATGGTGCAACTGCAATACTGTACATTATGGGCTTCTCACTTATTGCTACTCCCCTCTCCTCATCTAGCACAAGCAACTTCCTCTCTACCCTACCCCCCACACATGGTGTCAACGTCATGTACGTTGCAATTCTCCTGCAAGTATATTCGTCACTGAACGCGTCGAAGAGAAGTGCAAGATCACTAACAGTGAAGGCAGATAGTGACGTATCGTATGACGTAGAGTCATCCAAAGTCACGTGTATACTACCTGAGTATTTTCCCCACCTAATCTTGACTTCGTACCCAAGCTCACGCAACTTCTCTATCAGCTTCCTATAGTACTCAACTATTTTCCTAACATCCTTAATTGGCTTACAGAGAGTGATCTCTAGCCTAGGTGGTAAACTACCAAAAGTCTCAACATAACCACAGAAACCCTCACGCTTAAGCTCTTCAAGAACCTCACACAGCTCATCCTCATCCCTAACTACCCTACCATTCTTCAAGATAACAAGCTCCATCTCCATGCCAATCCTAGGCAAAACACCAAGCTCTGCAACAAATGAGGACTCGCTACTACTCATTATAGATACGAGTCCCGTAAACACACATAAATTCTATGCTACAAGTTGTAGATAATGAACACAAGGTCTAAGTCTAGTAGGGATCCTGTTCTTCTCGTAGAGGAGATTTCTAAAGAAGTCGAGAGGATTAGGCAGATTGCTCCTCCTGAAAGTTTGGAAGGTCTCGTGGCTAGGAATATTGTGAATGTTTTCAGGTTCGCAAACTACGTCTGTGCTCGTGTTGCTCTGAGTGATAGAATTGGTAATTATCGTGTGTGGGATAGGCTAAGGGACGAATTTTATGGCTATGCAACACTTGAGGGAACTGAACATTATGAGCGTGAGGGAGAGCCACCACGTGAGGTAGAGGCAAAAAGTATCGTAGTGTGTGTACCAGCAACAAGCACAGTAGGAAAAATGCTACCATACGTAGCCACGGTAGAGGTGTTAAAATACCTAATCAGGAAAGAGAGGATAGAAACAATGGAGAAGATTGCGGAAGCTAGGAAAAGAATGGCAATGCAGAGGGGAAAGGGCTAGAGCTTACTCGCTTTCGCTTGTGCTCTTTTTCTTACCATTTGACTTCACTGTCTTTACTGCAGTTGCCTTCTTCTTTGCCTCACTTGCCTTCTCTTTCTTTTCTCTTGCCTCCATCAGTGCTTTCAGTGTCTCTAGCTTGTCCTTCTTTGTTGTGTACATTTCCTTTAACTGCTCTAGGAACTGCGTGTCGTTACAGTACTTCTCTGCTAGCTTCAGGTACTTCTCTAGCTGTGCCTGTCTCTCTGCTTGGTCTATCCTAAATGTTGCTAGTGCCTTCTCGAAGTGCCTCTTCTCTACAACATCAGCATCTTCCTGTAGTGCGAACCTGCATGCACGCATCACAAGCTCCTCAAGTTCTGCACCTGTCCAGTACTCTGTCAGTGTCGCAATCTTGACAAGATCAACATCCTCAGCAAGTGGCACCTTTCTCACTACTTGAGTATGTACTTGCAGTATTTCTACACGTGCCTCAAGGTCTGGATAGAGCACAGGAATGATATAGTCGAACCTTCCTACTCTGATAAATGCTTCGTCTAGCTGTTCAGGAACGTTTGTGGTAGCTACAACAATTGCCTGTCTCCTATCATCACCAAGCCACTCAAGTAGCATAGAGAATACTCTGCGGGATGTACCTGAGTCAGTATCGACCATTCCCGCACGCTTGCCAAATCTGTCAACTTCGTCGATAAAGAAGACGCAGGGTGCCACAGCCTCAGCAATCTCAATTGCCTTCGCTAGGTTCCTCTCTGTCTCACCAACGTACTTACTGAAGATCTTCTCTGTCCTAAGCCTCAGGAATGGTATGCCAAGCTCTTTTGCTAGCGATTTTGCAAATATTGTCTTTCCAGTACCGGGGGGACCAAACATCAGGATGCCACGTGGTGGACGTAGTCCAAGTCTCTTCGCCTTCTCTGGGTTTCTCAGTACCTTAATAATGTTGTTCCTGATGAAGTCCTTAAGCACCTCGTAGCCACCAACTGCCTCAAAGCCGTGCCTTGGCTCTTCGACGTCGACAATTCCTACCTTCCTGACAATGTCGTACTTGTAGTCCTGAATTATCGTGGGCTCAAATGTCCTGTACTTGAATGCGCTCTCGCTCAGTATAGCCTCAAGCTCGTGTAGTGTCAGTCCTCTAGTAACCTCGACAAGTTGGTTAATTTTGTCGCGTGGAACAGAGATGCCAAGTGCCTTCGCGACCTCTTCAATTACTTTCCTCCTCTCTTCCTCTGTGGATGGTTTAATATCGACAACTATGCAGTACTTCAAGGTCTCGGTGTCTAGTATCGCCTCAGGATCCTCAGTCAACACAATTACCGTGTGGTACTTTGCATAGTATTCGTCGCTTAGTACGGCATTTCTGATGAACTTTATGAACGCATCATTTCTACCGTCTAGACCATAGAAAATTGCACAAATTCCATTCCTAGTCTCAAATAGCTGATCGATGTAGAACAGTGCATCTTCTAGAGCTCTGATCCTCTGTACTCCCGCGGACAGTACCTGTGCAAGTGGTGTTGTAGCAATTGTGCCTGCAGTAACAGGCTCAAGTTCTAGACCCTGCTCAGTAACTGCATTTACCTTATACAGACCTGACCATATCTTATAGAGGTAGAATGCACATTCCAACGGCTTATCCTCAACTATTTCTCTCAGTTCCTGATACTTTTCATAAAAGAATTTAACACAAGGAGCAATTCGCTTGGGGTCGGAAGTCTTGAAGATTATGACTGTGCTAAACTGCGAGAGACGCTTAAGCCATGCTTGTTCGAAAGGCTCGTAATTTACGATTTCGGTATACCTTATCATGCCAATAATATTTACGGTTTCCCCATATTTAAGCTTTTCGTCATGTCCCAATCATAGACTTATAAGTCCTGTAGCATAGCCATACACATGGTGACCATAACCTGCACAGTTTATCGTATTACAGAGAACGTTCTCGTACTTGCAATAGAGTCACCAACTAGATCACTCTCGAAGACACTTCCAAATCTTGGAGACGGTGCTAAGCTACGGGTAGAGGTCTGCCTTGGAGATGACTGTGCTTGTGCTAATGCTGTAGTGAGGTACTATAGGACTGGTGGTAGAGAGAGACCATTTATCGTACTTGAGAGAGAAGATGCTAGACAGGTCAGGAAGTTGCTTCTAAAAGTGGGGGATCACGAGAAGCTTCGTGAGACTAGGCTAATGGTCAGGATAATTGATGAGAAGACGCAGAAATATGCACAGTATTTGAAACAGCTTTTGACTAGTGAAAAATAGTTTTAGTCAACAGGCTCCTTAGTCTTTGCTATTGCCTTCCTAACAGTCTTACCGTTTGGACACTTGAAGAGTCCAATGACTACTCCCTTTCTCCCTCTTGGTGCAAGTACCCAAACCTTGACTGGTCTCAGCTTCACTACCTCTCCATCACACTCAATCTCGAACTCTCTCTCCTGTAGTTTCGAAATCTCGGTCTTCTCAACTAGCTCTGTCACTGCCATATTCGAGATGTATTTACTGTCCATGGTTATAACCTGAATTTGAAATTGCGAGTTCATGTTCTTGCTCAGTTTCTGAACTTTGACATTCATCCTGACGTTATGTAGCTTGAGAAAACGTGTTTGTTTAGTCTCTTTTTGCTAGAAAGAGAATTTTCAGAGCTTCATCTTGAAGTGTCTCGCAACTTCCTCAATATACTTTAGCGCTATTAGGTACGTGACAGGATTCACCTCTACCTCTCCTGTACTTCTCCTACGCGCAAGCTCGCATGCAACAAGTTCGGGATGTTCAGTCTGTTCACATCCCATTAGCCTAAACATGTACTCAATGTAGCGAGCCCCCATGTGCTTGGTAATGTACTGCTCAAGCCACTTCTTGTTCAGTTTAATGAGTATTCTCTCTCCCTGAACAACTGCCTGTGCGGGAACAGTAATGTTGTATGGCATGACAACACCTATAGTAGGGAACCAACTAGCTTACTTTAGTATTTTTACCATAAATAACGTGCCTGAGAAATCTAACGCTACTAATAGCGAAGCCACAGGTGGCGATTCCTGTACCAATCGCAGGAAGGTGCATGTGTAGTAGCGTGAGATGTATTGTTAGGAAGAGTGCAGAAGCTAAAAATACTGTAGAAAGTATTGCAAATGCGAGATTCGCAGATTTACGTAGTTTGCTCATATTGGTGCGTACCTTATCCTGAGTGTGAATTCTGCACGTTTTGCAGGGTTCCAGTTGCTTATTGGACGGTAGTAGCCTACGATTCTGCTCCATGTACTTATTCTATTGCTTCCACAGTATGGGCATGTTGGTCTTCCCTCACTATCAACATGGTCGTATGGGTTACCAACCCACACGCGTCTACATGCGTGACAGTAGTTCTGTACTGGTGTTGGTGCTAGATAGACAATGCCCGTACTCATGATCTCTCTAACAAGCTTGCTAAGCGCCTCTAGTCCAGCTTCCTGATCTTTCCTATCCCACTCGGGGCTCCAGAATGGCTCATGTATCTGCAGTATCTTCACAACACCACCATTGTACAGCTTCTGCGTCTGCGCCTCAATGAGTATCTGCGTCTCTAGGTCAGCCGTAGTGTATGGTGGAGTATTCTGACTAGTATACTCGTACTCTACTCTACCCGTCGCCTCATCTACTGCACGTGGAATATATGGCTCGATCAGTTTGCCAAACATCTTGAGGTCAGCATAGGCGAAGGATGATGCTGTAGATTCTGCGGGTGCTTGCTCAATATTGTACTTCCTATCATCAGCCTCACTGTACTCTCTGACTCTCCTACGCATGTGACCAAGCACCTTCCTGTAGAATTTGACGCATTCTCTAACTACGACACTATCAACAACATGCCACACTGTTAGGAATCTAGCAACTTCAGGAACATGCTTCAGCTCATGCATGAGCTCGCGTGCATAGTCGTCCCTATTCTTCAGGAACCAGATGCTGAAAGCTTCCGCAAGTCCAACTGTCGCTATTGTGTTATTGTACGCTTTTGCGATTAGGTTACCCTTGAAGCCATCTCCCTCAGCTAGCGCTCTCGTGAATGGGTAGTAACCAATCTCGTACAGGTACTCATGTCTTGTACGTAACACATTCAGGACAGCACGTGCCACGTCCATACAAGCATCAAGTATCTCAAAGAACTCGTTGAAGTCATCAGCAACAAAGGCAATACGTGGCAAGTTGATGCTCACATAATTTACAGAGCCTAGGAGTGGCGGTATGAACCATAGTCCCCTAGCTTCGTCAGGTCTAGAATCCACCTCATACATTAGCCTACAGCAGAATGCGAATACCTTCTGCTCTTCACTATTCAGGAAATAGAAGCTACCACGAACAGCAATACATTTCCAAAATAGTTCCCATAGCTCAGGGTCGGATTCGAGTACTTTCCAGAGATTGCCACCGCACGTGTAGACTGTCGGTATGGGGAAGGTCAGTGGCTGTCCCTGTCCATCACCCTGTAGGTACTGCTCGACAATTGCCTTAAACACCATGAGAGCCTCATCATAGTAGTCAAGTGCTGTGCCACAGACCTTACCATCATAATACACCTCGTACTCCCTGAGGTACTTCTCTCTGAACTCTATTCCAATGCTAATGTTTGTGAACGGTGGCTCATTGCTAATTCTCTCAGTATTGCCTAGGTGAAAGAAGAATCTCTGTATCTGCTGTCTAACTGTCCTATAGTCAGCATTGTCATACTTCACGAATGGTGCTAAGTTAAGCGCAACATCATTCGTAGCTACAGCACCAATCCTCTCGAAGCTTCCAGCAATCATTGCACGTGCAAGCTGGTCAGTAGCAGAGTCTAGGTGCTTTGCAGGACGTGAAACACAGTGCGTTGTCCTGAGACCAATCTTGAAGATTATCTGCGTCTTTAAGCCACCACAGTAGATTAGGTACCAGTTCCAAGGCATCTTATGGATTTTGTCCCACTTGTCCCTGATTATGCTGTACACGTCAAGCTTAATGCCGAACCTCTTAGCTACTGCAAGTGTTCGATTTCCAACTAGTTCACTTGCCTTCTCTATGAGTAGGCTATAGATCTCCCTCATTAGCAGTTGCTTCAGGTGGTGCATCATCATGCTTGATGCAGATTCAGGAATGTTCGCATTCTCATGCTTGACATAGTCATCAATCATGTACCTACGCTCAAAATCAGTCATGACTAGGGGAGCCACCTTCCTCTCTTCGCCTAGGCTCAGCCTAATCTTGACCTTGTTAGATACACGTCTTCTCGTTACTTCAGGTAGAAGCTTCGTCACAGTTCTCTCTTCCCTACCCACAGAACCCACGTCTAGACTATGCTCAATGACTTAAAAAGATTGAACACACATCAAGAACCTCACGTACCTGACAGAGCAACTCTTCACCACACGCCTCTACCCACAACTTTACCTGTTCAACAACTTCACCATCATAAAACCATAAACCGTTGCGCTTCCTGTACTTCACGTATGTTAGAGAAATATCTATTCCATGCCTTGGATCTGCTAGCTCTAGCAATCTTTTGCCTATACCAACATATTTCTTACATAGGTGTTGTAGCAGTTTTTCGAGTCTAAACACATCCAAGGTAGCTACTAGTCCAACATACTTGCCAACTACCCTACGGTAACTGTCAGGAATCTCATAATTGCTAACTATTGCCTGTGCCTGCTCTAGTAGTTTCCTGTACTTTGCAAGGTCTCTAACATATTTTGCATGTGCGAGCCTTATCAAGAGGCTGAGCGTCCTATGCTTCAGAACTAGCTTAGCAACTTCCTCTGCAATTACATTAAGCTCACGATCAAGAACCTGCACAAAACGCTTCTCTACATCTCGTACAAGCTCCATAACTTCACTATCAGTCAGGACTGTCCTATACCTAGACAAGTCAAGTAGCGGAACATCACCAAAATGAGACAAGACTAGGACACTGCCATTACTAAGCCAACGCACAGGAACAAGAACCATGAAAGAAAACGTATACTTGCTTTAAAAAGACAATAATTAAACTAGCAAATATCTAAGTTGTAGTGCAGATTGTTGTTATTGTACTTGTTCCTTGTTCGTGGTTTTTAATTGTTTTAGGTCTTTTACATGATATGGCTGGTAGTATCTTAGCTAGCTTGGTAGAGTATCGACGTGATGTTCGCGAGTTTTGGAATGGTGCTGGTGCGAGATTGTTACCTTGGTACTTTGCTACTGCGTGTGGTCGTGTTGCTCCTAGGTACGTTATTGCTTGTCTCGTAGTTCCTGAGCATGACATGCCTATTAGGCACTTGAGAGATATTGAGCTAAGTGAACTATGGAGAATTGTTGAGGCTGGACTGCAGGAACATGCTAAGCTCTGTGCTGAGGCTTATACCGAATCTGCGGGTCTTGGTAAAATCCTTGACCTTGCCTTCTCTTACGCAAGTGCTAGTGTTAATGGTGCTAGAGGTGCAACACTCCTAGACTATCTAATTGAGCTTGCTCGTAGACTAGCAAATGTTGATGGTAAATGTATGCTCTGTGCAAGAGAGTGTAGGCGTACTGGTCGTGAAGGTGTTGGTGCCTGTAATATTCCACTAAGACTGCAGGTAGATGTTGAGCATCTGCCTATTGCGGTCATGCATGTTCATGCTAGTGAAGAGGCGCCTCTTGTCCCATCTACAGCACTTTACTTACCTTCCTGCAACATGAGGTGCATATATTGCCAAAATTGGGATACTGCACACTATGGTCTTGACCGTGCCTTCAGGTATGGCATAGCTGACCTGCCTAGCAGGATGAGGCACATGTTGCGAATGTCAAGATGCTTGAAGTACCTTGGGGGAGAACCAGCACTATGGCTACCACAGGTACTAGCACTAATGCGAGTGCTCGTGCTAAAGAGAATCGCTATTCCACAGGTAATTGACACGAACCTACTAGTCAAGCCACAGGTAGCAAAAATAATCGCACACATGTTCGATCTCGTAGTGCCTGACTACAAGTATGGGAGCAACAAGTGTGCGCAAGAGCTTAGTATCGTCCCACCAAGCCTAGACTATGTCGTCCTCATCTACAGCAACATTAGGACGCTCCTAGAAGAGGGAGCTAACGTACTTGTGAGACACCTAGCAATTCCACACCATGTCCAGTGCTGTTCACTAGAGGTAATTCGAAGAATAGCAAAACTACGCGACTATGCTAAGACTAGCAGATTCTCCTACACGAGCCTAGTCTTCAACCTACTAGACCAGTACAGACCCGACTACTTGGTGAAGCAACTTGACAAGTATAGAAAATATAGGAAGAGGGTTAGTAAGGAAGAAATTGAGACTTGTGTAAAATTGTGTAAAGAACTTGGTATTGATCTACCCTTCGCTAGACTACAAGTACTTAAGCAAGTTTGATTATGCTTGTGGTAGGATTGCCTCGTAGACCTTTGCTGTTCCCTTCTTTATAGCTGACTTAAACATTTCTTCAATGGTCTTCCTAGCTTCTGCAAAGTCTAGCCATGCCTTAGGTTTCTCTCTATAGAAGTGATACGAAACTATTGCTCTTCCACTGTCAGCATTGTACTCACTGTACTCGACTACGTAGAACTTCCCAATGTTAGGCATGTCACAGACGTAGAGGTATGCTCCAGCATTTGCACCTGCCTCACTCGATATCTCGTACGCGCTCTCGGGCTTGCAGTACTTTTCGAGTACTTGATCAATGACCATCTTCACCTCAGTCTCAGCCTCAATAGCCTGCTCAAGATCTTGCGCTAGTCCAAGTGGCTTAGCTACCTCTTCAAAGAACTTTTCATCGTACTTCTCTGCCTCTGGTATACCTGATGCAAAGGTTATTGAACGCACCTTCTCTAGTAGGTGCCTGATAAGTGTTTCTGGACTAATCTCTCTCAGACTCATACAAGATTATGCTGTTGCTCCCATAGTTTTAACTATTCTTCTCACTATCTTCAGCTCTCTCTTACTGAGATGCTTCAGTACTTCACTATCCTCTAACAGTAGTTTCAGGACGCTTCTCGGAATGATGTATCCCTGCTTCACATTTTTCCTATACTTGCACACTTTCTCAAACATGCAGTCTCTACATGCTAGTAGCTTAATGTTGATGTAGTCTCTGCCCTGTGTCACATTGTCTACCCACTCGAAGAATAGTTCTCTCACTACTTTGCCATACTCTTCAGATATTTGTACTGTGGTGAACTTCCTGTTACTTATCAGGACTATTAGACCACGCTTCTCGAAGACTAGGCTATACGTCCCTACCTGTAGGACATCTTCTAGCTTTATGACGCTTCTAAACTTGAAGTCGATCACGTGCATAGGCGTGACTAGGTCAGGCTTTAGGAGTAGTGTATAGCCTCTGTAAGGTATTGGACGTACTTCCCTAGTCACGTTAAGTATCTTGTCAAGTGCCTGACCGATAATTGCCTCATGTAGTACTGTGCCAATATAGTTCTCTATTATCCTTTTGACAGGTATGTCAAGTATCTTGAAGTTCGACACAAGTGGCATGTAGACGCACTTCAGAAATATTGACAGTGGCATTTTCCTGAGATTGGACATGCTACTCTTCTCACAGTCCCATGACAGTAACCTACTCAATTTTGTGCAGACCTTCTCTGTCAATAACAGATTAACAATCTGTCTAATACCTGTGGGAGTGTCAAAGTCTTGTTCAAGACTGATCTTTCCTGTGCATGAACGTGCCTGTTCAGGAAGCACGTAATTTACAGTCTACGAGATTTAAATTATTGTAACATTGAGAAACGTGCGTGGACTCGCGAGACTGTTCGTCACAGTCCTTACCAATAGGACTGTGCTGGTCATCCTCTTCATAGTGCTGATTTTCCTAGTCTTCACCTTGGTCATAGTGAAGTTTGGTGGATGTGAGTTCGCTAGATGGAGTGTCGTGAATGCTTGTGGTGTTGGCTTTCTATACCACGTCTCTACGAGTGTTGAAGTTCCATACTTTACATATAGTGTAAACAAGAGTGCAAGTACATGCGTCATCTACGTTACCTACAGTGGCTCGTTCACTATCAGGGACTATAGTGCAGTTACCTGTAATGTACGTGGTCGAACAATGATTGAGATTGGGAATAGCATAGTCATGCTGAGCAACAGGACATGTATCGTCCTTACCTGCCCAAGCTCGCAGTCCTGCACCTTCACGTGTATGGGAGTGCTCTGCACGATCTCTATTAAGCCACTGACTGTCCCTGTTACATGGAGCATAAATGCTACATCTACATCTACATCTACATCTTAGCCATGTAGTAGAGCAGTACTGCAAGCGAGATGTTGTACGTGAGTGCGAGAATGCTGTCCAATATGTTGAAGTTCGTGTAGAGGAACTGCACGAAGCTTCTTAACTGTGGCACTGTCCTGAAGGTGTTAACCACGATCTGTGCAAAGTACAGTGCAAGTCCCTGATACGAGTGCAAGTATAGCCAATAGGCATTCCAGTCTGCGACATCTTCAACAATTAGCAGTGGCTTGTCAAGGACAACACGTGGAAAGTACACGAGTAGTGGATGTAGGACAAAGCCTGTTACTGATAGTGCAAGTAGTGGCAGTACTATACTCTTCTTGAAGTGTCGCCTAGCTCCAAGCCACAGGACGATTGATGGGTAGATCCAGAGGAAGTATGGGGGGTTACCAATCTTGTTTAGAAGAATCAAGACGCCTAGCAACAGTGCCTGATACTTAGCTAGGTCGGGTAGGTAATCGTCGCATATCCTGTATCTAGCAACTAGCAGTACCAGTACTGCAAGTGTTGGTAGTATCCATAGGTGTCTTATATTTGGCATGAGGTGACTAGTCAATAGTTGTGGAATGTTCCATATCGATACTTCCTGTGGCAGTCTCTCTCCGTGGAATAGTAGGGTCTTTCCAATGAATGCACGTGGGTCATATAGTAGGAAGGGTAGGGAGACTGCGAGTACTGTCAGGAATGTTGCTGTTAGGTACCTGATCATGCTTCTGTAATCTTTCACTATCTTGAGACCGACAGCACCAGCAAGTACTACTGCCTGCTTGTAGAGTGTTGCAAGTCCAAGGCAGATTCCTGCACGTGTCCAATCTCTGTCACGTAGATACTTCACGTGTAGTAGCAGTAAGACACCTACAATACTATCGTACTGGTAGCCCCAAAACAGCTCGAGTGTTGGTATGCCGAGTAGCCATAGGCAAGTTGCCTCTAGGCTACGTGTCTCTCTCCAAATTAGTTCGCCACCAACAATTGTCGCGACTACTATCGGAATTTTTTCAACTATCCTAAGCAGGTTAATGTTATTAGCAACATGTAGAAGCTGTGCGAGCTTGTAGAACGCTATGAATGTTAGTGGAAAGAGGGGGAAATAGGCAAGTTTTGGAGATAGTGCATATATGCTCAATATGCCGTACCTCTCAGCTATTTTACACCAGATTAGCCACCACTGTACATCATAGTAGTTCCACGAGATGTAGCTTGTTGCAAAGAGTAGGAACGTGCTTAGGGCATAGGCAAAGTAGAGTATTTTCCTAGGATCGTCAGCTATCGGTACCACAAGCTGGTGTTTTCTCCCCCTCACTTTCCTGCTAGTAGGCTCAGGTACGTGTATAGGTGCTGTAGTGCTACTCTCTCCCACGATCTTCTACGTGCAATATCTCTCAACTTCAAAAGCCAACTACGGTAAAAGTCGGGGTTAGATAACAGTAGGGTAATTACCCTACTGAGCCACTGCACCTTTCTCACATCACCATCCTCAACACAGGCAGAGACTACAGGTCTCGCATAGGAGAGTGCGAGTGCTTCTGGTCCTGAAGCTCCGAAACAAGTCTCGTGTAGTGTAAGTACGAGTGTAGCATTTTCAAATACGTGAGGCATCTCGCTATTGGGCACGTACCTTAGCCATGTCATATTTCTGAAATTTTGCTTAAGTACTCTTAGCGTCTCTGTTAGCCACCTACGATAGTTCAAGTCACGGAAAAGTCTTGGATGTACACCACCTGCAATAACTAGCTCACTGCTCTGCCTAACTTCACTATTCACGATCTTTGGCAGTAGGTGCAGTCCCTTATATGGTGCTAAGAACCCGAACACTACTATCCTTGCAGTACCTTTCCCCACAGTAGGATCTAACTGCAGTACCTTTCCCCACAGGTCTTCGCGATACTCAACACCATGACCAACATGCACAATCTTGCCAATATCTATCCCATACTCGCCTGTTAGTACGTTTAGCTGAAATTTCTCATGTATTATAAATCTGTCCGCTAGAATATTCAAGAGTGCTAGCACTATCCTATGAAATACATGTAGTGGCAATAATCTGAGCAGTATCTTGACGTATGTTCCCTTTAGTCTACTCATCTTTTCAATGTTTTTAAGATATTTCATTGGTAATACTTCATGCATTGTAATAACAATCTTCACACGTCTAAGCAATTTCACTAGCGTGAGCGCGAGCACTATTGCTATTAGGTTCCTGACTGTTCCATAGAGATGGTACGCAAACTGTAGATGAACTACATGTGGCTGTTCGTGCAGGAGTGCGCGTACTAGCCTGTGCATTGTCTTGATTGGGCTCTCGTAGGAGAGTCCCTTCACTATCCTAGGATGTTCCTGATCTTGGTCACGGTCTTCCTGTGCAATAACGACAAGGTCAAGTGGGAGCTGTAGTTTTTTCACGATCTGCATCATGTACTTAACTAGGCTCCTACTGTAGGAGCTGATCCCCGTCCTAACTCTAGTACTATCCGCATCTTCCCATACTGTGATCATCACGACTTTGATAGGCACTACAGGTACTATCATAGTAGAGTAGTAGGTTTAATGTGCTCAGGTTTGCAATTTGGAAAACGTGACTTTACCCGCTAGGTTAGGTAGAGTACTGTTCGCGAGATTGTTTAGGTGTGAACCTGCTAGTGATCGTGAGTTTGTGAGATTTTTCAATGATCAGGTAGTTAGAAAACTACTTGCTAAGACTAGGCTAGTCGATCATTATCATCCTAGGCGCTTCCTCTTCAGGTCAGGTGATGGTCTGTACTTCACGGGGTATGGTACAACTGTTGTTCGTGCGAGTAATCCACCATATTTTGAGCGTCTCTTCCTGAAAATTATCGAGAAGGTTACTAGACGTGGCATGTGTCGCATCTTTGTTGATGTTGGTGCTGGTATTGGACTCTTCACTATTAGGGTAGGTAAGCTACTTGAGGCTCATGGTGGTAGGGTAGTTGCTCTAGAGCCTGATCCGAGACAGTTTCTGTGTCTTATAAAGAATGTGAGATTTAACAGGCTGAGGAACGTGACTGTGCTCAGGCTTGCGCTTGGTGATTGTGAGGGGGAGCTGAGACTTACCTTGTATGATGTTGCTGGATGGAGTTCACTATATGCAATACATGGGACTGGTCGTAAGCTATGTGAGGTCACTGTTAGGGTAGTTACCTTCGATAGCTTAGTCAAGATGCTTGACTTGCCTAGTGTTGACGTTGTTAAGATTGATGTTGAGGGAGCTGAAGTAACTGTACTAGAGGGAGCAAGACAAGTACTTTCACTCTACAAGCCACATCTCGTAGTTGAGGTGCATGGACGTGAAAACTTGGTGAAGGTGCAGGAGCTTCTACGCAAGTATTCCTATGTTGTGAAGTTTCTTGGTGCTGAAACTAGGTTCACAGACGTCGAGACCTTCTACATCTATGCTAGACCTCGCGCGTGACCATGTGTGCCTACGTTAGGGTAGTTGAGTTTCCTCTGAGACGCATCTTCAGGTTCTTGAGGAACTACAGCATAGAGGTTCTGTGCCTAGTCCTGTGGGTAGCCTCAATGATAGAGATTGCGCTTAACCCAAGCAACACGGCTAGCCTAGAGCACTTCTATACTGACCACATGCGTGAAGAATGGACAGCATGGTGTTTCCTACAGCTAGGCTACAAGATATTTTACACACCTGTAAAGTACCTAGTACATCAGTGCCATAGTCTCTACCCACATCCATTTTGGGGTAACGTACCTACTGATCGTCCACTTGGATGCATCTTCATTTTCCTACCATTTGGAATATTGGCTAACTTAGGCATCTTACCTGACGTCCTCGTTCACAGGCTTGAGATTGCTATAATTACGACACAGGCAATTGGTGCAATTTACCTAATTGCGCGTGCTGTTAGGAATCGTTTTGTTAGGGTAATGTTCTTGACTTTTCTCGCGCCATATATCTTGCACTGGTCGCTTAATGGTATCTATGATGGTGCTATACTGCTCTTTGTCATTGTTGGCTTGCTTGCGTACGAGAGGAAGAGGTGGAAACTTAGTGCTCTTGCACTAACGTATGCTGTATGTACGCACTATCGTGCTGTCATGTATACTCCACTTGTCCTTGGTTCAATAGTTAACCTGTGGAGAAGTGGTGATCGTAGGACTGCAATTAAGCTAGGCGCAGTCTGCCTAATTGCGATTATTGTATGCACACTCATTCCTGCCTACCTCACCTTTGTCAAGGCTGAGCATGTCTTGACTAGGGTAGCTACTGGAAAGGCTGGTGGTGGCTTTGGTAACTTCAAGAAGTTGCTGAACAAGCTCATTCTCTACTACACCTTCTTTGGAGTAGGCTTCGCATACTTCATCTACAGGCGCAGGATAGCGCACGCCTTTTCACTGCTTGGTGGTGCCCTGATTATTTGGCTGATATTTAACCAGCTTTGGCATGCAATACTCGTGTTCATTCCATGGATCGTGGTGGATGAGGTCTTTTTCGCATTTATGATGCCTATAGCATTCATGTTTGGTGTAGGAAGCTACCTACCATGGACACTGTACTGGTTCCTCAAGAACTATGGCATAAACCCAAGACTTGACTAATACAACATCCACACGTACTTTATCGAGAGTAGGTATCGGACAAGTGTGCCTACGAGTACTGCAATCACCATGGCAGTTAGTGGACTAGGAACTGCTAGTAGAAGTGCGAGATATGTAACGTAGGTCGCGACTAGGCTTGCACCTACCGCAAGGTGAAACTTTGCTAATCTACGGATTAGGCTCTTTTCCATCACTTTCTCATTCCTAAAAGTCCAAGTGTCATGTAGCGCAAAGTTGCTTAGTGTTGAAGCTTCGATACTTACTGCTCCCGCAATCCTTGGATCAACTAGAAAAAAGCTTGTCAAGACATAGAGTACTGCAAGGTTCACACCTAGACCGCAGGCACCTACTATGCCAAACTTCAGGATCTTCCTGAGATGTTGCTTAAGGAAGTGCTCAAGTACCTGCTTAGCAAAGTCAAGCATTGTACGTGCACCAAGCTTAGACTTGCCACGTAGTCTCTCTCTGAAGATTATTGGCACTTCAACAATTTTTGGAATATGTCCACTCTCTATAGCGTTCAGTATTGTCTCTAGCAGAATCTTGTAGCCTTTCCTTGGTCTAGCAAATCTGAGCAATGTATCTACCTCTATCAGGAACATTCCGCTAAGTGGGTCACGTATCTTCATGTTTTTTGGCAGTAGGAATGTGTTTACTATCCATGTTGAGATTCTTGAGATTAGCTTCCTAGTCCATGACCATCTGATAATTTTCGCGCCTTCGACATATCTTGACCCAATAACAATGTGTGGAGTCTCGTTACTTTCCACAAGTGCCTGTACTAGACGTGGAATGCACTTTGGGTCGTGCTGTAGGTCTGCGTCTAGGACAAGTACATGTGTTATGCCTCTCTCCCTGAGGTATCTAGCACCTGTAATTACTGCACTCGCTAGTCCACGTTCTCCATGTCTGACAACTACCTCAAGTGGGAGACCTAGCTTCTCCGCGGTTTCTTTCGCTACCTGTGGTGTACCATCTGTAGATTCGTCATCTACTATCAGTATCTTCTCTACGTGAGGCGTCTCTTTGAGTACTTGCGCGAGCTCGTGTAGGAGTGTTGGTATGTTCTCTGCCTCGTTTAGTGTAGGTATGAGAATGCCTATTCGAGCTCTATCACGCGTATCCACCACCTGCTATCCTACCTGCACCTCTCTCACCTGCATGTTCTTCAGCTTTCTTCTCCATTGCCTTAGCTTCAGGAGGTGCAGTATGTGCAGTTGCGTGTCTATACACTTCTGCTAGTACTGTACCAAGTCTCTGACTCATCATCTGCGTCACAAAGGTTAGCGCATCTGCTAGTTGCCTAACCATTGTGTACATTCTGGAAACTGCCTGTACTGCACTACGTACAGCATCTGCACGTACAATACCCGTCTGCTCCCAGTACTGCAACTGCGTCTTCAGATTCTCAATCTCGCTATACAGCCTCATGACTGTTCCCGTCATGGTCTGTAGCTGAGACATTAGCTCCTCAACAAGTGTCCTATACTTGTTCACTTCAATGTCCTTCAACGTGTACATTGTCTGTAGATACCTGAGCTCGTGGTCTAGCTTGTGCACGTTCTCTGCATATCTTGCAAGTAGGTCATGCATGATGTTTAGCTCAGTAATAACGTCGTAAGGTGCTGGACGTGTCACACCTACCGTGTCCACGATAAGCATCCTGAACTTTCCCTCAAACACCTTGTCGAGAAAGAGTATGGAATCTTCAGGTACTAGTACCTGATCAATCGGTTCTAGAATACCGACTTGGAATAGCCTAACTGTTCCACCTATCTGCTCTGCGTGTTGTAGTGCCATGAATGCTCCAATGCTTGGAAGTCCATTGACTATGAATGGGTAGTACCCCATTGGCTGTCCACGTTGGTCAAGTACCATTCCCCAAATCTCGTAATACCCAACGAATATTCTCCAGTACCAGCGATCACCAATCTTCTCAGGTACATGACCAAGATAGTGACCTATGAATGGGGGATCACGACCAATGACTATTACAGGAAGTGCACGAAGTGGGTCATAGCTCACTATTCTCTGCTTTATCGGTGGTAGAGGTGGCTGACGGTAATAGTAGTACTCTGGTGCACGTAGCAGAGACTCGCGGTACCTGACGTGGCTTGGTGCTCTAAACATCCTATTCAATTCACGTACATACTCGTCGAAGATGGGCACATTACAGGAAGCTGATACTTAGGTTAAATACGTTGGATTAGTCTTACAACGTTCTCAACCACATAGTCTTCCCCTACCCATCCTCTAGGAACGTGAACAACATGTATGTTCTCTCTAGCCTCTTCTAGGCACTTTGTGACTTTTTCAAGGTAGTGATCGTACAGTTTTTCCGCAAGCTCTTCAATAGTCGTGTACTGTGTTTTTCCCTGTTCGAGATGTGTTACTGCATGTGCTAGCCCATGTATTGACCATGATCTTCTCAGCATGCTCCTAAGCTTCACATATCTCATCACTTTGCCTAGCCTAGTCGCTAGCTTCAGTACCTGTCTCGGATGTTCTAGTCCCCACTTCAGGTAGTGCCTAATCCTGTACCTACCATGCTCCCTTACCCAACTAGCAATCTCCTGCACGAAGACTTTCCTGTCTCTGATCAGGAAAATTATCTTGACGTTAGGTAGCTGTCTAACAACTTCGTCTGACCTAGCCCAAAGTGCAACATCTTTCACAAGTATCTTCAGGTCAAGGTCATGAAGTGCCTTCAGTAGTCTATGCCAGTCATGTCCAAGAAATGGCACCTCTACAATACCTTCCTCTGACTGTGACCATTTCCAATACCATTCACTGTTCTTGATAGCTAGCTCATAGATGTCGGGGTACTCTCTCCTAAGTAGGTCATAGTCATGGTGTACAAGTCCAAGTTTGTCATGTTTAACAAAGCCAAAATAGTGTATGCTATACATTACCTCTCCGTTAAATGGCTCGATTAGGTGTAGCCACTCTCTACCACACTTTCCAAGTCTTAGACTAGCAACATGGTAGATGAATGTGCTTGCCATCCTAGGCAGTGACAGTAATAGTATCAGCATGATATCACGTGAAATAACTGTCACAGAGGTAAAATAAGGCACTATACACACAACATGAAGCGTAGAGTAGTGAAGCACAGAAGCGAGAAGATTCTAGTCCTGCTAGACTACGACACGTTTAGACTACTGCAAAAATATGCTAGAGAGAGGAGAATAAGTATAGAAGAGGCAATCGTGCAAGCAATAGGCACACTCCTGCAAAAGCACAGAAATATGCGAGATACATAATCCACTATATGTCACACATATTTTAGCCATATTGCAGGTATATTACATGGATACAGGACAGATAGATATCAGGATACTTAAACCGGGAGAGCGTGGAAAATATGGTACCTGTGCCCCGCTTCCCTCATCCCTGTGATTCTCCTCATTTGTCGGCTCTTTCTGTCGGGGCTTTCATCTGTCAGTTGCGGGCGGGGCTCCGCCCCCGTCGCGGTACCCCGCGAACGGGGCTAGGAAATGAAAGTAAGTAAAAACTTAAAAGCATTTTCTCATTTTCTACTAATAGTTGCGCATGGAGGGGGAAATTACGTTTCATATTGAGGGTACTATACAGCCACATGGTGACAAGTATGTACACATCTATGTCCATGGTAAGAAGAGTAAAATATTGCGACAGTACGTTGGCAAGAAGGTCAAGGGAATAATAGTCATAGTACAGGAAGATGACAAAGACAAGTGAAGTAATCTACCGTACAATAGTACTAAAATTCAGAAAGAACAAAATTGACAGAGAACAAGAGACAGCAATCTGGAAAGCAGTCGAACTAAACAACAAATTAGCAAAAGGAGAAAATGTAGAATCACCACCAGAAGGATTACCTAAAAGTTGGTATTATAATCAACTTTATTTTATGAAAGATTTTAAACTTGGAACACAGCCAAAGAAGAAGCTTTGTCATCTATGGGCTATGTTAGATGTACAAATTAGACTAAATAATGAACGTGATAGAGGAAGATGTATATTTGTAGATTTGTCTAAAGCAGTCTTGAAGATTCGTGGTTTTGGTAATAGGAAATCAATTGTTTTAAAGTTAGATAAAGGTGCTGTTAGAAGTATACGTAGAATTGTTAGTGAAGGTGCTAGGGCTGTCATGGCTCGTGTTAGGGTAGATGAAAAGTTTGTCCTTGTTGACCTTGTTTTTGCAAGAGAAAGACCAGAACTCTACGAGCCTGAGCGTGTAATGGTTATTGATGTTAATGCGTGGAATAATGGCATTGCCTACGGTATCATAAACAGGAACGGTAAGTTAGCAGAGTTTTCCATTAGGAGACCTAACCTGCGTTATTTAGAGATTCTCTATGTTAAAGTTCTGAAGCTTGAAAGAAAGTGGGGTCGACTAAAGAGACTTGGGTTAGATAAGACACTTGTTGCTAAACGAATTAGGAGAGAAGCTAAGGCATGTAGAAGCAAAATGTATCGCTATCTCAAGGACTTCTGTAGTAAGCTCGTACATGAGCTAGTTCAGAAGGCACTGAGGCTAAAGTGCAAAATAATAATCGACGAAGTACCAGACACTTCAATTCGACAGCTTAAGGAACAGCTCCTAGACTCAGGACTAGCAAAGTTCTACCTTACATACCTACGCAGATTTGTTAAACTGCTAGAAAATCAATGCAAGTGGTATGGTATACCACTAGAAAAGAGACGTTTACCAAGCACAATCTGTCCAAAATGCGGACATAAACTAGAAGAAAAAGAACATAGATTAGTACAATGCCCAAAGTGTGGGCTAACAGCAAACCGAGACCAAGTACCGATACTATACACAATTCATTTTAGCTGATATTACATATAGTAATATATCTCTATGAGTAACATAAATGAAAGCTTCCTCGCAGAGCTTAGTGTTTTACCAAACATAGGATTGGAGATGGAGCCTGTTGATGGTGTTCGCGCAGTCTTGATTGGTGTTGTTGCCGAGGGTAAAATATGGGTAAGCTATGTGATGGGTAGGTTAAAGCCACTTCTAGATGCTGTGGTTAAGAGGTTCAACATTAGGAACGTTGTCTTTTGCACAATAATTAACCCGCGCCTACTTGAGAAGCTTAGGAACATTGTTAGGGTATTTGAACTACCTGTTGATCAACATGGAGAAGCTACAACATGTATAGAAGTTGAGTGGGTACCCACTGACACCTAAATTCACGCTATTTTAAACGTTTAGTACTGTAATGTTCATGGCAAGTAGGGTCGAGAACAGGCTTGAGTTGTCTGAGCTTGAGTATGTGCATATTAGAGATCTTGAACTTGTGGTTAGGTACAGTGATCAGCTTCCGCTTGAGGAAGTTGTTAATAGGATAGTGACCGCGATCGAGAATGGTAGCTACTCAGTAGAGGCTGTGGGTAAGGTATTTGAAAAGTACAATCTCGAAGAGTTGCTCTCCATACCTAATGAAAAGATTAGGAAGCCAAGTTGCTACATCTCTCTCCTAGACGACCTGTGGCTTCAGTATAGGGGTAAGGGACTGGTATATGATGTAGGTACAATGCACATTTACCGTGTTGGAAAAGACATAATCCACGTCTACGTCCTAGTAAGCATACCTGAAGATGAGTATCCTCTTGAGCCACTTAACGTCTATGTGCAGGTTAGAGACATTGACAAGGTCAGTATAGATGACCTTGTCAGAAACATCTACGAGTGGTCAAGAAAGAAACTAGAAACACAGGGCTACTACATTTATGATGGAGTCACACTAAAATGCCTAGTAAAGAGAGTGTACGATCACATTACTAAGAAAGTCAGAAGCTAAACCTAGGTAGCTAGTAGCTAGTAGATGTGTGAAATAGAGTTCAGTTTTAGGAGACCGCTAATTACTAAGCTACTTGACTTTTTAACGTGTAGTGTAACGTATGGAGAATTTGATCCTAGGACACGGAGAGTAACTATTTACCTTGATGCGCACGCGAAGGAAAGTGTTGAAGAGTTAATTGACACTATTATTCATGAGATACTGCACGCAGTTATTTGTGTAACTGAGCCATCTGTGTGTGAGCTTGATGATGAGGAAATTATTGAGAAGCTAATGAAGTGACATTACTTTAGGAACAGTATCATTAGTGTTCTCTCGAATGGTGTTGACCTTAACTTGTGTATTATCTTGTTGATTAGTTCCTGTGTCACTTTCCCTACCTCTGTCCTGAGTAGGAAGCGTCCATCTAGGTAAAATTCGACTATGGTGTCTGTGCCATGTCTTGCGCGTACGTTTGATATTACTTGCATGATCTTGCGCTCGTTTGCTTGTGTTGATGTTAGTGATATTGCGGTTACTATCTTCCCTCTCATGCCTGTAGTATCTTTGGCTGTCTCCATGGTCTAGGCTCTACATGTATCTTGTAGACTATTGCCTCGCTCGTGATGTACATGCTGACTAGCTTCTCTAGCTTGGGGAATCTCCTACTCTCGCTTGCGTACACTATGGTCTTTGTCACAGGAACGTCTAGGCTAGGTAGCACCTTCTCTAGCTTGTTAAGAACCTCAGGTTCTACACCACGGCTATTGGCTAGGTCAGACAGCTTTCCCCTATAGGCAACATGTGTTAGCCATATTTCCTTTATGTCAAAGAGAGCTTTACCACCAACAGGCTTCCAGTACATTAACTTGATCTCTTCGGGCAGTTCTTCGATACTTATCCTACGTTTTCTACTCCCTGACTGTTGTAGGTTCTGCTCTAGTCTCTTCACAACACTCTCAAGTATTCTCGACAAGGTCATTGTCGATACTGGATGCATCACGACTATGGCAGTCATGTTAAGTGCCTTGCACAGCTTCTTGATGTCCGAGATCAGGCTAATGAGTGTTCTCTGCACCATTCCACGTTCAGCAAGTCCACTTGCACGTGCGTCTTCTCTCAGGACAGGCATTGAAATGCTGTCAACTATAAGCAATGCAGGTGGGTTCGATTTCCTCTCCCTGTATATGCTAGCTATAACATCTTGCAGTTCCTGTGCTGTCTCTACCTCAACATACTCAATATTCTCGTGCTCTAGTTTGCTAGGTATGTTACCCTCAGTATCAATGTAGATGACATGGCTCTTGTACAAGCTAGCGCACTCTATTGCTAAACTCATGCAGAATGTTGTCTTTCCAGTACGTGTATCACCAAAAATTGCTAGAATCTTATTACCAACACATTCCCTAACGAATCTGTACAACGTCAAGTCTTCTGTCCCTGTTTTCTTCTTCTCACCTTCCTGCTTCTGCTCTTCTTCAGGTTCTTCCTCTTCTACTTCCTCTGTCTTCCTCTTCCTCTTCTTAGTACTGTCACCTGCCATGTCTGTGACATGTTTTGAAGTTTAAAAAAGGTGTGAGTATTAGTACAGGTCTCCTACGCTTTGTACTGTCCTTACCCTGACCTTGTCCTTAGATATTAGTCGCATCCATGTTCTTGTGGTGAATCTGCTGTCCATTAGCCACCACGTGCAGATGTCCTGTGGGTTTCTGATGCCTCTTCCAAGTGCCTGCCTTATCTTTACCCATGCTTGCATTGTCCTGTACTGCCACACTGCATTGTAGCCAAGCTTACTGCAGATCTTCTGTTCTATTAGCTTCCAGTAACTTGTCGGTCTTGGATATGGTATGCCAATAATCACGACGTCGCTTATTAACGAGCGCTCGTTCCTGACTAGTTCGACTCCCTCAGCAAGTTTTCCACCTGCTATTGCGATTATTAGTAGCTTATCCTTCTTGACTGCGAGCTCTTCTACCTCTCCAATCTTTGTCTTCCTACTCTCTAGTACAATCTCTTCACTTGGCATGAACTTCACAAGGTGCTGATAGACCTCCTGTGCAAATGAGTAGGATGGTGCTAGAGCAAGTACGTGTCTCCTAGCCTGCTTATATATTAGGTATAGCTCACGTGCATATCTTTCATACATGTCTTCGCTCCTCTCCTCGTACTTCGAGGTTACTGATGTCACAATTACATACTCTGCCTGTCCAATCCTGTAGTTGCTAGCGTCTATGTAGATTAGCCTATCCTGTGGTATGCCCCATATATTTACTAGGTAGTCCGCGTCGGGTAATGTACCTGACATTAGTACAATAATGTCTCCGTTACTGATCTTGCCTTCCATGTATCTCTTGTACAATACTGTCGGGTCTGTTCTCCTGACCTCTAGCCTATCCTCCGACTGTACGAACACTATTTCCCTAATCTCGCTCTGGTCGTTCTCTATCTCTGCCTCAAGCTTCTTGATTAGGACACTGAACAGCTTGTAAATCCTGTAGGACGCGAACCTTCTCCTGCTAGTTGTCGGCAGTGCTCCCTCTCCCTTAGTCGACAAGATTTCTAGTAGCGAGCTTGCAGTTACCTTGAAGACGTACTGCACATCTCGGAGAGTCTCAATGTCCTGATTAGCCATTTCATAGATCTCGTTTTCAAACGTTGGTGATAGTACAATCTCATCATCAGTCTCTTTTGCAAGCAGTGACTTAACGTACCTGAGGATCTTTACTGCTAGCTGATATGTATCTCTACCACATGCACTAATTATCTGTCCCTCAGCAACACGCATCTCAAGTAGCGCATGTTCGACAGTAGATGCGCTAATTGTAATGTCTGGAACAAGCACGAATTGCTCAATATTGTGCGCCTCATCTACAATCCACACAATCTTTCCTTTAATCTCTACAACATCCATCAGTCTGCTGGTTAGGAAGTCCCTCAGAAAGTATGGGTACGTTACTACAAGCCAAGTGTCAATACCCTCTTCATAGTATAGGTAGTCCCTGATCTGTGGGAAAATATGGTATGGGCACTTGCCTGTCTTCTGGAAGAACTTCTGCGCAATGACGTATGGGTCAAGTGTCTTGTATGTGTTGACTAGGTCAATAATTGTCTTGTACTCATTCTCACTACAGTACGTGTAATAGTGTGGACACTCACTGCACTTCTTCAGTTCGGGCTCGGGGAACTTGCACACGCCTTCCTTTGCTAATACTACAGGTGGATAGAACCCAAAGAAGCGCCATGTATCACGTGCAAAGCAGAATAACTGATTTCTCGTTCGTGTAGCTACTACGCAAGTATATTCCTGACCTGTGTATCTTCTAATTAGTAAATATAGTAAGAGCGATGTGAGTGTCTTGCCGATTCCAGTTGGTGCATTTATCGCAAAGACGCATGGTTTTCTGCCTAGCAAGTCAAAGCGCCTAATTGCCTCGGATAGGATGTGTCTCTGTCCCTCACGTAGCTTAATGTTCAGTTCACGCTCTAGTTGCTCAATTATTGAAGAACCGACTTGTGGTAGTAGTGGTGTAGAGTGTGAGAGTATGGTCTTGAGTGCCTGTATCCTGTCCATCCGTTAATAATTATGGTTTTCACATATTTAAGGTTAACGCTTCATGAGTTCGTAAACTGCCTGTAGTGCACAGATTCCGAACGTGTTTAGGAACTGTGTGATGTATAGCTGAATTAGTGATAGTAGTTCCTGCTCTTTTAGGCTAGTTGTCTGTCGTATTAATGCATCTACTAGATCTCTCACAATTTCTAACAATGCTACACCTATACTATTTGTGACTGGTGAAGGTGTTTCTCTCACATATTCAGCACCAATTATCGGTATTCCAAGTTTCTCAGCTTCCTCACGTGTGAGAGATGCTAATTTGCAATCCCTAATCTCGTAGAGTGACAGTAACTTTAGTGTTAGTACAAGTATTTGCCTAGTCCTCTCCTTGTACACTACGAAGCGTCTAAGCGCGTGGTCATTTGCTAGGTCTTGCCTATGTTCTCTCAGTCCACTAACAAAGTCATTACAAGAATTTCTACATCTCTGTTCCTGTATTTTCCTGACCTTCTCAATGTTTGGTTTAACTCCCTGCTCTTCTAGTATGCTAGCCCACTTTTTCAGGAGTGCTTCCTCTAGCTCCATGCACTTCTCTACGCATAGGCTAACTGCCTCACTGTCTTTACCATCAATTACAAGATTAACAACTTGCCTATATACTACATCTATGGCATCTGCAAGTTCTTGTAGTGCAGTCACTTTTTCTCCTAGAGCCATGGTCGACATGCTAGATCACTCGTGGCATCTCTTGCCTATTCTCTCCCTCTCCCTCTTTTTCACCTTCCTCAACGTCGCCTGCCTTGAGCATGGCATTGTACACGTTTGAGACTAGGTCAAGCATAGCCTTCGCATTTATTAGATCTCTAACTAACTGCTCAACTGCCTGAAGTGGCAGGCATGTCCACGTTGTTGTTCTTACCTGTCTCAGAAAGTCATCAATTATGTGTCTCGCAGTTGCTAAGATGTAGATGTTCTTTATTGCTCTACCATCATCATCATCTTGCAGTACCTTATTCATTATGTACTGCATGACTGTTATGAAAGCTATTGCACGGACAGTTGCCTTACCGTACCTGCTCAGCTTCCCGTTCCTGAACTCACGCTCAATCTTGCTAAGCTCACTAAGTAGTGCATTTACGCAAGAAGACACGTCACGCTCACTCTCGCCTGACCGTACCTGCTCTAGCGCTTCACAGAACTGTGTCACTAGCTCACGCTTCCTCTCTCTGTCACGTTCCTGCAATATGTAGATGAGGGACTCCTCTAGCCCACTTATTGCTCTATCAATGTCCTGAACTATCTTAGGTAGGTCATGTAGAGGCTTAGAAATGTTGGGTATAGGTATGTCCCGCGTCTCCACGCTCATGCTAGGTAGAAATGGTTCTCAGGTTTAAAAATACGTGAATTCTCGCACGTAGAACTATGGTGGCGCAGGTGTTTGTACTGTTACCTTAGGTGTCCAGAAGACTGTTCTCTTTGGCTCAAGCACAATCCTCTTAGGCACTTCAGGCAGTATTTCCTCACCTACCTGACCTACCCTAGACACTGTCTCTATAATAGTCTTGATCCTCTCGATCAGTGGCTCATCTGGTCTGAAGAGTATTGTACCAACTTCCTTACCATCTACCTTCCATGAGCAGAACACTGCTTTACCATACACCTCATTCACAACTATGCTACAATCAAGCTCATGCTCATGCTTGTTCGTTCTCAAGACTGCTCTAAACCCATCGCACCAAAGTGTGGCACCTGACTTAGATGATCTACACCTAGGCTCAATCTCGTACACTGTAGCACTCTCTAGACTAGTAATGTATGTGCTAAGCTTCTCAGGACTGACTTCTATGCCAAGAATCTCCATACAACTAGAACTTGTGCATGTCTAAATTTTAGTTTTGTGCTAGTGATACTACTGCTAGTTCACGTACTCTCCTATGGAACTCATCATAATTCTTGACTAGTCTATGCAGTCCACTCCACCTAAGGTACATGTCAAGGTCGTGCAGTACATAGTACTTGACTTCGCGTGAGTCTAGGCTCTTCCTGAGTATCTTAACGTTCAGCTCTAGTCCACGTAGTATGAATCTTCTCTCCTGTAGGTAAGTGTCGCCTTGGAACATCTTTGCGTAGTTAGGCATCCTGTAGTTTATCGGTATCTTAATCACCTTTCCACTAAACTCATCTTCGAGTATGTAGTAGTTTCCACGTGATTCACATGTTGCTAGTAGGTACTTCTCGTTTCGGACATCAGCAACAATGCAGTATTTTCCTGTCAGTTTTGTACTTGTCTCAATTATGAGTAGTGCACGTAGGTCAGCAATATCTTCAGGACTTGTCTCTCCAAGATCAATCAAGTACTTGCCATTTTCAACTTGCTTACCATAGTTTATCGCTAGTGCACACATTCTAGCAAGTGTAAAGTTTGCGAGCTGTGGACTCTTGAGGTAGCCTCTGCGTGTCTCTTCAGGATTGTCAGAGAGATAGACTACACGTATCCTACCTGCAAGCTCTTCCTCGCTCATCCTCTTGACAGTCTCTGGATCAAGCAGGAACAAGTCAACAAACTTCTTTGCAAGTGACGGTATTAAGAGTAGAATATCGTCTTCACGCATCACCCTCTCGTAGAGATACATTATGTCGTTGATCCTAAGTGCCTCAAGTAGCCATGCACGTACTAGTGGACTCGTGAGCTGTTTTACACGTCCAAGCAACTGTCCCTTTATCTTTATTGACTGTCCTAGGTTACCGACTGCGTAGCTCTTCTTTGCGTAGATGTACATGAAGTCGTATATTCCCTCTAGGCTAATGCTGTAGCCCAACGTCTTCGCAAATTGCTTGACCTTCTCGTAGACTAGGTTAGGGTCAACTCCCTCAGGTACGAGAATGAAGAGGCTATCGGTATCTCCGTAGAGTGGCATTATCCTGATGTTGTTATTACCCTTCTCTTTCCTAACCTTCTCAAGTTGCTGTCTAATGTCGGGGTCATTATTTAGCCAATATGCGTATAGTAACAACGCGAGCTCATCCCTGATTGTTCCATGGAATATCTTAAGTACAACAACTGGATGTGCAAGATGTACATAGCCCTTTGCCTGACCTAGCAGTCCAAAGAGTGAGTTTAGGAATGGCTTCAAGGCATTGCTAATGATCTTGAGCTTCTCTGCTGTTTCTACGTCTCCTCTCTCTTTTGCCTTCTTTATCTCATCCTTAATCCACGCACGTGCAGTATAGACCCTCTCTGTAAATGTGTAGAATGGTGCTGGTAGACCATAGACGTCGAACTCAGCATCCTCAGCAATTGGTAGATAGTCTTTCCACGTTTTTCCACGTGGAACAACTAGACAACATGGGTCGATTCTCTCCCTCAAGATCTTTGTTGGGTACATCATGTCGACGTCAACATGCACAATCTTGCCAACAAAGAATAGCTCACTACCACCAGTGTCCTCATCCGATCTTGCACTGCTCTTTCTACCGCCTCTTCTTGCTTCTGTTATTGCCTTTGGCTTAACGATCTTTTTCAAGACACGGTCAGCAAGTTCCTTTATCCTGTTTGGATTCTCCAGCTTCTGCAGTTCTTCATGTAGGTAGCGTGCAAATACTTGTACTTCCTCTATTGTGAAGACTTTCTCTCCTGAGAAGTATATTCTCTCTTCCTGACTTTCGAAGACTTTCCTAGCCTCAATGACTTCTCCATGTAGTTCAAACCAGTACAGTAGTGCATACTCTAGACATTTTCCGGGTCTGAGTGTGTACATTGCTGATGGTGGTAGCTTAGCAATTCCTGCATTTGCTAGCAGGGTCTGTAGGAGACTCTGTGCTAGTACTGCCTCTGCAACAACGTCATTCTTGTTGTATTTGATTGCTGTGTCTTTCCTCTTCAACATTCTTGCACCACGAAGCTTCATCTCCACCATCTCGATTGGCAGATCTGACAGTAGCTGAATCATCACGTCTGCAAGACTCAGACTTGCAAGTCCGATACCTACCGCGGTCGCTAGTTTTCTAGCGTAGACGCTCAGGTCTATGACTACCTTTGACCTGTACTCTTCCTCTGTAAGCAGTCCAAGTCTCTTGACGATTATCTTGTCGTCAAAGGCAACGTTATTATAGCCAACAAGTACCTGTGCTTCACGTAGTCTCTTGCAGACAAGGTCAACGTCACCTTCTCCATTTGCCTTTATTTCATAGGTCTCGACACGG
>Ga0256835_1000103_pt1 | contig 67352 bp, 56 predicted proteins | sample PIR30metaG_FD_185972 | JGI IMG/M metagenome (GOLD analysis project Ga0256835, IMG submission 185972) | Hydrothermal vent microbial communities from East Pacific Rise, Pacific Ocean - PIR-30 | ecosystem: Environmental > Aquatic > Marine > Hydrothermal vents | place: Pacific Ocean: East Pacific...
CTACTGCTCTATCCCGCGATATATTCTTTATTATTTCAATTTCTTTTCAATTTCTGGTCCTGCGTCCGCCTTAGGCGGATATGAGCCCGACGAGCTACCTACTGCTCTATCCCGCGATATATTCTTTATTATTTCAATTTCTTTTCAATTTCTGGTCCTGCGTCCGCCTTAGGCGGATATGAGCCCGACGAGCTACCTACTGCTCTATCCCGCGATATATTCTTTTATTATTTCAATTTCTTTTCAATTTCTGGTCCTGCGTCCGCCTTAGGCGGATATGAGCCCGACGAGCAACCTACTGCTCTATCCCGCGATGTTTGTGGTGCAAATATACAACATTTTTAATAGCTTTGTCAAGTTTTTATTTAATTTTTTATATTTATCAATTAAATTATTAATTATCAGTATTCTTAGCTTTTAATAAAAGTTCGTTTGATTTATTTTGGGCGTTTTCTACCAGCATTTTAGCCTTTTGATCTGCTTCTTTTTCGATTTGTATAGCTTTTTGATCAGCTTGTTCTATTAATTTTTTTGCAGCTTTCTGAGCTAATAATTTTTGGAATGAATTATCACCAGCTTTTTTAATCAGTTCATCTGCTTGAATTTTTGCTTCTTTTCTGATTTTATCTGCCAAGGCTTTAGCTTCCGATTTGATTTTATCTGCTTGAACCTGCGCTTCCGCTACTAATTTTTCTCCTTGTTTTTGTGCTTCGATTAAAGCTTTTTCTTTGGTGTCATCAATCACTTCATTTACTTTGTCAGTTATTAAATCTGTTACGACCTCAGTGGTGCTTTTTCCTTCATAACCGGCAAAGACGGGTTTTACTTGAGGATGATTATAATCTCCTGTTATACGGAATTTCATTTTAATAACTTCCGGCAATATTCCTTGGTCCAATCCATATTTTGATAAATTGCCGATGAGATTTTCCATAATTTTATTGGCATTTTTTCCTAATTTTTGTTTAGGAATATCCATTTCCATTAAGAAGTCTATTTTTCTTTCCAAGCTTACTTTTCCTTGAAATTTTGACTTCATTCCATTCATTTTAAAATCAAAAGGCTTGATTTGCAGATTTCCGTCTTCGATGACAAAATGTGCTTTTACTTTATCCACTTTGGGCTTTTTTAATTCATCAAGCTTCAAAAGATCTGCAATTTTTGTCAATACTTCTATTCCGGCAATATGTATGTTATCTGTTTCTAATAGTCCATTCAAATCGAGCGTGCTGAAAATAGGATTCATCTGGTTATCCAAATTCATTTTCATTTCAAGTAAGGAAAACAATTCTCCTTGTATCTTTTGCAAGGCCGGGGCATAATAATTAAATGTACTGAGGCTGGAGGCGGTTTCCGGGATGGATACTTTATTCATTTCCATCTTTAAGCTTGAAACCGGTTCTTCTCCGGATGTGTCATAGGTACCGTTGAGGCTCATTTCGCCCCCGAAAGCTTTGGATAAAATAGTATTCAATATTGCCTTTTCATCCTTAACAATTATATCACCCTTTACATTATTCAGCGTTAAATCTTTATATAATACTTTATTTGCCTGTCCTATGAAATGTACATCAATATTTTTGGGTATTTTAATTACACCCAAGCTATCAGATGCTTCTTGGGAGGACTCGGTATCCGTCATGAATTCATTCAAATCGAGAAATTGAGACAATAAAGTAAAATCGGCTTTTAAGGATTTGTCTTTTTTTAGGGCATAAGCCAAATAATTTTCTAATTTTCCTTTTATTTGGAGGTCGCTTTTTCCTATTTGTGATTGAAAATCAGTCACATCCAAATAAGCCGGTGTTACTTTCATATCGGCTTTTGGAATCTGTACTAAATAGGGGAGGGAGTCTGTTTTCATCTTCATATTTTTAAGATGAAATTCGCCGGAAGCTTTCATCTTTTCATATTGTTCTTTTTCTATCGAAGACATTCTTGCCAATAATTTAAAATCCGCATCGAGTATTCCTTTCATTTCTTGAATTCCGGATTTTTTGAGTTTTAATGCTTTTTGAACTTTATCAAAATCAATTTTTCCTTTAAAATTTGTATTTATCAAAGGGTCTGTCATTGGATTATTTACTTTCAAATATCCATTTACAGGATTATCAGCAACAGAAAAACGCATTTGAGGAATTTCAATCACGGTTAGGTCCAAATCAGAACCACCGGGAAAATCCACAAGGGTTTTCATTTGTATATTATTTATGCTTTCCGGTACATCAGGATATTTTATTTGTCCGTTTTTAATAGAAAAATCAACACCATAAGCGGGATAATTTTTTTCATTGTAAATTCCTTTTACATAGCCTTTTAAAGAAGCTTCTCCTTTTGTTTGTATTTCCGGTAAATCCGGCATATAGGCAGGTGGAATCAAAGAAAGGAATTTTTTCAAATTATTTTCTTCGGATTGGTAGTTTATATCCATTTTGATATCATCGCCTTGTAAATCAAAATACATATTGGAAATCAAGCCCAAATCATTAAATCTTGCTTTTATATCTTTCATTGTGTAGGTGCTGAAATCGTTAGTAATCAAAATATTACCGGATATGTCGGTTTTTACTTTGTTTAGATAATGAATATTATCAAATATTACATCCAGACTTTGAACGGTAGCTTCGGTTGAATAGAGATATTGATTTTCTTTAAAATCTCCTTTCCCCGTTTGATTCAGGTTTTCTATATTCATTTTTAATCCGAGGGAGCGGTCATCATAGGTGAGGTCAAGATCTTGTGTGGTCAATTGTTGGATTTTTAAATCAAAAGATCGATCCGTAGTACTTTCCTCACTATCGGGAGTTTCTTTCATTATATTATAATTGGCTGTTCCATCTTCTAACACAAGAATATGAAAGGCGGGATTTTTCAATCCGATTTTTTTGATTTCCAAATTTTCATCGGTAAACAATTTTTTAAAATCCAGACTCATCGTAAATTCGGGAATATTTGCCAATTGAATACTGTCAAAAGGTGAAAGACCGTCTACTGTAATCCCTTCTATACTGACGTGAAGATTAGGGAAATCCTTGAATAAGGATAAATCCACCTCTTTATAATCGACTTTTGCATTGACTTTTTTATTAATTTCCGCTTTCACATATCTATTAATTTTGTCTTTGTAAATGTATGGAAATGCGATAATTCCAATTAATAGCAAAAGGAAAATTCCGATAATTATACCCAGTATTTTTTTCATAAGTCAAATAAAGTTTCTGTTTTATACAAAGTTAACAAAATCGGTATTAAAAATCTATTTTTAAAAGGAAATGTTTTAGTAAATATAAGAGAAAATTGTATCTTTTATCACTTAGAAAAACGACCAGGAGGCTTTGTCTGCTTGTGCACTATCCGTTATTTAGAATGATTCTAAATATCCCCTAACTATTGATAAAAGTCATTTTTTGCCTATATTTGACGAGCCAAAAAAATGTTAAAATTAAAATAATTTATACATTATAATATATTAATAAACTTAACTAAAAATAAACATATGAAAAAAAGTAAGATGTTTTTGGATGTTAGTCGGTTGAAGCATGCCGGTTTGATTTTATTGCTCTTTGTCGGCTTTTCATTTTCTGGAAATGCGATGGGGAGTAATTCTTTTTTAAGCGGACATACTTTAACGGTTTTTGCACAAGCAGGTCAAACGGGTGCAAAAGCGACTACAAAAAAAGCGGTAAAGAAGGAAGAGGCAAATGTTACGGCGGAATCTCGTCCTTATGACAAAATTGACCCTCAATTCAAAGGAATTGGCCCCGGAAACAACCGTATGAAATTCATTCTTTCGGTTGTGGTTTTATTATTGGCTTTCGGAGGAATGATTAAAGGAAAAGGAGCGGTCAAAAAAGTGTCGGGTATTGTCGCTTTGTTAGCTTTGGGAATGATTGGAAAAATAACATATGTGGAGGCACGTGCATTGGGACGTCAACAAGGTTATGCTCCCGTGCAACCTATTTGGTTTTCACATAAAGTGCATGTGACTCAAAATAAAATCGATTGTGAATATTGTCATGTAGATGCGCGTACAAGCCGTCATGCGGGTGTGCCGAGTTTAAATGTATGTATGAACTGTCACAGTCAAGTAAAAGAAGGAAGTGTTTCCGGCAAGAAGGAGATTGCCAAAATATATGAGCACCTAGGTTTGGATCCTAATACTTTGGCAAAAGTAAAACCCGGGAAACCCGTTGAATGGGTTAAAGTGCATAACTTACCTGACCATGTATATTTCAATCATGCTCAACATGTGCAAGCAGGTAAGGTAGAATGTCAAGAATGTCATGGTCCAGTAGAAAAAATGAACCGTGTTGTGGAATTCAAAGAGTTAGCTATGGGTGATTTCTGTTTGGATTGCCACAGAAAAAGAGGAATTGATACTTCAAACCCTTATTATAAGCACTACAACTTCAAAAAATTAATGGAAGAAGAAGGAGTGGATAAAATAACCGTGGATAAAATAGGAGGAGCCGATTGTTCTTCTTGTCATTATTAATAGTTTAAATTGAAAAAATATTTACAGATGAAAAAATATTGGAGAAGTTTAGAAGAATTGGAAGCTATCAAGAAAGAGGGTGCATTGGAGCCCAGCATTGAGTTTCCTACCGACGGACTTTCGGAAGACGAAATAAAAAACAAATATGTTTCAAACCGTAGAGACTTTTTAAAATTATTAGGTTTCTCTACTGCTTATGCAGTGGCAGCTACCAGTTGTCAACAACCCGTTAGAAAAGTAATTCCCTATTTGCAAAGACCCGAAGAAGTTATTCCGGGAGTAGCAAATCATTATGCTTCTACTCTTTTTACTCCGGATGATTATGCTTCGGTAGTGGTAAAAGTAAGAGACGGAAGACCCATTAAAATTGAAGGAAATAAACTTTCAAAAATTACACAGGGAGGAACAAATGCCCGTATGCAAGCGGCTGTTTTGGATCTTTATGATACTGCGAGATTACAACATCCACTTAAAGGCGGAAAGAAAACCACTTGGGAGGATGCAGATAAAGAAATCACTGCCAAATTGGAAAAAATCGCAGGTGCGGGTCAAAAAATTATAATTTTGGCCAGTACGGTGATAAGCCCTTCAACCAAACAACTTTTTGAAGATTTCAAAGCCAAATATCCTACGGCTGAAGTAGTTTATTTGGATCCGGTTTCCTATTCGGCTATTATCGATGCGCATGAAGGAAGCTTTGGAAAAGCAGCCATTCCTTCCTATCATTTTGATAAAGCAAAAGTAATTGCCGGATTTAATGCCGATTTCTTGGGCACTTGGTTGTCACCCGTACAATTTGCTGCCGATTATGCAAAAACACGTGATTTGACCAATGGCAAAAAAGAAATGTCTCGCCATTATCAATATGATACATTGATGACATTAACTGCCAGTAATGCAGATTATCGTACCATCATCAAACCGGCACAAGAGAAAAAATTACTTATCAAACTTTATAATGAACTCGCCAAAGCCACAGGCAATGCCTCTTTAAAAGCCTTGGCATGTGATATAGATATCGATAATTTAGTCAAAGACTTATTAGAGAATAAAGGACAATCCTTGGTTGTATCGGGCACCAATGATAAATCCATTCAGCTATTGGCTGCCGGCATTAATAATATGTTGGGTAACTACGGAAACACCTTGGATATTCAAAAAGAAACTTTACTCAAACAAGGTAGAGATGCACAAATCAAGCAAGCTTTTGATGATATGAAATCTGGTAAAGCTGCTGCTGCCATCTTTTATCATACAAATCCGGTTTATACTTGTCCCAATGGAGAAGATAAGGCGAAATTGATTGAAGGCTTAAAACTTTCTGTTTCTATTTCGGACAAAGAAGATGAAACAGCCAAACATACTCAGTATGTATTGCCGGATAATAATTTCCTTGAATCATGGGGAGATGCAGAACCTATTAAAGGAAGTTTTAGTTTGGCTCAACCTACCATTAATAAATTATGGGATACACGTCAAGCACAAGAAGGATTTATGAAATGGGCTGGAATACAAGGAACCTATTATGATTATTTGAAAAAATATTGGGAAGATAACATTTTACCCAAACCCGAAATTGAGAATGAAAACGAAGAAGAAGTAGCACAAGAAATCAAAGACTTTGCAAGTGGTTGGATAAAAGCTCTTCAAGATGGAGTTTATGAAGTGGAAGTAACGGGAGATGCTCCTGTTTTCAATGCAGAATACATTACTGCCAATGAAGATAAAATTACTGCTTTCCAAAAACCCGAAGGTTTGCGTTTGAGTCTTTATGAATCTGTTCAACTCGGTTCCGGTCTCAATGCAAACAACCCTTGGTTACAAGAAATGCCAGATCCTATATCCAAAGTAACTTGGGATAATTATGTGGCTATTTCTCCAAAATTGGCCGAAGAAAAAGGTTTAAAAACAGAAGATGTAGTAAAAGTTAAATCCGGTAAAATAGAGGTGGAACTTCCTGTTCTCGTTCAACCGGGACAAGAAAAAAATACTGTAGCCATTGCTTTGGGATACGGACGTACAGCTGCCGGACCTATTGCAGATGAGACAGGTGGAGCCAATGCTGCCGTTTTCATTCAACACAAAGACGGATACAGACAATATAGCGATATTCCCGTGGAAATAAATGCTACCGGAAAAACCTATGAATTGGCTCAAACCCAAACCCATGATGTAATGGAAGGACGCGGGTCTATCATTGCCCGTGAAACTACCTTGAAAGAATGGCAAAAAAATCCGCATGCAGGAAATGAGGCACATGTTTTCTTTAAAGAGAAATTAGAACATGTTAATCTTTATAAAAAAGGATATAATGAAGACGATTATATTGGACATCACTGGGGATTAGCAATTGATTATAACAAATGTACCGGATGTAGTGCTTGTATTATAGCTTGTCAAGTGGAGAATAATATTGCTATTGTAGGAAAAGAGCAAGTACGCAAGCGTAGAAATATGCACTGGTTGAGAATCGACAGGTATTATTCAACAACAGAAGATAAATTATATGCTCCGGTTGAAGAAAATCCCGAAGTATTTTATCAACCTGTGATGTGTCAGCACTGTGACAATGCTCCTTGTGAGAATGTTTGTCCGGTTGCGGCTACTCCTCATACCGACGAAGGATTAAACAGTATGGCCTATAACCGTTGTATCGGAACCCGTTATTGTATGGCCAACTGTCCTTATAAAGTAAGAAGATTTAACTGGTTTAACTTTGTAGAAGGAGGTGATTACAATTATCTTTTCAATGACGAAGTAAAACGTATGGTATTGAACCCTGATGTAGTTGTAAGACAAAGAGGGGTAGTAGAAAAATGTACTATGTGTGTGCAACGAATTCAAGAAGGAAAACTCAAAGCCAAAAATGAAGGAAGAGAATTACGTGACGGCGAAATTCAAGTGGCTTGTGAGCAAGCTTGTCCTTCAAATGCCATTGTGTTCGGTGACACGAATATGGAAGGTGCCAGAATTGTTCAATTATTCAAAGATGAACGTTCATACGGATTATTGGAAGAATTAAAAACATTGCCCAGTGTAGTGTATATGACCAAAGTGCGTAATAAAGAAGAAGCACATCAAACTGAAGCTTAACCAAATTTTTTAAAATCATTCAATTATGTATAAAAAAGAAGTCAGAGGTGAATTAATATTAGGCAATAAAACCTACGGGGATATTACCGCCGATATATTAAGGTCACAAGAAGAAAAAGCCCCTTTATGGTGGTGGATTGCTTTTGGAATCTCCTTTATTTTGATGGCTATCGGATTGGGATATTATGTTCCGCTAACCATTGCCAAAGGAATCGGGATGTGGGGAAATAATAACCAAGTCGTATGGGGCTGGGCCATCATCAACTTTGTTTGGTGGATTGGTATCGGTCATGCAGGAACGGCTTTTTCCATTTTCTTATTGGTATTTCGTCAAAAATGGCGTACTTCAATTAACCGTGCAGCTGAAGCGATGACGGTTTTTGCGGTATTGGCTGCCGGATTATTTCCCGGAATTCATGTAGGTCGTGCTTGGGATGAGTTCTTTATCTTCCCTTACGGGCCGAACTCTCGTGGATTATGGGTGAATTTTAATTCGCCATTACTCTGGGATGTTTTTGCCATTTTGACTTACTTAACCACTTCGGCCATTTTTTGGTATATCGGTATGTTGCCTGATTTTGCTACGGTTAGTGAGCGTTCTCAAGGTTTAAAGAAAAAAATATTCCGTGCATTAAGTTTGGGATGGTTAGGAAAAATGTCCTCTTGGAGAAAGTTTGAAGATACCTTGGTTATACTTGGCGGATTGGCAATGCCTTTGGTAATTGCAGTACACTCCATCGTATCTACCGACTTTGCCGCAGGTGTACTACCGGGTTGGCACGAAACGATTTTCCCTCCTTTCTTTGTGGTAGGGGCGATTTTTTCCGGTTTCAGTATGGTTGTTACCTTGATGGTAGTAATTCGCTTGATGTTTAAATTGGAAGACTATGTTACCGACGATCACTTTGATGCGATTGCACGTATCATTACTTTTGTGAGTTTGATTATGGGTTCGGCTTACTTAATAGAACTTTTTGTTGCATGGTATTCAGGAAACGTATTTGAAAATTATGTGTTTAATGAAAATTATTTAAAAGGACATTATGCAGCCCCTTATTGGTGGATGATTATATTTAATGCTTTTTTACCTCAATTATTCTGGTTTAAGAAAGTGCGAAGAACCCTTTGGATGATTTTTGTCATTACCATTTTTGTAAATATTGGTATGTGGTTGGAACGTTATAATATTGTCGTACCTCCAATGGCAGAAGACTTTTTGCCTGCAGGATGGTTTAAATATTCTCCTACCATTGTAGATAAATGGATTTATTTGGGAACGATCGGATTATTTTTGGTAGGTGTATTGTTATTCATCAGATTTATTCCGATGATGGCCATGAACGAATTAAAACAACAAGCAAAACGTCAAACCGACTTGAAACCCACAGCCGGTGAATATATTGCATTTAAAAAACTATTGGAAGATGAATAAATTAATAGCAGTTTACAGCGACGATAATAAATTACTGGAAGCAGCCGATAAATTAATAGAGGTCAATGCACCGGTAGAAGAAGTAATCACTCCTTTTGTGATTGAAGAGCTCTTACATAAGTTCCATGTAAAATCAAATATCCCTTTTCTAGGTTTTGTATATGGAACCATAGGCCTAATAAGTGTATTTGCAGCTTTGTATTATACGTTTGTAATCGATTATCCTTTAAATATCGGAGGAAAACCTAATTTGAGTTTGACTTTTCCCGTTTTATTATTTATTGGAACGGTTTTGATTACCGTATTAAGTACCGTAGCTACCTTTTTCTATCAAGACCGCTTATCTCCATTTAAAGAACCCGAATTTTATTATCCCGGTATTTATGATGATAAAATGGTGGTTTTGGTGGATGAAACCAAAATGGATAATGATTTAAAAGAAAAAGTAATCGGAATATTTAAAGAGACCGGAGCTGAAAAAATTGAAGAGGTCTAATCAACAAAATAACTTAAATATGAAAAAAATTATATTAATACTTATAGGAGCCGCTTTTTTTAGTTCATGTAATCATGAACAGGAAAAGACCTATTGGGATTATATGGGAGATTTTGATATGTACTATTCAAAAGCTTATGAATCCTATAGTCCGAATAAATATTTGAAAGACGGTAGTACTTTACAATTACCCGTTCAAGGAACCGTGCCAAGAGAATTTATCCCTTATCCTTTTAAAGATAAATTCAAAGACAAAACTTTGGCAGGAAAATTATTGAAGAATCCTTTTCAACCCACAAAAGAAAATTTGTTGAGAGGAAAAGAGAAATATGATATCTATTGTGCGGTATGTCACGGAACTACCGGTCAAGGTGACGGACCGATTGCTACTTTGGAAAAAAACGGAAAGAAACTTTATCCGGTTCCTCCGGCCAATCTTAAGGCTGGTTATATCCAAGCCAAACCCGATGGTGAAATTTTTCATGTTATCACTATGGGGTCGGCTGTAATGGGAGCGCATGGTTCTCAAATCAAGTCGGATGACAGATGGAAAATTGTTCTTTATATTAAGAACGGTTTAAAAGTAAACTAATTTAATAAAATTACGACAATGAAAAAAAGATTTGTATTTCCAAAAAAATTAATGATCCTCAGCGCCGTTTTAATCATAATCGGTTTGGTTTCAGGAGCTATGGCTTTTGCCAACGATACCGGAAGAGCGTGGACAAATATATTATTCAGTAACTACCTATTCGTACTATTGGCTTTAGGAGCTGCCTTTTGGTTGAGCCTTCAATATATAGCCGAAGCAGGTTGGTCTGCCGCCTTCAAAAGAGTACCCGAAATGATGTCTTGTTATTTGGGACCTGCATTTATAGCTATGCTTGCCTTGGTATTTTTCGGAATTAAATATGTTTACCCATGGGCTGCACCAGAAAGACATATTGAAGATTTTAATAAATATGAAGAATATAAGCATTTGTTGGAATGGAAAGAACCCTATTTAAATACTTTATTCTTCTCTACACGTACTATTATTTATTTTATCGTATGGATAGTTACTACCGGCATTTTACGTTATCTTTCCAAAAAAGAAGATGAGGATAAAAAAGGCGCTTTAAAGTGGTTTAATAAAAGTCGTTTCTTCTCGAAAGTTTATATTTTTGCATTGGCTGGAACCCTTATTTTTGCTGCTTTTGATTATTTAATGTCTATCGAACCTTTTTGGTATAGTACCTTATTTAGTGTAAAAGAACTTATTTCAGGATTCTTTCATGCTTCTGCTTTAATTGTGATTTTTATATATTTCCTTCATAAAGCAGGCTATTATCCCTTTATGAATGAATCCCATTGGCATGATTTTTCAAAATATCTTTTTATGGGTTCTATTCTTTTTGCTTATGCATGGTATTTTCAATATATGTTGATTTGGTATGGAAATATTCCCGAAGAAGCAGAATACTATTATTTAAGAAGATTTCATTTTTCTGAACCTTTATTTGTATTGAATATTGTTATCAATTTCTTTATTCCGTTTTTGATATTACTTCCGAATAAATTAGCCAAAAATCCCAAGGTATTGGTAAGTGTTGCCTTTTTGATTTTGGCCGGATACGTATTGGATGTTTATTTATCTGTTTTCCCTCCGTTGGTACATACTTTCAAAGGAGTTGAGCATACACATCCTGTTTTTGGCATCTATGAAATCGGAATGTTCCTCGGATTTTTAGGCTTATTCCTTTTTGTAGTATTAAGAATGCTTTCAAAAAGAGATATACTTCCCAAAAATCATCCTTATTTGGAAGAAAGTGTGATGCATCACAACGTGCATTAATACAATAAATATAAAATGAAGAAAAGCCTGTTTTTAGCAGGCTTTTTTTATACTCTATAATTTTATGGTACAATTTTAGTTATATATATTGTATCTTTGCTTTTAAACAATGAACGGAATGAACAGATTATTTTTGACTCTCATTATTTTTACTTTTTTTTCCATTACTGCAATAGCCCAAACAGATCCTTCCAAACGTTTTGTGGTTACCCATCAAGTGGATCAGTTACTGAATGAAAGAGGGCTTTGTAAGAATACAAAAAAGACAAAAAAATATTATCATATTCAACTCTATAACGGACAAAATTTAAAACGTGCTAAAGCTGTAAAAAAAGATTTTCAACAGAAATTCCAATCGGTTCCCGTACTTATAGAATGGGAAAGTCCGGAGTTTAAAGTTTGGGTAGGAATTTATGAAAATAAATTATCCGCCGATCAAGCTTTGGTGAAAATACGTCAAGAATACCCCAATGCTTTTATAGTTAATCCAAAGAAATAATTTTTTTACCAAGTTTCTTTTCTGTGAGCATCCAGTTTGAGAAAGATAAACAACATTAATGTAAAAGCCCATAAGGAGGAACCTCCATAACTGATAAAAGGTAATGGGATTCCAATAGTAGGAAACAATCCTAAAACCATCAATAAATTCAGGGTGAAATGAATCAAAATTATACTGATTACTCCATAGCCTACAACCCGGGCAAATTTATCTTTTTGTCTTTCTGCGAGATAAAGTAAACGAATCAATAGCATAACAAAAAGTATCACTACGGTTATACTGCCCAGAAAGCCCCATCTTTCTCCAATTACCGTAAAAATCCAATCGGTAGGTTGTGCCGGAATATAATAACCTTTTGTTTGTGTACTCATATCCAAACCTTTGCCGGTAAATCCTCCCGAGCCGATAGCAATTAGTCCTTGTTTTAAATTATAGCCTGTTCCTCGATCGTCTTTTTTCTTCCCGAGTACAATTTCTATTCGATTTTTTTGATGAGGTTTTAAAACATGGTGAAACACAATATCAGTTAGAAAAATCATTCCGGAAAATAACAGTAAAAGCAGGAATGATTTAACGAAAATTTTCTTTTTAAAAATAAAATAGGAAGATATATTTATCAAAAAATATATACCTATAAGTATAACAATCATAATCTCTTTCCCCCAATAGATAGTAAGGATAAATAATAGAGCTAGTGTAAAGAGTAATAGAAAGTATTTAAGGTCCACACCTTCTCTGTATAAAACAAGAAACAGAGCCAGAAATACAATGGCTGAACCTAAATCCGGTTGAAGCAATATCAAAATGACGGGAGCCATAATCAGTAAGCTAGCTTTAAGGAAGTCTCTTATATTTGTAATATCGAAATCAATATCAGTGACTAACTTTGCCAACCCTAGCACGGCCGCCATTTTCATAAACTCTGCAGGCTGCAAACCAAAACTTCCAAAACGAAACCACGAACGGTTTCCATTGATTTTTGCTCCGAAAATCAATACTAATACCAGACTAAATAAAACGATAAGATAAATAAGAGAAGCATAGTTTTTAAAATTACGAACGGGAATAAAACCTATAAGGGCAATCAAAAACAAACTGAAAATGGCCCAGATTATTTGCTTGAAATAAAAGTTGTTATATACAACCTCTTTCAGGTTGGTATACTCTGTCGAATAAATACTTGTAACACCAATACTAATCAGTATCAAAAATAGAATTATACTGACCCAATCATAATCAAAAATACTTACTCTTCTATTGCTGTGGATCATTGTATTTCATTTTATAAATATCTTCCAGACTAATATTTCGAATATTATTCCATAAATCCGTACGAGTTATTTTTCCACGTAAATATTTTTCAATCATTAAAGTAGCAATGGGAGCGGCAATGGTAGCTCCATAACCTCCGTTTTCAATGAAAACAGCTATAGCTATTTTCGGGTTTTCTTTAGGGCCGAAGGCTACAAAAATCGAATGGTCGGGAAGACTGATAATTTTACCCTCTACACGTATTTTATTTTCACTTGTACCTGTTTTTCCGCATAGCTCAATATCTTTTAATCGGCTGTAACGTGCAGTTCCCCGTTTATATACGTTTGCCATATTATTTATTACCGGATCAAAATATATAGAATCGATACTGGTATGTCTCCGTGTTTTCAGTCTTTTTTCAATAGGATATTTTCCATGGTCAATTTCTTTTATAATATGAGGAGTGAAATAACTTCCTTTATTGGCAATTATGTTCATTACATTAGCCAGTTGAATAGGGGTTGTAGATACTTCTCCTTGCCCGATTCCGTTTGATAAAGTAAATGTACTATACCATTTATTTTTTCCGTAATAACGGTCATAAAATTTACTGTCGGGAATAAATCCTTTCGAACCCACAGGTAAATCAGTATTAAGATAGCTACCAAGTCCGAAGCTTTTTACATGTTTTGACCAATGGTCCAAACCTTCTGCTGCCGAGGAATATTTTTCAATAATCTTAATATATGATTTTGAAAAAAATGTATTGCAAGAATTGGTAATAGCCCAAGGCAAATGAACTTTTCTGCCATTGGCACCACAGTGACAAAACATATGCGCTTTTTTACCATAATAAAAGCCGTGATTACAAACATAGGAAGTCTGCGGAGTAATCACTCCTTCTTGCATTCCGACCAATGCATTGATCAGTTTAAAAGGGGATCCCGGAGGATAAGCTCCTTGTAATCCTCTATCGAGCAAAGGATTATTCACTTTGTCTCGAAACAGCCGGTTAAAGTTTTTGGAACTATTTCGCCCGCTTAAATATTCCGGAGGGTAGGTTGGTGCTGTAATCAAAGCAAGTATTTCTCCTGTTTGGGGCTCCAAGGCGACAATGGCGCCTCTTTTTCCGCTCATCAAGCTGTCTCCGAATACTTGTAAAGCAATATCGATACTAATTTTTAAGTCTTTTCCTGCTTCGGGAGCAACATCCATTTTTCCGGATTTATAGCTTTCTATTTTACGGTTAAATTTATCCGTTAAAAAATATCTGATTCCTTTCTTTCCCCGTAATTGAAATTCATAAGATTTCTCTACACCGGCTTTCCCGATTAAATCCCCAGGAATATAAAAACTGTCTTTTTTTAGCTCTTTCATATTTACCTCACGTATAAACCCCAATACATTGGCAGCAGATTTGGTATGATATTTACGAATAGCTCTTTTTTGAATGAAAAAACCGGGAAATTCATTGATTTTTTCTGCAAATAAGGCTATTTCATCCTTATATAAGCGAGGCACAATCAAGGAGGCTTTATTCCATGAATACTTTTTTGCTTTTGATAGATTGGTTTTAAGGTCTTCTAATGTGATTCCCGTATATTTTATAAATTGTGCCGTATCAAAACTTTTTATTTGATTGGGCACTCCCATGATATCGTAAACTTGTAAATTACTGACCAATAATTTACCGTTTCGATCATAAATATATCCTCTTTCCGGAATAATGTATTCTTTTTTTATCGCATTTTTATAGGAAAGTTTTTTGTATTCATTATCGATTATTTGAATATAAAACAAACGTATCCCGATAATCATACCTATCAGAATTATAAAAAAACCTATAACAAAAGATTTTTGTTTCATCCGTTGATTTTATTAATGAATAAATAATCAATAAAGATAATAATTATAAGGCTTAATAATGTATTTATTATAAACAAAGGTACTTTATAGAAGACATAGGAAAAGCTGAAAGATTCCAATAAATTCAAGAAAAGAATAGTAAAGAAAATAGCCAATCCATAATAAATAATTTTGTTATTAAAGGAAAACAATAACGGATTAATTTGTTCTTCATTCCTTCTATTTTGATGTAAAAAAGGAATTGTAAACAAACGCCGTATATAGATAATAAATACAGTAACAGCTGCGAAGATTCCTCCGGTATGCAAAAATATGTCTAGAAAAATTCCTGTTATAAATGCCAGTATCAATTGTAAATTATTTTGAGAAAAAGAGAGAATCAAAAAAGGATAAATATATATGATAGGGACAAATCTTCCGTATAGTTTCAGGTGATTATACCAGAGAAGTTGGATAAACACAAGAAGAAAAAGCAGCAGAAAGAACCGGAAATTAATTTTCATTGATAGAATCTTTTAATTGTAAATATTCTTTTTGATATTTATTATTAAGTATATATGCGATGTTTAAATCTGTTAAATCTTCAACTGGTCTTATTTTTAAAGAGTAGTTTTTACTTCCTTTTAATTTTTTTATATCCGTAATAATTCCTATGGGAATTCCTTTTGGGAAAATATTTGAGTTTCCACTGGTTACCAATGTATCACTAATATTAATCTTTGCATCTAGTGGGATGTCTTCAACAGTTAAAATCTTCGGGCTACGCCCTTCCCATTTCAAAAAGCCGAAATGATTGGAATTTTTTGGTTTTACACTGATAGAGGTTTTATTATTCAAAATAGATAAAACGGCCGCATAATGAGGTGATACTTTCACAACGGTTCCAATGATCCCTTTTGTACCTGTAATTCCCATTCCCGGTTGAATACTGTCTTTACTACCTTTATTTATAATGATATGATTATTGGAAAATTGAAATTGGTTGGTAATGATTACGGCAGGTATGACAGAAAAATTTTTCCATGTAAGAAAATCTATACTGTCGTTTATTTTATTTATTTTTTTATTTTTTATCCGGCTGTTTTCTTCCTGTAACTTCCGGTTTACCTGATTTAATTCAAAATAACGCGTGATATTATGAACTCGATTATTATAGCGCCCGGAAACTTCGGTGACAAAATGGTTATGCTTATAATTCAGATATAAATTACTTCTAAGTATTAATGTAAAAGCAAAGAATTCTAGAAAAAGAAAAAGCAAAAGACTTTTTCTTTCCATCATGAATTTCAATAATCGAGTCATCCGGAAATCATATTAGTAATGGCTTATTTTATAAGAACCGATTTATATTTATCGAAATTTTTCAAGACAATTCCCGTTCCTCTTACTACGGCTCGTAAGGGATCTTCTGAAATATATACCGGCAATCCCGTTTTTTGAGAGATACGTTTATCAAAGCCTCTCAATAGAGAACCTCCTCCTGCAAGATAAATTCCCGAATTATAAATGTCTGCTGATAATTCGGGCGGTGTTTTGGCCAGAGTTTCCATTATTGCATCTTCAACGCGTAAAAGTGATTTATCAAGCGCTTTGGCCACTTCTTTATATGAGACAATGATCTGCTTGGGTTTGCCTGTTAACAAATCTCGTCCTTGTACAGCAATATCTTCCGGGGGATTCTCCAATTCATCAATCGCTGATCCTACTTCAATTTTGATTTTCTCAGCCGTTCTTTCACCTACATGCAAATTGTGTTGTGTACGCATATAGTAAATAATATCGCTGGTAAAGACATCCCCGGCAATTTTAACCGATTTTTCCACGGTTATACCTCCAATGGAAATAACGGCAATCTCTGTGGTTCCTCCTCCAATATCAATAATCATATTTCCTTTGGGTTTGGTAATATCTACACCCAGACCAATGGCCGCAGCCATAGGCTCATGAATAAGATATACTTCCGTGGCATTTACTTTTTCTGCGGAATCACGTACCGCTCTTTTTTCTACTTCCGTAATCCCCGAAGGAATACAAATTATCATTTTTAATTTTGGAGGAATCCATTTCTTTTTGATAGCAGGGATTTGACGGATAAATTCCATAATCATTTTTTCCGAAGCTTCAAAATCGGCAATAACTCCATCCTTTAAAGGACGGATGATTTTAATATTTTCATGTGTCTTTCCTTGCATTAAAGAAGCTTCTTTCCCCACAGCTATTAGTTCCCCGTTCAATATATTTTTTGCTACAATTGAAGGACTGTCCACAACGACTTTATCACGGTGGATAATTAATGTATTGGCGGTTCCTAAATCGATGGCTATTTCTTCAGTATAGAAGTTAAAAAATCCCATTTTGTTTCCTGTTTATATTTATCTATCTCCCTGTTTTTATTGAATTTACAAAGTTATAAATTTTTAAAGTTATATGTGTAATATTTTCCGGTTTTTTTCGTCTATCTTGCATAGTGTGTTTTCAACGAAAATAGCTTTAACGAATTAGCCTATAAAAAAGTATGAAAAAGAAAATTTTTTTAATTATAGAAAGTTTTAAATTTGCTTTCAACTCATTAAAAACCAATCTGTTAAGAACATCATTGTCTTTGCTGGGAGTAACTATCGGTATTTTTTCCATTGTAGCCATTTATACGGCTATCGATACCCTTAATGACAAGATCATGGATTCGATGAGTAAATTCGGACAAAATACCCTGTATATTACTAAGTTTAGCTTTGGTAACCAATCCAATGTTCCTCGTTGGAAAAGAAGGAATTATCCGTTTCCCACGATGGATGAATATAAATATCTGAAAAAAACTTTGCCCAAAGATGAATACAAAGCCATTACTTTTAGGATTTTTATGCCGTCGGCCAATGTAAAAGTATTGGGAAAAGAAGCCTTGAGCTCGGTAGAAGTAATTGCTGAGGGTTCTGATTTTCCTAAAATAGAACATTTGGATTTTGAAAAAGGACGATTTTTCAATAAATACGAAGACGAGAATGCATCACCGGTAGCCATTATCGGAGCGAATATTAAAGAAGCTTTATTCGAGAACGAAGATCCCATAGGAAAAACCATTCGTATTTACGGGAAAAAGGTAAAAGTAATCGGGAGTTTAAAAAAAGAAGGAAGCGGAGTAGGCCCTACCAATGATAACCGGATTATCATTCCTTCAAGTTTTGCGCGAACTCTTGTAAATCCCGATCGTGTTTTTACAGCTATTATTGTGGCTCCCAAAGCAAATGCAGATATGCAAAAACTCACCGATGATATAGCTGTGCGCATGCGGAATTACAGAAAATTAAAACCGGCAGAAGAAAACAACTTTTTTATCAATAATATCAACACCTTTCGAGATCAAATCGAGCAAATGACAAAAATGCTAAAAATGGGAGGGAGCCTTTTGGCTTTATTTTCTTTGCTGATAGGTGCATTTGGGATTGCCAATATAATGTTTGTCTCGGTTAAGGAAAGAACCAATCAAATCGGGATTCAAAAAGCTTTGGGCTCCAATAATTTTTTCATTCTTTCGCAATTTTTATTCGAATCCGTTTTACTCTCATTGGTTGGAGGTGCTTTCGGAATACTTTTGGTTTGGATCGGTACGTATCTGGTCAATACTTTTTCAAATGACTTTGATATAAGCATCAGTCTTCAAAATATTTTACTCGGCTTGTTCATTTCTTCTATTATCGGTTTGATTGCGGGAATAATGCCTGCATGGAAAGCCGCACGTTTGAATCCGGTAGAAGCCATTAGAACCGGCATGTAACAGCCTTATAAAACTGTCACCTTACGAAGTGTTTTTCCACTACCTAATAAATAAGAAATATTATCAAAGCCTTTATTTTGTAAAAAGGAAATAACTAAACTTGCCAAAGCGCCTTTTTCACAGATTACAATATATTCCTTGTTTTTTTCAGGTAAAAATCTTTCCGAGAGAATGGAAGAGGCCGGTTGATGGATGTAGGCAAGAGGATATTTTCCTTCTTCTTTATTTTGTCTAACATCCAGAAGAATAGTTTTTTCTTTTTTAAAGTTCAGTTTAGGTAATTCGGAAGGAAGGTAAGTAGTCGTTTGTTGTATTTCCATTCCGTGATAAAGCATACCTTCCATTCCGTTTTCAGCATAATAAACCGGTTGATCAATACCAATTTTTCGTAAGGAAACTACAGCTTTTTCAATGTCTTCTTCGGAGGAATGTACCAATAATATTTCCTTTTCTTGCGGGATAATCCATCCGGCATAGTTGGCAAATGCCAGACAGTTGATATCGATACTAATCGATCCGGGAAGATGGTATTGATTCCATTGATTAAAATTCCGTATGTCAATTAATGTATAGTTGCCTGTTGACATTTTTTTTGCAAACTCTTCAGTAGGAATGGCTTTTGCGTCGGGTATGTTTTCCAAAAGAGCAGGCCCTTTAAGGTTCTTTCCTGCACAGTATTTAAAATGTTCGGGAACAGGTAAATCATCCGCAAGAATTTCCTGTATAAAGGCCTCTTTTTTTGTATGCTGTAAGCGGGGATTGAATAGTTTCTCATATCCTATGGTGGTGGCTCTTTTCTCAGACAAACTCTTCCCGCATAAGGATCCCGAAGCATGTGCAGGATATACTTCTACAAAATCATCGAGTTTTAGTAGTTTGTCAAACAAAGAATCATATAATTTTCCGGCTAATTCTACTTTTTGTTCGGGAAATAAGTCCGGTCTTCCGGCATCTCCCACAAACAAAGTGTCACCGGTAAAGACTGCTACGGGTTTGTTTCCTCTGGAAAAATCGGTTACTAAAAACGAATTACAAAAGGGAGTATGTCCGGGCGTGTCAAGTACTTGAATTTTTATATGATCCAGATTCAATTCGTCTCCTTCTTCTACCGCATGAAAACCGGTTTGATAGGGTGCCTTTTTATGTGCATATACCGGTGCTTTATATTTCTCTTGCATTTCGCGATGTCCACTGATAAAATCGGCGTGAGGGTGGGTAAGGAGGATTCCTTTCAGAGGCAAATCCCTCTTTTTTATTTCTTCCTCGTAAACTGAAATATCACGTTGAGGATCGATGGCAAATATTCCGCTTTTACCAATCAATAAATAGGAAATATGAGCAATATCATCGGAAAAAAAGGCTTTTATAAGCATAAATAAATTTTTTGCTAAAATAATATTTTTTGTCATCTCCGAAGAATTGTATCTTTGTTTTATTGAAAAAGAAAGAACTGATTAAATATCTATCTTCATATAATGAAAAAAGAAATAGAATATTCATTAAAAGAAATGCCGGGTATCATTCCGGAAATTTTTGCGCAACTGGATAAAAAAATTATTTTATTTGAAGGAGATATGGGAAGTGGTAAAACCACTTTGATAAAAGAAATGGCTCATTTTCTAAAAACGGAAGACGAACCGGCTTCACCTACTTTTTCGATTGTAAATGAATATAAAATTCCGCAGGGGAAGATTTATCATTTTGATTTATACCGGCTTGAAGATGAAACAGAAGCTCTGGATTTCGGAATTGAGGAATATTTTAGTGACCCGAATGCGTGGATTTTTATCGAATGGCCGCAAATTATCTCTGATTTCATTCCGCAAAATTCACAAAAAATCCGTATTATTGTTAAAAATTCAGACACCCGGCGGATTGAAATCGAATAAATTATGTTACGACCTTTTTCCAAAGATATTTTATTACCCCAAGAAGAGCGTTTAGCCATTCAGTTCAGAAAAAGCGAATTGCGTATCGGCATACCAAAGGAAAGGCGTTTACAGGAAAAACGAATTTGTTTGACTCCCGATGCGGTGGGAACATTAGTGGCTCACGGGCATAAAATAGTAATTGAAAGCGGAGCAGGTGAGGGAGCTAATTTTACGGATCACGATTATTCGGAAGTAGGAGCAATCATTACTTACAGTCCCGAAGAAGTATACAAAAGTAATATTATTCTGAAAGTTGAACCCGTAGATAAAGAAGAAGTAGGTTTATTGGAACCGGAATCAATTGTTTTTTCGGCTTTGCAAATGAAGACCTTCAAAAAAGAGGTTTTGAAAGAGCTGATGAATAAAAAAATTACGGGAATTGCATGGGAATTTCTTAAAGACGAACAGGGAAAAACTCCCATTGTCCGATCCCAGAGTGAAATTGCTGGAACTGCCTCCATTCTTATTGCTTCCGAATTGCTCACTAAATCTTTGATAGGTAAAAATTTATTATTGGGAAATATCAGTGGGGTACCTCCTGCTCAAATTGTTGTAATCGGTGCCGGGACTGTGGGTGAATATGCCGTACGTACGGCTTTGGGTTTGGGTGCTGCCGTCAAGGTTTTTGATAATTCTGTTTCCCGTTTGAGACGTTTAAAATCCATAGTAGAAGGAAATGTGTATACTTCTACCATCCAACCGGGAATTATATTGGATGCACTGGAACGTGCCGATGTGGTGATAGGTGCTTTAAAAGGAGATATAAGGACGCCTGTTATCATTACCGAGCCGATGATTACACGGATGCAAAACGGATCGGTTTTGATTGATGTCAGTATAGATAGGGGAGGAATAAGTGAAACTTCGGAAGTGACTTCTCATGATAATCCGGTTGTATTAAAACACGGTGTGGTACATTATGGAGTGCCAAATATTCCGGCGCGTTATGCCCGTACAGCCAGCTATTCATTAAGTAATATTTTTCTTCCTTATTTGTTGAAAATAGGAGAAAAAGGAGGAATAGATGATGCCGCTTTTGTAGACAAAGGATTGCGTCAAGGAATTTATGTGTACAAAGGAATTTTGACCAATAAAACGGTAGCCGATTGGTTTGATTTGGGTTATAAGGATATAAACTTGTTTTTTATTTAAAAATGAGGGAAGTTGTTTTCATCAATAAAAATAAAAATAAATGGCAATCCTATGAGGAGATTTTAAGTGGAAACACACCCATTGATTCTTCCGGCTTAACAAAAATATATCTTGACCTTACAGATGATCTGGCCTATGCCAATACTTATTATCCCGACAGTCAAACTACGCAATATTTACATCAATTGGCAGGACAGGCACATCGCAAAATTTATACTACAAAAAAGGAAAGTCTTAAATCGATTCTCCATTTTTATAAATATTCCTTCCCTTTGCTATTTTACAAGTACCGTAAATTCTTATGGATAAGTATGGCTGTATTTTTATTATTTGCAGCTATCGGTGCTTTCTCGGCAGCCCATGACGGCAATTTTGTGCGTTTAATTTTAGGGGATGAATATGTGGATATGACGATGAATAATATCGACAAAGGTGATCCTATGGCAGTTTATAAACAAAAGGGTGCTTTCAATATGTTTATGGGAATAACCATTAATAATATTAAAGTGGCTTTGATGACCTTTGTTTATGGATTACTCTTTGGACTTGGCACTTTGTATTATATGATGTACAATGCAATTATGCTGGGTTCGTTTCAATATTTTTTTTACGATAAAAATGTTTTTTGGGAATCTGTCAGGACAATATGGATACACGGCACAATAGAAATATTTGTAATTATTGTGGCGGGTGCAGCAGGCTTGGTATTGGCTTCCGGTATATTAATGCCGGGATCTTATACGCGAAAAGAAGCTTTTGTTCTTAAAGCCCGAGACGGATTAAAAATTGTATTAAGTACGCTTCCCTTTTTTGTCATTGCGGGATTTTTGGAAGGTTTTGTTACGCGGCATACCGAAATGCCTGATTGGCTCTCTATAAGTATTATATTTATTTCTTTATTAATACTCATTTATTATTACTTTTTATTACCTGTAAAACTCTATCAAAAAAACAAACTCTTATGAACAACACACTTCATCAATTTAAAAAAATCCGAACAATCAGTGAAGTTCTCGAAGACGGCTTTTCTTTTTTGCAAAAGCATTACCGCAAAATGCTAAAAATTATTTGGGAATCAAACAAATACTATCTTTTACTGTTTTTTATATTGAATATTATCTTTTATTATAAATATTCGATGATGATTAATGAACTCTTATTGAATGATAAAATAAACAATTTTGGTGTTGCTACTATTTTTGGATTATTGATTAGCTTATATTCTATATTTCTTACCGCCCGTATTTATTCAGCGGCCTATGGCTATCTTAAAAGTTATATTAAAAATAACGGTGAAATTAAGGAAGAGGAAATTTATAATTTTATTAATTCCAAATGGCTCGGATATATATTATTAAGTTTTTTATCTGTAATCATCCTTTTTCTAGGCTTCCTTTTTTTCATTATTCCCGGAATTTATCTTCTGGTTCCTATTGTACTTTCTTTTACGGTATATTTTATGGAAGGGAAGGGGATTACTGAGGCTATTAGTAAAGCTTTTTCTTATATTAAAGGAAAATGGTGGTATTCTTTTGCCATTATTATGTTGACATATATAATTATAATCATTCTAAATTCTTTGGTTTCTTTTCCGGCTACGCTTTATGCATTGATAAAAATAATGGGGACGGTGAAAACAGAAGGTGAAAATATAAGTCAAGCTACGGGAGATCCTGTTTTAGCTTTTCTTAATGTCATAACCATTATTGCCAAGCTTTTCATCAGTGTGATTCAAGTGCCTGTAATGGTTTTCTTATATTTCTCATTAAAAGAATATCAAACTGCCGAAGGAGCCTTGGAAAAAATCAACCAAATCGGAAGTTGATTCAAAATGAAAAAATATTTTGTATATATTCTTTTTTTTAGTCTGCTTTTTCCAAGCACTTTTTTATTTTCACAAGTAAATGATTCTACCGCGGGTGATAAAACCATTGTGATTTCTCCCGGGGAAATTGAAACCTATAAGAAAGATCCCGCTTTTGATTATTCCTTAAAGCCCAAAGAACCTACTTGGTGGGAAAAAATAGTGATGAAAGTAGAAAGGTTTTTTTATAAAATTTTATTTAAACTGCTAAAATTTATTTTTGGCGGGGAAAAAGCAAAATATATCCTGGTTCGTTTTATTAAAATTTTGCCTTATCTGAGTATTGCTTTTTTCTTGTATTTTATTTTTAGATACCTCTTGGGTGTGGATTTGATGAGGTGGAGAGGTAAAAAGGAATACAGAATCCCGCAAGTATATGCTACCGAAGAAGAAAGAATCATCAAAGAAGAAGACCTTGATACACTCATAAAAGAAGCTATTCAAAATGAAGATTATCGGTTGGCCATACGTTACTATTATCTTTCTTTATTGAAAAATCTATCAAAAAAAGGTTTGATTGAATGGAAACCAGAAAAAACCAATCATCAATACATAAAAGAATTATCCGAGATAGATTTTCGAGAACTGTTTGGAAAACTTACATGGCTTTATGATTATGTATGGTATGGAAAATATATGCCGGATAAAGACGACTTTGAACAAATGAAAAGGGAATATTCAAAGTTCAATGAAATGATTCGTGCAAATTCAAATTAAAAGTTTAAATTTGTTTGCTTAAAAATAAATTTTTAAAGCAAGTATTTTGAAACCGAGAAAGATTGTCATTACCGGAGGGCCCAGTACGGGAAAATCAACTGTAATCAAAGAATTACAAGATCGAAAATATCATTGTTTTGATGAAGTTTCCCGTGATATCATAAAAAAAGCAAAACAAGAAGGAATTGACCAATTATTTTTGGAAGACCCTCTATTATTTAGTCGTTTATTACTTGAAGGTAGAAAAAAACATTATTATGAAGCAGAGAAAATAGATGCTCCTTTTGTTTTTTTTGATCGGGGAATTCCCGATGTCAATGCCTATCTTAAATTTGTGAAACAAGAAATTCCGGACGAATTTGAAAAGGTCACTCGTGAACATCCCTATGATAAACTTGTTTTTATTATGCCCCCCTGGCAAGAGATTTTTACCGGAGATGAGGAACGTTATGAAGATTTTAATCAGGCACAACTCATTCATAATAAATTGGTAAATTACTACAAAGAATTAGACTATTATTTGGTTTTTGTGCCTTTTGGTCCGGTAGAAAAACGAGTGGACTTTATTTTGAAAAGCATAAAAAAATATAATAAGAAATAGGTTGACAATTCATGAAATTTTAAAATTTTACTGGGGGTTTGACTCCTTTCGTCCCTTGCAACAAGAAATAATTGAGGCAAGTGTGCGAGGAAAAGATGTAATCGGTGTTTTACCTACGGGGAGCGGTAAATCTATTATCTATCAAGTAGCGGGACTTAAACGTGAAGGTTTAACTTTGGTAATATCTCCATTGATTGCCTTGATTGAAGATCAGGTAAAAAAATTACAATTCTTAGGCATAAAATCCATTGCTCTCACAGGAAATATTCCTCCCCATGAGCTTACCAGACTTTTGGATAATGCTTTTTATGGAAATACCAAATTCCTTTTTTTATCACCGGAACGTCTTCAAAACCTCTATTTGCAAAGAAGACTGGCCCAGGCAAAAATCGGACTGATTGCAGTAGATGAAGCACATTGTATCTCCGAATGGGGACATGATTTTCGTCCTTCTTATTTGAAAATTTCCGTCTTGCGAGAGATTCACCCCGAAACGCCTATCATCGCTTTAACGGCAACGGCAAAAAGAGCAGTAATTAACGATATTGTTATGCAATTGAGATTGAAAAATCCATTGATATTTAAACAATCCGTAAAAAGAGAAAACCTTGCCTTTAAGGTTTTTGAAACCGAAAATAAATTGGGAAGTTTGTTGCAAAAAATTTCACCGGATGAATCGGCTATTGTATATGTCAGAACGCGTAAGCGTACTTACCAATTGGCCGAGATCCTTATCCAAAACGGTTTAAAAGCCGGCTTTTTTCACGGGGGAATGAGTTTTGAAGACAAGCAAAAAAGTATGGAAAAATGGCTTTCGGGAAAAATAAATATAATGGTTTCTACTAATGCCTTTGGAATGGGTATTGATAAACCGGATGTGCGAAAAGTATTTCATATGGACTTGCCCGGCTCTTTGGAAAACTATCTACAAGAAGCCGGAAGAGCAGGACGTGACGGAAAATATGCCGAGGCTATTTTATTTTATACCCGTTCCGATATAGATTTTTACAAAAATGTATTTATAAAAAAACTACCGGGAATTCAAGAAGTTATCTATGTTTATAAAAGTCTTTATAATCACTTTTATATAGCCGAAGGTGAAGGCGATGGTAATGAATTTGCTTTTGATTACAAAGCTTTTTGCCAGCGTTTTCAGCTCCCGTTACTTTCTACCTTGGATGTGATTAAAATTTTGGAGAGCGAAGAAATCATTAGTTTGAAAAACACAAAAAATTTTTTCTCCTCGATCAAAGTTCTTGCTTCTCCCGCAAGCATACGCGAATATATTTTTCATAAAAGAAAATATTCCGCATTGCTGGATTTGCTTATCCGTAAATACAGTGATATCTTTCATCAATTCCAAAAAATACATTTAGGCTTTTTCAAAGAAAGTTTACAAATTTCGACAGATGAATTACATACCCAATTGGTTTATTTGGATAGTTTAGCTTTGATTGAATATAAACCCGGAGGAGGGGACTTTAGTCTCGTTTTTCATTTGCCCAAAGATGAATTCCTGCTAAAAAGAAAAACAAAAAATTTTCAAAAACGCATTGAAATTAAAAAGCAGCAATTGCAAAACCTTCTTCAATATGTTCTCAACAATCAGGAATGCCGTGTGCAACAATTAGTGCGTTATTTTGAGGAAGCGGATTCTGAAAAATGTGGGATTTGTGATGTTTGCGAAAGGGAAGAGCATAAATATACACCGGAAGAAACCGCTTTGAAAATTATGGAACTTTTGGAAACGAAAGCCATGTCCGAAGATGAATTAAGGCAAGTTTTTCATAGGGATATTACTCCGGTTTTGCGTTTTCTTTTTGACCGGAAAAAGATTAACTTTGATTTTGATACCGGAAAATATAAATTAGCTCAAAATGGATAAAAAGGCAATAGAAAAAGCAGTAGAAAAAATTAAAAAATCTTCACATCTAACCGCTTTTACCGGAGCGGGAATCTCAGCGGAAAGTAATATCCCTACTTTTAGAGGAAAAGGAGGAATCTGGGACAAATACGATCCCATTATTTTGGATATTGATTATTTCAAACAAAATCCCGAAAAAGCTTGGCCTCACATTAAAGATATGTTTTATAATGTAATTGACAAAGCCCGGCCTAATCCGGCCCATTATGTTCTGGCCGATTGGGAAAAAGAAGGTCTGCTTAAAGCAATCATTACTCAAAATATCGATAATCTGCATCAGAAAGCAGGAAACAAGAATGTGATTGAATTTCATGGGAATACACGTGATTTGGTTTGTATGGATTGCGGAAGAATCACTCCTGTTCAACAGGCCGACATGAGTAAAAATCCGGTGATTTGTCCTCATTGCGGAGGTTTGTTAAAACCCGATTTTGTTTTTTTTGGAGAACCTATTCCTGAAAAGGCAATGAAGGAATCTATTTTTCACACTCAAAATGCAGATGTGTATTTGGTAATCGGAACAACAGGAATTATTATGCCTGCATCCATACTTCCATATCAAGCAAAACAAAACGGAGCCACCATTATTGAGATTAATGTGACCCCGAGTGAATATACGAGCAAATTAACGGATATTTTCTTGCAAGGTAAAGCTTCGGAAGTATTGAGTGAGCTAAACCGGCAACTTTTAAGAAATTAAAAACCTATTGTCCATCCTATTGTCATAAATCTTCCCAAAGAAATCTGATCGTTACTGACTTGATATGTTTTATTTAACAGGTTTTGAATGCCCATTTCCAAGGCTCCGAAAGCTTGTGTGTGATAAACCATTTTGAAATCGATAAGCTGTTGTTCGGGAATGATTTGTTTGTTTAAATCATCCCGGTATTGTTTACTTTTATAAGTATAAAAAGTCGAGGCTTGCCATCTTTTCCATTGTGTTTTCCATATAAAAGTGAAAATATGACTGGGAACATAGGATAAATATTTATTTTTTAATTCCGGATTATTTTCAAAGGATAAAATTTTAGAATCCGTATAGCTATAAGCAAAATCCAATTGATTGTTTTTGTTTATATGCCAATTGCTTTCCCATTCAAAGCCTTTGATTTCCACTTCGGTTATATTTTGTTTCTTAAAAATATTTTTTCTTCCGCCGAAAAGAGTTTCCCCCGTAAAAACATAGTACATAAAATCTTTTCCGAAGCTATAATAGATTGCCAAGCGATGAGATAAGTGTAACAGATTAAAACGGCTTCCCGCTTCATAGTTCCATACTTTTTCGGGTTTTAATTCGGGATTAGCCAATTTATAACCGATATTTATAAATCCGGTTCGGGTGAGATCATCCAATGAAGGAGTACGAAAAGCATTCGAAAGACTTACATACAAATTATTTTGATTATTGAAATTGTATTGCGCGGCGACGCTATAAGTTATACCTTCCCACTTTTTTTCAGAAAGCTTTCCGGTATCATCCAACATAAAAGAAGTGTTACGAGTAGGGTTTTCAATCTCAAACAATCCATTATGAAAAAAACTGTAATGATAACTCAGACCGGTTAAAATATTCCATTTTTCTTGCTTCCAGATATCTTGAAAATAGAGGCTTAAATTGTCTTGTTTACCTTTATTGATTACGCGATCAGTCGCTGTTTGATATATATCTGCGGCATCTACTTCTCCCATGCGAATATTGGTTCCGGCATTAAATATATGAGAACCATAGGGTATTTGTAAATTAAGAATTCCTCCATAATCGATTCTGTCGGATGTGACATTAATTAGACTGTAATTATCTCGTTTTAATTTTTCAATATCTTTTAAATAAGTTTCCTTTTGGTAAAACGGATGTAATTCAAGCAGGATTCCGCTTAAACTTTTAAAAAAATCGGCTTTTATAAAATGGGTATCATGATCGGCGGTTTGTCCTTCTGGTAAGTAAATTTTTCGCCCTTGTCCGTTATGGTCATCAAAATATTGATATGAAATTACAAAGTTGTTTCTTTTATTTTTGAAATATCCTGTTTTCAACCCAATGGATTGCTGACGGGTAAAGACTGCAATATCTGTTGAATCTCTTAATTTTTCCGGAACGGTTATATATCCGTCGCTTTTTAGATATTTACCTGAAATTTGATAAAAATAATCAGGATTAAATTTTAATTTTTGACCTCCTGTAACCGTAGTCCCAAAAGTATTATACGTACCATAAAAAGCCTTTGCCTCGCCACTGAAATTTTCATCCTCAGGATTTTTTGTTATAAGGTTGATCACTCCTCCCATTGCATTGCTTCCATAGAGCAAAGAGCCGGGCCCTTTTATAATTTCTATATGGTCGATTTCCAAAGAGTTAATTCTATTCCAATTTACCGTTCCTCCGTCGGTTTTATTTATAGGAATACCGTCAATTAATATTAATTGCCTGGCGGGTTCCGAACTGACAATCCCACGAATGCCTACCACCGATTTTCCAAAAATCCCAAAAGGCCTTTGAACATTAAGACCGGAAACATATTGCAGAGTTTCATCAATATTTAAAGCGGGCGAAAAGCTAATGTCCTTTGCATTTATATACCCGGTAGAAACAGGTAAGGCATTGCGGTTTATTTCTTTTTTTGTAACGCTGACTATTACTTGAGGCAATGAATCTTTTTCTTGGAGAGAATAGGATTTATTTTGGGCTATTCCTTGTAAATTTGTCAAAAGAAAGATAAAAGCAAGGAGGCGGGGGATTATTGTTCTTAAAGTATTCATGTGTATCATTTTTGTTGGTTGTTTTCTTTTTAAGGAAAGCCAGGCCAAAAATCATACACATTTCCTTCGGAAAAAAGAGATATATTTCTCCCATATTCCGTAGTAAATCATTTTTGTCCTCCTTTCCAATTCGGATATTCCAAGGAATATCGTCGGGTGGCATAAAAGTTTCCCTTTATACCAATCGGCCAAATAATCATATTCAAAAAATCGAACGTAGATACAATGGCTCGGAGTTTTAATACCACAAAAATAGGGGAGTGAGTTGATAAAAAGAAGATTTTTATCAGTTTTGATTGCATTAAAAATAAAAAACACCTTGATTTTTCAAGGTGTTTTTAAAATAGTTTGTAACTCAATGGATTAGGGAAATTTTGGAAATTGTTTAAAATTGGGTTTTCTTTTTTCCAGAAAAGCATTTTTTCCTTCTTGTGCCTCTTCCATTAAATAGAACATTAAAGTGGCATCTCCTGCAAATTCCATAAGGCCACGTTGTCCGTCTAGCTCGGCATTCATAGCACGTTTGATCATACGGATGGCCATCGGGCTTTTCTCTTGGATTTTTTGGGCCCATTCCACAGTTGTGTCTTCTAATTGTTCCAAAGGGACTACTTTGTTTACCATTCCCATTCTCTCTGCTTCTTCGGCGGTATATTGGTCACACAAAAACCATATTTCCCTGGCCTTTTTTTGTCCTACATGACGGGCTAAATAGGAGGAACCGAAGCCACCGTCAAAACTTCCTACTTTTGGGCCGGTTTGTCCGAAACGTGCATTTTCGGAAGCAATGGTCAAGTCACATACCACATGTAAAACATGACCGCCTCCAATAGCATATCCGTTGACCATAGCTATAACCGGTTTGGGGAGTTCACGAATTCTTTTATGTACATCCAAAACATTCAATCTGGGGACTCCGTCACTACCGATATAGCCTCCTTTTCCTTTTACATTTTGATCTCCTCCGGAGCAGAAAGCTTTATCACCGGCACCGGTTAAAATGACCACATCGATTTCGGGATCTTCCCGGCAAATCTCCAATGCATCCAATATTTCTTGGTTGGTTTCAGGGCGAAAGGCATTATATACATGCGGCCGGTTGATGGTTATTTTTGCTATTCCTTTATAAAAATCAAAAAGAATATCTTCATATTCTTTAATGGTTTTCCAGTCTCTTTTCATAGATTAAATTTTAAAATGTAAAAATACAAAAATCTTTGTATCGTATAATTTTTTTCCTGAAGTAATTTTTGTTTCATAAAAATATGATTTTAATCATTTTTTAATTATATTTGTTGCATATTAACTAAAAACAACAATAAACTATGGCAAGAATTGTAGTTCTGGGTTCAGGAATAGCCGGGCATACTTCTGCGGCATACCTGAGAAAATGGCTCAATAAATCACATGAAGTGGTTGTGGTCTCACCCAATGAATATTATCAATTCGTTCCTTCAAACATTTGGGTTGGAGTAGGACGAATGAAGCCTGAACAAATCAGGTTTAAACTGGAACCGAAATATAAAAAATGGGGAATTGATTTCCGGCGTGCCAAAGCCACTTCCATTCATCCGGAAGGTGGAGACGGGCATGAGAAGCCTTTTATTCAGATTGAATATGTAGGACAAGGAAAAGAAGGTCAAACCGAAAGTATTGAGTATGATTACCTAGTTAATGCTACCGGTCCTGCTTTACGATTTGACAAAACGGAAGGTCTGGGTCCTGACAACGGAACAACGGTTTCGGTTTGTAATTTTAACCATGCTGCACATGCCTGGGAAGAATTACAAAAGGTAATCAAAAAAATGGAGCAGGGGGAGAACCAAAAAATAGTTATCGGTATCGGTCATCCGGGAGCTACCTGTCAAGGAGCTGCTTTTGAATATATTTTAAATGTATATCATGAAATCGATAGAAGAGGTTTAACCGACAGAGCTGAAATAACTTTTCTTACCAACGAATATGAAGTAGGGGATTTTGCAATGGGTGGAGCTTATATCAAATATGGCGGCTATATTACACCTACCAAAATTTTTACCGAATCGTTTTTAGCCGAAAGAGAGATTCGTTGGGTAAAAAGAGCAGGAGTACATAAAGTAGATAAGGAAAAAATTTATTATGAAACCTTAGATGGGAAATACCATGAAATGGAATATGATTTCTCCATGTTGATTCCGGCCTTCTCGGGTCCGGGTTTAAAAGCTTTTGATAAAAACGGAGAGGATATTACCTCCAAATTATTTAAACCCAACGGTTTTATGGTAGTAGATGCCGATTATACTCCGAAACCTTATGAAGAATGGAAAGCCAGTGATTGGCCGGAAGTTGTTCAGAATCCGGATTATAAAAATATTTTTGCCCCCGGAATTGCCTTTGCTCCCCCTCATACAATCTCTAAGCCTTTTACTTCCCCAAATGGAACTAAAATTGTTCCTGCACCCCCTCGAACCGGAATGCCCTCGGGAGTTATGGGAAAAATTGTTGCTCAAAACATCAGAGATGTTATCAAAGGAAAAGCTACTTTGGATACATTAAAACATAAAGCTTCTATGGCTAAAATGGGAGCCGCATGTATTGTTTCTGCCGGATATGGTATGACAAACGGTATGGCTGCGACAATGACCGTATTCCCGATTGTGCAAAACTGGGAAAAATACCCTGAGTTTGGACGTTCTTTGACATTTACAATCGGAGAACCCGGTTTAGCCGGACATTGGCTCAAATGGTTTATGCATTATATGTTCTTGCATAAAGCCAAAGGATATCCTTTCTGGTGGTTATTACCTGAATAGACAATCAATTAATTTTAACTTATAAAAATATTTAATTATGGGACATAAATCACATTTAACTAGAATTACAAGAGGATATACGGAGTTTTCGTATGCTCCTATCCCTACAAAATTTACTAAATTTATGCGTAAATGTATCATCTATCAAGCATGGAGATGGATTGTATTAAATATAAAGATATTGAGAATTGTGGCTTTTGGTCACTCCTAATCTCAGTATTTTATATCCTTATTACAAAGCCGCAATCAATTTGCGGCTTTTTGGTTAGGTAAATTTATTGTCGTTTTTCCGGGCTAAACAGGCTGAATTTGCTCAAGCCGTATTTACGTGATTCCAAAAAGTAAGGATGATCATCAAATTGGTAACGGTCGATATGTTCCAAAATGAACAAACCGTCCTTTTTAAGTAAATTTCTTTCAAAAGCCGTATCCACCATTTTTTTTAGCTGTTCGGGATCAAAGTCATAAGGAGGATCTGCAAAAATGATGTCATAAGTATCGGTGGTTTTTTCCAGAAATTTTTGTGCATCATATTTAATTACTTTGATGGGAAAATCAAATTCATTGCTGATTTTTTTTACAAATTTGGTGACGGGAAAATAAGCATCTACGGCTTGTATGTCTTTACTTCCCCGTGAAGCAAATTCGTATGCAATTCCTCCACTTCCCGTAAATAAATCCAGTATTTTTAAATCGGGTAGATAATATCTGTTTTGAAGGATATTAAACAAAGCTTCTTTGGCCTTATCCGTTGTCGGACGAATAGGTAAATTTTTTGGGGCAGTGATTCTTCTTCCCTTATATTTTCCCGAAATAATGCGCATAATTACAGTATAAAATTGTTGTTTTTTCCCGGATTTGAAGGAGGTAAAATGGTCCATTGAGGAACAAAATCGGTCAAATCTTTGTAAACCGGAAAGTTTTTATTTACTCCTGCAAGATGAAAATCAATTTCTTTTTCGTCTAATTTCAGAGATTCCAATACAAAGAAAAAGAAATAAAGAAAATCATCGGTTGTCTCGTATTCAAAGGTGTTAAAAAACAAGACTTCTTCATTTTTATATATCAACAATTGAAAATCTTTTTGAAACACATTCAAATAGAGATCATACAGAGGCAAGGTTTCTTTTGTGCTTCTTAAACGGTTGATTTTTTCAATGAAAACAGTGGCTGAATGATAATACTCTACCGAAGGATTATAATTTAAAAAGAAATTGTTGATATTGACAAAAGGCAAATAAACATTGGCGGTATTAATTTCTCTGATTATATCATAGGAGGCTTTGTCATTTTCAAGCAAACTGATATTATATTTCAAATATTCTTCGGGAATGGAATCATCGAAGTATTCCAAAGGGACCAATGTGTTTAAATTGTTATGATGAATGATTTTTGTTTTGGCAAATTGATGTTTCAGAACCGGTCTTTCTTTTACGATTTGTCCCAGCTTGCGGCTTAATTGTACAGGATGTGTTTTGTCAAACAGATATTCAAAAAACTTGCTTTCTCCGTTTTCGGGATTTTTAAGCATAAAAGAAAGTCCATACAGGCAAACCTGTATGGACAATTCTCTTATATCTGTTTTTGAATTATTTTTGTTGTTGTTCATTGATATCATACAATTTGGGCCAGTTACCGGAATCGTTGATTTCATCAATGGAACCCACTTGAATATAAGGCCCGTTAATTTCCTTGGTACTCTTGATGTTTTTTTCTTGTACAACCAAATCCGGATTTTGGTCATATAATACTTCCGCTTTGTCTACACGTGCCATAAACACGGGGATTTTTACTTTGTTTTTGGTAATATATCCTTTTTTCAATTCAAATTTTACTTGATGTTCTCTTCCGGGAATGGGAACCCACATCATTTCCTTGTATCTATCTGAGTTTTTGAATAAAGAATCTTTGATGGAAGCAAATCCAAGAGTATCGATTAATACGGTATCTTTTTCTTTTTCAATGCCATAGGCTTTATCAAAATATTTATAACTGGAATCTCTTTGTTGTGTAATGATAAATTGAGCGGTATCTATAAATTTTACAAGACTGTCAAAATTATCACTGTAATCTCCGGTTACTTCTCTATGGGCCAATTCGGCTTTACGGATATCTTTTAATCGATCTACTACTTTTTGGTATCTTTTTACTTTGATTTTGTTGAACTTCACAGGTTCGTAAATCGAATTATAAATATTGTAGCTGAAATAAACTGCTAAAGCCAATAATATTAAGTTAATAACGGGTTTTAATTTCAAAGGAACATATTTTACAAGAATATATGCCAATATAAATCCGAGTATAAATAAGCCGATAATGTAGAGTATGATTGTAACCATTGTAATTTTTTTTAGTTATACCTTGCAAATATACATATTTTTTTTTCCTATAAAAATTCGTTCGGTGTTTTTTGTCTGTTTTTCATTTTTCAGTCTTCCTCTCAGATTTTTATTGTGATCAACTCGTCCCATCGGGTTGTATAGCGTCTCGAGCGGTGTTCTTGTTTCAACCTCCATGCCCGGGATTGTCCTTGTGCACCTATTTTTAGAATCTCTTTTCCCGTCGCTGTATTTATTTTGTCCATTATTTTCATAATCTGCCGGTGTTTGTGATATTCTCCCGCCTCAAAAAGACTTAATTGACGGTTTTCCTCGGGAACGATGCCACTGAGTATTACTCCCGCTTTTTTATATCCCAAGCCTTCTTTGTAAATGATTTTCAAGGCTTCCTTGGCTTTTTTGATCAGTAGGATGCTGCTGCTTGTGGGAGGATCAATTTGCAGGGTAAAACTCTTGGCATAATAAGGTTTTTTGGTGTCAAAGCGATTGGTCTTTAAGAAGACGGTCAGCAAATTGGCTACGGCTTTTTCTTCTCTTAATTTACGTGCCGATTTGGCCGCAAAATCGGCAATGGCTTCTTCGATATAAATTAAATCGGATGTGTTTTTTGAAAAAGTACGTGCCGTACGGATAGCTTTCTTCGGCGGAGGTACAAGTTCCACCGGAATGCAGGAGGTACCCAATAATTCTTCTTTTGTGCGCAAACCGTTTACCGACATGTTTTTTCGGATAAAAGCATCCGGAAGGCGGGTGAAATCCCAGGCTGTTTTGACCCCGTGTTCTTGTAAAAAGGAGGCATAGCGTCTGCCGATTCCCCAAACCTCCTCGATAGGAGTGAGTTTCAGGGCCAATTGGATTTTCTCCGGAGTATCGATCAAGGCTACACCTACCTGGGGCATTTTCTTTTTGGCAATCCGGTTGGCGATTTTGGCCAGGGTTTTGGTAGGACCGAAACCCACACTTACCGGAATTCCGATGTATTTTCGCACGCGTTTTTTCAGCTCAATGCCCAATTGTTTGAAATCGGTGTTTTGAAATCCCGCAAAATCCAGAAAGGCTTCATCAATCGAATAGATTTCCACTTGCGGAGTAAATCCGGAAAAGATTTGCATCATGCGTTGGGACATATCTCCGTAAAGGGCAAAATTGGAAGAAAAGGCATGGACTTCTCCGTTTTCTATTTGTTTTTTTATTTGGAATGCGGGAATTCCCATTTTGATTCCCATGGCTTTGGCTTCATTGGAGCGGGCAATGATAATCCCGTCGTTATTGGATAGCACAACAACCGGTTTTCCGTTTAAAGCCGGATTGAAAACACGCTCACAAGAGGCATAAAAATTATTTCCATCTACCAAGGCATACATGCTATTTTTCTTTTTTTTCGAGTTGTTCAAGAAGTTTTTTCTTTCTTCTCTTGTTTATATCCCTCTTGCTCCAAGAGACAAGTATGATATCATAACCGGTTTTTGCTTTTTCGGTTTCATTGAGCAAAACCGGTTGTACCACCACATTTTTTTTAAAAAAGTTATCCCGGAACCATTCTCCTTTGGGGATGATATGCAGGTTTAGGGTAAAAGCTACTGATTTTCCGCTGAAATCATAGCCGATTTGTGGAAATTGGGAGTTGAGATAAGCACTTTCTGCCGAAGAAAGCCGGGGGTTATTATTTTTAAAAATACTCGAAAAAGCGGGGGAGAAGAAGAGGTCGAGTTTGGCTTCCAAGGCTTTGTTTTTCTCTGCAAGTCTATTCATCCGGCAACGCGAAGTACGCCCGTTTTTTGCAAAAACAATATAGGCTTTTCCTATATAAAATAGCATTCCGCAGTCGCCTCCTCCCAATCCGGTTTGAATTTCAAGGGTATCTACGGCTTGCCCTTTCCATGTTTTCCTTACGGCAAAACGATAAATCATTTTAAAGTTTTCCTGTCTTTTTTCTATGGGGATGCCTTTAAAAATCAAATCGGCGTCCTCTATTTCTTCCTGCAAGTCGGGAGGTACACATTGGCAGGCTTGCGTTTGATTATAAAGTCCTGCGAACAATAGTAAGCTGAGAAAGAAACGGAACATAAAAAAGGGAGTTTTTATAAGCCCAAAGTTAGAAAAATTTTTGAGTAAAAGTGCTCATCGCTTTTAAATCCTCTTTTTCCGGAAACTTTTTTTCTCACCTGTTTTATCTTATCTTTGTATCAAAATATTTTCATGAAAATCAACAAGGCCGAATTTGTAATCAGTAACACCGATATTTCCAAAGCACCCCAAGAGCCCTTACCCGAATATGCTTTTATCGGGCGCTCGAATGTAGGAAAATCTTCATTGATTAATATGCTGACCAATCATAAAAAATTGGCCAAAACTTCGGGAACTCCGGGGAAAACACAGTTGATCAATCATTTTAAAATCAATGACGATTGGTTTTTGGTCGATTTGCCCGGTTACGGTTACGCAAAGACTTCCAAGACTTCCCGCCGGAAATTTCAAAAACTTATCACCGATTATTTTAAAAAACGCAGAAACCTGGTCAATGCTTTTGTGTTGATAGACTCACGTCACCCTCCTCAAAAAGTAGATATGGAATTTATGCGTTGGTTGGGAGAAAACCGCATTCCTTTTTCGATTGTATTTACAAAAGCCGATAAATTAAGCAGCAATGAGCTAGGGAAAAATTTACGGAAATACAAAATGAAATTTTTACAGGAATGGCAGAGTCTTCCGCAAATATTTGTCACTTCGGCGAGTTCCAAATTGGGAAGAGATGAAATTTTGAATTATATTGAACGTTTAAATGAAAGTTTGAGGGATGAAATTCCGAAAATAATGAAGGAAAATCCATCCGAAAATAAACACGACGATTAATCTCTTCTATATGCAGACAAAAATTCTTTTTTTTAGCGGACTATTCTTGGCCTTTCTCTTTTCTTCCCGGGCCCAATATTTCAAAAGCCAACCGGGTTATGATATTTTTTCCAATTACAGCCGTTTAGGGTTTCAAGTAGACGGTCTTGTTTTTAGCGCTGCCGAAACAGGAAATCCTCCGGAGGGAACAGATTTCAAAAGTCAATCGGCATTGGGTTATAAAGCGGGAGTGGTTTATAATTTTTCTTTAGTACCCAACTTTGGTTTGCGGATTGGTGCTTTGATAGGGAAAAATCCCGCCGCTAATACTTATTTTCAATTGGATGCTTCCCGAACAGGGGAACCGCAAGACTATACTCATACGCGTGGTGCTTTGTACAGTAATTTGAGTTTTGCCTTTCCTTTATTGGCCGAATACCGCAATTTCTCGTTTGATCCTTTTGTAACTTCTTTAGCCGCCGGTATCCAAGTACAGCGCACAGGAGCACAAACTTTTACGGAGTCGTATGGAAATTACTATCAATTGCAGGTTTCGAATCCGGGATCCTGGGATTTTGATTTTATTATAAAAGCGGGTGTTTATTTCCAATTTTCACGTTTTATGATGCAACCGAATATTGTCTATAAATATCGTTTGCAAGACCAATACACAGGGACATATACTTTTTCTAACTTGCAAAATCCGGCTTTAAATAACGAAACACAAGTATTCGCTCAAAAAGGAAATTATATAGGTTTAAGTCTGGATTTTTATATCTTTACACCTCATCGACAAATTTCTGCGGGCTGTGCCGGAAGTGTACATAGTAAAGAAGTAATGAAACGCAAAAGAGCACAGGAAAAGGAGAGAATGAAATTGGAAAAAAAGAAAAGGAAAGCCTTTAAAAAACGACGGAAAAAAGCTGAAAAGGGAAGAAGGAAAAGTTTTTTGAAAAGAATTTTTGGATAAAAAAAAATACAATTTAAAAATATAGATATGCTTATTATAGGAATTGCAGGTGGAACCGGAAGTGGAAAAACCACCGTAGTAAATCAGATAGTAAAAGAATTTGACAATGAAGATGTGGGAATCATATCACAGGATTCTTACTATAAGGATAATGCTCATTTATCATTGGAAGAAAGAGCAAAAATAAATTTCGATCACCCTCGTGCCATAGATTTTGATTTGCTCTATCAACATTTGACCGATTTAAAGGAAGGCAAAACCGTAGAACAACCGGTTTATTCTTTTGTGCAGCATACCCGCACCGGAGATACGATTCTTACACACCCCAGAAAAGTGATGATTGTCGAAGGCATTTTGATCTTTAACGATAAACGTCTCCGGGATTTATTTGATGTGAAAATTTATGTACATGCCGATTCCGATGAGCGTCTAATACGCCGGGTTCGTAGAGATATAAATGAACGCGGACGAACCGTAGATGAAGTGTTGAGCAGATATCAAAATACGTTGAAACCTATGCACGAACAATTTATCGAGCCTACTAAAGCCTATGCCGATTTGATTATCCCGAATGATCGCAGAAATAAAGTGGCGATTGATGTAATTATCAGCTTGATCAAAAATAATGTGTAAGAATGAATTTCAAAGAATTGTTGTCTTTAAAATATGTAAATAAATTTACCATAGCCCTTTTTATATTTGTGCTTTGGGTGTTGTTTATTGACAATAATTCGTGGTTGTTTCAAAAAAAATTAAATAAGGAAATAAAAAAATACGAAGAGCGAAAAGCTTTCTATCAAGACGAAATCAAGAAACAAAAACAAGAACTCAAAGATTTGCAAGATGAGAAAAAACTCGAAAAGTATGCTCGTGAAAAACTCTTGATGAAAAAGAAAGGGGAAGATCTTTATATAATTGAAAAAAAGGCGGACTAATGGTAGATTTTAATGAATTTAACAAAGTTTCCACAGCCGAATGGAAGTTGAAAATCCAAGCCGATCTCAAAGGCAAAGACTATGAGAGCTTGATTACCTTTACCCCCGAAGGAATAGCTATTAAACCTTTTTATCATTTTGATGATTACAAGAAATTTAAACTGCTTTCCGGTCAGCCTTTTCAAATTCAACAGGAGCTTTATCTGGCCAATGAAAAAATAGGAAATAAAATCATTTCCAAAGCTTTGCATAAAGGGGCGGATAAAATGATTATCAATGCCCATAAAAATTTTGATATTGATACATTGACAGATAAATTGGACTTTTCCCGTCTCATTTTTCGTTTGGATTTTTTGGATGCCGGATTTTTTATAAAGCTGTATCATAAAACCAAAGGAAAGTCGGCTATTTTATTAAATCCGGTCGGTCATTTAATCCGTACAGGAAATTGGTACTTCAACAGCAAAAAAGACTTTGATATTTTGCGTGAAATCAGGATGGAAACAGCTTCCGGATTTCCCATGATTGAGGTCGATAGCGCTCATTTTCATAATGCGGGAGCCAATATTGTACAGCAAATAGCCTATTCATTATCTCTGGGTGTGGAATATGTAGAGAGATTGGGAGAATCTGTTGCTTCCCAAATGGTATTTCATACGGCAACCGGCAGCCAATATTTTTTTGAAATCAACAAATTAAATGTACTTCGTTATTTATGGAATTTGGTATTAAATAAATATCAGATAGAAGCTCCTACCTATATTCGCGCTACGCCAGGATTGAGAAATAAAAGTCTATTGAGTCCGTATGTCAATATGCTACGAACTACAATGGAAAGTATGAGTGCGATATTGGGAGGTGCCGATGCATTGGTAAATATGCCTTATGATAAAATTTTCAAAAAAACCAATTCTTTTAGTGAACGTATCGCCCGGAATCAATTGATTATTCTCAATGAAGAAGCAGGCTTTCAAAAGGCTAAAATGGCAGCTCAAGGAAGTTATTTTTTGGAACACACGGCAGCAGAAATGGCCGAAAAATCATTGGAGCTTTTTAAAAATATAGAAAAGGCGGGAGGAATCATCGAGCAGTTGATGAAAGGGAAGATTCAAGAAAAAACCGCAGAATCGGCTGCCAAAGAACAAGAAAAATTCGACAGAGGGGAAAGAGTATTGGTGGGAGTAAACAAATATATCAATGAAAAAGAAGAAATAGAAATGCCGGAAGTATACCCATTTATGAAAAAACGCAAAGGCAAAACTCTTATTCCCCCTGTAATAGCGCGAAGGTTGGCCGAAGAAATGGAAAGAAAAATTTTACAAGAAAAAGGAATCGATTTATAATGTATGTAATCATAGACTTGGAGACTACCGGAGGGAAACCTCATGAAGAAGCGATTACCGAAATAGCCATTTACAAATATGACGGTAATGAGCTGGTAGACCAATTTATCAGCATGGTTAATCCAGAGCGACCTATTCAGCCTTTTGTGCAGCGACTTACCGGCATTAACAATAAAATGCTGCGCAATGCTCCCAAATTCTATGAAATTGCCAAAAGAGTAGTGGAAATTACAGATGGATGTACCCTTGTTGCCCATAATGCATCCTTTGATTATCGGGTATTAAAAAAAGAATTTGACCGTTTGGGATACGATTATTCGCGTCCCCGTTTATGTACCGTTAAACTCAGTAAAGAATTGATTCCCGGTTTGCAATCATATAGCCTTGGTAAGTTATGTAAATCTTTACATATTCCTATGTCCGACAGGCATAGAGCTTCGGGAGATGCCTTGGCAACCTTAGAACTTTTTAAGTTGATTCTCAATAAAAAAAGGGATTTATCGGACCGGTTGGAACATGATCATCCTCCGGCAAAGAGAACAAAATTATCTGATGACTTGATCCAAATGATCGACGAGTTACCGCCAAAAAAAGGCATTTTGTATCTGTATGATGAGAAAGATAAATTGATTTCCGTCGAAAATACCAGAAATATCAAGAAAAAAATCAATTCGATTTTTTTAAAAAATAACCCCAAGTCCCTTGATTTACAAAAACAATTGAAAAAAATCGATTATGAATTACTCTCGGGAAGTTTGATTAATAAGATCATCACTTGGCATTACCGGCATAAATACAATCCGCGATTTTCCGTTTGTACCCGAAGGAAATATAGTTTTGACAAGAATTTTGAGCCTGCTTCTTTTCTTCTGATAGATCATGGACATCATCCGGGCGAAAAAGCGGTCATATTTGTGGAAAACCATAAGGTACAAGGCTATGGGTTTTTTAAATTGAATTGGGAACAGGAAAGCATAGACTTGATAAAAAAACGACTGACACCGGTAGAAAATCATCCCTTTTTACGCAAAATGATTCAAGAGCATATCGAGAAGAAAAAATATGTTGATTTAGTGGAATTAGATGAATGAAAAAAAAACTGATTTGTATAACAGGACCCACCGCTTCCGGAAAAACAGCTCTTTCAATCGAATTGGCCAAATATTTTCATACGGAAATTATCTCGGCAGACTCACGTCAGTTTTATAAAGAAATGTCCATTGGTACCGCCGTACCTTCTCCGGAAGAATTATCTGCCGCACCTCATCATTTTATTCAACATAAAAGTATTTTTGACGAATATACAGTCGGGGATTTTGAAACCGATTTTATTTCACTATCGGAAATTCTTTTTCAAAAGCTTGATACGATTATTTTAGTAGGTGGTTCCGGGCTATATATTGATGCAGCAATCAAGGGTTTAGATAATTTACCCGGGAAAAATCATGAGATTCGTGCCGAATTGGAACAACTTATAAACGAGAAAGGACTTATTGCTTTACAGGATGAAGTGCGAAAATTAGATCCGGAATTTTATAAACGGATGGATATCCAAAATCCTCACCGCTTGATTCGTGCCATTGAAATTCTGCGTCAATCTCCCGGAAAAACGATGGATGAATTAAGAAACAAACGGCAAAAACGCAGTTTTGATACGGTTTTAATTGCATTGGATTGGGAACGGCAAAAATTATATGACCGCATCAATAAACGTGTGGACATAATGATGAAACAAGGATTGGAAGAAGAAGCTCGTAAATTGTATCCTCATAAACATTTGAATGCTTTAAATACAGTGGGGTATAAGGAATTATTTGGCTATTTTGAAAACGCATACTCCAAGGAATTTGCTGTTTCCGAAATCAAAAAAAATACCCGTCGTTTTGCCAAAAGACAATTGACCTGGTTTCGTAAAAACAAGGACATCCGCTGGTTTGATCCTGAAATGAATTTTTCCCATATAATTAAATATGTGGAGAAAGAAATAGAAAAATAAATTATAATCTTACTTTTTTCTTGGAAAAGGAATACAAAAACAGAAGACCGGCCATAAAAATAGCTACGCGTGCAATATAATCACCATGGCGGGTATAAAAAGTTTTTTCCTCATTAAGGCGTACTTTGGCAAGGAGAGCTCCTCTTTTTTCATATCCCAGAGATTGCACAATTTCTCCTTTTTGATTGATATGAGCAGAAATACCCGTATTGGCAGACCGTACTACATCTCTGCGGTTTTCTATGGCTCGCAATTGAGACATAATAAGATGTTGCCGGTGTCCTTCGGTATTTTTCCACCAGCCGTCATTGGTGATTACCGCAAGCAGATTGGCTCCTTTTTTTACATATTCGGCCACATATTCACCGTAAATCGATTCATAACAAATAATGGGTGCGACTTTAATTTTTCCGTTTTTTATTATAAATACGGTGGGTTCTTTTTGAGTGACATTGCTGCCCATAGAAGTCCCCAAATTTATCATAAAATCCCCGATAAGAGGTTTTAAATATTTTGCATAGGGAGTAAACTCCGCACCTACTACTAATTTTGATTTATGATAGACTTTAAATCCGGCTTGGTCATCTATTAAAACAGCCGAGTTGTACATATCATACCAATGTCCTCCGGGAGTACGATTTGCCGTTTCGGGTATAGAATCTTTGGGTTGGTACCAATGTATAAAATCGACTCCGGTAAGAATACTTGTGGTGGGATGTTTTTCGATAAAATTCTTTAAGGCCGCATAGGCTTTGGTATAGTGAAAGTTATTGATTTCGGTATATTGAGATATAGCTGTTTCGGGAGCAATAATTAAATCGGCAGAGTCTTTGGCCAGTTGTAGTAAATCCAAAGCCAGTTCCTCATTGGTATATTTAAATTTTTCTTTCCAAGGATCGAGGTTGGGTTGTATAATTAATACTTTGGCACGGGCTCCTTTTTCGGTATAATGACGATAAAGATAAAAAGAAAAGAGTAGAGGAATAATAAACCAAAGGAAAAGGCGGAAACTTCTTATGCCCAAAAGAAATTTGTTCCGGTCAAGAAGATATTTGCGTAATGTAGTAAACAAAATAACATTTATTACGAGAATCCAGAAACTTCCTCCGAAAGTTCCCGTAAATTCATACCATTGAATCCATTTCGGATGATTAGCAAGCCCATTTCCCAAATTCAGCCATGGCCATGAGAAATCCCAATTGAGATGAAATTTTTCAAAAGCAATCCAAATGGAAACAAAAAAAGCCAAAGCAATGGAAAGAGGTGTTCTTTTCCGCACAAAATAGTAAAGAAAGAAGGTCAGGCTCATCAAAAGAGAATTTACTATTACAGCAAAAGTTCCACCGAATGGAGTGGCATTCCATACCCACCAGGTTTTAAGTAAGTTCCATATAAAAAAAGCCAAATAAATTTTTAAAAACAGATATTTCTTCTCCGGCTTTTTGATTTTATTTTCAATAATAAATAATAAGGGAACAAAAGCCATAAACAAAAAAAGTGGAAATCCGTAGGTAGGCCAGCCTATACTGAATAGCAAGCCCGATAGTAGAGCTAAATTCCAATCATTATTTAATTTTTTAAGCATCTATCAATTAGGATTTATGGGAGAGTTTTTCCATTCTGTCTTTTCTTTTTCCATAAAGATAAGAACCCGCAGCCAAGAGAATATACATAAACAAAATTAACAACATTTGCTCGGGTTTGGTTTTTGCTTCATAATACAAAATAAGAATGGTTCCTGTACCCAAACCGATAATTGACAAAAGGGTTAACCAGGTAGAACTATGTGTTTTATCGCGTATTACATAATTGGCATAAGCTATCAAAAGAGAAACCAATAAAAAGGTAATACTACCAAATTCAAGTATTAATCGCAACCCTCCAATAATGATAAGAAAAGAAGCAAAGGCTGCCATTGTGAGAATGGCATTTACAGGAATCCCCCTGCGTCTTTTGGTGAGAAAAGAAGGGAAGTATCCGTCTTCGGCAATAGCGGCCATTTGACGGGAAGAGCCGAATATAGTTCCGCTAATGGCACTGCTGGTGGCAAGTAAAGCGGAAAAAATCACCAACCATTCTCCGAATTTACCCAAAATCTCCCTTGCTCCTGCCGCAAGAGCATATTCCTTGTTTCTTATCAATTCTTCCTTGGGAATGGCAAAAAGAGCTCCTAAGGCAATAATAACATATAATAAAATTACCGATATAATCGCCGTATAAATGGCGCGGGGAATCATTTTATCCGGATTTTCCATTTCGTTCACCGCATTGATTACCAATTGAAATCCTTCATATGCCACAAAGGTTATGGAAGAAACAATGAGAATATGAAGCAGGTGGGAATGACGAGCATCAATCAGCATTTGATCTAAAAAATCGGCAAAACTCATTTTTCCGTGTTGTAATAATAAAATTGAGATAATGGCTAAAATAATGAGTTTTAAATATACCATGACATCTTCTATTTTTCCCATTCCTTTCACACTCCACAGATTAATTATGGCAAACACAGCTATAATCAACAGAGCTACTATTTTCCGTACCCATAAATTTTGTGCCCATTCGGTTCCGCTGATTGCGTAAGAAGCAAAAGTATAAGAATAAAGAGCCAATGTGCTTATATAACCGAATATGGTAATCCAACCAATCGCCGAAGCCATTAAATGAGAATTAGTAAACGTGCGTTTGATAAAAGCGTATGTAGCACCGGGATCTTTATAATAAACGCCAAGCTTGACATAAGAATAGGCGGCAAGAGCAGCTACCATTCCACCGATGGCAATAGCAATGGGAGTAAGCATACCCACCATTTTTACGGAAATTCCCAAAATACTGAAAATTCCTCCGCCAACCATTCCGCCAATAGCAATGGCTACCAATTCGATTAATCCCAAACTTTTTCCACGTGATCTTACATATTGGCTCATGATTATGAAATTTTTGAACTAACAAATATAAGAAGAAGAAATTAATTTTTTAAGAGTAATTTACCATTTCAAAAAGTTTAAAAATTTGTATATTGTGAAGCCTTAAAATTAAACTACAAATGATTAAAAACCATCAAATATACACTCCCGAAAATAAAATTCGTATTGTTACAGCCGCTTCCCTTTTTGACGGCCATGATGCGGCAATAAATATTATGCGCAGAATTATCCAACGTACAGGTGCCGAGGTAATTCATTTGGGGCATAACCGCAGTGTAGATGAAATTGTAAATACTGCCATTCAAGAAGATGCCAATGCGATCGCCATTACATCTTATCAAGGCGGCCATACCGAATTTTTAAAATATATGTATGATTTGCTTCAAGAGCGCGGGGCGGGACATATCAAAATATTTGCCGGTGGAGGCGGAACCATTTTACCCGAAGAAATCAAAGAACTCGAAGATTACGGAATTACAAAAATATATTCTCCCGATGACGGCCGGGAAATGGGACTGCAAGGAATGATTAATCATTTGGTAGAAAATTCAGATTTTCCCACAGGAAAAAATATTTCCGTACAAAAAACTTCCGACTTGAAGCCAAAAGATGATAAATTATTGGCAGAAACCATCTCTGCTGCCGAGAATTATCCGGAGTTACATAAAGAACTTTTGGAAGAACTAAGAAAAACGGCACAGAACAAAAAAATTCCTATCTTAGGTGTAACAGGCACCGGTGGTGCCGGTAAATCTTCACTGGTAGATGAATTGGTGAGAAGATTTCTAAATGAATTCCCCGATAAAAAATTAGCCATCATCTCGGTAGATCCTACCAAGAAAAAAACGGGAGGAGCACTTTTGGGAGACCGTATCCGTATGAATGCCATTAATAATCCCAGGGTATATATGCGGTCTATGGCCACTCGTGCAAGCAATGTCTCTCTATCGCCCTCGGTTCAAGATGCATTGAATATTGTGAAAAATTCCGATTTTGATTTGATTATACTCGAAACCTCGGGAATCGGGCAGTCGGATACCCAAATTGTAGATTTCTCGGATGTTAATCTTTATGTAATGACTCCTGAATATGGGGCAGCCACCCAATTGGAAAAAATCGATATGCTCGATTATGCCGATTTAATTGCCTTGAATAAATTTGACAAAAGAGGGGCTCTGGATGCTTTGCGGGATGTAAAAAAACAATACCAACGAAATCATAACTTATGGGATCTGAAAACCGAAGAAATGCCTGTATACGGCACCATTGCTTCTCAATTTAATGATCCCGGAGTAAATAAACTTTATAAAGCCATTATAGAAAAACTAAACACAAATACCGAGGCAAATTTTGATTCGACTTTTGTAGCCAAAGATGAAAATGCAGACAAACAATTCATCATACCTCCTCAACGGGTACGTTATTTATCGGAAATTACCGAAACCAACCGGAAATATCACGAATGGGCATCCAATCAAAGTGAAATAGCTCAACAATTATATAGCTTATATAAAACCATTGAAACTTTGGCCTATGCTCCCGAGCTTACCAAATACGGTCTGGATGATAAAGTATTGTCCGAATGTAAAAATGAAGAAAAAAAACAAAGCCTCCAATTATTATTTAAAGAATTTGACCGTATCAAAATGAATTTGCACCCTGAAAATTGGTTGAAAATTCTGGAATGGCCCGAAAAAATGAAAAAATATCAAGAACCGGTATATTCTTATAAAGTTCGTAACAAAGAAATTAAAATCGATACCCATACCAAAACCTTGTCGGGTTTGATGCTTCCTAAAATTTCATTGCCCAAATACAAGGCTTGGGGTGATTTATTGCTCTGGCAACTCAAAGAAAATGTTCCCGGCGAATATCCTTATGCCGCAGGCTTATATCCGTTTAAAAGAACAGGGGAAGATCCTACGCGTATGTTTGCCGGTGAAGGAACACCCGAACGAACCAATCGACGTTTTCATTATGTGAGTTTAGGAATGCCTGCCAAGCGTTTATCCACCGCTTTTGACAGTGTAACTCTTTATGGAAATGATCCTGATGAACGTCCGGATATTTATGGAAAAATAGGAAATTCCGGAGTGTCTATTTGTTGTTTGGATGATGCCAAAAAATTATATTCCGGATTTGATTTAACAGACCCCAAAACTTCGGTATCTATGACTATAAACGGACCGGCACCTATGATGTTGGCCTTTTTTATGAACACAGCAATTGATCAGAATGTAGAAAAATACCTAAAAGAAAATAATCTTACGCATTTGGTAGAAGAAAAACTCAAAGAAAAGTTTGATGATAAAGGACTTCCCCGTCCTCAATATCACGGAGAACTGCCCGAAGGAAATGACGGATTGGGATTGATGATGCTTGGAATTACGGGAGATGAAATTTTGGAACCCGGAATATATGAAGAAATAAAAAAGAAAACCATTTCCCAAGTGAGAGGTACCATTCAAGCCGATATTCTGAAAGAAGATCAGGCACAAAATACTTGTATTTTTTCTACGGAATTTTCTTTGCGTTTAATGGGTGATATTCAGGAATATTTCATAGAAAACAATGTCCGGAATTTCTATTCGGTTTCCATTTCGGGATATCATATTGCCGAAGCCGGCGCCAACCCCATTACCCAATTGGCTTTTACGCTGGCAAACGGATTTACCTATGTGGAATATTACCTGGCAAGAGGAATGGATATCAATAAATTTGCACCCAATCTTTCCTTTTTCTTTTCGAACGGGATGGATGCGGAATACTCTGTGATAGGTCGTGTGGCAAGACGAATTTGGGCCAAAGCGATGAAAGAAAAGTATGGAGCGGATAAGCGGTCGCAAATGCTCAAATATCACATACAAACCAGTGGTAGATCTTTGCATGCACAGGAAATCGATTTTAATGATATTCGCACCACCCTTCAAGCCTTATATGCGATATATGATAATACCAACTCGCTGCATACCAATGCCTACGACGAAGCAATTACTACCCCCACCGAAGAAAGTGTACGCAGGGCAATGGCTATTCAGTTGATAATCAATAAAGAATTGGGATTGGCAAAAAATGAAAACCCCATTCAAGGAGCCTTTATTATTGAAGAACTTACCGACCTCGTGGAAGAAGCCGTTTATGCCGAATTTGATCGGCTGACTGAGCGTGGAGGAGTATTGGGAGCAATGGAAACCATGTATCAACGTAGTAAAATCCAAGAGGAAAGCTTGTATTATGAAACTTTGAAACATACCGGCGAATTGCCTATTATCGGTGTCAATACTTTTTTAGGGAAAGACGGCAGTAAAACCCAATTGCCGGGTGAGGTAATTCGAGCAACGGAAGAAGAGAAAAAACAGCAAATAGAAACCGTTAGAAATTTACATAAAGCCTATAAAAATATTACTCCGGCCAAGTTGAGAAAAGTGCAAGAAGCAGCCATAAACAATAAAAATATTTTTGAAGCTCTCATGGAAGCGGCCAAATATGCTTCATTGGGACAGTTGACCGGCGCTCTGTTTGAAGTAGGCGGCCAATATAGAAGGAATATGTAATTTTTTTTGAAAGAAAGTATCTTATTAACAATAGGAATTAGCTTTTGATATTTTTATTAACAAGTTCGTTTTTTTGGAATTAATTTTATACTTTTATTTTTCTTAATAAAAGAAAAGGAAATGAGTGTTCAAAAAGAATATGAAACGGTTAAGGAGTTGCTAACCAATTATTTAGAAGAAAGAAAATTCAGAAAAACACCTGAGCGTTATGCAATCTTAGAAGAAATTTATAAGATTGATGAACACTTTGACATCGACTATTTATATAATCTTTTTAAGAAAAAACATTTCTCGGTAAGTAAGGCAACCATATATAATACATTGGAATTACTAATGGAAGCCGGTTTGGTGCGAAAACACCAGTTTGGTAAAGTACAAGCCTTTTATGAAAAGAGTTATTTTAATAAAAACCATGACCATATCATTATGTTGGATGACTTTGAAATTATAGAGTTTTGTGATCCGAGAATAGACGAAATAAAAAATGATTTTGAAGAAGCCATGGATATAGAAATAGAAAGTCACAGTTTGTATTTTTATGCCCGAAAAAAGAAAGTTGATAATAAAAAATAATTTACCGCAAGGAACAAAATGGAAGAAAGAAAGGTACAAAGCAATCTAAAAACGTTTAAAAAAGCGGGAAGTATAGAAATTCCTACGGCCAAGGTGCCCCCACAATCCATCGAATTGGAAAAAAGTGTATTGGGAGCCATGCTCATCGACAAAAGAGGAGTCGATGAAGTAATTGATATCTTGGAACCCATGCATTTTTATTTGCCCGAACATCAGGAGATATATTCGGTAATCATTGAGCTCTTTCAGGCCGGAGATCCTATTGATATATTAACGGTTTCGGATAAATTACGGGCCAATGGAACCCTCAAACAAGTAGGAGGGGAGTATTATTTGGTCACTTTGTCCAATATAGTCGCAACTGCTGCACATGTCGAGTATCATGCACGTATTATTTTGCAAATGTATGTACGGCGCAGGCTGATTGAAATTTCAGGTGAAATCTCCGAAAAGGCCTATGATGACGAGACCGATGTATTGCATTTGCTCGATGAAGCCGAGAAAAAGATTTTTGAAGTATCGCAAGGAAGTTTAAAAAAAGGAACCGTAGGCATCAGCTCAGTCGTTTCCGATGTAAAAAAACAATTGGAGCAACTTGCCAAACAAGAAGGATTAAGTGGGATACCTACAGGTTTTCCTACCTTGGATGAATATACTTCGGGTTGGCAAAGCGGGGATTTGATTATTATCGCTGCACGTCCCGCAATGGGAAAAACGGCTTTTGTATTGACTATGGCCAGAAATATTGCCGTGGATCATAAAAAACCGGTGGCTATTTTTAACTTGGAAATGACTTCAGGGCAATTAATTAAACGGCTTTTTTCTATTGAAACTAAAATTCCGGCAGAAAAATTCCGGAGCGGTAAACTTACCGATACCGAATGGACTCTCCTCAATCACCAAATGCATAAAATCAGTGAGGCGCCGATTTATATCAACGATTCCAGTATGTTATCGATTTTTGATATACGTGCCCAGGCCCGTAGAATGAAATCACAATATGATATTCAATTATTAATTATCGATTACTTACAGTTGGTACATGCACAAACAGGAGGAAAGCAGAATTTTAACCGTGAACAGGAAATTTCCACCATTTCGCGGAATTTAAAATCCCTTGCCAAGGAGTTGGATATTCCGGTAATCGCGCTCTCACAGTTATCACGTAAAGTAGAGGAACGCTCAGACAAAACCGGACATAAACGTCCTCAACTCTCGGATTTGCGTGAATCGGGAGCCATTGAACAAGATGCAGATATCGTGAGTTTTATTTACCGTCCTCAATATTACAAAATTGAACTCTGGGAAGACGATACGCCGACAGATAATCAAGCGGAATTTATAATTGCCAAGCACAGAAACGGTAAAACGGGAAATATCCGTTTGAATTTTGAAGACAGTTTCGGACGCTTTGTCGATGCAGCTTCCACTCCCGACGAGCTCAATATTGAATCGGGTTTGAACAGTGATATTTCTGCGGATACTTTTTTACCGCCCGAAAGAGATGATTTTAATTCAACCTCAGGAAATGAAGATTTACCCTTCTAAACATATCGTCTTTTTATTATTCTTTTTGCTCATCCATCCGGTATGGGCAAAATTTATTTTGATTCCGATGGATGAAAATCAAACCAATCATCTCAAAGCTTATGGAATTGTTTACAAAGCCTTGGAAGACGGAGTCAAAGTAAAATGGTTACTCAATTATCGCGGAGGTTCCTTTTTGTTGCCTTTTGATGAAAAATACAAAGAAGAATGCCAAATAAGAGGAGTAAGTTTTGAAATCATATCCGAAGACGAAGCCGTGCAAATTCTCAAACAAATTGCTTCTCCTTCTCAAAATATGGATGCAGTAGTCTTGGAAAAAGCTCCCAAAATCGCCGTTTATTCGCCAAAAGACAAAATGCCTTGGGATGATGCTGTGACCATGGTGTTGACTTATGCAGAAATTCCTTATGATGTGATTTATGATGAAGAGGTCCTAAATGACAAATTATTGGAATATGACTGGTTGCATCTGCATCATGAAGATTTTACCGGACAATACGGAAAATTTTATGCCGCCTATCGCGCTGCTCCATGGTATATAGAGCGTAAACAAAATTTAGAAAAATTGGCTCAAAAGTTGGGATACAAAAAAGTATCCGAGTTGAAAAGAGATGTAGCAAAAAAAATAAGTGATTATGTAACCGGAGGTGGATTTATGTTTGCCATGTGTTCGGCAACAGACAGTTTTGATATTGCTTTGGCTGCCGATGGAGTGGATATCTGTGAACCGATGTTTGACGGTGATCCTTCCGAAGCGGGTTACCAAAATAAATTGAATTATTCAAAAACATTTGCCTTTATGGATTTTACTTTGGAACCGAATCCGATGATCTATGAATTTTCGGATATCGACATGACGCGAAAAAGACATATTCCCAAAGAAAGCGATTATTTTGAATTGCGAAATTTCTCGGCAAAATGGGATCCTGTTCCTACCATGTTGACCCAGAACCATACCATATTAATCAAAGGATTTATGGGACAAACCACGGCTTTTGACAGTAAATTGATAAAGCCGAATATAATCATCATGGCCGAAAACAAACTCAATGGCGAAGCCAGATATATTCATGGAATTAAAGGAAAAGGAATGTTTACTTTTTACGGTGGACATGACCCCGAAGATTACAGTCATCGAATCGGAGATCCAAAAACCGAATTGGAATTACATCCCAACTCGCCGGGATATCGTTTGATACTAAATAATGTTTTGTTTCCCGCTGCTAAGAAAAAGAAAAAGAAAACCTGATGTTAAGACATTTAGAAATAAAAAATTACGCATTAATCGACCATGTCGATTTGAATTTTGATAAAGGGCTAACCATTATCACCGGAGAAACAGGTGCCGGTAAATCTATCTTATTGGGTGGAATGGAACTTATTCTGGGAAAAAGAGCCCGGCAGGGATTGTTGAAAAATCCGGAGAAAAAAAGTATAGTAGAAGCCGATTTTGCTATTGAAGCCTATGCGCTTAACAAATATTTTGATGAGAATGAAATGGATTATGAAGATGAAACCATTATACGGAGGGAATTGCTTCCCGGTGGCAAATCCCGTGCTTTTGTCAATGATTCACCCGTGCGATTGGAAAATTTAACAGGTTTAACCGAAAAATTAATAGATATTCATTCTCAGCATCAAACATTGGAACTCAATAAAAAAGATTTTCAATTTGATTTAATTGATGCGGTAGCGGAGAATGAGGAATGGATAGAGAAATATCAAGTTGAACTTAATAAATATAAAAAGCTATCCAAGGAATTGGAAAGTTTAAAACAAAAATTGGAAACGGCACAAGACGAGTTGGAATACAAATCTTTTCAATTATCGGAATTAAAGGAATTGAACTTGGATGAAATCCAACCCGAAGAAATGGAAAACCGCTTGAAAAGGCTTGAAAATGCAGAGGAAATAGGAATGGTTTTGCAGGAAGCGGTAAATCAAATAGACGATGAAGAACTGGGAATCCATAACCGGTTGATTGAATTAAAAAACAACTTTCGGAGAATTTCTGCTTACGGAAGTCAGTTTGAAGAAATAAGTCAACGTTTGGAGAGTTTGCAAATCGAATTGGCGGATTTATCAATGGAAATGGCAAAAATGCTCGAAGAAAATGAGTTTGAACCTTTTGAAAAAGAAAATTTGCAACAAATAGTGGATGAATATAACCGTTTGTTGTTAAAGCATAAAGCTTTGGATATTACGGAGTTGATTGAACTTAGAAACCGCTTGGAAAATGAAGTTTCCGATCTTTCAGGTTTGGAAAACGCCATTGAAAAGCAAAAAAAGGAAGTGGAGAAGTCCAAAGAAAAATTATTGAATTCAGCCCGAAAAATTCATTCAAAACGAAAAAAAGCTATCCCTTTGTTGATCAACCAGATTGAAGAAGTTTTATCGCAATTATCAATGGGTGATACGCGGTTAAAGATTGAGATTAAGCCGGTGGACGAATTCAAACCCAACGGTATGGATGAATTGGAATTTTTGATTTCCTCAAACAAAGGCAAGAGTTATGGGGAAATAAAACAAATTGCTTCGGGAGGGGAATTATCGCGTATTATGCTGGCGGTAAAAACCGTTTTATCGAGATATAAAAATTTACCTACCATTATATTTGATGAAATCGATACGGGAATATCCGGAGAAGTGGCACAAAATATGGCCAAAGTTCTGCAAAATATGAGCCGGAATATGCAGGTTATTGTCATTACACATTTGCCGCAAATAGCTGCTGCCGGAAACAAACATTATAAGGTTTACAAAGAAAGCGAGGCCGAAGTTACCACTCATGTAAAAGAATTGAAAAAGGATGAACGCATCCGAGAGATTGCCGAAATGATTGAAGGAAAAAATCCTTCGGATTCCGCCTTACAACATGCAAAACATTTATTGGATTTTTAAGAGTAGTCGAATTTTTTATTTGTAAATTATTATAAATTTTATCTGATAACGTTTATATAAAATTATAATTATTCAATTTTTAAGGTAAAAAAATGCATTTCAGTTAATTGTGATTTTTGTTGCATTTCTCTTCTCCCTATATATTTATTGATTTTATGTTTTTTTTGCCTCAATGTAATTTTTTTTGATTTTGTTAAAATATTGATGATTAAATAAATCGCAATTAATGATGCTTATTGTTGTATATAATTTGCAAGACTTATTTTTTTTTTGTATATTTGCTAAGAATTAATTTTAAAAATTTATAAAGTATGTAAAGAGGGAAAAATTTTTTTAAAAAGGAAGGCTATCGCTGTCGAGAAACTTTGAATAGCCCTCCCATATGCTAAACTTTTATTTAGCTGAACAAAGATAAGTATTTTCAGTTAAATAAAAGATGAAAATGTAACTTCTATAAAAGAAGAAGAATGACCTTTGCAAGTGGGTATAACTTGTAATTAAATTTATTTAACCAAAAATTACAATCATGAAAAAAATTCTATTTTTAACCTTAATTTTAACATTAGTAATATGGACGTCTTGTAAAAAAGATGATGTTTCATTGCAACAATCAAATGTTGAACAAAATAATGATCCATATGAAATCAGTGGAGTTTTGGAAAATTCTTCGAGAGAAAGAATGAGAAATGCTATTTTGGAACTTTCAACAATGAAAGAATTGTTTACTGACAAAAAGGTGGTTTCTGAAATTTATTATTTATCTTCAAATAAAGTTTATAAAGATTATTATGTAAGCTTGAAAGACCTTTTAGAGCCTGAAAATAGCAAAGTGTATTCGAAATCAAAATTACCTGTTCAATATAAAGGCGCATTCAAAAATAAGTTTAAATCTATTTTGTCTAATAAAAGCCAAAATAAATATCCTAATTTAAATTATTTGATTAATAATTTGAATAATAATACTAAACAAAATGAAGAAGATTGGTTTGAGACAGCTGAAATTGTTTTTTATATCCCTTATTTTAAAGATGAAGATACTAAATCACTGGAAATTGATGCCGATGAATATACTATAGTTCCTGCGGTTATGGAAGCAGATGAAGCAATAGGTTATAAATATACTACGGGGAATGATAATGTGGAAACAGTAATGACAAATGATGATTATGCACAAGACAATTTAACTATTATAGTACAACCAGAAAATACGCAAAGTATAATTATGCCACCGGAAGATGGAGGAGGACCTATAGGAAATAATTCTGGTAACTTATATAATGGATTATGTAGTGATTTAGTGGGGCCTAATCAAAAATATGTACGACAAGTTTTTGTGGGGCACGGAAAATTAATTAAACAATATGATAAATGGGTTTCTTTAACTGGAAATGGTGGCGGTAGTGAAATTATTATTGCCCGAGTAGGAAGCAGAGAATATTTGGAATATAGAAATGACGGTAAAGATGTGATAATTAATAATTTTAGTGACCAAGTGCAAATAGATTTTTCTAGAAAGGATATAAGAAATAAAAAAAAGAAGTGGTTATCTGTTTTATGGGATGCCAATTGGGAATGTTCGGATCCTATTCATGAACAATTATTTGTTGTCTATGAAGAGGATAAAACAGATCCTATAAATTTTGAATTTTCAGGTATCAAATGGGGAGATAAAACTTATGGAGCAGTTAATTTAAAAACTACAGTTAGAACCAAAGATGAAATTATTAGAATTTTGAAACGGGATTCCGATGAGTTTTTTGCATCTAATTTACTCGATAATGGATGTGGTACTTGGAGAGGCGAAAACAGTTTTAGTGATAAATTATGGCCTATATATGATTGTGGAGCCAATTTCTCCTATACCATGCCACATAGATGGATCAAAATAAATAATTAATAATTAAATAATAAAATAAAAGGGGATAGATTTCCTATCCCCTTTAAAATATAAAAATATGAAATTTCATTTGTCAATAATAATAATATTGTTTTATTTAGTTGTATCAGGACAAGAAACCTTACAATTAAAAAAATTAATCTATATAGGCGGTGGCCATGCATCTTTTGAACGTAGTGTTGTAGGAAAAATTTTAGAATTTGGGTATGAATATAAATTTGATACTTCATTTGCTATAAACTTTAATTATATATATGCCGCCGGAGAAGAATCAATAGATCCTAATATTTTTACTTATCAAAACCAATTTAATACTAATTTTCTGTATTCTCCATTTGATAATAATAGAAAACTAGATTTTAGGATGGGTATTGGAGGGAGTTTAGCTCACATTAATGATAAATTTTATGAAGGAAATAATTATAAAAATTTAAAAAAATTTAGATTTGGCTATAATATTCAATTTTCTATACTAACTAAAATATACAAAAATATTAAAATTGGTAGTAAATTTGAGATACAAAATTATTCTGAAAATTTGGATGTTAACAACACGCTTAGTTTAATTATTGGATATTCTTTATAAAAAGAAACTTATGAAAATTAAAAATATAATAATATTTGGTGTATTTATTTTTACCCTAAATTCAATGGCTCAGACTAAAAAATGGAAAGTAAATTTTCATGTAGGACCTCAATACAATTTTTTTGTAGATTATAACACAACTGTTAAATATAACGATTCTTATATTACCCCAATAGAAACTTATTATGGCTATGATTTATTACAAAAGAAACCTTTTGGTACTATTATGGGAATTGAAGTCTCATATATTAATAAAAAAAATCTAATAGGAATTTCTTATCAAAGAAGTGAAAATTACGGTCTTTATAATGGAGAAGTCCAATTACAAAACACTGTTTTTGAAATAGTTGATTATAAATTACGACATTTAAATAACTATTTTGAATTAAACATAAAACACAATATTCTCAATAAAAATAAATTTTATTGGAAAGTTGGGTTATATTTATTAAATCCAAGTCAGGACGAAATTGAAATTGATTTAGCCAGTAATACAATAACTTTATATCGAAGAACTGGTTTTAATTTTGCCAATCTAAATGAAATTGGAATTTTATTTGGAGGAGACTATATCTTTTATTCAAATAAATACTATGAGCTGGGAATTAATACTACCTATTATTTTACTGTTTCTACTTCTTCACCAGAAGCATTTACTATATATCCTTTTATTTGCTTAAAATTTTAAAAAAACCATAAATTTTGAATTTTCCAGAATCAAATGGGGAGATTAAACTTATGGCGCAGTTAATTTAAAAACTACAGTCAGTACCAAAGACGAAATTATTAGAATTTTGAAACGGGATTTAGATGAGTTTTTTTGCGGTAAATTTAATAGATAATGGTTGTGTCAAAAAGGCAGGCGAAAACAGTTTTAGCGATAAATTATGGCCTATATATGATTGCGGTGCCAATTTTTCTTATACCATGCCCCATAGATGGGTGAAAATTAATAATTAAACTAATAAGGGGGTAGAAATTCTATCCCCTATAAAATTAAAATATATGAATAAAAATTTAATATTAGGTTTTTTTATAGGTATTATAAGCTTAAATGTATTTTCACAAGAAAAAACAAGCCGGTGGAGTATTCAAGCGGATTATGGATTGCAATATACTTTTTTTGTTAATTATGGAGAAAAAATAATTAAAAAAGGAGGATATATTGAACCTATTTATGATATTTTCGGGGCAAATTTGGTTCAGAAAAATCGTTTAGGAAATTATATGGGATTTGAGGTGAATTTTGCATTGTCACCTAAAAATTTTGTAGGCTTCGGTTTGGCGCAATCCAATAATTATGGCAAATATGATTTATCTTTCCAATTTCAAGATCATTTTATTTACATTCATGATTTTACTCTTAAACATACAAATTATTTTTATCAATTGTTTTATAAAGGTAAAATCTCGGATAAAAGTTTGGTTACAGCAGGAGTTTATTTATTGGATCCCCATCAACAGGAAATTTTAATTTATCCTGATGGTTCCATTGAAATCATGGAACGTACGGGATTTAATGAATACAATTTAAATGAAGGGGGTTTTTTCCTGGGGTTTGAATATTTCTTTTATAAAAGCGGAAAATTTGAACTTGGAGTGAAAAGCAGACTCTATTATACAGCTTCTCTTGGTCTTTTTGACCTTGACTCTTTTGAAACATTTAGTATTAGTCCCACTTTAAAATATCAATTTTAGTTATGAAAAACTATCTTAAATTAATTTATATTATTATTTTCTTTATTTCTTTTAATATTTACTCACAGGAAAAGAAGGTCAATTGGCCTAAGAAAAATTTTGTTTATGCAGAACTTCTGGGAAATGGAATATTCGGCTCTATCAATTATGAAAGGCAAATTTTATCCAAACCCATGTGGAGTATTCGGGCAGGTGTAGGTTATTACAGTGAGAATACAAAATATGTAACTCTTCCTGTTTCGGTTCAATATACCATGTATTTAAAAAACAGTAATTACCTGGAATTCGGAGCGGGTTATACATGGGCTCACGAGCAAGGAGAAAATTATTTTAAAAGCGAAGTAAGCAATCCGGATATCATACATAATTATTTTTTAATTGCCGGTTATAAACAAATTTTTGATAATCATTGGGTATTTCGAGCTACATTCACCCCTTTAATTAAAAATAATTATGATGTGAAATTTCCTTGGTTTGGAGTATCTGTAGGAAAGATGTTTTGATATCCAAAGTTTTTCAATGAATAAAAGTTAAGCCTTATCACAACCGGTAAGGTTTTTTTTATATATGTGTTTTAGATTCTTTTCCCATTCTTAACACAAAATTTACCATAAAAAAGAAGAAAAACAGCTTTTAAATTCTATAATAGCGTAACTTTGTTCTACTATTTGATAATTACAAAAAAATAAAAAAAATGAACAAAGCGGTTTATATTGCCACACTCGAGCCGAACAGCGGTAAGTCTTTGATTAGCATTGGATTGATGAACGAACTCCTGGTGTTGAAAAACAAGGTGGGTTATTTTCGTCCTGTGATTAATGATGAAGGGGAATCCAAGGATAACCATATTTTGACCATGATCAAATATTTCAATCTGGATTTAAAATACGAAGATGCCTATGGTTTTAAAAGAAGCGAACTGGTCGAACTTTTAAACAAGGGCGAAGAAAGCAAAATACTCGACCGGATTATCCGGAAATATAAAAAACTGGAAAAGAAATATGATTTTATTCTTATTGAAGGAAGTGATTTTTCCGGAGAAGGAACCATGATCGAGTTTGAACTGAACGTGAGATTGGCGGCCAATCTTTCCATTCCCGTGATTTTGGTTTCCAGCGGAGTATCAAAATCGCTTGAAGAATATACAAGCAATATCAAATTGGCTTACGAGAGTTTCAAAGAAGAAAAAGTGGAAGTTCCTGCTATTATTGCCAATAAAATCAAACCCAAAAACCTGAAAACCGTGGTCAAAGCCATAAAAAAAGTGGTGGATAAGGATACTTATGTGGCCGCCATTCCGCGTGACGAAAATCTCTTGAAACCCAGTGTGCGAGACATCTTGGATGCTTTTAAAGGAGAAGTTTTAATTGGTGAAAAATATTTGGAAAAACCGGTAAAATATTATGAAGTGGGAGCCATGCAATTGCGCCATTATCTTACCCGCTTGCGGGAAAAGACCGTGGTAATCACTCCCGGCGACCGGGCGGATTTAATCCTGGGAGCCATTCAGGCGGATAAGAGTGATAACTATCCTTCTATCTCGGGTCTGGTATTAACCGGAGGAATCAAACCGGAAAAACCCGTTATGCGATTAATCACCAGTATAAATACTTCTTTGCCCATAATTTTGGTGCGCCCTAATACTTATGAAACCACCACAAAAATTGCCGAACTCAAACCTCGCATAAATCCCTATGATGTGCGCAAAATTTTAAGGTCTATACAGTTATTTAAAAAATATGTAGATGTAAAATTCCTATTGAGAAAACTCATCAGTTACGAAATAAATAAAATGACACCCTCCATGTTTCTTTACAATTTGGAAGAATGGGCTTCACGTGAGAAAAAAACCATTGTTTTACCCGAGGGAACGGATGAACGGATTCTTAAAGCCGCTTGTAAATTGCAAGCTACCGGATTGGTAGATTTGGTTTTACTGGGCAAAAGAGACCAAATTTGCAATATTGTAAAAAACAAAGGAATCAATCTCGATTGCAATAAAATAAAAATCATAGACCCCGATACGGATCCTGTGGCCGAAAAATATGCCGAAAAATTATATGAGTTAAGAAAACATAAGGGAATGACCGAAACCACTGCCAAGGATTTAATCAAAGATGTATCGTATTTTGGAACCATGATGGTGCATGAAGGAGATGCCGACGGAATGGTATCGGGAGCAGCGCATACTACTCAACATACTATTCGTCCGGCTTTACAGGTAATCAAAACAAAACCCGATGCCAAGATTGTTTCTTCCACCTTCTTTATGTGTCTGCCTGATCGTGTTTCCGCCTTTGCCGATTGTGCCATTAATCCTAATCCCAATGCCGAGGAATTGGCAGAGATTGCCATACAAACAGCAGATTCCGCTAAGAAATTCGGGATAAAACCCAAGGTGGCTATGTTGTCTTACTCCTCAGGAAGTTCCGGAAAAGGGGCTGATGTGGAAAAAGTGAAAAAAGCTACGGAAATTGTCAAAGAATTGCGTCCGGATATTTTGGTGGAAGGACCTATTCAATATGATGCAGCCGTAGATCCCGAAGTGGGACAGAAAAAATTGCCCGGATCTCCCGTTGCCGGACAAGCCAGTGTTTTGATCTTCCCCGATTTGAATACCGGAAACAATACCTATAAAGCGGTGCAAAGAGAAACCGGCGCTTTGGCCATCGGACCGATGTTGCAAGGGTTGAACAAACCTGTAAACGATTTGAGTAGAGGATGTACGGTTGATGATGTTTATAATACTATTTTGATTACCGCTATTCAAGCACAAGAAGAAAATAAAAAAGAAAAAAAGGAAGAAGGAAAGAAAACTCAAAAAGTGAAAGCTTAAATAATGAAAGGAGAATTCAAAAAATATTCTTTGATTTTTAAACGTCCTGCGGGTACTTCCCGCGGGACGCTTTTGCAAAAAGACACTTATTTCATTCGCATTTTTGATGAAAACAAATCCGGCTATGGTGAAGCGGCACTTTTCAAAGGTTTAAGTGCCGAGGATGTGCCCGGTTATGAGGAAAAATTGGATTGGGCTTTGGATAATTTGGATTTGCCCCGTGAGGAACTTTTTGAGCAACTAAAAGATTTTTCATCTATTATTTTCGGTTTGGAGCAAGCCTTTCTTTCTTTTCAAGCGGAGGATACTTTTTTATTGTACCCATCGGAATTCACCGAAGGAAAAAAATCCATTCCCATCAACGGACTGGTTTGGATGGGACCCAAAGATTTTATGTTTGAGCAAATAAAACAAAAAATTGAGGAAGGCTACGGGGTGATCAAACTCAAAATAGGGGCGATAGATTTTCAAGACGAATTGGATTTGTTGAAATATATCCGCAGTCAGTTTTCGCCGGGCGAAATAGAAATTCGCGTAGATGCCAACGGAGCTTTTTCTCCGCGGGAAGCATTGGAAAAGCTCAAACGCCTTTCGGATTTTCAAATTCATTCCATAGAACAGCCTATTAAAGCGGGTCAATGGGAAGAAATGGTGCGGCTTTGTGAGCAAACTCCTTTGCCTGTTGCCTTGGATGAAGAATTAATCGGGATTTCATTTGATGCGGACAAAGAAGCGGTTTTGGCACAAATCCGTCCTCAATATATCATTTTGAAGCCTGCTTTGCACGGAGGCTTTATAGGCAGTGATTCCTGGATACAAGCCGCAGAAAAACTGGGAATAGGCTGGTGGATTACTTCGGCTTTGGAGAGCAATACCGGTTTGAATGCCATTGCCCAATATACGGCAAACAAAAAAGTAAAAATCCCCCAAGGATTGGGAACGGGGAGCTTATTTACCAATAATTTTGACAGCCCTTTATATATCAACAAAGGCGCTTTGCATTTTAATCCGGTCAAAAAAATGGAATTTTCTTTGTTTAAAGATTAAGCGTGGCCATACATTTTCAAGAGAATTTCGAGCATATCAATGGCTGCATCGCTTATTTTGGTTCCCGGGCCATAAATTCCGGCTACTCCTTTCTTGAATAAAAATTCATAATCTTGCTTGGGGATCACACCGCCGGCAATCACCAGAATATCTTCTCTCCCCAGTTTTTTTAATTCGTTAATTACTTCGGGAATCAGGGTTTTATGTCCGGCTGCAAGGGAAGAGACTCCCAGGATATGCACATCGTTTTCTACCGCTTGTTTGGCCACTTCCTGGGGAGTTTGAAAAAGCGGACTGATATCCACGTCAAATCCAATATCCGCGTAGGCGGTGGCTACCACTTTGGCTCCGCGGTCGTGTCCGTCTTGTCCCATTTTGGCAATCATAATGCGGGGGCGGCGTCCTTCCAAAGCCGCAAATTGATCAGCTAATTCTCTGGCTTTTTTAAAGCCGGGATCGTTGTTTATTTCATTTGCATACACTCCTCTGATAGTTTGAATATTTGCTTTATGTCTTCCGTAAACCTTCTCGAGGGCATCCGAAATTTCTCCCAAGGTAGCTCTTTTTTCGGCCGCTTCCACTGCAAGTTCCAACAAATTTCGTTTTCCGTCTTCGGCTGCTTGGGTCAATTCGTTTATAATTTTTTCTACTTCCTGTTGATTTCTACCGGCTTTGATTTCTTTTAATTTTTCTATTTGCGTTTGCCTTACGAGTTCGTTGTCAATATCGAGTATGGGAATAGGCGCTTCTTTTTTCAAAGGATATTTATTGACTCCCACAATCGTATCTTGTCCCGAGTCGATCCGGGCTTGTTTTTTTGCAGCAGCTTCTTCGATGCGCAATTTTGGTATTCCTTTTTCTATGGCTTTGGTCATACCTCCCAAATCTTCCACTTCTTGAATCAGTTCCCAGGCTTTGGCGGCGATTTCTTCTGTCAGTTTTTCTACATATTCAGAACCGCCCCAAGGATCAACGGTTTTTGTAATTCCGGTTTCCTCTTGTAAAAAAAGTTGGGTATTTCTTGCAATACGTGCAGAGAAATCCGTAGGCAGGGCAATGGCTTCGTCCAAGGCATTTGTATGAAGAGATTGGGTGCCCCCAAAAGCTGCTGCCGCCGCTTCAATAAGCGTGCGTGCCACATTATTGAAAGGGTCTTGTTCGGTAAGCGACCAGCCGCTGGTTTGCGAATGTGTGCGCAAGGCCATGGATTTGGGTATTTGAGGCAAAAATTGTTTCACAATTTTTGCCCAAAGCATTCTCGCCGCCCTCATTTTGGCAATTTCGGTAAAATGATCCATTCCTATTCCCCAGAAAAAAGAAAGTCGAGGAGCAAACCGGTCGATTTCCATGCTGGCTTTTAATCCGGTTCTGATGTATTCCAGTCCGTCTGCCAAAGTATAAGCCAATTCGATTTCGGGAGTTCCTCCGGCTTCCTGGATATGATAACCCGAGATACTTATCGAGTTGAATTTGGGCATATTCTTGGAAGTATATTCAAAAATATCCGAAATGATTTTCATTGATGGGGCAGGAGGATAAATATAGGTGTTTCGCACCATAAATTCTTTGAGAATATCATTTTGAATGGTACCAGCCAGTTGTTCCGGTTGTACTCCTTGTTCTTTGGCTGCTACAATATAAAAGGCCATAATGGGAAGTACAGCGCCGTTCATCGTCATGGAAACCGACATCTTGTCGAGCGGAATTCCGTCGAACAATATTTTCATGTCTTCCACGCTGTCTATGGCCACACCTGCTTTTCCCACATCTCCTTTCACACGCGGATGATCGGAGTCGTAACCGCGGTGGGTGGGAAGGTCAAAAGCAACGGATAATCCTTTTTGTCCGGCGGCCAAATTGCGTTTATAGAAGGCGTTACTCTCCTCGGCGGTGGAAAATCCGGCATATTGCCTGATGGTCCAAGGGCGCATAACATACATAGTGGAATAGGGCCCCCTTAAAAAGGGTGGAATCCCCGCAGCAAAACCTTCATGGGGTAAAAAATTATTTTTTTGAGAGGATTTATCAATAGAAAGATTCGCAAAAGAAGTACGTTTTTTCATCTATAAAATTTATGAGATAAAAATACACATTTTTTTGAAGAGTCTACTCTTTTTAGGAGGAAGAGGGAGATGAAGAAAATAAATAATTAAAAATCAGAAGACTTGAAGTATTTTAATGTACTTTTGCCGTTTTTAATTTGAGAAAAATTATTTATGACAAAATATATTACCCGAAAGATTGCCAATAAAAAAGATGATATTCTTTCCGGATTGACGGTGGCATTGGCTTTGATTCCCGAAGCTATTGCTTTTTCCTTTGTAGCAGGGGTCGATCCGCTGATTGGTTTGCTTGGGGCTTTTATGATGGGGTTGATAACCGCTGTTTTTGGTGGCCGTCCCGGTATGATTTCAGGGGCAACCGGAGCTATGGCTGTGGTAATGGTGGGATTGATAAAAGAGGGACATCAATATGGAATGGAAAAAGGAGTGGGAGAAATCGGTCTTCAATTTTTGTTTATCACTTTACTTTTTACGGGACTTATTCAGATATTAACAGGGGTTTTTAAATTAGGAAAACTGGTGCGATTGATTCCTTATCCTGTAATGATGGGATTTGTTAATGGACTTGCCATTGTAATTTTCCTTTCACAACTTGAAATGTTTAAATTCAAAACGGTAGATTCTTCGGGAGTAGTTCATAAAGAATGGTTGCAGGGGCAAGAAATGTATTTGATGTTGGCATTGGTTTTCTTGACGATGGCTATTATGCTGATTTTACCCAAACTCATTAAAAAAGTGCCGGAGGCTTTGATTGCGATTTTGATTATCACGGGAATAGTCATTTTAGGAAAGTTGGACAGTATGACGGTAGGAAATTTTATAGAGCAGGGAGGCGGGAAACCGCTTAGTGAACGTGGAGGCTTTATGGAAATGCTACCGAAATTTCAATGGGATTTATTTACGAATTCCACTTTATGGACCAAAGAAGCACTTATAATAGTATTGAAGTATGCTCCTATTTTGGCCGCGATAGGTCTTATTGAGTCGCTGATGACTTTAAATCTGATAGATGATTTGACCGAAACTCGCGGAAATGGAAATAGGGAAGCGATTGCACAAGGAGGAGCCAATATTATTAACGGATTATTCGGAGGAATGGGAGGATGTGCCATGATTGGTCAATCGGTAATTAATATTAAGTCGGGTGGGCGAGGAAGATTGTCCGGTATAGTTGCAGCTGTGGCTCTTTTCTTCTTTATCTTATTTGCGCCCAAATATATAGAACAAATCCCAATTGCCGCTTTGGTAGGTGTTATGTTTATGGTGGTTATCGGTACTTTTGCCTGGTCGAGTTTTCGGATTTTGCATAAAATTCCCTTTTCTGACGCGTTAATTATTTTGGTAGTCTCTGCCATTACCGTTTGGCAAGATTTGGCCATTGCGGTGATTTCCGGAGTGATAATTTCGGCTTTGGTTTTTGCATGGGAAAGTGCAAAGCGCATTCGTGCTCGAAAGTTTATTAAAGAGGATGGAACAAAAGTATATGAAATTTGGGGACCCTTATTTTTCGGCTCCATTACCGCCTTTAATTCAAAATTTGATGTGCAAAATGATCCCGATACGGTGGAAATTGATTTTATGGAAAGCAAGGTTTCAGATCATTCCGCCATTATGGCATTAAAAAATATCATTGAAAAATATCAAGCCGCCGGTAAGAAAGTTTTTTTGAAGCATTTGAGTGAAGAAAGTAAGTTTTTATTAACTAAAAATAATCCTGATTTTTCCAAAGTGATTATTCATAATATTGATGATCCGAGATATCATGTTCTTGAAGACCCCGAAGCTTTTTCAACAAACTGATTTATTGAACATAAAAATATATTGCCATAAATTGACACAAACTTCCCAACAAGACAAAAACATGGAAGATGGCATGATTGAATTTGATTTTTGCCATGCTATAAAACAGAGCTCCGATTGTATAAAAGATTCCGCCTGCAATAAGCCAAAAAAGCCCTTCACGGCTTAGGTTTTGACTTAAAGGTTTCATAGTAAAAATAGCCAGCCATCCCATAACTACATATATTATAGTAGAGAGTTTGTCAAATTTTCCGGTATAAAATAATTTGAGAATTACACCGGCTAAGGCAATCATCCAAATAATTCCGAAAAGCCACCAGCCCGTTTTCCCTTTTAATGTTATTAAAGCAAAAGGAGTATAACTGCCTGCAATAAGAATATAAATGGAAGCATGATCAAAGATATTTAATATCCTTCTCTTTTCGGGATCTTTGGCAGCATGATAGAAAGTAGAGGCGGCATAAAGAATGATAAGGCTAAAACCGTAAATAAGTAAACTTATGCTGTGAGTAATTTGGGTCATCCTGCTCGCTTTCAGAATTAATAAATATAAACCGGCAAAACTGAAAGTCAATCCCAAGGCATGAGTGATAATATTTAGTTTTTCTTCCTGTGGAGGATATAAGGCAGGAGTATATTTATTTTTCATTTTTTTAGCTTAATTATGGATAACCGGACAAAGGCCAAGAAAAAATCAGGATTATTTTTTATTATACAAAAATACTTTTACCAATACTCAAATACAATGAATCGAAGTTAAGAAATTCGTTTTCTGATACGGCTTAAAGCTTGAGGAGTTACTCCGATATAAGAAGCAATATATTTTAAAGGGATTTCGACAAATAAATTGGGGCGTTCAGTAAATAATTTGAGATATCTTTCTTCTGCAGTTTCATATAAAAGTGAAAGTTCCCTTTTTGATTTTATCAATAATAATCGCTCGGCTATCATTCGCCCTATAAAATTACCATCATGGGTGTTATTGTATATCTCTTGTAAATTTTTATAGCTTATGCGCCATAGCTGAA
>Ga0256835_1000104_pt1 | contig 67318 bp, 62 predicted proteins | sample PIR30metaG_FD_185972 | JGI IMG/M metagenome (GOLD analysis project Ga0256835, IMG submission 185972) | Hydrothermal vent microbial communities from East Pacific Rise, Pacific Ocean - PIR-30 | ecosystem: Environmental > Aquatic > Marine > Hydrothermal vents | place: Pacific Ocean: East Pacific...
ATTACTATGAGCAGGCACTCAAAATCACGAGAGAAATCGGTGATCGGGCCGGGGAAGCTACCACTTTCAACAACATCGGCATGATCCACCACAACCTCGGAAATTATCAAGAGGCCCTCAATTACTTCGAGCAGGCACTCAAGATCACGAGAGAAATCGGTGATCGGGCCGGGGAAGGCACCACTCTCAACAACATCGGCCTGATCCACGACAAACTCGGAAATTATCAAGAGGCCCTCAATTACTATGAGCAGGCACTCAAAATCAGGAGAGAAATCGGTGATCGGGCCGGGGAAGCTACTACTCTCAACAACATCGGCGGCATCCACGCCAAACTCGGAAATTATCAAGAGGCCCTCAATTACTATGAGCAGGCACTCAAAATCACGAGAGAAATCGGTGATCGGGCCGGGGAGGGGATTTCGCTATTCAATCTGGGACATATCCATTGGGCTTTGGGGGAGCCAGAGAGGGCGCTCAGATGTTGGGGAGCAAGTTTTCGCCTGGCCAAGGCCACGGGCCACGGCGCGCTCCTCAAGGCGCTGGAAGACCTCGCCCGGCAAATAGGCGCCCCCGGTCTTGAGTTCTGGGAAGAAATACTTGCCAAACTCAAGCCAACCGAGCCTAACGGCGCTCCTTGATGGCCAGGGCCAGGTAGTGGTCGGCTTCGTGGAAGAGAAGTCTTTTCTCGACGAGATCGTTTAGGAAGCGGCGGAGGGCTTCTTCCGGCATGGAATAGCGCTTCCTGATTTCCTCAAAGCTCCTTACGTCCCTCAGATAGAGATAGATCTCCCGCGAAGGGCCGGTCAGGCGGTGGTGGAGGACGCGACCGTCGGAGAGGACCTGGCGGATGAGGATAAAGTTCTTCCCGTCGCGAAAGGAAAGGAGCGGGCCCTTTTCCGCGCGCAGGCGACGATGGGCCTCCTGCCAGCGCGCGACCTTCTCCCGCACGGGTTGCCAGAGGCGCCTTTGTCTCTCGCGGTCGCCGCGATAGGCCCAAACAAGGGGGACCAGGCGGCGGGCCACCTCCTCGGGGAAGAGCCTTCGATAATAGGGATGACGATAGATCGCCTTCAAGCCGTAAGCCTTGGGGGCCCGGAAGACCGGGCTTCCGTAGCCCAACCAGAAGGAGACCGTGTGGAGCGGCCGGAAGGGGAAGACGAAGTCGAGATGGCGCAGGGTCTCCTCCACTTCCTCCGCGGTGCTTCCCGGAAACTCGAAGATGAGGTTTCCCTCAAGCTCGAGCCCGGCCTCCTCGCAATGCCTCATGGCGGCCACGTTGTCTATGGCCCGGGTGCCCTTGTTCAGGCGCTTGAGAAGCGAGGTGGAAAGGGCCTCGATGCCGATCTGCACCCAGGTGAGCCCGCCGCGGCGCAGGAGATGATACTCCTCGCGGCGATAGACCGCCCGCAGCTCGGCGAAGAAGCGATAGTCCACGCCGTCCTCGGCGAGGGCGGCGAAGAGGGCCAGCGAATCCTTCACCGGGAGGCAATTGTCCATGAAGGCGAAGTCCAGGAGCCCGGCCCGCGCGTGGGCCCTGATCTCGGTGAGCACCTGCGAAAGGGGCTTCTTGCGGAAACCCTCCCACTGGAGGTTCAGGTTGCAGAAGCGGCACTTGAACCACCAGCATCCCCGCGAGGCCTCAAGGGGAATCAGCGGGAAGAAGCGCCTTTCCGGAGGGAGTGAAGCCACCTCCTTGAGATAGTCCTCGTAGACGGGGGAAGGTAGCTCTTCGGCGGGAAGCTGGCGCCTTCCACCGCCCTTTACCTTTCCGTTTTCGCGGAAGAAGACCCCCTGCGCGGGAAAGGGCGCCCCTTCGAGGAGATGGCGCAGGAGCTCGTGAAGCGGGATCTCCCCTTCCCCGTTGACCACGAAGTCCACCTGGGGGAAGAGCTCAAGGAGGCTCCTTCCCATCTCCTCCGCGCAACCCGAGCCGCCGAAGATGACCGGAAGGTGCGGGAACCTTTCCTTGAGCCACTTCGCCCCCCAGAGGGAGGCGGTGAGCTGGTTCAAGCAGACCGAAAACCCCACGGCGGAAAAACCCGACCAGTCAATCGCGGAAAAGTAATCCTCAAGGCTTTCCCTGAAGCCGGCAAGCACGCGGGAAAAATCAACGCGAAAGCCCTTTGTATGGGCCACCTTTTTCACCAGGTCTTCGATCTCGGGGCGCTTTTCCGGGAAGAGCAAAGCGGCCCCGAAGGACTCGGCCAGCCAGGAAGTCTCGTCAAGCCGGTGATAGAGCTCGTAGCCCAGGGCCTCGGCCACGCGGAGATAGGGATGGAGGTTTCGCACCTCAAGCTCCGGCCACTTCCGGCGGAGATAGCCCTTGAGCGCCCCGAGCTGGACCGAGGGGCGATTGAAAAGGGGCCAGGGCATGGCGACGAGGGCGATCTTCATGGCTTTTCAGAGGTTACCGCTTTTTGCCCTCAAGAACCAGGAAAAGCTCCTGCAAGAGGAAATCTTCCACTTTTCCCGGGCCTTGGGCTATATTAGGCCAAAGTCTTCGCGTGGAGGAACCCATGAACAAAGTGAAGGTGATCGTCACCGCGGGTTACGGCACCAACTGCGAGAGGGAGACCGCGCACGCCTGTCGAGAGGCCGGAGCCGACCAGGTGGACATCGTCCATCTGAGCGACCTGATCTACGGAGAGAAGCGGCTCGACGACTATCATCTGCTCTGTCTGCCCGGAGGCTTTCTCGATGGCGATCATCTCGGCGCCGCGCAGGCCGGGGCCCATCGCTTCCGCTACGCGCGGGTGAAAGGGACCGGGGAGCGCCTCATGGACCAGGTGCTCCGCTTCATCGAGCGCGGGGGCCTCATCATCGGCATCTGCAACGGGTTCCAGCTCCTGGTCAAACTCGGCCTCCTTCCGGGTTTCGACGGCCGCTACGAGGAGCGCCTGACCAGCCTCACCTACAACGACTCCGGGCGCTTCGAGGACCGCTGGGTCCATCTCAAGATAAACGAAGACTCGCCCTGCCTCTTCACCCGGGGGCTCAAACACCTCTTCCTTCCGGTGCGCCACGGCGAGGGGAAGTTCGTGGTGAAGGACGAAGAAGTCCTCCGCCGCCTCAAGGAAGGTGGGCAGATCGTCTGCCAATACGCCCATCCGGAAACCGGCGACGCGACGGATGAGTATCCCTACAACCCCAACGGCTCGATAGAGGCCATCGCCGGCATCTGCGACCCCACGGGACGCATCTTCGGCCTCATGCCCCATCCCGAGGCCTTCAACCACTTCACCAACCATCCGCGCTGGACGCGCTACGAAGAGTTGCCCGACGAGCCGGGGCTCGTCATCTTCAAAAACGCCATCTCCTATCTCAAGGGCCTCAGCAACTGATGGTCAGTTCGCCCGAAGAAACCAGAGAGCCCCTCGGCGAGGAGGAGGCCCCCTATCAGGCCCTGGCGCGGGCCATCCTCGCCTTGAGGAAGCGGCTCATCGCCGGGGGCATCCTCTTCTTCGCCCTCATGCTCGGGTTCTACGCGCTTTCGCCGCTCATCCTCGCCCACGTGCAGCGGCATCTGAACCAGCAGCTCGCCTTCTTCGGGGTGGCCGAACCCTTCCTCGCCCTCCTCAAGGTGGCCATCTTCTCCGCGGCCCTCGTGCTCGTGCCCTACGTGCTCTGGCTCCTCTGGTGCGGGCTCGCCAAGATCTTTTCCTTCCGCCGGCGCACGGGATTTTTCTTCATCCTCACCGGGATGTTCCTCTTCTACAGCGGGGTGACCTTCTGCTACTTCGTCACCCTGCCCTACGGGGTGAAGTTCCTGCTCTCCTTTCAGCGGGAGGAGATCGTCCCCACCATCTCCGTGGGGCACTTCGTGAACTTCGTGGGGCTCTTCCTGCTCGCCTTCGGGACCATCTTCGAACTTCCGCTCATCATGGTCGTCCTGGCCAAGATCGGGCTGCTCAACCCGCACACCGCCGGGCGCTTCCGGCGCCACGCCATCCTCGCCATCGCCATTCTCGCCGCCATCCTCACCCCGACGCCGGACGTCTTCAACATGGCGCTCATGGCCGTGCCGCTCTATCTGCTCTTCGAGATCGGGCTCCTTTGCGCCAAGATGACGGTCAAGCGCCCGGAGAACTAAGTCCCCTTGCGGAGAACGCGCTTGTCCCCCACGCGGATGGTGACCTTCTCGCGGTCGAGGTATTCGAGGAGGGGGATGAGATACTTGCGGGACGCGCCGCCGGTGAGCTTGCGGAAATCACCCACGGCCATCTCGCCGTGCTTCTTGAGGAAGTCCGTGGCGAGCTTCTTGGCCTCCTCGAGGACCTTGGCGTGGAAGACGAGGTCGTCCTTGAGCTTCACCAGGCGCCCTTCCTGGAGGAGGAGGTTGAAGATCTCGACGGCAAGCGGCCCCTGATCGCGAAAGCGGGAAAGGACCTCGTCCTTGTCCGGCGGCTGGAACCCGGCGCGCAGGAACTCGCGCTCGATCCGGCGCTTGAGCTCCTCCTGCTCCTCGGCCAGGACGATGCGATGGCTGGCCAGGCGGACGATCTCCCGCTCCTGGACGATCTTCCCCTGCTTGGCCAGCTCGGCGAGCATCTCCTCGAAGACCCGCGGGTCGAGCCCCGAGGGAAGCCGCTGGCGCAGGTCCTCCTTGGGAATGCCGGGTTTTAGGGGGAACTTTTCGTGATACTTGCGGAGCCGCTCGAGGATCTCCTCCTTGAGCTCCTCGTAGATCTCCCGCGCGAGGAAGAGCCTCCGGCCCTCGGTGCGCACCTCCTTGACCTTGCCGTGCTCCTTGAGGCGCTTGAGCACCTCTTCGAGCGCCTCGCCGAAGACCGAGACCCGGAGGGCGATCTCCTCGAGAGGAAGCCCCATCTCCTCGGCCTGCCGCAGATGATAGAGGATGATCTCTTCGAGCGAGCCGTCGCGCAGGAGGGCGAGCTCTTCGAGCTGCCGGCGCTGGGAGCGCTTCCGCTTGCGGGCCACGGGGTTAAGCACCCTTCCACCGCCCACGGTGACCATGGGGGAATAGCTCCTAATGACGAAATGGTCCCCGCGCCAGCAGACCACCGGCTCCTCGAGGCGGATCTGGCAAAGCGCCCGCTCCCCGGGTTCCACCTTGTCGGTGCCGAAGAGGACGATACGGCCGAGGACCTCGCTCGTGCCGATGTGGAAGCGCACCCGCGTGTTGTGAAGGAGGGGTTTCGGGGCGCTTGAGAGATAGCGCAGGTCGAGATCGAGGATGAGGCTTGGGCGAAGCACCCCGGGATGGGCGACCACGTCGCCGCGCTCCACGTCTTCTTTCTCTAGGCCCTGGAGGTTCAAGGCCGTGCGCTGGCCGGCCTCGGCAAAGTCCTGGTCCTCGCCGTGGACCTGGATGCGCCGGATGCGGGCGGGAAGCTCGCGCGGATAGACGGAGACCTCCTCCCCCACCCGGAGCTTCCCGGAGATGGCCGTTCCGGTGACCACGGTGCCAAAGCCCTTGATGACGAAGACCCGGTCCACCGGCAGACGAAAGGGGCCTTCGGCCGGCCGGTCCGGGATCTTGGCCACGAGCTCGTCGAGCACCTGGATGAGCTCCGGAATCCCCTCCCCGGTGACGGCGGAGACCGCCACCATGGGCGCGCCCTCGAGAAAGGTACCGCGCAGGGCCTCGGCGATGTCCTCCTTCACCAGCTCGAGCCACTCTTCGTCTACCAGGTCGCGCTTGGTGACCACCACCACGCCGGTCTTCACCCCGAGGAGCTCGCAGATCTCGAGGTGCTCCCTGGTCTGGGGCATGACGCCCTCGTCTGCGGCCACCACCAGGGCCACGAGGTCCACGCCGCTGGCCCCGGCGACCATGTTCTTCACGAAGCGCTCGTGCCCGGGCACGTCCACGATGCCGAGACGCGCCCCGCTCGGGAGCGTGAGATGGGCAAAGCCGAGCTCGATGGTGATGCCGCGCTCCTTCTCCTCCTTGAGACGGTCGGTGTCTATGCCGGTGAGCGCCTTAACCAGCGTGGTCTTTCCGTGGTCGATGTGGCCGGCGGTGCCGAGAACAACGCGCTTCATCTGCCCTCCTTTCTCGCTACTGCTTGACCCTTCCCAAGAGGAGATCGAGCTTTCGGCTGCAGTCAGGACAGTACCTGAGGGGCTTGGCGTCCACTTCCATGACGGAGTTCGAAAAGTGCATGATGCAGGGGTTTTCGCAATGTTCGAGCCCGATGGCGTGGCCGAGCTCGTGAAGGGACTCCTTCATGGCCCGCTCGTAGAGCAGGCGGTCGTTGCGCGGCAGGCCGTAGAAGGTGTTGTCGAGCCGGTGATAGGAAACGAGCGCCGTGCCCTGCTTGAGGATGGAGATCCCGAAGACGTAGTTCATGTCCATGGCGTAGAGGTCGGCCTCGGTGACCCCGAGGCGCAGGAGCGAGGACGCCTCGACCTCGTCCCGCAGATAGCGCACGAGGTCTTCGGCCCGGAACTGGCCGCGCACCGGATCGAAGAAGGTCGGGGGAAGGGCCCGCTTTTCCTCGAAGATCACCTCGAGTTGCAGGTGCTCGTAGATGCCCCCGGCAATGGCGTCGATTACGTCCTGCCTCACCTGCCCCAGGGGAATGATGGAAACCGAACGAAACATGACCGCCTCCTTTGGCCATCTGGCTTTCCAATAATACCCCGCCTGCGCCGGGCGCAAATCCCCTCTTCGTCTTTTCGCCAGGGCCTTTTTCCGTTAGAACTTGAGGATCATGAGGTATGTCTCTTTCCTGCTCCTCCTGCTGGCCCTCCTGGCCTGCGAGAAGAAGGAAGCCCCATCGGAGGCGCCCGCAGAGAAGACCTGCACGGACTGCCACGCCTTTGAGCTCGACCCAAACCACGCCTTTGGCTGCAAGAAGTGCCACGCCGGAAAGAGCCCGGCGTCCGACCAGGAGACGGCTCACCAGGGGCTCATCGCCTCCCCGGCGGCGCCGGCCCATTGGGAGAAGACCTGCGGCTCCTGCCACGCGCGGGAAATAGCCGCGGTCAAGGAAAGCCTCCACTTCACCCTGGCCAAGGAGGTAAACACCGTAAGGAGGCTCTTTGACCTCCCGCCGGTGGCCGCGGCCGGAGACCTTCCCGAACCCGGACGCATCGAAACCACCGAGGACCTGGTGGACGACCTCCTGCGACGCCGCTGCCTCCGCTGCCATCTCTTCTACCGCGGGGACGACTACGCGGAGACGCAGCACGGCCTGGGATGTGCGGCCTGCCATCTCCCCTACGCCAACGGCGAGATGGTGAGCCACAAGTTCCAGGGGCCGAACGACCGGCTCTGTCTCCATTGCCACTACGGAAACCGCGTGGGCTGGGACTACTACGGCATGGCCGAACACGACTATCCCTACCAGTTCCGGAGCCCCTTGATCGAAGGCGAGCCCCCGCCCCGGCCCTGGGGCGTCGAGTTCCACGAGCTCAGCCTCGACGTCCATCTCGAGGCCGGGATGAGCTGCCTTTCCTGCCACGGGAAGGAAGAGCTCATGTTCAGCCGCAAGCGTGCCTCTTGCCGCTCGTGCCACAAGCTCTCGCCGCAATCGCCCTATCACCGCCCGGAGGTGCTTCGGGCGGCGCGCTGCAGCGCCTGCCACGCGCGCTGGGCCTTCTGGGACGAGGGGCTCTATCTCGTGCTCCACGAAGCGCCGGACTGGGAGGAGTGGTCCGAGCTCATGGTCCAGGGCTCCTCGGAGGTGGAGGAAGCCATCACTTCTTTCCTCTTAACGGGTGAGGCCGAGGCCCGGATGCGCGACAAGTTCTCGGGCCGCGAAAGGCAAGGGATCTGGCTCCTCACCCTGAAGAGGAGGCGCTTTGAGAAGGTGGTCCTCGGGCGGGACGACAAGGGCCGCGTAAGCGTCGTGCGCCCCCTGGGGGACCTTTATCTGAGCTACGTGGACGCCGAAGAGAACGTCCCCTTCGACAACCTCACCCCGGAGGGCGACCATCTCCTCCCCTACGCTCCGCACACCATCGGCAAGGCGGATTTCGCCCGCAGTCAGGAAGTCCTGCGTCTCCTGGGGGTGAAGCCTTGAAGCGCGTCGTGGCCTCGCCTTCGGGCCTGAGGAAGATCCTTTCCGGAAGGCTCTGGCTCACCCGGAAGGACGTGGCCCAGGCCCCGGATCTTTCGCCCGGGGAGCTCGCCCACGTGCTCACGCCGGAGGGGCAGTTTCTGGCCGTGGCCTACTTCAACCCCAAGAGCCGCATCTTCGGCCGGGTCCTTGCGCGCGAAGAGGTCCCGATTGACGAGACCTTCTTCCGCGGGCGCTTCGAAAGGGCCCTTTCTCTGCGGAGAGAGCTCTATCCGGAGGAGAGCTCCTTTCGCCTGGCGCACGGCGAAGGCGACCTCCTTCCGGGGCTCACCGTGGACCTCTACCGGGACGTGGCCGTGGTCCAGATCGCCACCGCGGGGATGGAGAACCTGAAATCCTTGATTCGCAAGGCCCTCCACGACCTCTTGCCCCTGCGGGGGCTGGTATGGCGAAACGATCTCCCCGTGCGCCAGGAGGAGGGGCTTCCCTCCTACGTGGAGGCCGAAGGGGTGGAGGAACCCTTCTGGGCGGAGATCGACGGGCTCCTCTTCCTCATTGATCCGGTCTCCGGGCAGAAGACGGGCTTTTTCCTCGACCAGCGCGAAAACCGCCGCAAGCTGCGCCGCTACGTGGAGGGAAAGGTGGTCCTCGACCTCTTCTGCTACACCGGGGCCTTTGCCCTCACCGCGGCCCGGGCCGGGGCCAGGAAGGTGATCGCCGTGGACCGCTCCCAGGCGGCCTTGACACTCGCCGAAGAAAACGCGCGGAAAAACGACCTCCTCTCCCGGGTGACCTTCGTCCAGGACGACGTGGAGCACTTCCTGCGCTACGCGCCTGAGGCCGAGGTGATCGTGCTCGACCCGCCGGCGCTCATAAAGCATCAGCGGGCCAAAGAAAGGGGAAGGCGGCGCTATCTCTCCTTGAACCGCGGGGCGCTTTCCCGGCTCGCCGAAGGCGGCCTCTTCTTCACCTCGTCGTGCTCGCACTTCTTGAGCCTCTTAGACCTCGAAAACGTCGTGCGGGAGTCGGCAAAAGGCCGCCCCCTGAGCCTCCTCGAGTACGGCCTCCAGGCCCCGGACCATCCCGTGCTCCTCGCCATGCCCGAGACCCTCTATCTCAAGGGGCTTTTCCTGCGCGCGGGATAGTTTTTTCCCAGGCATGAGTAATCGGTGAGCTATGCGTGAGCCCCTCCAGGGGAAGATGGGGTAAAACCTAAAAGGAGGGGACGATGGAAGTCTTTACCGGAGTAACCAACCCTTACGCCCTGGCCGAAGCCCTGGTCGGACGGCGCATCAAGTGGGACAAGGTGGCCGAACCCGAACGCCTCTTGGCCAACATCCTGCGGGTTTCGGAAGAAAGGCTCTTTGATCTGGCCGAAAGCCCGGTGCTAGCGCCTCATCTAGAGGTGGGGCCGGAGGGGGAGATCTCCCTCCTCTCGGACGAGGAGGCCCGCGGGCGACTTGAGGCCCTGATGGCCAAGGAAGCCCCGAAATCCGCCGGAGAAGGCCAGCCCTTAGGTGCCGCTTCGCGGGAGAAGATGCTCGAGATGGCGAGTGATCTCCTCTTTGCCGGCACCGAGTCCGGAAGACCCTGGAACCCGCCCAACACCGTTTGGGTGGACAAAGGAGACTTTTTCGAGGACGTGGACGAATACAACGACCCCATCCAGGGCTATCTCGGAGATTGCTACTTCATCGCCGGGATGTCCTCGGTGGCCTGGGCCAGACCTTACGCCATCGTCAACGTCATCCGGCCCTCGGCCTTAGGGGAAGAAAGCCCCATCCACCGGGTGGACTTCTTTGAAGGGGGAAGCAAACGGGAAAGCGTGGAGGTCACGGAGAAGGTCCCGGTAAGGCAGGGGAACCTCCAGTGGATCTACGCCCGCTCCAAAGACGCCGGGGAGATCTGGCCCGCGGTGCTCGAGAAGGCCTACGCCAAGTGGAAGACCAAGAACCCGACGGACCAGCCGGATTACACGAAGATCGCCGGCGGAGACCCGGTGCGGGCCTGCGCCGAGATCCTGGGCGGGAAGCGGTCCTATTATCGGAACCGCGACCATTCGGCCACCGAACTCTGGAACTTCGTGCGGAAAAACTCCCTCGGCTATCGCACGGTGAACCCCATGGCGGCCTGGACCTACTGCCGTCCGCCGAGCCATCTCGACTATCGTCGGGCCCGCGTCGTGGCCTGCCACGCCTATTCCGTCCTGGGTTGGGCCTATCGCAACCGGGAGAAATACATCGTCCTGAGAAACCCCTGGGGCACGCACCACGCCATACTCGATACGCTTCCGGGCCATTGGTGGGCCTACATGGGCTATTGGCAACCCGTTCCCCTGAACCAGGACGGGGTCTTTGCCATGCGGGCCGAGACCTTCAAGGAGTATTTCGCAGGCCTCGGCGCCTGCCAGTAAACCAAAACAAGGAGGTAAGGCATGGAGGAACCGCGCATCGGAATCGACCTGGGTCTGGGATGGCTTCCGGACTATCCGGACCAGAGGGACTACACCGAGGATCATCCGGAAGTGAAGGGTCTCCTGAAGAAGCTCAAGGTGAGCAAGACCAAGGGGACACCGAGCAAGGTGGACCTGAGGCCGTGGTGTCCGCCGGTGGAGAACCAGGGGCGCCTCGGGTCCTGCACGGCCAACGCCGGGGTGGGGCTCGTGGAGTACTTCGAGAAGCGCTCCTACGGCCGCTTCATAGACGCCTCGCGCCTCTTCCTCTACAAGGCGACGCGCAACCTCCTCCACTGGACCGGAGACACCGGGGCCTTCATCCGCACCACCATGGCGGCCCTCGTGCTCTTCGGCGTGCCGCCCGAGGAATACTGGCCCTACACCGACCAGAAACCGGACTTCGACCGCGAGCCGCCGGCCTTCTGCTACGCCTTTGCCCAGAACTTCCAGACCATCCGCTACTTCCGCTACGATCCCCCGGGCACCAACCCGCTGGATCTCCTGAAGAAGATAAAGCTCTATCTCGCCGCGGGGGTGCCCTCGATCTTCGGCTTCACGGTCTACGCCTCCATCCGCGAGGCCCGGATCGACGGGAAGATCCCCTACCCCTGCTTGCGGGAACGGGTCCTCGGGGGCCACGCCGTAATGGCCGTGGGTTACGACGACGAAATGGAGATCGAGAACAGGAGCTGTGGTCTCTCCACCAAGGGGGCCTTCCTCATCCGCAACTCCTGGGGCACGAGCTGGGGGGACGGGGGCTACGGCTGGCTCCCCTACGATTACGTCCTTCGGGGACTGGCGCGGGACTGGTGGTCCATCCTCAAGAACGAATGGATCGACACCGGCCAGTTCGGGCTCTAGAGACCGGGCCGCGCAAGCGGCCCGCTCCTCCCGCCCCGAAAAACCGCTCCTCGAGAGTCTGGTCTTCAAGCGTGTGCGGAATTTTCCGGAAAATTTTCCCCCTCCTTGGCGTTTTCTGCGGAAAAACTTAGCTTGATCTTAGAGGAAGTTCGAAAAACGCGCGAAGGCTTTTCGGGCTCTCGAAAAGCCTTCAAAGGAGGAAGGAGATGAGGTTTACCCTGATCGTTTCCAGCGAAAACCCCGAGGTCATCTGGAACGCCTTTCGGCTGGCCAACCTCATGCTCAACAAGATGGACGACGTGGTCGTCTTCCTCAACGGCCCGGCGGTGGCTTATCAGCGCCTGGATTCCGCGCGCTTCCCGCTCAAGGAGCTCGCCAAGGTCTTCGTCCTCAACGAGGGGACTCTCAGGGCCTGAGGCAAGTCCATGGCCCTCCACGGGGTGGAGGAGGACGAAATCCTCCGGAGGGGCAACCAGGAATTTCTCTATCGATGCTTGCGCGAAAGCGACCGGGTGGTTTCCTTTGGATAGGATGAGAAAGGTCTTCTGGCTCGCCTTCCTTTTTCTGCTGGGATGCGGTGGCCCCAAGTACGTAGTCAGGTACCGCTATCTCCCGCCTGTGGACCCCGGCGCGCGGAAGTGCCTCAAGGAGTGCGAGAGGAAGTTTCAGGCCTGCGAGAAGCGCTGTCAGAAGGAGCAGGAGGACTGCCGTCGCCGCGCGCGCCAGGAGGCGGTGAAGCTCTATCAGGAGATGCTCAAGACCTATCGCCAGGAGCTTCGGGCCTATCGCGAGCGGTCTCGCCTCTACCATCGGGAACTCACGCTCTGGAACGACGAGTATCGGCGCCTCTACGAGGACTATCTCTTCTTCAAGAAGGCCTGCCAGGAAGAGGAAGACGAACGGGCCTGCCGGCGGCGCCGGGAACTCGAGCGACACCTCGAAGCCCTCGAGCACGAAAAGCCGCTCAAGCCCAGGGAACCCCGCGAGCCGCGGCTTGAGGACATCTCGAGAAAGCTTGCGGCTTCCTGCAAGAAAGACTGCGGCTGTCAAAAGGCCTACGACAACTGCTTCCTGAGCTGCGGCGGGAAGCTCATCCCTGAGAAGTTCTGCGTGGAAAACTGCCCGGAGGGCTCGAAGTAGCTCACCCCTCTTTCCGCAAGAGCTCCACCAGCGGCTCGAGATCCCGCGGGGAAAGATCGGCGGTCAAGGAAAACCTGAGGCGCGCGGTGCCCGGCGGCACGGTCGGGGGCCTGATGGCCGGGGCGTAGAAACCCGCTTCCGCAAGGCGCGCGGAGAGCTGAAGGGCCCTTTCGTTCTCGCCCACCACGTAGGGGACGATGGGGGTCTCCGCCGCCAGGCCCTCGGAGGGAAGCCCCAGCGCCCCGCGGAACCAGCGGGAGAGATCCCGCAGATGCCTGCGGCGGGCGCCTGCCCTTACCGCCTCTTCGAGCCCCCGGAGGGAAGCCGCCACCACCAGGGGCGGAAGCCCGGTGGTGAAGATGAAGGGACGCGCTTTGGTCACGAGATAGTCCCTTATCTCCGGATGCGTGACGAGAAAGGCCCCGTAGCTCCCGAGGGCCTTGCCGAAGGTGGCGAGAAGGAGGTCTATCTGCGGGATGAGGGAGAGCTCTTCGGCTATCCCGAGGCCTTCTTTCCCGAAGACCCCCACGGCGTGGGCCTCGTCCACGAAGAGAAGGGCCTGGTAACGCTCCTTGAGCTCCACCAGGCGCGCGAGATCCGGCACGTCTCCGTCCATGCTGAAGACGGACTCGGTGACGATGAGCGCCCGCTTGTAGCGGGAGCGATGGCGCGCAAGGAGCCTTTCGAGATGGTCGAGGTCGAGATGGGCATAGCGGTGAAACGCGGCCCCGGAGAGCCTCAGCCCGTCTATGAGGCTTGCGTGGACGAGCTTGTCGGCGAAGACGACGTCCTTGGCGCCGCAGAGGGTGCTCAGGATGGCCAGGTTGGCGGTGTAGCCGCTGCTGAAGACGAGCGCCGGCCGACCGTAGAGCGCGACAAGCTTCTCTTCGAGGCGCTGGTAAAGGGGATGGTTCCCGGAAAGGAGGCGCGAGGCCCCGGCACCGGTGCTCCCCACCTCCCGGGAGATCTCCTCGAGGTCCATCCGCTGGGCGAGCCCCAGATAGTCGTTGCTCGAAAGGTTGAGGAGCCAGCGTCCGCGCAGGCGGAGCCTAGGACCCGCGAACTCCTCGATGGGCGGGAGGACCCGCCGCAGACCCCGGGCCTCGAGTTCGGCAAGCTCCTTCCGGAGTTCGGCCAGCACATCCATAGAGTCGTCTTTTAACCCCTTTTGCCGCCGGCGCAAATCCGGAGACACAAGCGATTTTTATAAGCAAAGGATTTTGGCTATTTTGGCAAAAATTTTTCTGATATGATCCCATGAGGAACGCAATTTTCCGATTTCTATTTTTTTCTTGCCTAACGAGCTCGGCCTGCTATACTTATTTACGAACCTAAATACCAAAATGCCGAAAAGGAGGCTGCCCATGTTCTGCAACCAGTGTGAGCAAACCGCCAAGGGGGTTGCCTGCACCAAGGTGGGGGTCTGCGGGAAGACCCACGAAGTTGACGTCCTGCAGGACCTTCTCGTCTACGCCCTCCAGGGGCTCGCCAAGGTGGCCCAGGCCGGCCGCAAGGTGGGGATCGAGGACCGGGACACCAACGTCTTCACCTGCGAGGCCCTCTTCTCCACGCTCACCAACGTGAACTTCGACCCGGAGCGCATCAAGGGCTATCTCTTCGAGGCCGTGGACCGGCGCGAGAAGATGAAGTCCGAGGTGAAGGCCAAGGGCGGCGAGGTGCCCGAGGACGGCTCGGCGGCCTTCAATCCCCCCGAGGACCACGAAGCGCTCCTCAAGAAGGCCGAAGAGATCGAGCCCCGGCCGGAAACCGCCCCGGATCCGGACATCTTCTCCCTCAAGCTCACCACCATCTACGGGCTAAAGGGCATTGCCGCCTACGCCTATCACGCCGCCAAGCTCGGTCAGGAGGACCCGGCGGTCTACGAGTTCATGCACCGCGCCCTGGCGAGCCTCGAGCGGAACGACCTCTCCCTCGAGGACTGGGTGAACATGGTGCTCGAGCTCGGGAAGATCAACCTGCGCACCATGGAGCTTCTCGACGCGGCGAACACCGGCACCTTCGGTCATCCGCAACCCACCAAGGTGCCGCTCGGCGCCAAGGCCGGAAAGGCCATCCTCGTCTCCGGCCACGACCTCAAGGACCTCTACGAGCTCCTCAAGCAGACCGAGGGCAAGGGCATCTACGTCTACACCCACGGCGAGATGCTTCCGGCCCACGGCTACCCCGAGCTCAAGAAGTTCTCCCATCTCTACGGCCACTACGGCACCGCCTGGCAGAACCAGCAGAAGGAGTTTCCCAACTTCCCCGGCCCCATCGTCATGACCACCAACTGCCTCATGCCGCCCAAGGAAAGCTACAAGGACCGGGTCTTCACCATGGGGCCGGTGGGCTTCCCGGGGGTGAAGCACCTGAAGGGTGAGGACTTCTCTCCGGTCATCGAGATGGCCCAGAACATGGAGGGCTTCACCGAGGACCAGAACGGACGCTCCGTGCTCACCGGCTTTGCCCGCCAGACCGTGCTCTCGGTGGCGGACAAGGTCATCGAAGGAGTCAAGTCCGGGGCCATCAAGCACTTCTTCCTGGTGGGCGGCTGCGACGGCGCCAAGCCGGGGCGCAGCTACTACACGCGCTTCGTCGAGCTCACCCCGCCGGACACCATCGTCCTCACCCTGGGTTGCGGCAAGTTCCGCTTCTTCGACAAGGACCTCGGCACCATCGGCGACCTGCCCCGCCTGCTCGACATGGGGCAGTGCAACGACGCCTATTCCGCCATCCAGGTGGCGCTGGCCCTCGCCAAGGCCTTCGGCGTGGACGTGAACGAGCTTCCGCTCTCGCTCATCGTCTCCTGGTACGAGCAGAAGGCCGTGGCCATCCTCCTCACCCTGCTCTATCTGGGGATCAAGAACATCTACCTGGGGCCGAGTCTTCCGGCCTTCCTCTCGGAAAACGTCCTCAAGTTCCTCGCGGAGAAGTACAACATCCACCCCATCTCCACCCCTGAAGAAGACCTGAAGGCCTGTCTCAAGAGCTAAGCCCGGGCCCGGCCGGAAAGGCCGGGCCTTCCCCGCTCCCGAAGTCCTAGACGAGGGGCGGCAGGCGGAAGACCGGGGCCGTGAGCACGCGCTCGATGTCGCGGGCCAGGTTGAGGAGCCCCCGATAGCCGGCATAACCCCCGCGCCTTTTCTCCTGCGGAAAGGAAAGCGCCGGAAAGCCGAACTTGATCACCCGCCAGACCTCGCGCGCGTTGGTGAGCACGAGGTCCGGCTTGAGAAGCGAAAGGAGCCTTTCCACCTCGTCGTCACCGGGGTCGTCGGTGAGGAAGCCGCTGTAGGGTGCCGCTTCCTCGTGGTCCCTCGGCGTGCCGAAGATCGAGGCCGCGCCCACCACCTCGAAGCCGAGTTCCCGAAGGAGTCTCGCGAGCGGGCCCACGCGCCCGGCGCCGAGGACCAGAAGGGCCCTCTTTCCGGAAAAGAGGGGCAACCGGGGCCGCAACCATTCCCTCACCCCGGCCTCCTCGCGCGCGATCAGCTCCTCCACCGCGGAGCCGGAAAGCCCCAGGGCCTCGGCCACCTTGCGGAGGGAGGCGGAGGTGGCGGAGAGCCCGTAGAAGGAGACCTTGACCCAGGGCATCCCGAAACGGCTCTCGAGATCCTCCGCAAAGTCCCGGGCCGTGGAGCCGCAGAAGAGGAGGTTGAGCCGGGCTCGGGTGAGAGTCTCGATTTCCGAAAGGCGCGTCTTTCCGGTGAGCACGGTGTGCACCCGCACGCCGAGGGCGGCGAGCAGGCGGACGATCTCTTCGGCCTCACCGGCCACGTTGTATTCCCCGACGAGGTTCACCACGGGCGCGGCGGCCCTTTCCCCTTCCCGCACCAGGGAGGAGAGGGCGCGATAGGCCAGGGCGTGGCCGCCGGCCTGCGTCGAATGGGAAAAACCCGGACAGTCGAGCACGAGGACCCTCTTCTTCGTCTCCTCCTCCACCTCGCGCGCCACGGTCGAGAGATCCTCGCCAGTGAGACCCGTGGCGCAGGTGGCGTAGAGAAAGGCCCCCCGCACCTCGGGAAAAAGGGAAAGGCCCTCGTAGAGGGCCCGGCGCAACCTGGCCAGGCCGCCAAAGATTATCTCCGCCTCCCCCGTGGCCGTGCCCAGGAGGGGCTCGCGCTGGCCGCGCACCATCTGCCCGTAGGAGAGACAACCCACCGGACCGTGAACCAGGTGAAGGGCCTCCTTCACCGGACCGAGCACGTATCGGGCCCCGAAGTAAGCGCAGCTCCGCTGGCTCATGCCCCCGGGCTCGGTGAGGAGCCCGCAGGGCTTTGCCGCAAGGGGCACACAGCCGTAAGCACCGCAGACCGACATCTCTACCCTCCTTTCTCTACTGATGCGTCCGGTCGTCGGGATAGTGATGGTCCAGGATGGCGTTCACCAAACGGGCGAGAAACCTCTCTCCGCCGCGATAGGCCACGATGGGTTCGCGCTGGTAGCCCACGCGGTCGTAGACCGGAAAACCGAAGCGCACGAGCGGCACCCCGATCTCGCGCGCGATGTTCACGCAGCGGGAATGCCCGAGGACGACGTCCGGCCGGTCCTCCTTCAGGGCCTGCTCCCATTCGAACTGGTCCCCGCCGTTCATGACCACCGGGCGCTTGCCGTATTCCTCCGCCACCTTCCAGATCTCCTCGGCCGCCGAAGCACTCTTGGTGCCAAGCAGCACGTAGGTGGGCTCCATGCCCAGTTCGCACACGAAGCGAAAGACCCCGGCCACGAAGTCCGGGTCACCCGCAAGGGCCACCTTCTTCATCATCGTGTAGTGGAGGGTGTCGGCCATGGCGTCGAGGAGGATGCCCCTCTCGTAGCGCACCTCCTCGGGGATACCCCGGCCGGTGACCTCGGAGAGGGTCTTCACCAGGCGGTCGGTGTTCCCCACCCCGAGGGGCATGGGGAGCACGAAGGACGGCACCTGATAGCGCTTCTTGAGCCATTTGGCCCCGGCGGAACCGGCGTCCGGAGACAGGGAGAAGATGGCCTGGGCGTCTCCGGCGCGCACGAACTCCTCGACCCTCGTCCCTCCGCGCGGATAGTAGGGAAGGCTCTGGGGCGGGCCGAGCGGGGCGTCGAGCGTTTCGCTGATGTCGAAGAGCACGGAGTGCTTCACCCCCATGAGGGAGAAGAGGTGTTTGAGCTCCCGGATGTCTCCGGGCATCATGAATCCGGGGATGAAGCAGACCCTCTCCGACGAGGAGCCCGACTTCCGGGCGAGGGCCCTCAGGAACTCGCGGGCCGCGCGGTTGTAGCCCTCCACGTGCGAGCCGGAAAAGCTCGGCGTGTTCACCACCACGAACCGGGTGAGATCGAGGACCTCGGGGCCGAACTCCTCCTCGAGGAGCTCCTGGGCCTCGGCGAGAAAGCTCTGGATGTCGTCGCCGATGACCTCGCTCGAACAGGTGGTGACGACGGAGATGAGCTCGGGCCGATAGCGGCAGACCAGGTTGCGGATGCCGCGCACGAGGTTCTTCCGGCCGCCGAAGACCGCCGCGTCCTCGTGGAAGGAGGCCGAGGCAATGGACGCCGGCTCCCGAAAGATGCGGGCGAAGGTGTAGCGCACGTAGGTGGTGCAACCCTGGGCCCCCTGGACGAAGGGGATGGCGCGGTGCACGCCGAGCGTGGCCCACATGGCCCCGAGGGGCATGCAGGTCCGGCTGGGGTCAATGCAAACCGCCCGCTTGGCCGAAGGCACCAGTTCCCGCGGCGGCGGAACGTAGGCCGGAGAAAGGGGCTTCTTCTCCAGGCGCAGGTCCTTGTAGGTGATGCCCGTTACCGGAATCTCCTTGACCTCGTTGATCATGGTCTCCTCCTTAGAAGTCCTTTTTGATGATCTCCCACACCGGGGCGCACACCGCCTGGTAGAGGTCGCGGGCAAAATTCACGAACCCGCGAAAACCGGCGTAAGGCCCCTTTTCGTAGGAGTGCGAATTGATCGTGGGCACCCCGAACTTGCGCACGAGGTACTTCTCCTTGAGACCGGTGAGGAAGAGATCGGGCCGCGTGGTCTCGATCATCTCCTCGATCTCGAACTCGTTGGGGTTGTCGATGATGAGGGTGCCGGGCTTGACGCGGGAGACGATCTTCTCGTAGTCCTCGCGATGGCCGAAGGTGGTCATGCAGGCCACCACCTCCATGCCGAGCTCCTCCATGACCTTTATCCAGTGCCAGACGCGCGGGGCCCCCACGTAGATGGCCACCCGCTTGCCGGCCAGACGCTCCCGATACCAGGAAAGGGCCGGCGTCACCGCGGCCATCTCCTCCTCGATGATCTCCTCGGCCCGGCGCGCCATTTCCTCCTCGCCGAACCAAGCCGCGGTGTCCCGCAGGGCCTGGGCCGTCTGGGAGAGACCGAAGAGGCTCACGCGGACGAAGGGGATCTCGAAGCCTTCCTTGATCAGCTCGGCGATGTAAGTGGCCGAACGCTGACAGTGCACGATGTTGAGCTTGGCGTCCGGGAGCTGAAAGAGCCGAGACAGGCGGGCGTTTCCCGTAAAGACGTTCAGGATCCGCAGGCCGAGGCGCTCAAAGAGCGGCACCACGACCACTTCGTCCCAGTCTATGTTGTATTCCCCGATGAGGTTCACGTCGTAAGGGGTGCGCTCCTCCTCGGGGAGCACCACCTCGGGATGGGTCTCCCGGTACTCGAGGAGCCACTTGTAGAACTGGAAGTTGAACTCGTGATGGCCCTTGGACTGGGAGACGCCGCAGAAGCCCGGCGAAGCGCAGGCGAAGACGGGCTTTCCCACCTCCTCGGAGACCTCGCGGGCCACCTGCTCCATGTCGTCCCCGATGAGAGCCGTGGAGCAGGTGTTGTAGATGATGGCGCCCCTGGCGCCGGGGTTCAGGCGAAAGGCCTCGAGCAGGGCGCGCTTGAGCTTCTCCACCCCGCCGAAGATGATGTCCTGCTCGGTCATGGCCGTGGTGTAGCAGTGCCTCCGATGATGGGCCTCGTTTTCGAGGACCCCCGGCGCCGCCCAGTTGTAGAGGTCGCCGAGATGGCGCCTGGTGCCCCAGGTGTAGTAGCCACACCCCACCGGAGCGTGGACGAGATGAATGACGTCGGTGATCGGTCCACCCACGACCCCGCGGGCTCCGGCAAACGCTCACCCGCGCTCGGTGAGGTCTCCGGGCACCGTCGGGGCGTTGCACCGGGGAATGGTCCTTTCCTCGTCAACCACGCAAACGTGCTGATCCCTTTCCGGGAGACAGGCGTTACAGCGCAAACGGTAGAATCCCATCTCTTTCCTCCTTGCTTGTTTTAGAGAGCGGCGCAGATTCCCGCTTCCTCGCCGGGAACGCCCACGGCGTCGGCCCGGCAACGCTTGCAGGAGAGGAACTGCGGCATGAAGCGGGCCGCCTTCCTCCTGGCCGCACGGAGCTCCCTTTCGCGCGGCCCTCGGTGCCCGGCGAGCCTCCCCAGCGGGATCAGGGGGATAATGTTCATGATGCGCGCCCCGCAGGAGGCCGCCAGGCGGGCGATGTCCTCTATCTCGTGATCGTTGATCCCGGGGACGAGAACGGTGTTCACCTTGATGGTCAGGCCGGCTTCCCCCGCGGCCCGGAGCCCTTCGCGCTGTTTCTCGAGCAGGAAGGCCGCCCCCTTCTCCCGCCCGCGATAGCGCACCGAGAGATAGAGCCTTTCGGCGGTCTCCTCGGAGACGGCGTTTACCGTCACCGTGAGGAACTCCACCCCCAGGGCCCGGAGGCGGTCGAGGCTCTCGGCGAGGAGGAGGCCGTTGGTCGAGAGGCAGAACTTGAGAAACGGAAGAGACTTCCTCAGGAGACCGAGGGCCTCAAACGTCTCCTCGTTGGCCAGGGGGTCTCCGGGGCCGGCGATGCCCACCACCTCGATCCTGGGCTCGAGGAGGAGGGCCCGCTGCACGTAGGAAACGGCCCCGGACGGAAGCACCACTTCGCGCGCGACACCGGGCCGGTTTTCGCTCACGCACGGATAGCGTCGGTCGCAGTAGGCGCAGAGGATGTTGCAGCGAGGGGCCACGGGCAGATGGACCCGCCCCACCAAACGATGAGCCTTTTCGTCGAAGCATGGATGCCGCAGCATATCGTCCTCCTAAAAAAGGGCTTCCAGGCCGCGATCCCCGGTGCGCACCCGCAGGACCTCGTCCACCGGCAGCACGAAGACCTTGCCGTCACCGTGGGCCCCGGTGCGGGCGGCCGCCATGATCCTCGTCACCACCTTCTCCACCATGGCCTCGGGCACGACCACGGAAAGGAGCCGCTTGGGCACGAAGGAATAAGCGGGCTCCTTCTCGAGCTTGGCCACAAGCTCCGGGCTCACCCGATAGGCCAGCTCGGCCAGCCTTCCCCCCTGCTTGCCCCGCCCGAGGACCTTCGTGGCGGTGAAGGAGGGAAAACCCATCTCTTCCAGGGCCTTCTTCACGGCCAGCATCCTGTTGGGTCTAACGATGGCCAATACCTCTTTGACGGCAGACATGGCTCCCTCCTAGAGTTCCGGTTGCCCGGTGCGAATGGTGTAGGCCTCCTCCACGGTGGAGACGAAGATCTTTCCGTCCCCGAACCTCCCGGTGCGGGCGGTCTCCATGATGATCTCGCACACCCGAGGGGCTTCCTGATCCGGTACCACCAGGAAGAGGAGGCTCTTGGGCAGCTCGTCGTAGACGACCTCTCCCACGGTGAGGCCGCCCTGCTTGCCCCGGCCGACGACCTCCATCTTGGTGAGGGCCACGAAACCCTCCTCCGCCAGGGCGTCGGTCACGGCTTCGGTCTTCTCCGGTCTGATGATGGCTTTGATCATCTTCATGGCGTCGTCCTCCTTTAGGCCAGGCCGTATTTCACCACCAGGGCCTCGAGTTCATCCATGGAAAGGGGTTTGGGGATGACGAGGTCCTGGTTCTCCATGATGCGATGGGCAAGTTCCTTGTAGGCCGCGGATTGCGGATGGTCCGGGGCGTATTCCACCACGGTCTTGCGGTTGAACTCGGCCTTCTGGACCATGTTGTCGCGCGGGATGAACATGATCATCTTCGTGCCCAGGCGCTCGCAGAACTCCTCCATGATCTCCTCCTCGCGGTCCACCTTGCGGCTGTTGCAGATGATGCCGCCGAGACGCACGCCGGTGCGCTGGGCGTACTTGACCATGCCGCGGCAGATGTTGTTGGCCGCGTAGATGGCCATCATCTCCCCGGAGGCCACGATGTAGATCTCCTGGGCCTTGCCCTCGCGCACGGGCATGGCGAACCCTCCGCAAACCACGTCTCCCAGCACGTCGAAGAAGAGGAAATCGAGGTCCTCGGGATAGCCGCCGAGTTCCTCCATGAGGTTGATGGCGGTGATCACTCCCCTTCCCGCGCAACCCACGCCGGGTTCCGGACCGCCGGACTCCACGCAGCGGATGCCCCCGAAACCCACCTTGACCACCTTGTCCAAGGTCAGGTTCTCTTCCCCTTCCTCGCGCAGGAGGTCGAGGACCGTCTCCTGGGGCTTTCCGCCGAGGATGAGCCGCGTGGCGTCGGCCTTGGGATCACAGCCGTGGATCATCACCTTCTGGCCGTAGAAGTGCGCCAGGGCCGCGGCGAGATTCTGTGTGGTGGTGGACTTGCCGATCCCACCCTTGCCGTAGATACCGATCTTTCTGACCCCCATTTCTCTGACCTCCTCGTTTCTTTTTCAGGACCTTCAAGGCAAGGACGGTGCCAAAGCCGAAAACCTTAGAGCCGCAAGGGTTTCCGCGTTTTCAGGGGGCGGCGGAAAAACTTCCCTGGGCCTTTTGGCGGATTTGTTTTGGAAGATTTGGAAAGTTTCCCTCCGAATTGGAACGCGTCTTGCTTTCTTCCGGGGCATGAACCTTCTCGACAGCACCCTGAGAGAAGGGCTCCAGCGCTACGGGGTCTACTTTCCCCTGGAGGTGAGGGTGGAGATCGCCCGCCGGCTGCTCTCTTTCGGGGTGGAGGAGATAGAGCTCGGCGTGGTGGGAGACGAACTGCTGCCGGGCCTTCTGCGCATCCTGCGTTCCTCGGAGCCGGAGCCCAGGGTGAGCGTCTGGTCCCGCCTACGGGAAGAAGACCTGGAGCGCGCACGGGACCTCGGCCCCGTGGGCTTGAACCTCGGCGTGCCGGTCTCGGAGATCCAGTTGCGAAGGCGCCTCAAGATGGAGCCCGAGGAGCTTCTTGCCCTCGTGCGCCGCACGGTGGCCCGCGCCTCCCGGATCTCCCCCCGGGTGACCCTGGGGCTTGAGGACGTCTCGCGGAGCGAGAGGTCCTTTCTCTTTCAAATTTGTAAAGAAGCCCTCTCCGCCGGGGCCAGCCGGCTGCGCTTCTCGGACACCCTCGGCTTTCTCCATCCGCCGGAGGTGGCCGCGCTTTGCCGCTGGGCCCGCCGGAACTTCCCCCAGGCGGAGATCGCCTTTCACGGCCACAACGATTTCGGCCTGGCCTCGGCCAACGCCGTAACGGCCCTGGTCTCCGGGGCGGACTGGGCGGACGTGAGCCTCCTCGGCCTGGGAGAGAGGGCCGGGCTGGCCAAGCTCGAGGAGGTGGCGGCCTATCTCTACTTCCGCCTGAACCGGCGCCATTACCGCATCGAGGAGCTTCCCCTCCTCTGCCGCTACGTGGCCTGGCAGGCCGGAGAGGTCCTCTCGGAATTCAAGCCCGTGGTGGGCCGCAAGCTCTTCTTCTGCGAAAGCGGGCTCCACGTGGAGGGGCTGAAGAAGACCCCCGGGCTCTACGAACCGTTTCCCCCGGAGAGCCTCGGCCTGGAGCGGAAGCTCTCCCTCGGGGCCAAGAGCGGGCGCCGGGCCCTCACCTTCCTCCTCGAGGAGTGGAACCTGCGCTACCCCGCGGAGAGGATGGGGGAACTCCTGCGGGAAGTGAGGCGGAAGGCCCTCCTCCTGGGCCGTCCGCTGGAAAGGAAGGAAATAGAACGGGTTTTGGAGAATTTTACACTTTTGTCAGTTAAGCAGGGACAAAAATGAAAACTTTAGACGCTCTCAAGCTCGAAGTCCTTTACGCCACGCACGAACTCATCAGCCAGGCCCTCGACCTGGAGGACACCTTGCGCCGCATCCTGCGCATCCTGGCGGAAAAGCTCCACATGAAGCGGGCCTCGCTCGTGCTCTTCGACGAGACGCAGGGCACGTTGCGCATCAAGGCCTCCTACGGTCTGCGGCCCGAAGAGGAGGCCCAGGGCATCTACGCCCCGGAGGAGGGCGTTACGGGCCGGGTCTTTTCCACCGGCGAGCCGTGCCTGGTCTCCGACGTGAGCCGGGAGCCCCTCTTCCTCAACCGCACCGGCGCGCGCAGGCTCACCAAGGAGGTCATCTCCTTCATCGCCGTGCCCGTCAAGATCGGGGAAGAAACCCTCGGTGTCCTCTGGGTGGACCAGCTCTTCGACCAGCAGATCGGGCTCGAGGAAGACGTGCGCTTCCTCGAGGTGGTGGCCTTCCTCATCGCCCAGCTCGTCAAGCTCAAGCATCGGGTCGAGGCGCGGGAGGCCCGCCTGCGGGAAGAGAACCTCTCCCTGAAGGACGAGCTCGAGGGGCGTTTCACCGAGTTCATGTACGGCTCCCGCAGTCCGCGCATGCGGGAGGTGCTCAATCTCGTTAAGCAGGTGGCCCCCACCCGGGCCACGGTGCTCCTCCTCGGGGAGTCGGGCACGGGGAAGACGCTCACCGCCCGCCTCATCCACGAGCTAAGCCCGCGGCGCGAAAAGCCCTTCGTCAAGGTGAACTGCGCCGCCCTGCCGGAGAACCTCCTCGAGGCCGAGCTCTTCGGCTACGAACGCGGGGCCTTCACCGGGGCCACCTCGAGCAAGCCGGGCCGCCTGGAAACCGCTGCCGGCGGCACGGTCTTCCTCGACGAGATCGGGGAGCTCTCCCCGGCGCTCCAGGGAAAACTCCTGCGCTTCATCCAGGAAAGGGAGTTCGAAAGGCTAGGGAGCACGCGCACCATCCGCGTTGACGTGCGCGTGATCGCCGCCACCAACCAGAATCTCGAGCAACTGGTGGCCGAGGGGCGCTTTCGCGAGGACCTCTACTATCGGCTGAACGTCTTTCCCATCTGGCTCCCGCCCTTGAGGGAGCGACGCGAAGACATCCCCGGCCTCACGCGCTTCCTCCTGGCCAAGATGGAGCGGATCTACGGGCGCCATCTGGTGCTCTCCCCCCAGGCGCTCGATCTCCTCATGCGGTATCCCTTCCCCGGAAACGTGCGCGAGCTCGAAAACCTCCTCGAACGCCTCTTCATCGTCGCGCGGGAGGAGGTGGTGCCCGAATCCCTTATCCGCCAGTTGTTGCGCTTCAAAGGCCCGCGGGAGGAAGCCCCTCTTGCCCCGCCGCGCGAGCCCTCGGCGGAGGAGATACTCGAGGCCCTGCGGAAGCATCAGTTCGTCATCGCCCGCGCCGCCCAAGAACTCGGGCTCTCCTTCCGCCAGCTCCGATACCGCATCAAGAAGCTCGCTCTCGAAAGACACTTCCCCATCCGCCGGGGAAGACCCCCGGCCAGGAGGGCCTAGTCGGGCTCGTAGTTCCTGACGATCTCCTGGACCTTTTTCCCGTCCACCCTCTCGGCCCCGAAGTGTTTGATGACCTCGCCCACGGCCTGCATCTTGTTCTTAAAGCGCGAGAAGTCGAGCTTGGCGAGGAAGGCCCGGATCTCCTCTTCGGAGACCATCTGCGGCAGATAGGCGGAAAGGAGAGCGCGCTCCTTCTCGTAGTCCTCGCGGGAGATGGCCCCGAGCTTGAGGTTCTCCTCAAGGCCCTTGAGATACTTCTGAATGACCTTGACCACCTTCCGGTCCGAATAGTCCTTGTCCGGGTCGCGCTGGATCTCCCCGAGGATGGTCTTGAGGAGCGAGGCCTTCTCCCGGTCCTCCTTGAGCGCCCGGAGCATGTCCTTCTTGATCCTTTCGAAAAGACCCATCTTCCCCACCTCCTTTCCTCCGTGAGTCTACACGAGAGATAAGACTCTTTGCCCCCTTGTCAAAGACGGCGGCCAGACCCTAATTTGAAAAAATGATGTGGAAGGAAAGGCTGCTCCGCTACTACGGGCCACTGGCCCTCGTGGTGTTGCTCATAAGTGAGATCCTCCTCTTCGCCGGCGTCCCGCTGGTGGGGGAGTGGTTCTATCTCTTGGCCTGGTGGCCCTACATCTTCTTCGTGGACTGGCTCGTCAGGCGCCGGAAGGGCCGCTCGCTCATCGTGGACCGCACGCGCGAGTTCCTCGTGCTCATCCCCTGGTCAACCTTCATCTGGCTCGTGTTCGAATGGTTCAACCTCTATCTGCGCAACTGGCACTACGTGGACATCGTCTCCTCCCTGCCTCTGCGCTGGCTGGGCTATTTCCTCTCCTACGGCACGGTGCTTCCCGGACTGTTCGAGACCTACGAGCTCCTTGAGGCTTACGGGGTGCTTCGGAAGGTGCGCGCCCAGCCCCTGAGAGCCCCGCGGCTCTATCCCTGGTTCACGCTCCTCGGCATCGTTTGCCTCGTGCTTCCCCTGGCCTATCCGCGCTACTTCTTTCCGCTCATCTGGAGCTGTTTCTTCTTCCTGCTCGAACCCGTAAACCACGCCCTCGGGGCCCCTTCCCTCCTCGGGGAGTGGGAACGCGGTTGCTGGCGAAAGTTCTTCCTGCTCCTCCTCTCCGGGCTCATCTGCGGCTTCCTCTGGGAGTTCTGGAACTACTGGGCCACGAGCAAGTGGGTCTACACGGTGCCCTTCGTGGGCCAGATCAAGCTCTTCGAGATGCCGCTCCTCGGCTTCCTGGGGTTTCCGCCCTTTGCCGTGGAGTGTTACGCCATGATGAACTTCATCAACCTCTTCCGCGGAGGACGGAGCTGGGAAGCCGACGCCCCGCGGCCCAGGGTCTGCTATCGCCTCCCCTGGTGGGTCTTCCTCGTGCTCCACGTGAGCTTCTACGCCTTCGTCTTCCACCAGATAGACCTCCACACGGTGGTAAGCTATCTCCCGTCATGAACCCCCTGGTGCTCTGGGTCACGGATCGGGGAAGAGAAGTGGCCGAAAGGCTTTGTGCCCGGCTTGCGGCTGAGAGCGCGCGCTATCGCCGGGACCTGGTAGAGGAAGCCTTCCTCCGCAAGCGGCCCCTCGTCTTCATCGGGGCCTGCGGCATCGCCGTGCGCGCCATCGCCCCCTTCCTGCGCCACAAGAGCCTCGACCCCGCGGTGGTGGTGGTGGACGAGGCGGCGCGCTTTGCCGTGAGCCTCCTTTCCGGGCACCTGGGCGGGGCCAACGCCCTCGCGCGCCAAGTGGCCGAGATCCTCTCCGCCGAGCCGGTGATCACCACCGCCTCCGACGTGCGCGGCCTCGTGGCCCTCGACCTCTGGCTGCGCGAACTGGGCGTGGAGATCGGAGACTTCGAGACCGTGAAGAGGCTCCAGGCCGAACTCCTGGCCCGGGAAAGCCTCCGCGTCTTCCTCGAACCTCCGCTCTCCGTGGAGCTTCCCGCAGGCCTCGTTCCCGCAACGGAAGAGGAGGCCGACCTCCGCCTCACCTATCGGCGCGACCCCGGGGCCTTCCATCCGCGCTGTCTCTGCCTGGGGCTCGGGTTCCACGCCGAAGAGGAGGCCCTAGCCGCCAAGGTGAGGCAGATCCTCAGACAAAACGGTCTTGCGGAAGAGGCCGTGCTCCTCGTGGCCACCATCAACCGCCCGGGACGGGAGGAGCGCCTGAAGGAGCTCGCCCGGGAGCTCTCCGTGGGGTGCGCGCTCTTCGAAGGTGAAGAGCTGGCCGAGACCGACCCGCCTTCTCCCTCGCGGGCCACGGAATTCCTGAAGCTTCCCGGGGTGGCCGAACCCGTGGCCCTCCTCGCGGCTGAAGGAGGCCCCCTCATCCTTCCCAAGCAGAGCGCAGACGGCATCACCCTGGCCGCCGCCGTGCATCGGCGTCTCGCCCGCTGAGCGCCTTGCTTCCTGCGTTTCTGATGCATATCTTTTCAAAAATCAGGGGGGAGTCGGCTTTTTGGTCCCTTTTTTCTCGGCTGCCGCAGGCGGCGAAACACTTTTTCATCTCTTTAGATGAGCCAAACCCGAAAATTCCGGTCAAGAGAATCTCCGTTCAGGTCGAAAACTTTAAGGGGCGGGTGAAAGGACGAAAACTTGGGCGGGAAGAGCCTCCCCTTAGTCTTGGAGAAGACGGAAGACTGGCAACGTTTCCTGGCCACCTCACCGGTACCGCTGCTTTTGTGCGACGCGCACGGCACGGTCGTCCTGGCCAGCGAGAAGCTTAAGAAGTTCCTCGGCCCGAAGATCGAAGGCCGCAAGCTCGAGGACTTCGATCTCCCTCCCCTCTCGTCCCAGGCCCCACGGTTCATCTTCTGCAAGACCTGCTCGGGACGACTCCTGAAGATCACCTATCATCTGCTCCGGGACGAAGGGAACGAGCTCTGCGGGGCCATCCTCCACTTCGAGGACGTGGAAGAGGTCTTCGAAGAGGCCTTCCTTTCCACCTATCTCCGCCAGGAGGAGGGGGCGATCCTGCTCTCGCTCCAGGAACCCGAAGAGGACCGCCTCCTGAACAAGATCCTCGAGGCCCTCAAGGGGATCTACGCCGAGGGCACCCTGGGGCAGAAGGAAAAGGTCGAGGCCCTCGAGATCCTTTCCCGCGGCCTCGCCCACGACTTCCGCAACTTCCTCTCCGCCGTGGAGGGCAACCTGGAACTCGCCGAGAAGGCCCGGGACCCGGAAGAGCGGGAGCACTTCCTGAGGCGCGCGCAACGGGCCTTGAAACGGGCGCGGGAGTTCACCGAAAGGCTCCTCCATCGGCGCACCGCAGAGACCTACGACCTGGAGCGACTCCTGCGGGAGACCGCCGAACTGCTCCTTTCCGGGACGAGGATCAAGTGGGAGGTGAAGGTGGCGCCGGACGTCTGGTGCCCCAGGATGGATCGCGTGCAACTCACCCAGGTGCTCCTGAACCTCATCGCCAACGCCCGGGAGGCCATGAACGGAGACGGGCGCCTGGTCCTTGAGGCCGAAAACCTGAACCTTACGGAGAGAAAGGGCTGCCTCCGGCCCGGTCCCTACGTGCGCTTGTGCATCCGCGACACCGGCCCCGGCATCCCCAAGGAGGACCTGGTGCGCATCTTCAAGCCCGCCTATTCCTCGAAGGAAAAGGGCCACGGGTTCGGGCTCACCATGGTCTACTCCATCGTCAGGAGCTGCGGCGGGAGCATCGAGGTCGAGAGCCGGGAGGGCGAGGGCACGAGCTTCAACCTCTTCCTGCCCGCGCTGAAGACGAAGCGGCGGGAGGAGGCCTCCGGCGAAGAAGAAAAAGGCGCCGAGGAAAAGGGTCCCCGTCCCTCCGGCCCGGCGGTGCAGCGGGTCCTGGTGATAGACGACGACCCCGAACTGCTTTCCGTCTTCTCCGAGATGCTTGCGCTCCTCGGCTACGAGGTGGAAACGGAAAAGGACCCGCAGCAGGCCCTCTCCCGCTACCAGGAGGCCCTCGAGCAGGGCCAGCCCTTTGACTACGTGATTCTCGACTACGATCTACCGCACTCCACGGGGCTTGAGATCCTCGCCGCCTTGAAGGAGATGCACCCCGAGGCGCGGATAATCATCACCACGGGCTACACGGCCCCCGAGATCGTGGAAACCCTGAAAGATAGCGGCGCCTGGGCCTTCCTCAAAAAACCCTTCCGTCTAAAAGACCTTGCCTCCCTGCTTTGACCTTGTAAAAGACTCCCGGCGAGGCGTAAAATTTCTCAAATTTTGAGGAGGTAGTCCATGGTAGACGAGTTGATTCGAGAGATACTGTCTCGGCCGGGCAAGGAGAACATCGGCATGATCCTCAGCCACGTGGGCATTGTGCGCGGGCACTCCCGGGCCGGGCAAAAGGTCTCGGTGGTGAGGGTCAGGGTGAACCGGGAGGCCCTTTCCCGCATCCTGGAGGAGGCCCGCCAAAGGCCGGGGATATTCGCCGTGGAGGTCAAGATCAACGAGGGAGAGTTGCGCGTGGGTGATGTGCTCATGGTGCTCGTGGTCGCGGGTGACTTTCGCGAAAACGTCATCAACACCCTTACGGAGACCCTGAACGCCATCAAAGCGCAGGTGACCAGTAAGGAGGAAGAGGTGGAGGCTTAAATGGCCAAGAAATCGAAGAAGGCCCCGGAAAAGATCATCCTCGTCAACGCCGACCAGCCGGAAGAGGTGCGCGTGGCCCTGGTGGAAGACGGACGCCTCGAGGCCTTTGACGTGGAGACCGTGGTGCGGGAACACACCAAGGGCAACATCTACAAGGGCCGCATCGTCAACATCGAGCCCAGCCTCCAGGCGGTCTTCGTGGACATCGGCCTTTCCCGCAACGGATACCTGCCGTTCAAGGAGATCCATCCCGAGTACTACGGCTACGCCGAGGTCCTCGACAAGAACGGACGTTCCCGCATCCCCGAGCTCCTCGAGCCGGGCCAGGAGGTCCTCGTGCAGATCGTCAAGGAGGAAACCCCCACCAAAGGGGCGAGCCTCACCACCTATCTCACCCTGCCCGGTCGCTACGTGGTCCTCATGCCCGGAAACCCCACCCAGGGAGTCTCGAAGAAGGTGGAGGACGAGAGCAAGCGGAAGCGCCTGAAGGACATCCTCCTGGGGCTCAAGCTCCCCGAAGGCGTGGGGGTCATCATGCGCACGGCCGCGGCAGACGCCGCCAAGAAGCACATCATGGCCGACCTCCGCTATCTCATCCGCCTCTGGAACGAGATAAAGGCCAAGGCCTCGGAAGTGGAGGCCCCCACCCTCCTCTACAAGGACCAGGACGTGGTGGTGCGTTTCCTGCGGGAGCACCTGTCCTCGGAGGTCAAGGAGATCCTGGTGGACACGGAGGAGGCCTTCAACAACGTCAAAAACTTCCTCAAGCTCGTGGCCCCGCGCCAGACGCGAATCCTCAAACAATTCAACGAAGAGCGGCCCATCTTCTCCCTCTACAACCTGGAGGAGCAGATCGAAAACATCTTCAAGCCCGTGGTGCCTCTGCCCTCGGGGGGTACGCTTTTCATCGAGCCCACCGAGGCCCTGGTGGCCATTGACGTCAATTCCGGGCGCTTCGTCAAAGAGAAGGACCTCGAAGAGACCTCCTTTCGCACCAACCTGGAGGCCGCCGAAGAGATCGCCCGCCAGTTGCGCCTGCGGGACCTCGGGGGCCTCATCGTCATTGACTTCATCGCCATGAGGCAACAGAAGCACCGCACGCAGGTCCAGAGGCGCCTGCGCGAGTCCCTCAAGAAGGACCGGGCCAAGATCAGCATGACCAAGTTCAGCAAGCTCGGCCTCATCGAGATCGCCCGGCAAAAGCTGCAGGCCCCGCTCCAGTGGGGTAGTCACCGCCCCTGCCCCTACTGCCGCGGGCAGGGCCTGGTGCGCACGGTGGAGGTCCTGGCCACCGGACTCCTGCGCCGCATCAAGAGCCGGCTGGCGGAAAGGAAGCTCCGCCGCCTCAAAGTGAAGGTGTGCCCGGAGCTCGCCTCCTATCTCCTGAACCAGAAGCGGCGCGACCTCTTCGCCCTCGAGGAGTACTACGAGACCTCCATCTACATAGAGCCGAACCCGAAGTTCCCGCCGGAAGAGACCGTGCTCGAGGAGGAAAAGCGCGAGGAGACGCCCAAGGAGGAGGCCGAAGCCGCGGAGAAGAAAGCGGAAAAGAAGGAAGAGGAAAAGGAGACCGAGCAGAAGGCGGAGAAGAAGACCAAGAACCGCCGGCGCAAGAAGAAGCGCTCCTCGCGGAAGAGCGAAGAGGCAAGCGAAGGCGCTAAGTCTTCGTAAAGGAGAGCACCACGAAGCCCGCCGCAGGATGCACCCCCTCGCGGGGGGACTCCACCTGCGGGGGGGCCTGCGGCGACTGAAAGAGGGTCGAGACCGCCCTCTTGAAGGCGAACCCCCGGGAAGAAGCGCGCGCCACGAGCTCCTCCGGGGTGAGGAAGCGGGCCCAGCGATAGAGGGGGTGTCCGGAGGCGGCCTTCTCCTGATAGAGGCGCCCCCAAGCCGAGGCCCGGTTGATGATCCCTAGGACGAGAAGCCCCTCCGGCCCGAGGACCCGCCGGGCCTCGGAAAGGGCCTTCTCCTGGTCCTCGAGGAAGCAGAAGGCAAAGAGAAAGTAGACGCCGGCAAGGGTCCCGTCGCCGAAGGGGAGCTCCTCCGCCCGACCGCAGACCGCGGCCACCCCCCTTTTCCGGGCCAGACGCAGCATCTCAAGGCTCGGATCAAGCCCGAAATCCAGGCCCAGCCTTGCGGCAAACCGCCCGGTGCCCGCCCCCACCTCGAGCGAGGGATGGGGCACCTCCCCCATCGCCTCCACCGCCAGGCACTCGCTCTCAAAGAGGGGGTTCCCTTCGTACCAGCGGTCGTAATCCTCGGCCAGGCGGGAGAAGGCCTCCACTATCTGCGACATACGCCCTCCTCCAAAAACCGGATCTCCGGGAAGAGTAAACCTTCAGCGGAAACGGGCAACTACGGCGGGAGGATCAAACGGAAAGGCCCTGGTACTCTTCGAAGTTTTGCAGGGATCTGGCGCGGCGGTCCTCGATGTAGGCCGAGATGTCCTGGTAGTGGTCGAAGAGGAGCTCCACGAACACGCGGTCAATGGCCCCGTTGTCCGCCATGCGCTCCATGATGGAGCGCACCTCGGCCACGGGTAGCGCCTGGCGATAGGGTCGGTCTTCGGTGAGGGCGGTGAAAACGTCGGCCACGGCCATGATGCGCGCCCCCACGCTCAGGTCTCCGGCAGAGAGGCGGAAGGGATAACCCGAACCATCCAGGCGCTCGTGGTGGAAGGCCGCCCATTCGGCGATCTGCTCGAAGCCGTCAATGGAGTTGAGGATCATGTAGGTGTGATAGACGTGCTGCTTGAGGAACCGGAACTCCTCGCGATTCAAGGGCCCGGGCTTTTCCAGGATGTAGTTCGGGATGGCCAGCTTGCCGAGGTCGTGGAGGCTTCCGGCGATGTGCATGAGGGTCACCTCCCTCTCGGTGAGGCCGAAGTAGCGGGCGATCATGATGGCCGCCGAGGAAACCCCGGTGGAGTGGGTGGCGGTGAAGCGGGAGCGGAAGTCGATGATCTTCGAGAAGAAGGTGGCCAGGCGGGCCACGCTCTCGAGATCCACGTTCACCTTCTCGAGCGGGCCGTAGTGGAGGAGGATGGAGTAGATGCGCGGGTTGTCCATGTCCAGCCAGAAGGATTCCCGCGCCGCCAGGGTGAGGAAACAGTCCACCAGTTCCGGATGGAACCTGTCGCCGCAAAGGGACTTTATCTGCGCGATGATGCCCTCGCTCTGGTGGAGGACGTAGACGTCGCGCCGCAAGAGCCTCTCCACGTAGTCCGCAAGGTAGAGGATCTGCGACTCCAGGACGTCCTCGTCGTTCAGGTTGCGCCCCTGCTTCTGCCATTCCTTCCAGGGATGATGGTGATAGCGCACGATGCGCGCCGCGGGCTTGAGCAACCAGATGGACTCAAAGAGCTTCTCTCCCTTGAGGCAATGGGCCGCCAGGTTCTCCTCCTCGAAGGAGTGGAGGCGCCTTTTCTCGCGCGGATCAAGGGCCCCGATGTCGTGGAAGAGCGCGGCCACGTAGATCCTCTTCATCGTCTCGAGCGGCAGAAGGAGCTCCTTGGCCAGTTGCCAGGCAATGTAAGTGGTGCGTAACTGATGAGAAAAGAGGGCGGGATTGGATAGATCTATAGCGTCGGAAACTGAGAGAAAAAAGTTGTTGAGGTTGATAAAGATATCCCGCACCATCACCCCTTAAAATCGAAACTATCTGCGAAGAGCTTAAACCCCTTCCGTCGAAACCGACGACAAAATCGTCGTCAGCACCCGCCAAAAGCTTGCTCCCCTAAGGGAAAATGGTGGCACACCTTTTGCTTTATGATCCGGTCAAAAAACGAAGGAGGACGAAGGATGAGGACGTTCAAGGGTTTGATGGTGCTCGGGTTTTTGGGTGCGCTTCTGGTCTGGTCCTCGGCGGCCCTGAGCGCCGGTCCGGGAAGCTGCGGCGCGGCCCTGGCCGGGCTGGTGTGTCAGGGTGAGCCCGTAACGCTCAAGGGAACCATCGTCGGAGGGGTGCGCGGTCAGGGCATGATCTTCGACACCGGCGGCGAGAAGGTCACCGTGCGCGGTCTGGGGCCGATGTGGTACTGGCGCGAGATCGGCGTGGCCAAGCCCCGCCTCGGAGACAGCCTGGAAATTAGCGGCTATCGCGTCCAGTTGCAGGACGGGCAGGAAGTGATCGTGGCCAAGGAAGTGGTCCTCCAGGACGGGCATCAGGTGTCCCTGCGGGACGATTCCTGCTATCCCGTCTGGATCAAGCGCTAACGAGAGGGGGAGGGCCCTCCTCCCCTCTCATTTGAGCTCTCCCTTGAGGAGCTTCTTGAACCCTTCGAGGGTCCCCTTCCAGGCCACCTCACCCACCAGGATGCCGACGATGATCCCCGCCTTCTCCACGCTCACCTCGATGACGAACTCCTCCTCGCCGGATTCCTTCAGCTTGAACACCGCCTCTGCCCATCTCTCAGCCGGAAGCCCCGCGACCTCGCATTCGTAGTCCGTGCGGGTCTCGGTGGTCATGCGGATCTCCGACATCGGCTCCCTCCGTTTTTCTTTTGGTTCTAACCGCAAAGGGGCGGGAAGAACAAATTAAAAGAGACTCTTTTGCCGGCGGGTTTGGCGTTTCCTGCGCGGTTCCGCAAGCGGCAGATGAGAAAAATAGGGGCTTACTTTTCCGGAAAGCGCCTGACCAAAGAGATGGCGCTTTTTGGCTACGGTGAAGACGAAGCGGCCGGCACTGCGCGTGAGGGCCACGTAGGCCAGCCTCTTCTCCTCGGCCTCGTCCGTGTCCGGCCAGAAACGAAGGGGAAGGAGCCCGTCTTCAGCGCCCAGGAGGATGACGAGGGGGAACTCAAGCCCCTTGGCCTCGTGGATGGTCATCAGGTTCACCGCAGTCTGATCCGCAAGGACCTCTTGCTGTAACCGCAAAAGCCCCAGGCGAAAGAGGACCTCGTCAAGGTCGCGGCTGGAGGCGATGATCTCCTCGACCTCGGGGACGATCTCCAGAGGGAGATCCTGGAGATGGGCCAGGAGGGAGGAGCAGTCCTTTTCGCCGCGCGCCTTCTCGCACAAGGCGCCTAGCTCCTCCTGACACTGCTTCTTCTTCTCTTCCTGGGAGACCACCGGGACACCGCGCGCGGAAAGGGCCTTTTTCAGCGGGTTGAGGACCCGGCGCACCCTCGCCACCACGGCGATCTGCCCGGGGGAGAGCCCCCCGCGGCTCTCCTCCATCTGGAGCCCGCCCAGGGCCTCAACGATCAGCCCGGCCACGGCCTTGGCCTCGGCCTCCACTCCGGCGTACGCCAGACCCCCGATCTCTCCGCCGGGAACCACGGCTTCGAGCTCCGCGACCCCCAGGCCGAAGTCGTCCCGCAGCGGAAGGGCCGCGCGGAGGATGACCTCCGGCACCCGATAACTGCGCAGGAGCGGGCAGACCGTAAGCCCCGGAAGGGAGCGGGCGAAGTCCAGGGCCACCTCGGGCCTGGCCCCGCGAAAACCATAGATCGCCTGCGCCGGATCCCCCACGAGGAAGAAGGTCGCCCGGCGGAAACGCGACAGGAACTCGATCAGCTCGGGGCTCAGGTCCTGGAACTCGTCTATGAGGAGATGGATCTCCTGCTCCTCCAGGGGATGGCCTGCGGCCAGATCGAAGAGGGCCCGATAGTCGTCCTCTTCGTCGAGCGCCGGCGGATCGCGGCCCAGGTCCCGGGCCAGACGGTAGGCAAAGGCGTGGAAGGTCTCCACCGTGGCCCCGTTGACCCCGGCGGCGGCAAGACGTCTCCTGAGCTCTCCGGCCGTGCGCACGGTGAAGGTGAGGAGAAAGAGGCGCGCCGGGGAAAGACCACGGGAGAGCAGATCCTGGGCGCGGCTCAGGAGGACCCGCGTCTTCCCGGCCCCGGGGCCGGCTACGACCAGGGTGTTTCCGGGGCTCGAGACGGCTTTTCGCTGAAACTCGTCCAGACCCTCAAGAAGCATCACTTCTCCTTGGCCAAAGGCGGGTTGAACAGGGGATCGAGCGCCTTTTTCTTCACCCGATACACGAATTCGCCCCGGCGCACGAGACAGGTCCCCTCTTCCTCGGCGCCCTTTTCCTTAGACGCGGTCTGGCACGGACCGATGAGGAGCTTTCCCGAAACCCCGAGAGAGGTCTCGTAGAGGAGCCGGGCCCTTGGGGACGTGAACTCCTGCGGCGGAAGCACCTCCTCGGCCATCAGGGGAAAGACCTGCCTCAGGAAGGAGGCCACCTCCTCTTTCGTGACGGATCTCTCCTCCGGGCCCATCTGAAAGACAAAGCCCTCTCCCCGCCGCAGGAGACGCCAGCGCCCTTCGAGGGCGAGCATCTTGAGGTCCTCGGCGCGGAGATCGAGGACCTTGAGGTCCACGAAGGCCCGCCATTGAGGCGCCGCGGGTTTCTCCGCAAAGACCCCGAGCTTGGCCAGGAGGTTCACCGGCACGAGGTAGATCTCCTCGCCTCCGGCAAGTCTCACGAAAGAGCTTTCCCAGTTGGGGCCGCGTTTGCCCACGAGGATGGTGGCCAGCACCTTCCCCTCCTTCTTCAGGACCAGGCGGAGGGCCTCGTCGTCGTCCACCACGAAGCGCGCGAAAAACTCCTTTCCCTTGGCCCGCGGTTCGCCGTAGAGACCGGCCAGGGTGTTCAGCAGGGTCTCCACCAGCTCCTCCTGCGCCGGGCGGGGGAAACCGTCTTCAATCAGCCAGCGCCCCGCCCGCCTCACCAGGCGAAAGCCCTCGCCCCGGAAGGAGACCTCGATCTCGTCGGCTTCCTTCCAGCTCTCGTCCCCGATCCTGGTGAGCACGCTCTTCACGCCGGCGTGTTCGCGATGCTGGGAATAGAAGTAGAGCCCCGTCGCGAAGAGAAAGAGGACGAAGCACGCGATCAGGGTCCTCTCGCTCATGACTTCCTCCTCCTGAGATAGCGTTCACGGCGACGACGGCGCTTAAAGGCGCGAAGGAGCCCGGCCACCACCCACAGGCCCGGAGGAAGGGCCGTTACCGTGGCGCGCCAGAAGAACTTCTCCGGGGCCGAGACCTCCCGCAGATAGCGCTGCACCTGCGTCTTGGCCCGGATGTAGAGGAGCTCCTCACCGAGGGTGAGGCTCTCGACCAGGTTGGCCAGGAAGACGGCGTTGGCAAAGGCCTCGATGGCGCTGTCGGCAAACATCTCGCTCGAACCCACGAGCACCAGGCGGGAGGGCTTCCGCTCCTTGATCCCCTCCTCCGGCGCCTTTTCGGCGGCCCCTTCCTTCTCCTCGCCCTCCCCTTCTCCGGGCCAGGCGGGCGTCTCCTTGAAGACCTCGGGGAAGACCCCGGAGAGCATCACCGAGAGCACGAAAGGCCCCTTCCGATCCTCGGGATCAGGCCGCAGATCCTCCGGCCCCAGGGGTTTCGGACGGAATTCCTCGAGCCAGGAGCGGGGGCTTGAGTGAAAGAGCATCTCGCTCTTGAGACCGGCCTGGGAGAGGCGTTTCTCATCGAGCTCAAGAGCGCTTCCCCAGAGATAGAGCAGGGCCGAGAGGTTGCTCGTCACCGAGAGCTTGCGGTTCATCTGCTCGGGGAGCACCTGGATCTGCATGGGGAAGCGCACGGGCTGCCTGACGATGGCCGTGAACATCCCTATGCGCCGGGGAACGGAGACGGCGAGCACCACGCTCTGCTCGTCCATGAGCATGTGGTCGTCTATCTTCACGCCCCAGGGTTCGAGCAGCCGGTTGATGCTCAGGGACTGCTTGAGGGGAAAGGCCTTGATCTCGCCGGTGGCGTCCGGGTTGTAGGCGTACTTGTAGCCCTGCGCGGCGATGATCACCGGACGCCCGCGGGCCAGGAAACGCTCGATCTCGTAGAGCTGCCGCTCGTTGAGTTCACCCGGCTCCACCAGCAGGAGGAGCTTTGCCTCCTCCGGGATGCCCGCCTCCCTGGTGATCGGGGTCCCGCGCACCTCAAAGCCCTGATACTCCAGCAACTCGCGCAAGACCCGATAGGCGTCCTGCGGGGCCATCATGAAGGGGGTGGCCGCAGGAGCCGGCGTCTTCAGGGCCACCACCGGGGTCTCCGGCAGGGTGAGCTTGTAGATGCGGGAAATGATGTCGTACTCCAGGGTGGAGAGGTTGTCGGGCATGACCTGCGGGATGATCTCCTCCCGCTTGTCGAGATAGGAGATGGAAAGGGCGCTGTAGATGCGCCTTACGCTCACCTGGTCCTGCTCGATGGTCTGCACGGCAAAGGGCACGATGCCCTTTTCCTGCAACTTGGGGATGAGGTCCGGGTCCTTGGTGGGGTCCACGATGCGATAGGTAAACTTGGGCGAAAGCGCCGCGAACTCGGCGAGGATGTCGGCCACGTCGCGGGCGATGGTCTTCATCGGCGCCGGCAACTGATCCTTTCCGGAGACGTAGTAGGTGACCCGGATGGGGACCTCGAGCTTTTCGAGGACCTTTCTCGCCGCCGGGGAAACCGTGTAGATCTTCCCCTCGGTGAGATCGAGCCGCGGGAGCCTGAAGTTGGCCAGAGAGGCGTTGAAGAAGAGGGCGGCCCCGAGGAGGAAGGCGGCCCCCAGATAGAAGTTGCGGCGCCCGAAGAAACGCAGATACCCCTCGATGGTGGAGACGTTGAGGAAGAGGAAGAGCACCGTATAGGAGAGGAAGAAGAGCACGTTCTCAAGCGAGACCACGCCCTTGGTGAAGGCCGAAAAGTGGGGGATGAGCCCGAGGGCCAGACGCAGGAAGCCGCCCAGGCCCGGGAACCAGCTCTCGATGGAGGAGGCCACGAGATCCGAACCGGCAAGGAGGGCCACCGCCCCCACCAGGAGGGCGATGATGAAGGAGACGATCTGGTCCTCGAAGAAGGCCGAGATCATCTGGCCGAGAGCGATGAGGAACGCGGCGAGCAGCGCCGAGCCCAGATAACCGCCGATGATCGGGCCCCAGTCTGGCTCCCCGAGGAAGGCGAGCATGACCGGGATGACGAAGGTGCTCGCCAGCGTGAGGAGGACGAAGACGAAGGTGGCCCCGAACTTGCCCAGACACAGGGCCCAGGATGAGCACGGCAGGGAGTAGAGGAGAGAGATGGTCCCGGTCTTCCGCTCCTCGGCCCAGAGGCGCATGGTCAGCGCCGGGACGAAGACGATCATGAGGAAGGGAAGCGATTGGAAGAAGGAGCGCATGTCGCAGAGCCCGGCCAGGAAGAAGGTGGTCATGAAGAGGCCGTTGGCCACCAGGAGGAAGACCACGGCAAAGACGTAGGCCAGAGGTGCGTTGAAATAGGCCATTATCTCCCGTTTGAAGATGGCCCCCAAACCCTTCATCAGGACTCCCCTCCTTTCTGCCTGGCCACCAGCGAGAGGAAGAGATGTTCGAGGTCTTCCGACTCCCTTTCCAGGGAGAAGATGGTCACCCCTTCGGCGCAGAGGAAACGCGTGAGCCTTTCCTCCGGAGGATCCTTACTCCGCAGGCGATACACGTAGAGGCCGTCTTCCCGGCTGGCCTCGATCAGCTCGATTCCGGAAAGCCTCTCCCAACCCTTCACCGGAGAGCCGGTCTTCAAGCGCAGGACGACCTCGCGGGAGACCTCCCGGGCCAGCTCGCGGAGACGCCCCTTGGCCACCACGCGCCCCTCGTTGATGATGGTCACCCAGTCCGCCAGGACCTCCACCTCCTGCAGGATGTGGGTGGAGAAGATGATCGCCTTCTCCCGCGCGAGATCCCGGATGAGGCGCCTGATCTCGACGATCTGCAGGGGATCGAGCCCGGAGGTGGGCTCGTCCAGGATGAGGCAGGGAGGATCGTGAATGAGGGCCTGCGCCAGCCCCACCCGCTGGCGGTACCCCTTGGAGAGCTGCGAGATGGGCTGGTACCACACGTCTTCGAGATCGCACGTCTCCACCACCCATTCGAGCCGCTCCCTCTTCCGCGGCCCCAACCGCCGCGCCTCGGCCACGAAGGTGAGGTATTCGCCGACCTCCATCTGATCGTAGAGCGGGGAGACCTCCGGGAGGAACCCCAGGTTCTCCCGCACCCTCTGGGGTTCGGTGAGGATGTCGGCCCCGGCCACGCGAGCCGTGCCGGAGACCGGAACGATCTGCGTGGCCAGCATGCGCAGCACCGTGGTCTTTCCGGCCCCGTTCGGCCCGAGAAGCCCCATGATCTCACCGGGACGCACGACGAAACTCACGTCCTGGGCCGCCACCACCGGCCCGTAAACCATGGTCAGACCCTGGGCCTCGATCATCCTTCCACCTCCCGAGTCTTCAATAAATAACCAACGCGCAGATCCGGTAAAGGGTTCAGGGACAGGACAGACCGCGCCGCAGATGGGCGAGATCCCTCTCCATGAGGGAGAAGAAGGTCACCCCGCCCTCGAGCTCTTCCTTGGTGGGAGAGGCCCCGGGGGTGAGATAGTAGACGGAGACCCCGGTCTCGCGGGCGATCATCTCCGCGAACCGCCTGGAGGACGGCTCCTCGTAGAAGACCGCCGGGACCTTGGTTTCCCGCACCAGGCGTATGGCCTCCCGCAGGGCCCGGGGCGTGGGTTCAGCCTCCGGAGAGAGACCGGCCAGGCTCACCTGCCGCAGACCGTAGGCCCTCTCCCAGTAGCCAAAGGCCGCGTGCCCGGCGATGAGCAACAGGCGGTAGCGGCAACGGGAGATGGTCTCCCGGAAGCGCTGGTCAAGCGCGAGGAGACGCTGCGCCGCATCTTGCGCCCGGTGGAGGAAGAGGTCCCGATGGCGCGGATCGAGCCGGGCCAGTTCCTCGCCCAGACGCCGGACGAAGACGGCGTCCCAGCGGAAATCGAGCCACAGATGCGGATCGAAGCCGTGGTCCCCGTGCTCCAGGGAAAGGAGCGGGGCCCCTTCGCTCAGGAGGAGGACCTTCAGCTGATCTTTCGGCAGGGCGGCCAGCAGGTCTTCGAGCCAGGGCTCAAGACCGCTTCCCACGGCCAGGAGCATCTGCGCGCGCCGCAGGAGGAGGAGGTCTCTCGGCGTGGGCTCCCAGGAATGGGGGTCAGCCCCTGGAGGGAGGAGCAGATGGACCTCCACTTCCTGGCCCCCCAGCTCGCGGGCCAGGTCGTAGAGGGGAAAGATGCTCGCCATGAGGATGGGCCTTGCCGCCCGGACCGGCAAGACCCAGAGGAAAAAGAGGACCAGGACCCAGAGGATCGAACGCATCAGGCCTCAGGCCAGATGACCAGTTTGAGACCCGGACGAATGAGATTGGAACGCAGGTTGTTCCAGACCTTGAGGTCCCGCGGGCTCACCCCGAACTTCTTGGCGATCTCCCAGAGGGAATCACCCCGCTTGACCCGATAGACCACGGCCTTGCTCTTGGCCTGCCGGGCCGGCTTGGAGGAGACGTAGAGCACCGCCTGGGTGCGCACGGGGATGCGGAGGACCATACCTATCCGCAGCTTGTTGCTCCGCAGGCGGTTGGCCCGCTTGAGGGCGCGGATGGAAACGCCGTAGTAGTTGGCGATCTGGTAGAGGCTCTCGCCGCGGCGGACGCGATGGCGCAGGCTCCGGCGGGTGTAAACGAACTGGACCTTCTTGAGGGCCTCCTCCACCCGCGCGCCGGAACCAAAGGGGACCTTCACCGGATAGGAAACCGCGTAGGGCGGGGTCTTCCCGCGGCGCAACTCGGCGTTCAGGAGGCGAATGAGGTCGTAGTCCGTCCCCGAGGCCAGGGCAATGGCCCGGAGATCCGTGCCTCCCGGGACCTCGACGATCTCGTAGTCGAGCGGCGGCAGCGGATCCACGTGGAAACCGAACTTCTCCGGGTTCTTGGCGATGATCATGGCCGCGATCATCTTCGGCACGTAGTTCTTGGTCTCGCGCTTGAGATAGCGATAACGGGAGAGCTTCCAGAAGTCGCGCGTGCCGTAGCGGCGGATGGCCTTGCGGAGCTTGGCCTCTCCGGCGTTGTAGCTCGCCGAGGCGAGATGCCAGCACTCGAACTCCCGATAGAGCTCGAGGAGATACTTGGCCGCGGCGTGGGTGGCCTTCTCGGGGTCGCGCCGCTCGTCCACCCAGTAGTCTATCTTCAGGCCGTACTTGCGCCCCGTGGAGCGGATGAACTGCCAGATCCCGCAGGCCCCGGCCCGCGAATAGGCAAAGGGATTGAAGCCGCTTTCGATCATGGCCAGATAGACCAGGTCCTCCGGGAGCCCGTAGCTTCGGAGGATCTCCTTGATCATCGGGCCGTAGCGACCGGAGCGCGCCAGCCAGCGCTCGAAGACCTTTCTCTTGGTCGTGGTGAAGTAGCGGATGAAGTATTCGACCTTCTCGTTCAGGGTGATGGGGATCTCGGAGGAAGGCAGATCGTCCTCGATGAGCTGGAGCCTTTCTTCCTCGATGTTTTCGTCACGATCAAAGGGAGAGGAGGTAGCCCAGGCGTTTGCCACCAGGAGCAACCCCAAAAAAAGAACGAGCAACAAGCGATGCATTTCTTACCTCCTCAAAAGCGATCAGATAGAAACTCACTAATTTCTTAATTCGGTATATTTGCCGAAAATGTTCATCTGTTTCCAAGCAATCTACCATTTTATTTGCATACCAAAATCGCCGTGAGCGTCAATGGAAAACTGTGTCGATTAAAAAGGCTCCTGTGCGCGCCAAAGGATCGTATCACGCCGATAGAGACGATCATTTCGCTGAGGATAGTCGGCCATGTAGTGAGTGCCTCGACTTTCTCTTCTTCTAGAAGCACTTTCGATAACTAACTTTGCTAAATGAGCAATGTTTCGCAATTCGATGAAGTCAGCGGTAATGATGTAGCGCCAGTAATGATCCTCGATTTCCTCAAGAATGGTGGCTATCCGCTTCTTGGCCAGGCGGAGCCGCTGTTCGGTGCGCACGATCCCCACGTAGTTCCACATCAGACGGCGGATGGCGTCCCAGTTGTGGGAGATGAGGACCTTTTCGTCCATGTCCGTGGCGCCGCCCGGGTCCCAGGCGGGCACCGCGGGAAACTCGAAGTCCCGCAAGAAGGGCCACTCCCGATGGATGTGCTCGGACACCTGATGGGCGAAGACCAGGGCTTCGAGAAGGGAGTTTGAGGCGAGGCGGTTGGCCCCGTGGAGCCCGGTGAAGGCGCACTCACCCACGGCGTAGAGGCCCTTGATGTCCGTCTGACCGAAACGGTCCGTCACTATCCCGCCGCAAAAGTAGTGGGCCGCGGGAACCACGGGGATGGGCTCGCGCGTGATGTCGATGCCGAAACGCAGGCACGTCTCGTAGATGTGGGGGAAACGCGAGATGACGAAATCAGCGGGTTTGTGGGAGATGTCGAGATAGACGCATTCCTTGCCGCTTTTCTTGAGCTCGAAGTCAATGGCCCGGGCCACGATGTCCCGCGGGGCGAGGTCCTTGCGCTCGGGATCGTACTTGTGCATGAAAGGCCGCCCGTAGGGGTCGAGAAGGATGGCCCCTTCCCCGCGCAGGGCCTCGGAGATGAGAAAGTTCTTGGCCTTGGGATGATAGAGACAGGTGGGATGGAACTGGACGAACTCGAGGTTTCCCACCCGGCAACCCGCGCGGTAGGCAAGCACGATCCCGTCTCCGGTGGCCACGTCCGCGTTGCTCGTGTAGAGATAGACCTTGCCCGCCCCGCCGGTGGCCAGGATGGTCACCCGGGCCAGGAACGTGGAAATCTCCCCGTCCCGACCGGAGAGCACGTAGGCCCCGAGACAGCGCTCGTAGCCCAGCACCTCGCGGGGACAGCCGCGGTAGATCTTGCAGAGCGTGATGAGATCAACGGCCAGATGGTCCTCGAGGATTTTGATGCGCGGGTTCTCCTTCACGTGCGAGAGGAGGACCTTTTCCACCTCCCGGCCGGTGTGGTCCTCCACGTGGACGATGCGCCGGCGGGAGTGCCCGCCTTCAAGCGCCAGATGAAGCTTTTCGGGATTCTCCGGATCGCGGGTGAAGGGGACCCCGAGCCTTAGGAGCTCCTCGATGCGCTCCGGTCCCTGACGCACGACCAGCGAGACGATGTCCGGATGGGAGAGCCCCTCCCCCACCCTCAGGGTGTCCTCGATGTGCAACTCAAAGGAGTCGTCTTCGCCCAGGACGCAGGCGATCCCGCCCTGGGCGAGGGTGGTGTTGGCCTCCTCGGCCCTCTTCTTGGTGATGAGGATGACCTCACCGAGGTCCGCCAGCTTGAGGGCCAGAGAGAGGCCGGCGATCCCCGAGCCGATGATCAAAAAATCCGTGCGATGTTCCATTACTCTTCGGGGAGATTGGGCTCACGCTCCAGGAAGTGAGCCATCAACTTTTCCCCGGTTTCGAAGAAGAGGCCGGTCTCCGCGGCGCTCTTCTCGTTGAACCCCGCAGACCTCTTCACTTCGGGATCGCGAGAGTCGTAGATGGCGAAGGGCACGGGTTTGGAAGCGTGCGTGCGCAGGGAAATGGGCGTCAGATGGTCGGTGGCCACGAGGAGACGGAAGTCTCCGATCTGGGCCGCAGCCTCTTCGAGGACGGTGCGCACCACGTAACGGTCGAAGTCCTGGATGGCGCGGATCTTCAATTCGAGAGAGCCCTCGTGGCTGGCCTCATCCGGGGCCTCGACGTGCACGAAGACGAAGTCCGCCCCTTCCTTGAGGGCCGAAACCGCGGCCAGGGCCTTTCCTTCGTAGTTGGTGTCGAGATAGCCCGTGGCTCCGGGCACGTCTATTATCTTGAGCTTGGCGAGCACCCCCAGCCCGCGGATCAGATCCACCGCCGCCACCACCGCGCCTTCAAGGCCCCACTTCTCGACGAAGGGCTCGATCCGGGGCATGCGTCCCTGACCCCACGGCCACAGGGCGTTGGCCGGGACCTTTCCCTCTTCCCGGCGCTTGCGATTGATGGGATGACGCTCGAGGAAGGCCATGGCCTTGATGAGGAAGTCCCGCAGGATGGGCTCGTTCTCGTAGACCAGCCAGGCCTCGTAGATGTCCCGGCCCAAGAGGTCATGGGGGGGATAGGTCTTGATGCCCTCGGGCCCCCCGCGCCAGATGAGGATGTGGCGATAGCTCTTGCCGGGATGGAGGAAGAGCTTGTCGCTTGCCAAATGATCGTTCAGGTCCTTGATGAGGACGTGGGCCTCCTCGGTGGAGATGTGGCCGGCGCTGTAGTCGTACATGACGAGGCGGTCGTCCTGGCGCTTAAGAGTCACCAGGTTGCAGCGGAAGGCCACGTCTTCAGGGCGCATGGTGATGCCGAGGCTCGCCGCCTCGATGGGCCCGCGGCCCGTATACTGTTCCTCCGGGCGATAGCCGAGGAGCGCCAGGTTGGCCACGTCGCTTCCCGGCTCCATGCCGGAGGGAATGGTCCTTACCAGACCCAGGACCCCGTGCTGGGCGATGAAATCCATCCCCGGAGTGAGGGCTTCTTCCAGGGGAGTCTTTCCCTTCAATTCCTTGAGCGGAAAATCTCCCATGCCGTCGCCGATGAGAATGATGTACTTCATGCGTTCTCCCTCCCCTGTGCCGGAGTTTCTAGCGCCTTATCGGTAACCTCTTTCGAGGGAGCAGTCTGTGCGTCTTTCCCGGGTTCTTCCTTCTTTTCAGAGGCGGCCTCCTTGGGGGTGACGTCGAGGATCTCGATCTCGAACCGCAGGAGCTTGCCTGCCAGCGGATGATTGAGGTCCACCCAGGCGACCTCTTCGTCGCGGCGACGAAGCACCGCCGGATGAACGATGCCCATTTCGTCCTGCACGCGAACCACGTCCCCGGGGTTGACGTTCGGGGGAAGCTTCTCCACGGCGATCAACTGGAGTTTCTTCGGATCATAGGGACCGTAGTGCTCCTCCGGGGGCACGAAGACGACTATCCGCTCCCCGGGCTGGTGCCCGATGAGGGCCTTTTCCACCGGGGGCAAAAAGCGCCCACTGCCCACCTCGAAGGTGAAGGGCTCCTCGGAGGCGTCCACCACCTCCTTGCCCGCAAACACCCGGTATCTCACCGTGACCAAATCTCCCGGACGGATCTTCGATGCCAAAGAAACCTCCTTGTGGCAGGCCTTCAGGGCAAAGCCAGCTTAGTTGAAAATAACTACCCACGAAAGCTAGTCAATTCTTTCGCGAAAGGTCCTCGGATTCCCTGGTCTCCAAGGGGAGGACGAAATAGAAGTTGTTGCCGAGGGGCGTGGGCTCATAACCCACGACTCCACCGTGGAGTTCGATGACCTTCTTCACGAAGTGAAGGCCCCGTCCACTGCCCGGCTGGCCCTGCACGTTGGAGCCGCGCCAACCTTCCTCGAAGATCTTTTCGACCTCTTCCCTCTTGATGTGCGGCCCGGTGCTGAACACGTTGAACTTGACCCCCGGCCGCCCGGGGCCGAAAAAGTCCGGGATTATTTCGCGCCCAAAAGAGATGAACTTTACGCGCTGGCCGCTCTCGTCCGTCACCTCGCGCGTGTACTTGAGGGCGTTGCTGAAGAGATTGGCGTAGACCTGGGAGAGGAGACCCACGTCCACGGCCATGACGAGCTCCTCGTCGGGCACCCCTCCCAGGCGGTTGTCAATGGTGATGCCGGCCTCTTCGAACCGCTTTCGATAGCGCTCAAGCTGGGGGTTGATGACCTCCTTGGCGAAGCGACAGGGCCTCTTGCGCAAGACGAAGCGGCCCTTCTCGAAGTGCTCCCGCCGGAAGAGGCTTTCGAGAAAGAGGCTCACTGTTTCGTAGTGTTTTTCGATCTGTTCGTATTCGCGCAGAAGCTCGGTATAGAGATGGTGAAGCGCGCCCTTCATCCTTTCTATGGAGAAGTCACCGTCTTCCAAACGACGTTCCAGCTCTTTGAGAAAGTCTATCTTCTTCCTCAGACGGCGGAAGAGATAGCGATAGTACATATTGGGAATGATGACGTTGTGTTCGATGTCAGCTACCAGCTCGTTTATGAACTTGAGATGTTCGAGACAATGACTCATGAGAAGCTTGACGTGCAGATTGTAACCGATACGGTTGGCGAACTTCTGAAAGAATAGGAAATCCTGCTGTCCGATGCGTGATTGAGGGCTTACTTCCAATAGCCCGAGGGTTTCTTCTCCGTGGTGCAACGGAAAGAGACTCACCAACCGACGGTTTCCCTTAAAGGGAAAGAAACAGGACCCATCTCGACAAAGGGCTTCGGAGGGAAGGGAAAAATCTTCTATCTTTTGGGGAGGATCTAGCAAACCCTTTTCGCTCGAGGCCACCAATTCAAGATTACCATTTTCCGAAACCACGTATAATCTACTATCGAAATCTAGAAACTCTTTAGGAACGAGCACGCAGACGCGATAAAAGTTCTCCAGGGTGGTATATTCCTGGGCTAGGTCGAAGAAAGCCCACAGAGCCTTTATCTGATCATCTGAAAAGGCATATTCTTGATATTGCTGTTTTTTGGTCAGTAAACGCTCGCGGATGATTTCCAGATTCTTGTCCATGCCACTAAATTAGGTTGTTTTAAAAAATATAATCTAAAGAATCACTTTTATGCCACTTCTGGGGTAAAGCTTGGCATAAGGGAAACAGTAGCTCATTTTGCGCCAATTTTTGGTTGACCTGAAAACGGTTTTCCCCTAAGAAACAGAAAAGGTTATAAATCCCTCGAAATCCACATCTTCCAAGGAGGTAGCCTATGAATAAGGCGGAATTGGTAAGCCGGATGGCGGAGATTGCTGACCTTCCCAAGGTGACCGCGGAGAAGGCTTTGAATGCTTTTATGGAAGCCGTGACCGAAGCCCTGAAGAGAGGAGAAAAGGTCACCCTGGTAGGTTTTGGGACCTTCATGATCGCCCAACGCGCCGAACGTGTAGGACGCAACCCTCGCACCGGAGAACAGATCAAGATACCTGCACGAAAGGTCATCAAATTCAAACCGGGAAGCAAACTCGAAGAAGCTATCAAATAAATTTAGGGGGGGGAGACCCCCCTCTTTAATTCTTTCTCATTTTTACTCCCGCAGCCTCAAAGATCTTCTTGGCCAAATTTAGAAGAAAGAGTTTCTGCTGGTTGTTGGCCAAGGTGATGCAGTCACATCTTATTCTTTGAAAGTTGCGGACGAGAAAATCAAAGGAGATGAAGTCCTCTCCCAGCTCCACGGCGAAATAGTGGGGCTGACAGGAGACGTGTCCCCGCTGGATGGGGGCGAGGACCTCCTCCGGAATGGGGATCCAGAAGAGCCCCTCGATGGGAGAGGGTTTGGTAAACGCTTTGAGGGCTTCCCTCAGGCGCCTGACCTCATCTTTGTCGAGATTCTCCACGGAAAAGGCCTGCATAGCTCCTCCTTCTATTGGTTCTCTCCCAGATAGACGCGGATGACCTCCGGATGTCTTTGTATCTCAAGAGGAGGGCCCTGGGCAATCTTTCTTCCCTGATCGAGCACGATGACCTCGTCGGCGAGCTCCATGGTGAGGTTCATGTCGTGTTCCACGAGGAGGATGGAGAGCCCTTCCCGCTTCAAGCGCCGAATGAGATCCATGAGAAGGGCCTTTTCCGAGGCGTCGAGCCCGGAAGCGGCCTCGTCGAGGAGGAGGAAGCGGGGGCGCGCCGCAAGGGCTCTCACGATCTCGAGATAGCGCTGCAACCCGAAGGGGAGACTGGCCGCGGGCTTGAAGGCCTCCTTTTCGAGACCGAGGAGGGAGAGGTAGCGCCTCGCCTCCTCGACAAAGGCCCTCTCCTTGCGAAAGAAGGACGGCAGCCGGAAGATCGTCTCGAGGAGGTTTACCGGAGAGCGGCTCTCGATGGCCAGGAGGACGTTCTCTATCACCGAAAGATGGGCGAAGATCTCGAGATTCTGAAAGGTGCGCGCGATCCCCAAACGGGCGATGTGGTAAGGGGGACGACCGTCGATGCGCTCCCCTTCGAAGTAGATCTCCCCGGAGGAAGGGCGCAGATGACCGGAGATCATGTTGAAGGTGGTGGTCTTCCCGGAACCGTTAGGGCCGATGAGGGCGGTGATGAGGCCGCGCTTGACGTCGAAAGAGAGATGGTCCACGGCGCGCAAGCCGCCGAAGTCTTTGGTCAGGTTCCGGACCGAAAGGATCGTCTCCGTCATCGTCCCCTAACTTACCCTTTGCCTCGAAGCCTTCAAAGAGAGGCGCCTCTACTTTTTAAAAAGAGTCTCAATTATTGGAATTGGAAGATATTTCGCAAAATTTTGTTGACTTTCGGAAGTTAAAAACCTATAAAGACCGAGAATCGGGAATTTCCCATTTGGAGGCAGGGTCTCTCTTAATCAGATGAACAACAAAGCCGAGGAAAAAAGTCGTCATAATGACCGCGCTTCTCTCTTTCTTTTCCTGGCCCACCTTTGGGACTATCCGCGCCCGGAACTCATTTCCAAGAGCAAGGAGATCTTTGCCTCCCTGGGGCTGGAAACTCCGGAGAAGGCCTTTGAGATGGACGAGGCCTTAGAGGCGGAGTACGTCCGGCTCTTCATCAACGCCCCGGATGGTGTTCCGGCTGCTCCTTACGCCTCGGTCCAACTCACCGGACTCATGTCCCAACAGCCTGCTGAACAAGCCCTGGCGTTCTATCATCAGGCCGGTTTGATCCCCAACACCGCCGAACCGGCTGATCATCTCTCCACGGAACTCGCCTTTGTCGCCCATTTGCTGAAAGAAGGTCGGTACGCACTCCTCAAGAGCTTTCTCCAGGAACACCTGCTCAAATGGTTCCCCCTCTTCCGCAAATCCCTGGAACAGGCGGAACCCCATCCGTTCTATCGTCTTTTGGTTGAGGTGACCGAAAAAGCTTTAGGCAACCTAAAGGAGGAGGTCGAGACATGAAAAGAAGGGACTTTTTAAAACTTTCTGGAGGCGTTTGTGCTGCCCTGGCCTCTTTGCAACTGGACAGTAAGTTCTTGCGGGGCCTTTCGGCAGCAGAAGCGGCCGAACTTCCGGGCAGTCTGGGGGCCAAAGAGGTCCCCTCGGTATGTGACATGTGCTTTTGGCGCTGTCCGATTGTCGCCAAGGTCAAAAACGGGCGCGTGGTCAAGATCGAAGGCAACCCGCGCAGCCCCACCAACGGAACCCGAATCTGCGCCCGCGGCAACGCCGGCATCCAGCTCCTCTACGACAAGGACCGTCTCAAGTACCCCATGAAGCGCGTGGGCGCCAGAGGAGAAGGAAAGTGGGCCAAGATCTCCTGGGACGAAGCACTCGACGAAATCGCCTACAACATCAAAGAAACCATGAAAAAGTACGGCGTCCACTCCATGGCTTTCTTCGACCATGGGGCTTCAGCTGGTTTCTTCCGGGAGATCTTCGAAGAACTGGGGACCGAGAACTTCTCCAACGAACCCGCCTTCTTCCAGTGCGTGGGACCGGCCCTTCTCGCCTATCTCTACACCGTTGGCTACCAGGCAGTGGGCAACGCCAAGGTGGATCTCGCCAACGCGAAGGCCATTTTGCTCTTTGCCAGTCATCTGGGCGAAAATATCCAGGTCTCTTTGGTCAAGGATTTCATCGAAGGATTGGCCAAGGGGGCCAAGTTGATCGTCGTTGATCCGCGCTTCTCCACCGCCGCCGGAAAGGCCGACATATGGCTACCGATTCGTCCGGGCACGGATCTCGCTCTGCTCCTGGCCTGGACCAACTATCTCATCGAAAACGACCTCTACGACAAGGACTTCGTAAAGAACCACTGCATCGGTTTCGAGGAGGTAAAGAAGGCCGTCAAGAAGTACGATCTCGACTGGGCGGCCAAGATCTGCGACCTGCCCAAAGAAGACATCAAGAAGGCCATAGACATCCTGGCGCAAAACAAGCCCCACGTGGGCGTCCATCCCGGGCGTCATTCGGCGTGGTACGGGCGCCAGGACGTCCAGCGTCATCGCGCCATGGCCATCCTCACCGGTCTGCTGGGTGCGGTGGGACTCCCCGGTGGGCTCTACTTCCCGCCCACGCCGCCCATCGCCAAGGTGAAGCTGATGGAGTGCCACGAGTTCCCGGTGAAGGGGATCTTCGAGGAAGGAGAAAAGGAAGTTCCTCCGCCGGAGGTCTCCCTGAAGGAAGACTATCCGTTTGCCGAGCTCTTCCACGGTAGCCCCACCGACGCCATCATCAAGGCCACCCTGACCGGCAAGCCCTATCCCATCAAGCTCTGGGGGGTCTGCGGGGTGAACATCATCCAGACCATCCCCAACCCCTACCAGACGAAAGAGGCCATCAAGAATCTCGACTTCATCTTCTGCGTGGACAACATCCCCACGGAATCGGTCCTCTGGGCCGACATCGTGCTTCCGGACGCCACCTATCTCGAACGCTACGACGGTCTGTACTCCGCGCAGGAGACGAAAGACTACGTGGCGCTGAGACAACCCGTGGTGCCGCCCATGTTCGAGAGCCGTCCGGCCTTCCAGATCGCCCTCGAACTGGGCAAGCGCCTTGGTTTCAAGGCCAACTACACCAGTGAGGTAGAATGGCTGGACGCCCAATTGAAAAAAGCCGGATATTCCGTGGCGAAGCTCTCGAAAACCGGTCTCTTCACCTACGAAGTCAACCCCTACCGGGATCGGAAGCATCTCTCCTTCGACACCGATTCCGGTAAATATGAATTAGCAAGTGAGGCCTTTGCCGACGAAGACTTCCCGGCCATCCCGGAACCCGATTTCGCTCCGGCGCCTCCCAAGGGCTACGCTCGTCTCCTCTACGGGCGTGTGCCGGTCCACACCTTCGCCAAGACGATGAACAACATCTGGCTCAACAACGAATGGCCGGAGAACCATCTCTGGGTAAACGACGAGGTGGCCCGGGCCCTGGGACTGAAGACCGGAGACGAGGTCATCCTGGAGAACCAGGACGGCTATCGTTCCGAGAAACCGGTCAAGGTGTTCGTCACCCCGGGCATAAGGCCCGACGCCGTGTATCTGCCGCACGGATTCGGTAGCCGTTCGCCCATGCTCAAGACCGCCTACGGAAAAGGGGTGAGCGACACCTTCCTCATTACCCATTACGAACAGGAACCCATGATGGGGGCCTCGAGCCATCGCAACAACTTCGTTCGTTTCATCAAGGACGGCAAGGTCCTCTCTATTCCGGAGATCCGGCCCGTGCCCCCGGAGATTCCGCGGTTTGAAAACCGAAAGCGTGCCTAAGGAGGTAAACCATGAGCCAATGGGCAATGGTCATTGATCTCAATCGTTGCGTAGGGTGTCATGCCTGTGCCATCGCCTGCCGGGCGGAATGGCAAGTCCCGGTGGGGGAAGGCTATCGGCGTAACTGGGTGAAACGTCTCGGGCCGGCCAACACGCCCCACGGCCTGGCCTTTACTTTCTATCCCGGACTGTGCAATCACTGCGACCATCCGGTCTGCGTCTCCGTCTGCACGGCAGACGAGGAGGAAAAGGTCTTCAAGTGCCCGAAGACCGGAAAGACGAAGAAGATGAAGGTCCGGGCCACCTACAAGGACCCCTTCACCGGGGTGGTCCTCATTGACAAGGACCGCTGCCTGGGTTGCGGGGCCTGCGTAGAGGCCTGCCCCTACAAGGCCCGCTATCTGAACGAGGAGCTCGACGAACCCAAGGCCGACAAGTGCACCTTCTGCTACGAACGCGTCATTCGCGGGGAGGTGCCGGCCTGCGTGAAGACCTGCATCGCCGACGCGCGCATCTTCGGCGACCTCGGAGACCCCAACTCCGAGGTGTCCAAGCTGGTCAAGGCCGGAGCCAAGCGCCTGGTGAGCAAGGAGGTCAACATCGGCCCCAACGTCTACTGGGTGGGCAAGGAAAAGGACCTCTATCTCCTCCTCCAGCAGGCTCCGAAGGAAAAGACCTGGGAAAACGTCTAGTCCAAAAGAAGGGGGCGGCTCGCCGCCCCCTTTTCCTTCCCCTCGCCTCCCCCTTCCCGCCGAATTCCTGTTATGATGTGAGAAAGGACCGCAGGTGGGAAAGCCTTGTATCTAGCCAGGAAACGCATCGGAAAGGAGATCCACTACTTCATCCGCGAATCCTACTTTGCCGACGGGTTGTGGCGCAGCCGGGACCTCTTCGCCCTGGGGCCGGACCCCGGACGCTACATCATCTATCCCGGTGGCAACAGCTTCTACATAGACCAGGTCATCGAGGAAGCCCTGGCGGAAAAGGGTGTGCACACCGACCAGATGGAGCTCGAGGAGCTCTTCCTCCCCTTCGTTGACCCTTACATCCGCCGCCTGATCGAGGACTTCACCCACGACTTCCGCCCCAAGAAGCGCCTGCCGCCGCGCGAACAGTTGCGTCTCCAGAAGGACTACCACCTCTTCGACTGTCGCCGCCTCCTCTTCCTCAAGTTCGGCGGCACGAACATTGACCCGCTGCTCAAAAGGCCCCTTTCCTTCCTGAACGTGCTCCGCAACAAGAGCCGCGACGAGATCGAACAATACATCATGACCGCGGAAAACGACCTCCGCCCGCGCGAGACACTCGCCTACATCTACGCCTCCTTCGGTCTGGTGCACCGGTTCCGGAACCGCCTCACCCGCTTCATCCCCGAGGCCCAGATCATGGAACAACTCGACGAGTACTTCCTCGAAGAACTCTGTCTCCTTGCAGAGGACGAGACCTGGCGCATGGGGCTCGACAAGGACACCGTGCTCCGGGACTATCTCTCCCGCTACGTGATCATGTACTTCGACCGCCTGGAGAGCCAGCGCCGGTTCTTCGAGGAGCATCAGGCGCGCCAGGCGCGCGAACGCTACCTGGCGGCAAGGAACGTGGTCTCCCGCGCGGCGGCGACCTTCGGCGTCTCGGAAGAGGAACTGATGCGCATGGGGCGCGAGGAAATCGGCCGCCTCTTCCGCCGAAGGGCCAAGGAACTGCACCCGGACCAGGGCGGTGACCACGAGGCCTTCATTCGTCTCCACAAACTGTTTGAGGAGCTCATGGCGGCCCGCGGTTTCAGGAGGAGATCCTCGTGAAGATCGTCCTCATCGGCTATCGGGCCACCGGAAAGAGCACCGTCGGAAGACTTCTCGCCGAAAAGCTCGGGCTCGAATTCCTCGACCTGGACGAAGAGATCGAAGCACGGGCGGGAAAGAGCATCGCGGAAATCGTGGCCGAGGGGGGCTGGGAGACCTTCAGGAAACTCGAAAGAGAACTCCTGCGGGAAATGGCGCAAAGGGAGGGCTTGGTTCTCGCCCTGGGGGGCGGGGCCGTGATGCACGAAGAGGAGATGGAAGCGCTTTCCCGCGGGTCCTTCGTGGTTTGGCTCACGGCTTCCCCGGAGACCATCTCCTGGAGGCTCTCTGCCGACCAGAAGACGGCCTCGCAGCGGCCAAGCCTCACGGGAAAAGACGTCCTCGCCGAGATCGAAGAGATCCTTGAGGCCCGGACACCGCTTTACCGGAGATTTGCCCATCTCACCTGCCCCACCGAGGGCAAATCCCCGGAGGAGACGGTTTCGGAGATAATCTCCGCCCTGCCCTCTTCGTCCTAGACCTTGTCCGTGAGCTCTATCCAGCCCAAAGTGGCCTTGTCCTTGGGGCTGTAGAGAAGCGTGCGCGGGGCGGGATCTTCGCGCAGACGGCGCCTGATCACCTCGCGGACCTCCTTCACCCGCCAGTAGGCAAGCAATAGGCCGCCGAAGACGTCGTCCGTCCAGTAACCGGCCCGCAGGCAGACCGTCATGCGCCGCAGACGATTGGTCAGACCTTCGTAGAAGGGCACGAGCGAGGGAATGGTCTCCCTCAGCCTTCTCAGCTCCGCGCGCGCCAGGGCCTCGCAGAAGCTGAGCCCGGCGTATTTGAAGATTCCGGGAAGATCAAGCTCCAGGGAAAGCACCCCGATGAAGACCTGATGGTCCCCTCGCCTCACGATCTCGCCGTTTTCGAGATCCACGGTGAGGATGCGCCGGCTGGTGATATCCGGAAGGAAGATCTTTTCCGGAAGCTCCAGGGCGGCCACCTCTTCGTATCTCTCCCGCAGCCTTTCGAGCAGAAAGTCGCGCACCGAGGCGATCCGCTCGAACTTGCCGGCCAGGAGAAACACCCGCACCAGCTCGGCGAACTCCGGGTCTTTTCCCAAGGCGTAGAAGAAAAGGGCCGTCTCCAGGGACTCGCGCAGGAGACGGCCGGGGAGATAGGGTTTCCCCTCCTCCTTCGGGAAACCCTGCCTCCCCGCGGCCAAAGGGGTGTGCGCCAGGAGATACCTGATTTCCATTATTCCTCCTCGAAATAGGACCTGATCTCCTCCGGAGGATTCATCTTCTCCACGGCTTCGAGGACCAGCACTCCGGCTTCGGTAACGGTGTTCTTCCCCACGTAGCCCGCGTGACGCGCGGCGGTGAGGGCCTCGTCAAAGACCTCCTTGGGCAGACCGCTGCGCTTGAGGGCTTCTTTTATGTTCTTGGGGAGGATGCGGATGCGGCGCTCCTTGACGAAGAGGGTTCCCACTTCGGAAAGGGCCTTCAGCACACGATAGATGAGGGGGTTGATGGGATGGCCGAAGTTCTTGGGCACACCCGAGACAGCCCGATCCAAGAGCTCTCCGGCCTCGGTCTCGATGACGTTTCCGTCGGGAAGGACGTTCAAGAGATGACGCGCCTCGAGCTTTTCGAGGGCCCACTTGAAGCGCCGCTTCTCGCCGCCGCCGACGACCTCGAAGAGCTCTTCCACCGTGATGCCCCGGGCGGGAATGCTCGCCAGGATCTCGGCCTCGTAGCGCGTAAGATGCGGCACGCGCGAGATGCTCTCCGCCAGCCTGGCGTAGAAGTACCCGGACCGCGTGGGTTCGGCCGTACCGAGGAGCCCGGCCTCCTTGGCCTCTTCCACCCAGGAGATGTTGGGCGCGGAGAAGGAACGATGGGTCATGGTGATGGCCTTGACCGCCGTTGAGCTTATGTCCCGCGCGCCGGTGTTCTGGTCCTCGATGACCTGCTTGCCGAACTCCGTGAGATCGAAGACCTCCCGGCCCTTGTGGTCCTCGGTGGTGTGGATGAGCTGGAAGGACTCCAGGCTGTAGAGGGAGAGCCTCAGATGAAAGTTGTTGTCGTACCAGCGGGCAAGATCCTTGGCCAGCATAAACTCGCCGGCAATCTGGCGATACCGTTCGGGCATCTCTTCGATCCGGCGTCCGTAACGGGCAAGGATCTCCTTGTACTGGCGGATCTTGCGGTCGATCATCTCCCTTCTCAGGTTTTCGAAGGTGGGGGTTTCCTCCGGATTGTTGGCGGTCTTCTCCCAGAGGAACTTGATGGTCTCGAGGATCTCCACCTCGTTGTCTTCGATGGCGATGGTCCAGGCGTCGGGGAGATAGTCGCGCTTCCAGAGGCGCAGGGTCTCAAGGGCCCAGTAGCCCGCAGACAAAAGCTCGCCCTTGTCGTCGAGATAGCCAAGGGCTTGGAGCACGGCAAAGGTGGCCTCCGGCACCTCGCGGCCATCGGCCACGTCCGCCAGGGCCCAGAGGAGATCCCCGGTAAGCACGTCGCCTTCGCCAAAGCCGCCGTAGGTAAGGGTCTTCTTGACCGCTTGCCCGAGGGCCGTGAAGGCGAAGATGTCCGAGGCCGGAACGCTGTAAGCGATGAGACGCATGGCCTCGAGGAGATGCTTGGTGTGGGTGTCGGTGGTGAGGAGCGAGGCGCGCGCCGGACCGGTGGGCAGCTTGCGGATCTCCTGGGCCAGTTCGGAGGAGATCTCAAGCTCCGGCTCGAGCGCACGATAGATCTCAAAGACCTGTTTTCCCGCTTCGGTAAGACCTATGTATTCCCGTCCGGTCTCCGGGTCCTTGACTTCCTGGGCGAAACCCCTTTCCTTCAGGGGCTCGATGGCCAGAGGACCCACTTGCCCGGCCAGGGAGGCGGCCTCAAGCATGGCCACGATCTCGCTTCCCAGCCAGCGAAAACCCTCCGGCCAGGACTCGGGCGGGGCGAGCTTTCCCTTTTCCGTAAGAGATTCCAGGAGCTCGGCCAGCTGGGTTCCGTGGTAGGTGAGTTCCCATTTCAGAGGGGACGAAGGACGGATCAGAGCCTGCCTCTCAAGCTCCAGAAAGAGCTTCTCTTCGTCCTTTTCGCATTCCATGCCCTTGGTCTGGGTCTCCCTCTCGAAACGCAGGAGCCTCTTTAGCGCCTCCGCATGTTCTCTCTTGATGATCATTTTTCCCCTCCTGTTCCTTATGAAATTCTGATTTCACGATAAGGGGAGCCTTGCGGCTCCCCTCTCGATTCAGGACTCGCGGACTTCGCCGTGCCCGGCACGCCGCGGGGTAGGATCAAACATCACCGAGGGCTGCTGCCTCACCGGTTGTGGAAAGAGACTCATCAGTTGATATATCTCCACGGGCATATCCTTCCTTACCGGAAGGCCCAACTTCGTGGCCTCCTCAAAGGTAATGGGATAGTCATGCGTCCAACGCCCTTGCGAAAGGATCTCCGCCAACTCCTCTATCTTCTCCGGTGGATACTTACCAGAGAGTAGGTCTTTTAATTGAATTTTCATTTGCCGTAAAGCCTTCTCCGAGACATCTGCCATGATCAGGGTCTGATCGTCAATACGTTCCACGGGCTTTTCCTGTTTCACCTTCACGATGGAGGCCGCCGGGAACTGACCGAGCTGAGGATCAACCGGTCCCAGGACGGCGTGCTCGTCCATGACGATCTCGTCCGCCGCCAGGGCGATGAGCGTTCCACCGCTCATGGCGTAGTGGGGGACGAAGGCCGTCGTCTTGGCCTTGTGGCGCTTGAGGGCCTTGGCGATCTGGAGGGCCGCCAGCACCAGACCTCCGGGAGTATGGAGGATGATGTCAATGGGCACGTCCGGATCCGTCAGGTGGATGGCCCGAATGACCTGCTCGGAGTCGTTGATGTCAATGTAACGCATCACCGGGAAACCGAAGAAGCTCATGGTCTCCTGGCGATGGACGAGCAAGATGACCCGCGAGCCGCGCATCTTTTCGATCTTTTCGATCATGCGCTGACGCGCGGCCTCAAGAAAGCGCTGCCTCAGGAGAGGCTGCAAGGTCATCAGGATGAAAAACAGCCAGAAAATATCGAAGCCACTCATCGTCACACCTCCTTTTTTAGTGATTTAGACGTTCCCTGGGGAGGGGAACGATCCCCCAAGGGGACCTTTCATCCTGCCAGATGCGCTTCCGGCGCCCCAGACAGAAGAACCGATGGGTGAGAAGCCCGGCTATGAAACCGCCGGCGTGGGCCCACCAGGCCACTCCACCCACGATCTCTCCCTGGACCACCGAGAGCATGCCGCTGAAGACCTGGAAGAGGAACCACCAAGCCAGGTAGAGAATAGCGGGCAACTCGAAGAAAAAGGGGAAAATGAAGATAGGCACCATGACCACGATCCGGGCGAAGGGAAACAGGGCATAGTAAGCCCCCAAGACACCGGAAATGGCTCCCGAAGCCCCGATGGTGGGCACGGTGGAATGGGGATGCATGTAGATGTGCATCAATGAAGCCGCTACCCCACAGAGAAGGTAGAAGATCACGAAGCGCACGCTGCCCATGCGATCTTCTACGTTGTCCCCGAAGATCCACAGAGTCCACATGTTACCCAGGAAATGGACCCAGCTCCCGTGAAGGAACATGCAGGTGAGAAAGGTGAGGTACTTGAGATGTTCCCACTGGTGGGTGAAGTAAGGGTCCGTGAAGTTGGGATCGGTAAACCGTGCGGGGACGACGCCGAAAAGATAAATTATCTTTTCGAGCACAGGTTGGGGTAACGAAAGCTCAATAAAAAAGACAACGGCGTTTAAACCTATCAGCAGATAGGTTGCTAAGGGTACACCTACCCGTGGAGCATCGTCTTGGACTGGAAACATAGTTCACCTCCCTTCCCTGTGCCAATTTGAGATGAAAAAACAATTGGGCACGGAGAAGGGAGGCGTCAAGATTTTGGTACAATTTTGTCAATGATTTATGACGTGAATGTTAGAGAGAATAGCCCGTTTCTCCATGCTCGCTGAGATCGAGCCCCTGGATCTCCTCTTCCCGGCTCACCCGCAGACCAACCAGAGCGTCCACGATCTTCAGGAGGATCAGCGAGAGCACGAAGCAGTAAACTATCGCGGCCCCGGCGCCGATGGCCTGAATAAGGAACTGCTTGGCGTTGCCGAAAAGGAGCCCGTTGGCCCCGCCGGGATTGGCGGCGGTGGAGGCAAAGACTCCCGTGGCCAGAGCGCCGAAGAGACCGCCGATCCCGTGCACGCCGACCACGTCGAGGGCGTCGTCGTAACCCAGCCTGGTCTTCATGATCACCGCGAGATAGCAGATGATACCGGCGAGCGCCCCGATGACGATGCTCGCCCACACGGGCACGAAACCCGCGGCGGGGGTGATGGCCACCAGGCCGGCCACGGCTCCGGAGACCGCGCCCAGGGTGGTGGGCTTACCCTGATAGATCCACTCGGCAAAGGCCCAGGAGAGAGCGGCAAGCCCCGCGGCCAGATGGGTGTTCATGAAGGCCAGGACGGCGATGCCGTCAGCCGCAAGAGCCGAACCAGCGTTGAAACCGAACCAGCCGAACCAGAGGAGACCGGCGCCGAGCACGGTGAGAGGGAGGTTGTGCGGATGGATGGGTTCCCGGCGCCAGTTGACGCGGGGGCCGATGACCAGGGCCGCCGCCAGGGCCGAGGCACCGGAGGCGATGTGGATGACCGTGCCGCCGGCGAAATCAAGGGCTCCGAGGTTCCCGATCCAGCCACCGCCCCACACCCAGTGACAAAGGGGCGCGTAAACGAAGGTGAGCCAGAGCGCCGTGAAGATCAAATAGGCCGAAAACCGCATCCTCTCGGCAAAGGCTCCGGTGATGAGCGCCGGAGTGATCACGGCAAACATGAGCTGAAAGGCGCAGAAGAGAAGATGGGGAATGTTGTCCGCCGGTCCGGGATCGAGCCCCACACCTTTCAGAAAAAGATAGGAAAGTCCGCCGATGATCCCGTGATGATCAGGGCCAAAGGCCAGGCTGTAGGCGTAGAGGAACCAGAGGAGACTCACCAGACCGAGGCACATGAAACTCTGCATGATGGTCGCCAGCACGTTCTTCGAGCGCACCAAACCGCCGTAGAAAAGGGCCAAACCCGGTGTCATGAGCATGACCATAGCGGTTGCCACGAGCATAAAGGCCACGTCAGCAAAGTTCATACACAAACCTCCTAATTTTTTTGCCCGTTAAGAAAAGCAACTTAAGTGCCACAAACGGCCGGGAAGATGAAACCCTTGACCATCAACGGTTTTGTGGAAGACGCGTGATGAAGGGATCGAAAAGCCGGAAGGATGATTACAAAGATGTCAAAAATTTCCAGAAAGAGTTTTCAAAAATGTAAGGAGCCTCAGTAGGCTTCCTTGTTCCACATCTCCGGAGTGAAGCGCACCACGCGATTGCGCCCCATTTCCTTGGCCTTGTAGAGGGCCACGTCGGCGTACTTGATCACTTCCCAGATACCCTCGGAATCTATGGGAAACTCGCTCACGCCGATGGAGATGGTCTTCTGGATCTGCCCGCCGGGCACCTTGAACTTGGCCCTCTCCACGAGCTGCCTCAGCTTTTCCGCCACTTTCACGGCCTCGCCGGCACGGACGTCGGAAAGGAGGATGAGGAACTCCTCGCCCCCGAAACGGATGGCCAGATCGGAGGTGCGGATGTTGCTCTTGAGGATCTGGGCCGTGTTCTTGAGCACCTCGTCGCCCACTTCGTGTCCGTAGGTGTCGTTTACCTGTTTGAAAAAGTCGAGGTCGCACATGAGGACTCCCAGGGCCGTGCCGCGCCGGAGGATGCCCGCCACCAGGGTGTCTATGTAAGTCTCGAGGAAGCGACGGTTGTAGAGACCGGTGAGCGGGTCCTTGAGGGCCATCTCCCTCATGGACTGGGCGAACCGCTTGGCCTCGATCACCGGGATGGCCTCCCTGATGTAAACCTTGGCCTGCCGGAGGGCCCAGTCGTAGCGGTGAAGCTCCCGGCTCTCCTTGGTTCGCGGGAGGATGAACTGGACGACTCCCACGGTGCGGCCCCCCACCACCATGGGGATGCAGACGTGGTCCACCTCGTCCTTGTGGAGGAAGAGCCGGCAGATGCCCGGATACTCCAGGGAGGAGATGACGTGGCCCGTGCGCTTGGCGCGACAGCGATTGGCGTCTCCGAGCTTTTCCCGGTTGAACTCGAGATCCGGCGGACAGAGATAGACGGGCTTCATCTTGTTTTCGCTGTTGGTGATCTGGAAGATGGCAAAGGTCTTGAGCCCCAGGCGGTTCTTGAAGACGTGGGCGAGCCTCTGATAGATGTCCTCCACGGTCTCGTCTTCCTCGATGATCTTCTTGAAGAGGTTGAACTCGTTGATCTGCTTGATGAGGCGGTTGAACTCGTGGGCGAGCATCCCTATCTCGTCCCTTGAGCGAATGTCAAGGAGGGTCTCCTGACACTGCTCCTCCCCCTCGGCCAACTGCCTTATGCGAACCGTGATCTCCTTGATGGGCTTGAGCACGGTGTAAACGAAGAGGACGCCGGAGGCCAGGAGAATGGAGACGAGGAAGAGGGTCACCGTGGTGCCGGAGATCTCGCCGCGGCGGATGATCCTTTCTATGTTCTGCGTCTGGACCAGGTGCTTGCCCAGGGCCACCTGGATGAAGCGGGAGATTCGTTTCTCTATCTTGCGGATCTTTTCGAGAAGGGCCTGCTTTTCCTGGGCGAACTGCTCCGGCCCGAGGGAGGCCACCTTCTCCTCTATGTTGGCAAAGTCTTTCCTGATCTCCTTGAGGATGCTTAGGAGCTCCTCGCTTTTTACCGGCCGAACGACGAACTCATCAATGAGGATGTCGCGGGAGACATCCTGGACGCGGCCCCCGTGGATCATGCTAGCGATGATCTTGTTGGCCTGCCTGATGTGATCCAGCAGCTTGTTTCGGGCCTCTTCAAACCATTTCTCATCCTGCAGATAGTTCGTGCCGGAGAGGAGGTAATCTATGTTTTCGAGCTGTCTCAAAAGAATGTGGCCGGCCTTGTATTCCGGCAGATAGACGGTGTCAAGCTCCGAGATGGCGCCCTTGATCCTCTCCAACTGGACGACGAAGTAACTGGTCATGGAAGTGTAGCCCAGGAAACAGAGAAGGATTATGACGCCGATCTTGATGAAGAGGCTGACGCTGAAGATCTTGTCGAGAAAGCAGTTGTAGATGCTGAAAAGAAGCGCTCCTCTGGACTCTTCCTCGAACCAGGGGGCGCCGTTCTTTTCTCTTCTGGAGAAGAGCTTTTTGATTTTCGGCCAAAGCTTACATTCCATGAACGTCTCGAAAGGGGTGGAAAGTTCAAGTTCCCTATCGGTTCCCGAAAGAGAGAACCTTAAAATCTTTACAGCCGTACTCCTCCGGCATAAGCTTGGGACGTATGGAAAAGGAGTCTCTCTTTAGGGCCATTCCCGCCGTCCACGAGCTCGTCTCCTCGTTGCGCCAAAAGTTTCCCTCTTCCCCGGAAAGGCTCCTGGTGCTCGTGGCCCGGGAGGTCACCAACCTGGTCCGCGAGGAGATCCTCTCCGGAAGGAGAAAATCCCTTTCCGCCGGCGAAGTCCTCCGGCAGGCGGAAGAGGAGCTCGAGAAGCGCCTTTCGCCGAGCTTGAGGCCGGTGATAAACGCCACGGGCGTGGTCGTCCACACCAACCTGGGCCGCTCCCTCCTTCCCGAGGAAGCCGTCGAAGCCATAGAGGCCGTGGCCGTGCGCTATTCGAACCTTGAGTTCGACCTGCGCACGGGAAAGCGCGGCAGCCGTTACAGCCACGTGGAGGGCATCCTCTGCGAGCTCACCGGGGCCGAGTCCGCCTTAGTGGTGAACAACAACGCCGCCGCGGTGCTCCTCACCCTGAACACCCTGGCTCTGGGGCGCGAGGTCATCGTCTCCCGCGGGGAACTGGTGGAAATCGGGGGCTCCTTCCGCATCCCCGACGTCATGGCCCGCTCCGGGGCCATATTGCGGGAAGTGGGGGCCACCAACCGGACCCATCTGCGCGACTACGAGGCGGCCATCAACGAAAACACCGCCCTCCTCATGAAGGTCCACAAGAGCAACTTCGCCATCGTGGGCTTCACCAAGGAGGTCTCCGGCGCGGAGCTGGTCGAGCTCGGCAAAAAATACGGCCTTCCGGTGGTGGAGGATCTCGGAAGCGGCTGCTTCGTAGACTTTTCCCGCTTCGGCCTCATCAAGGAGCCCACCGTCCAGGAGGTGCTCGCCTCGGGGGTTTCGGTGGTCACCTTCTCGGGAGACAAGCTCCTTGGCGGTCCGCAGGCGGGTCTCATCCTCGGCCAGAAGGACCTCGTGGACCAGATCAAGAAGAATCCCATGAACCGCGCCGTGCGCATTGACAAGCTCACCCTTGCGGCCCTCGAGGCGGTGCTCCGCCTCTATCGGGACGAGGAAGAAGCCCTCAAGAAGATCCCCACCCTTCACCTCATCACCATGCCGCCGGAAGAGATCCGGAAGAAGGCCCGGGCCCTCAAGCGGCGCCTGCGCGGTGTCCCCGATCTCTCGGTGAGCATTCGGGAAACGGTCTCGCGCGTCGGCGGAGGGGCCCTCCCCCTGGCCAGCCCCAAATCTTACGCCGTAACCCTCACCAGCCCCAGGTTTTCCGCCGCGGAACTCGAACGCAAGCTCCGCGCGGGCGATCCCCCGGTCATCGCCCGCATCGAGGAAGAGAAGCTCCTCCTTGACATGCGCACCGTTCTCCCCGACGAGATTCCTCTCGTGGAAAAGGCCATCAAAAAGATTTTCGGGGAAGGATCTTGTCAAGACTAGATCCCTTGGCCCTCGAATGTCTCTTGCCCCTGCTCGAGGAGAGTCTCACCCCTCTCCTTCCGGTGAGAGTGCGGGTGACCACGGAAAGGGAAGATGCTCTCCCGCTTTGCCAAAACGGTGAGCCCGTAGCCGGCATCCGCATCGAAGACGGCGACCTGAGCCAGGAGGAGATCTCCCGCTGGAGCGTTGCGGTCCGGGCGCTCGCGCAGGAAATCTTCGACCGGCTCTTAAGGGAGAAGACCCTTGCGGGCTATCCCGGCGTCGGGCTCCTTACGAAGATGCTTGAGAAGGGCCCACTTTCGGGCCTCCTCCTCCGGTTATCCTCTCCGCCCTTTCCGGAAAGGGCCTTCCGCTTGGCCCCGAAGACCTTTTTCCTCCCCGACGGAGGCAAGGACTACCTCCTCAAACTCTGGCGCGGAGGCGAGACCTTCGTTTCCGCCTCCATCAGGCTCGAAAGCCCGGAAGAGGTGGAGGAAAGCGTCTCCCTCCTCGAGCTGGCGGAACTCTTCGGCTTCAGTTGGTTGTCCGGCAAGGCCGCACGTTACCTGGCCGGGCTCGGTCTTTCCGAAGACGTGCTCACGATCCTAAAGACTTTGCGGGCCCTCAACCGCAAGGGGCACACCCTGGTGCTCGCCGAGGGGCCTGCCCCTTCCCTCCATTGCCTCCGAAACAAGGCCAAGACCCATCTCTTCCTCACCGAGGAAAGGGCCTTCTTTGCCCTGGAAATGCAGCCGCAGGAAGCCGCCGAACTGCTCACGGACCTCCATCTGCGGGCCGGTCTCATCGAGGGCCGGCACGGGGAATGCGCCCTGGTGGCGGTGTGGGCGGCCTTTGAACACGCCCGCCGCCTCGCGGAGGAAAGGACCGTTTTCTTCGAGCCCTACAGCCTCCACGCCCTGGGGGACGTATACTTCGACCTGGGCGACCTGGGAGCGGCCAAGCGGGCTTACTTCTTCGCCCTCGACGGCACCGCCCAGCCCGTGGACCTTTTGAACAGCCTGGCCCTGGTGATGATCCAGCTCGGAGACCGCCAGGCCGCGCGCTTCTTCCTCACCCAGGCCACGCAGGAGGACCCGAACGATCCCCTTCTCCACTACAACCTCGCCCTCTTCCTGGAAGAGGAAGGAAAGGCCGAGGCCCTCGCCCACTTCCGCCGCGCCTACGAACTGGCCCCCGCGGAGCCGCTCTACGCCGAGGCCCTGGCCAAGAGGCTGGCCAAAGAAGGGCTCTGGTCGGAGATCATCGAGATTCTCGAAGGAAAAGACCTGGGCGCCGAGGGATACTATCTCCTGGCGAAGGCCCACTACGAAACGGGAAACCTCGAAAAGGCCCTCGGGCTCTTCAAGAAGACGCTTGACCTCGCCCCGCAACACCGCCTGGCCCTCGCGCATCTCGCCCTGCTTTTCATCCAGCTCAAAGGAGAATATTCTCTGGCGGAGGCCGTGTTGCCGGAGATAGAAGACGCCGAGGGCGAACTGGGAGAGCTCGCCCAGGACCTCAAAATTCTCGTCGAGGGAACGACATGAAAGTGACCATCTTGGGTTCGGGAACAGGCTGGCCCCGGCGCGAGCGCGGAGCTCCGGGGTATCTCGTCGAAACCGCGCAGGAGAAGATCCTTCTCGACTTTGGTCCGGGCACCATCGTCCGCCTCCTGCAGGTGGAAGTCTCCATTTCGGAGATAGACTTCATCTTCCTCTCCCACTTTCATCCGGACCACGTCACGGATCTCATTCCCTTTCTCTTCGCCACGCGCTATCAGCTGGGCTATCAGCGCCGGGAACCGTTCAAGATCTTTGCCGGAGAAGGGTTCCACAACTTTCACCAGGCGCTCAAACAGGCCTTTGGCCACTGGGTGGAGCCGCCCACCGGGATGATGAAGGTCCTCGAGCTCTCGACGCAGTATCCGAGCGCCTTCCTCGAACCCCCGCTGGAGATACGCAGCGCGCCCGTGGTGCACAACCCGGAAAGCCTGGCCTATCGGCTGGAGCACCAGGGAAAGAGCCTGGTCTATTCCGGAGATACGGACTACACCCCCAACCTGGTAGAGCTCGCCGAGGAAGCCGATCTCCTCATCATCGAATGTTCAGCCCCGGAAGGTCGAAAGGTGAGCGGGCATCTCACCCCTTCGCTAGCCGGACGCATCGCCGGCGAGGCGCGGGTAAAGCGGCTCGTGCTCTCCCATCTCTACCCGCCTTGCGATGAGGCGGACCTCATCACGCCCTGCCGGCGCTACTACGACGGGGAGATCATCATCGCCGAAGATTTCATGACCCTGACGCTCTAGCCGAGACTAACCGGGCCTTCGGCGCTGCCCTCTCCCCATTCGATCTCGATTTCCAGGCTCCACTTGGTCTTGCTGGGCTTGACCTTTTCTTCGGCCTTTATTTCGAGGATCACGTTGGGAGGAATGTTGAGCTTGATCTCTTCGGTGCCCTTTTTGAGGACCACCTCCCCTTTGGTGAGACGATCCGCCAGCGCCCGCAAAAAGTCGGCCACCGCTCCGATGTCCTTGGGTTCCTCGCTCTTGAAAAGCACCTTTTTCTCCGCCATCGTCCCCTCCTGTTCGGGTTTGTCTGCCGGCCAATTGTTCTCGGGTACGTCTCCAATTTAACAGAGATCGCCCTTTGCGTCTGCAATCGAGAGAATTTTCTCAAACCGGCGAAAACTTCCGCTCACAGCCCTGCGAATCGGTGAAAACCCCGGACTCCCTTCCCGGACGGTCTAAATATTGGATTTCACGACCTCTTATCTCCTTGGGGAATAGGGAACAAGTCTGACAGACCAACAACGGGTTCTTTTTCAAAAGAAGGGGCTGTTTACAACAACGATAGCTGTATACTTTTCCGGCAATTGTCCCCAAACTGTCCCCAGGAGGGGTGTCGCAATCCTGAAACCGTTGAACCTCAACGCTTTTAGAGAGCCGGCGGAGGGACTTGAACCCTCAACCCTGGGATTACAAATAACGTGTTTTTGCCCGTCATTTAACCTTTTCCAGCCTTATTGCCTGATTTTTGCCTGAAAAAACGGTTTCAAGGGCCTCCCTGATGACGTCGTCCTGGAGGTATGCATAAATCTCCGTCACCGCAATCGTTGAATGTCCCAAAAGTTCCTGGATGGTTTTAAGGGGCACGCCTTTCATGGCGAGCCAGGACGCCGTGGTGTGCCGGAGATTGTGTAGTTTGAGTTCTTCAAGCCCGTGCTTCCTCAGATACTTCTTGAATTTGTGGGTCACCGTTGAAGGATGCCAGGGAAAAATCCTTCCCCGTTTCCTGGGGCCCAGTTCTTCCAGGAGCGCACGCAGGGACCTGTGAATCGGAATCGATCTTACCTTGTCACCTTTTCCCCTTATCCGTATCCTTCCGGCGGCAAGATCCACGTCCTCCCATTTCAGGTAGAGAATTTCGTTCCTTCTGCACCCGGTCTCCAGCAGAAATCTTACGTAGAAATAAAATTCGGGTTCCTTTTCCCTGATGTCGGCAAAAAGCTTCTCGATATCCTCGGGCTTAAAGAACTTGGGCGGCCGCTTCGGGACCTTGACCGGTTTCACCTTTGAAAAGGGATTTTCTCTGAGGTAACCCCATTCAAAGGCTTTGTTAAAGGCGGCCTTCAGATGCCGGTAAATTACGTTTATTCCGGAAGGTTTACGTCCTTTCGAGCGCAGAAAAGAAAGAAAAAGTTCTATATCTCGAATTTTGATGCTTCTCAAAGGTTTATTTCCGCAGTAATCGAGAAAATACCTGAAAATCCAGCGCTCTTTGGCCACCGTCTCCGGAGATTTGCTCTTTTCACTCCATTCGAGATATTCTTCGAAAAATCCGGAAAGGCTTATCTTTTCCCGCTTTTCGAGAAGGATAAGGCGGCCTTTTAGCGCTTCCTTCTGCAGTTCACGGAAGAGCTTATGAGCCAGGCGTTTGTCTTTGGTGCGGAGGCTCTTTTCTTTGCCCCGCTCAAACCTGACGTACCAGTAGCCGTTTTTTCGCCTAAAGAGTTTCATCTCTACCTTGAGGGCTATCATGATTTACTCCTCATGAGAAGTTCGAGATGGGCCTTCAGGCGGGCCTTATCGCGCATAAAGTAGTCGTCGATGCTTTCGCGATCGAAAAGAAGCTTTCCTCCGCCCGGGCTTTCGGCGGCGTAGATTTCCCCTTCTCTTGCAAGCCTCCGGAGGGTCTTCTCGG
>Ga0256835_1000105_pt1 | contig 67303 bp, 58 predicted proteins | sample PIR30metaG_FD_185972 | JGI IMG/M metagenome (GOLD analysis project Ga0256835, IMG submission 185972) | Hydrothermal vent microbial communities from East Pacific Rise, Pacific Ocean - PIR-30 | ecosystem: Environmental > Aquatic > Marine > Hydrothermal vents | place: Pacific Ocean: East Pacific...
CACGCCCAGCACGGCGCTCGTTGCGCAGGTATCTCCTGGCCGTAAACAAGCAAGAAAAATGCCATCGACGGGCGGCGGCACACGACCCCGTTGCTCCTACCGGCAAACGCAAACCGCCCCAGCGGCCTGCAATGGAATGGAGAGGCGCCGAACGGTTCGCATCACGCCCTTTCGGGCGGCCGGGTGCGTTTGCTGCGCTCAGCGGCATGCCACACGTGCAGGCAACCGAGACAGCGGGCCAGGAGGACGCTTCATGCGGGCAGGGCATATCCCTCGCGAGGTATTGGGAAAAGGCCGGCCGGTTCGCGGTTTGGAAGGGCGACGGTCTGCCAAGAGGCGTGGCCGGCACTTTCCCGGCCGGCGGACGTTCGTTTTAGGTGGTCCAAATTAGCCTATATGGCTCATTTTGTCCCCTGCGGGGCCTCTCACAGGGTCATGTCCGGCTTTTCGGACGAATAAACGGGCATGGTCTTGAGCTTGCGTTTCAGCGTGGAGAGGGAAATCCCCAGGGTCCGCGCCGTGCGGCTCTTGTTGCCGTTGCAGGCATGGTAGACCCGCAGGATGTGTCGGCGCTCGACTTCTGCTAAAGTGGCAATCCGGCCGCCGGCTTCCAGTGGTGCTTCCGGCGATGCCGATTCGGACGAAAAACGGTCGCGGATGAGCAGATCGCCCGGTTTGATCTCGTCTCCCCGGTACAGGAAGGAGGCCCGTTCGATTACGTTGCGCAGTTCCCGCACGTTTCCCGGCCAAGAGTAGCGCATCATGCGCTGCAGCTGTTCATCGGGAATCCGGAGGTCCCGCCGGCCAAATTCGGCCAAGAAGTGCACCGCCAGCTCCGGGATGTCTTCAGGGTGCTCCCGCAGGGGCGGTATGTGAAGGTTGAAAACCGCCAGGCGGTAAAAGAGGTCCTGGCGAAAACGCCCCTCGCGGATGGCGCTTTCCAGGTTCTGATTGGTCGTGGCGATGATGCGCACGTCCACGGGGATGGTCCGGCCGCTGCCGATGCGACGGATGCACTTGTCCTCCAGAACGCTGAGCAGCTTGCTCTGCAGGTGGGTGGGCACTTCGCCGATTTCGTCCAGCACCAGCGTGCCGCCGTCGGCCAGTTCGAAGATACCCTCCCGCCGGCTGTCGGCCCCGGTAAAAACCCCCTTCTCGTGGCCGAAGTATTCGGCCTCGATGAGGTTTTCCGGAATCGCGGAACAGTTGATGGTCAGCAGGCTCTCGCGGTTCTTCTGCTGTTCGTGAATCGCCCGCGCAACGGCGTTCTTGCCCACTCCGGTCTCACCGGTAACCAGTACGGTAGCCTCCGAGGCGGCGGCGATGCGGATCTGCTCCCGAATGCGGCGCATGACCTCCGATGATCCCACCAGCTGGTCCTTGCGCCGTTCCTGCTGCTTTTCGTAGTTGCGGATGCGCAGCTTGCCCTCGAGCTTGAGGTTCTTTACGGCCAGATCGATGACGATCAGCAGTTCGTCGAGTTCGAAAGGCTTGGACAGGTAGTTGAAGGCGCCGGCCTGCATGGCGTCCACCGCGTACTGAATGGTGGCGTAAGCCGTGATGAAAACGATCTTGGTGTGGGGATTTATCTCCAGGACCTGCTTGCAGACTTCCAGGCCCGGGATGTCGGGCAGCTTCTGGTCCAGCAGCACGATGCTGGGCTGCAGCTCCTTGAAAATGCGGACGCCCTCCATGCCCGAAGCCGCCGTGCTGACGTGGTAGCCGCGGCTGCCCAGAAAATCGGAAAGCGAGGTGGAGAAAAGCTGGTCGTCGTCGATGACGAGGATATTCACCGTTTTGCGCATGGATGCAGAGCGCCCCCTTCCATGTCCACTTGTATGGAACTCCCCGGCACTTGTCAAGAATCCCCTTGGGGCCTTCCGGAGCGACCGCAAGGAAGCGTCGCATGTTTGCCGCAGATGCCTTCTGCTGTCCGGGTCTATCCGCGCAAACGGCGGACGCCGCCGGACTGACCCGGCGGCTCAGGTAATTACTATTGCCCTTTGGGCCCTAGGCTCCCGAGGGTACAGCCCGTCGACGGCGTGATTAACAGTTGAAAAAAAATCAGGATTGTATATCTTTAGGGTTCATGAAGTCCTTTTTCTCTCCGTGTTGACCGGTCTCTTGCCGGCCAATGGCATCCACCGCGGGGTACACGCATGCACAGATCTGAAATGTTTCGTTTTCGAACGGCCGTCTGCCTGCTCTCGGTGCTCGGCGTCCTGGGCCTGACGGCGCCCGCGGTCTGCGCACAGGATGAAGCCGGCGCCCCGGCCAAGGCGGCCCCGCCTGCCACAACGGCCAGAAAGCTTTCCCTGCGCTACGCCGTCATGTGTGAGGGGGTCAGGGACTACAAGCCTCTCAACCCGGGCATCGTCTTTTCCATCCGCATCGGCCGGGTGACCTGCTTCACCTCCTTCGATTCCGTGCCCCGGAAAGTTTTTATCGGCCACCGGTGGTATTTCCGTGACCGGCTCATCACCACCATGGAACGGGTGCTCAAACCGCCCAACTGGTCCACGGTCAGCTCTATCCAGCTGCGGGAAGCCGACAAGGGCCCCTGGCGGGTCGAAATCATCGATCCGTCGGGCCGGATCATGCGCGTGCTGCGGTTCAGCATAACGGACTAACCCATTCATGTATACGCCGTTCTCCATTATCAACAGCCTTCAGTGGCAGGATATCGTCGACATCGTCTTCAACAGCTATATCCTGTTCCGGCTGTATATCCTGTTCCGCAAGACCGCCGTGCTGCGGGTCCTGATCGGCATCGCCCTGCTGTGGCTGCTGCAGCGCATCGCCGTCTCCATGGGCATGATCCTGACCAGTTGGGCCCTCCAGGGCATCACGGCCGCCACGGCCCTGCTGATCATCATCGTTTTCCGTAACGAAATCCGGGCGGTGTTGCAGGCCAAGAACCTCAAGACCATCCTGTGGGACATCTCACCGCCCATGCGCACGGCGCCGGTGGATATCATCGTGGAAAGCGTCTACGAACTCAGTCGGCTGCAGCGTGGCGCCCTGATCGTCATCCCCGGCATGGACGACCTGGAGGAAACCGTGATGAACGGAATCCCCTGGCAGGGGATTATCTCCAAGGAGATGCTGCTGAGCATCTTCTGGCCGGAAAACCCGGTCCACGATGGCGCCGCCATTGTCGGCGGCCGGCGCATCGAGCGGGTGGCCGGCATCCTGCCCCTGTCCAAGCGCCAGGATCTGCCCTCCTATTTCGGAACCCGCCACCGGGCCGCCCTGGGACTGTCGGAGGTCACCGATGCCCTCATCATCACGGTCTCGGAGGAGAGCGGCAAGGTTATGGTCGCCCGCAAGGGACGCATGATTCCCATCGAAGACAACCTCCAGCTGACCCGCATGCTCCACGAGCAGTTGGGCGACACCGAGGAGACCCCCGACGAACGCCGCCGGGAGCGCATGCGCCTGATCGCCGCCGGCATGGCTTCGACCCTGTTCGTGATCAGCATCTGGTTTTCGTTCACGCGCGGCCTTTCAACGCTCATCACCCTGGACGCGCCGGTGGAGTTCATGAACCCGGCGCCGGGGGTCGAGATCTACAACCTCTCGGCCAAGAAGGTGACCCTCAGCCTGAGCGGATCCAGCACCCTTATCAAATCCATCGACCCCGAGCGATTGCGCGTGCGTATCAACCTGCAGGGCGTTCCGTTGGGACACAATACCTTTCACGTGTCACGGGACAACATCGCCCTGCCGCCGGGCGTCCTTCTCAAACGGGTTTCGCCGGCCACGGTGGAGGCCACCCTGGACGTTCCGGTCAAAAAGCGCCTGCCGATCCAGGTGGACTGGAGCGGCAGGCTGCCGCCCGGTATACAGCTGGTGCAGGCGCGTGTCACCCCCGCTACGGCAATGGTGATTGGGCGCCGCCAGGACGTGGCCGGGATTTCCACCATTTACACCCAGAAGGTCCCCCTGGACCACCTGCGCGCCTCGGGCAGCGTGAAGGCCAAGCTGGCGTCACCCGCGAATTCACCGGACATCTCACTGGAACCGCGCAGGGAGGTCGTCATCCACTACAAACTCGTCCCGCGCGGCGGGGAGGCGGACAAGCCAGACCGGGCAGCACCGGCCGGCAAGAACGCCCCATCGCCCGACGGCGGGAAGATGTGATTCAGCGGCACGAAGCCGCGTTGGTCATCAAACCATACAACGGTTAGCGACATGAAGTGGAAACAGGAACACGCCACCTCCTCGGCCGTGGAGCACCAGGGTCCCGTATTCAGCCCCGTGTCCGCCGCCGGGGAACCGGATCAAACGGGGGCGCCCGCCAGGGACGGCCGCGGCCCGGGTGTCTGGCTGACGCTCTTCCTGAGCGGCCTGGCCCTGGCGGTGGTCATCTTCCTCGTGCTCACGCTGACGCGCAGCCGGGAAGAGGCCGTAGACCTGCCCCGCATCGAACGGCTGGAGACGCGCCTGGAAGAGATCCGGGAGGACATCACGCGCATCGATGCGACGCTGGACAAGTTCGCCGGGATAGAGACCCAGGTCGCCGACCTGGACCGCTCCCAGGCCGACACGCGCGACCGCCTGGCGCGCCTGGCGGCCGAAACCGCGCGCATCCGCAAGAGCAGCGCCGCGCTTCGACAGCAACTGCGCACCATCGCCGGGGCCGCAGCGCCAAAACCGGCGAAACAGGCCCGATCGGCGAAGGCCGCGGTCAAATCACCCAAAACGATTTACCACCGGGTGCGGCGCGGGGACACGCTCTACGCCATTTCCCGACGGTACGGTACCAGCGTCAAGCGGCTGCAGCGGGACAACCACCTGGGCCCGAAGGACCGGCTGCACCCGGGGCAGGTGCTCCGGATCCGTGTTCCCTGATGGCACCGGCGCCACGGCAAACAGCAGGATTTTACGCAAATGAAACGAATCGTCACCATCGGCGGCGGCAGCGGGCAGTACAGCCTGCTGAGGGGGCTGCGCGAAATCGATGGCATCGACATCACGGCCGTGGTGTCCATGGTGGACAGCGGCGGCAGCACCGGGCGGCTGCGTGACGAACTGGGGGTCCTGCCGCCCGGCGATCCGCTCAAGTGCATCCTGGCGCTCTCGCCGCACCAGGACATCGTGCGCACCATCTTTCTCAAGCGTTTTGAAAAGGACCGCCGGCTCCGGGGTCACAACGCCGGCAACATGCTGCTGACCATGCTGTCGCGGTTTACCGGCAGCTTCCCCGCCGGCGTGCAGGCGCTGTGCGAAATCCTGGACGTCAGGGGCACCGTGCTGCCGGTGACCGTGGACAAGGCCACCCTGGTGGCCGAACTGACCGACGGCAGCCGCATCTACGGCGAGCGCGCCATCGACACGCCCCGCGGCACCCAGCGCGAGAAGATCCGCGATGTCTGGCTGGTGCCTCACCACAGCGACCGCATCACGGTCTACCCCCCGGTGATCGACGCCATTTCCCGGGCCGACTGCATCATCACCGGCCCCGGGGACCTGTTCACCAGCATCCTGCCCAATTTCCTGGTCTCCGGGGTCACCGAGGCGCTGCGAACCTGCCGCGCGCCGCTGCTGTATATCCTCAACATCATGACCAAGTACGGTGAAACGCACCGCTACAGGGGCCGCGATTTTGTAACGCGACTGGAGAACGCCCTGGGTCGCGAAGTGGACGCCGTGATCTACAACACCCGCAAACCCGATGCCGAGATCCTGGAGCGCTACCGCCGTCAGAAGGCCGAGTTCGTGGCGATCGACACCGGCGACGGCTGGTGGCGGGAGCGGCGGGTGTACGCCGCCGACCTGCTGGATGTCACCGGCGGCATCGTGCGCCACGACACCCGCAAGCTGGCCGCGCTGATCCGGCGCATCCTGTGGTCCGGCCAAGCGACGGCCGGCGAAAAAGGGCCGTCATGAAACGCGACCGGCAGCTGCTGGAAATGGCCGGCGGAAAAGCGTACTGCGGCCGGATTCTGCACGGGCCCTACAGCCGGGGGCTCCAGGAAATGATCGCCGGCTGCATCGCCCGTTTCGACGCCTTCGACCGGCTGGGGACCCCCGCCCTGCCCTATATCTGTGCCTGGAAGGAGGGCAGCGGCATCATCTGGTACGAATTCGTCAGCCGCCGGTTGGCCCGCCTGCTGGGCTGCCGGCGTGCCGAAGCGGCCGAGACCTTCCGGCGCCGCGTCCTGGACCGCCGCATCTACAGGCCCCCCGACCCGCACCTGCCCACCGGCGTCCGCCAGGAGATCATCAACCAACGGCAGCTGGAGGCCCACCGCCAGGGCCTGCGCCGGGAGGCCAGGCAGCAGGGCGGGGTCGAGGCGGTCTACAAGATCGACCGCGGCGACGGCGAGTTCATCTGGCTCAAGGACCAGGCCCGCACCGAGGCTTTCCCCGGCGACGGCCTGTTCGTTTCCCTGGGTTCGCTGACCACGGTTTCGCGCGAGATGGAGCTGGAGGAAGAGTACCGCGTCACCCGCGACGCGCTGGAGCACAGCAATGCCACGCTCAACGAAATCCTCTCCGTTTCGCCGGTGGGCATCGGCATGCTCAGCCGCATGACGGTCAGCTGGGCCAACAGCTGCTGGTACGCCATGTTCGGCTTCGAGGCCGAGAAAGACCCGGCCCCCTCACTGGACGTGCAGCGCCTGTTCGCCACGCCGGAGGAGTTCGAGCGCGTGCGGCGGAAGATCGACCGGGCCTTTGGGGAGGGCCGGCCGGCCGAACTGGACGCTTTCTTTCGCCGAAGGGACGGCCGCGTGTTTGCCGGCCATATTAAAATCTCCCCGCCGGACACCGCCCGGCCCGGACGGGGGCTGATCTTCACGGTCACCGACGAAACCGAGCGGCGGCGAATGGAGGCCGAACGCACCCGCCGGGAAAAGCTGCAGGCCGTGCTGGAGATGGCCGGCGCCGTTTGCCACGAACTCAACCAGCCCATGACTGCCATCGCCGGTTACGGGGAGATCACCCTCATGAAGACCCCGCCGGACGACCCCAACTACGAGAAGGTGGCCAAGATCGTGGAGCAGATCCGGCGCATGGGTGAGATCACCAAGAAGCTCATGAAGGTCACACGCTACCGCACCCGCCACTACGTCGACGGAACCCGCATCATCGACATCGACGAGGCGGCTGCCGGCAGCGTGCCGGGAGAAGAGGAACCCTGACGCGCGGACCCGTCAGATGTAGCGGTCAACCATTTCGGAAATGAATTTTTCCACCCCCTCGGCACCCTCGCGGGCCATGACCTCCTCCACCAGCGACTGGATCTTGCGGTAGGTGGCCGGGTCGTTTTGCAGGTCGTCGGTGGAGCGGTAAGTGCCGCCGCGGCGCCCGACCCGGTAGATCAGCCGATCGGTGTCCGGAAGCTCCTGGTAGCGGCGGATGACGTCCAGCATCTTCTGCTTGTCGTCGGGCAGCCTGCCCGAGACCTCCTCCAGCAGGTTCATGATGTGGTCGCTGGTCACCGTACTGGTGATGCCCTCCAGGCGGGAAATAAACACGCGGATCTCCTCGACCAGCATGTCATCGGTCTGCATGACAAAACTGCCGTCCTGCAGTTTTTCAAACAGCGGCACGCGCCGCGGCACCCGCAGGCTGCGCAGGCGGATGAAGTGGGGGTTGATGGCGTTGAGCACGCGGGCCGTCTCCTCGGCATGCTCCCGCCACATCTGCTGTCCACCCAGTCCGGGCATGACGTATTCCGACAGCTCCATGCCGGCGGCCAGCACCCGCCGGCCGGCGTCGATGTGCTGCTCGGCGCTGACGCCTTTTTTCATGAACTTGAGCAGCGGATCGTAGCCGGTTTCGAGGCCGATGTGGATGCGGTCCAGACCGGCCTCACGGATGCGCGTGAGGGCCTCAACGCTCTTGCGGACCACGGTGCGCGACCGGGTGTAGGTGGTCACGCGGGTGATCTCGGGAAACTTGCTTCTCAGAAACGTCAGCACCTCCACCAGGTCGTCGGTCTTCATGATCAGGTTGTCGGCGTCCTGCAGGAAACAGGCGTTGGTCCCGTAGTAGGCCCAGGCGGCCACGTTGCGGAAGGCATCGGAGTAGCCCCGCGAACTGTAAATCTGCGATACCACCGCGTCGTTGATCTCGCCGCGGTATCCCAGTTTCCAGGACAAGGCCTTTATGTCGTCGTACATGTCCCGCGCCGTCTGGATGTCCTGCTTGATCTCCTCCACCGTGCGCAGCGAGAACTTGCGCCGCTTGTAGACGGGGCAGAACAGGCAGCGGTTCCACGGGCAGTTGCGGGTCACGCGCAGCAGCAGGCTGCGGGCCTCGTTAGGCGGCCGGATGGGGCCCTGTTCGAAAGAAACGGCCTTGTCGGTCATGGGTTGTATCTCCCTTCAGGTGTGCAGCGAACCAATCGGTCGCGTGCGGTCTGCGTGTCGTCACCGGCGAAAACCGGTAAAAGCGTGTCAGTCAAAAGATGAATCAGCAAATGAAAATGTCAACCGGCACCTGGCTGAGCAGGCGTGCGCCGCTGTCGGTCACCGCAAAGACGCTCTCGACGCCCACGGCGAATTCCCCGGGCTGCAGCATCTTGGGCTCCAGGGCGAAAACCATTCCGGGTTCCAGACGATCGCTGTGCCCCGCTGCGATGGCGGGCGGCTCGATCAGTTCCAGTCCCACGCCGTGGCCCACGAAACGCACACGGTAGTCCTCGGGCCCCAGGTAGATGTCCGCAAAGCCCAGCCGGCGCGCCTCGGCCAGTCCGATGTCAAACAGCTGCCGGCACTCGACGCCGGGTTTCACCGCCGCGATGACGGCGTCGTGGACGGCGATGCAGGCCCGGCTGGCGGCCAGCGCCCCGGCCGGCATGCCGCCCAGGGCGAACATGCGCGTCTCGTCCATGTGGTACCCCGCCACCACGGTGGCCAGGTCGATCATGATGGGTTCGCCGGCCGCCAGCTTCGCGCTGCCCGCGCCGCAGGGAAAGGCCGCCGAGGTTCCCGTGCCGCTGGCCGGCGAGTCCAGCAGCCCCACCACGGCCCCCCGCGCACCGCTGAGGATGTGCCAGTTGTAGCCCTCGGTACGGAAACCCCGCACCCGCAGCCCGGCGGCGTGCCCCAGGCGGCGGGCGAAAGTCTCGTACATGCCGGCCAGTTCCATCTCGGCCAGCCCCGGCGCCAGCACCCGGCGGATGTAGTCGAAGGTCTGCCGGGAGACCGCGGCGGTTTTTTCCATTTGCGCGATCTCCCAGGACGACTTGACGCGGCGCACCGCAAAAACGAGCTCCGAGGCATCGGGCGCCTCATCAACCGCCAGCAGGCGGCGGTAAAACGAGAAGTCGCGCACCGGCAGCACGTCCAGTTCGAACCCCACGCGACGCGGCAGGCGGCCCCGCCGGCGTTTGACCAGCCCCGGAACCTCCTTTACGGAACGGATTTCGATGACCGGCAGCGGACTCTCCGCAGCCGCCCGGGGCGGATAGCGCCGGATAAAAAGCAGCGGCTGGCCCTGTCGGGGAACCAGCAGGAAGCCGTCCTGGCAGGTGCCGCTGAAATACAACAGGTTTACGCGGTCCACGATGAACACGGCATCCATGGCCCGCCCTTCCATGCATCGCTGAAGGCGCCCGATACGCGCCTGGACCTCCCCGGCCGGGACGTACGATTCGTTTTTCATGAAATTCTCCGTGGAGTTGAAAATCTCATCCGGAAACGATAAGAGATAACACGGTCGTCGACACCGACCTGCAAACCCTGGAAAAACATTTCCCCGGGGGAGGCGTTTTTGAAAACCGAAACAGAAAAGGTACACCATGGAAGACCGGCATACCATCCGCCAGAAAATCGTCGACCTCCTCGCGCAAGGGGATCGGGGCGCCCGGGAAATCTCCCAGGCCGTGGGCATCCCGGAAAAACAGGTCTACGACCACCTCGAACACATCGCCCGCAGCCTGAAAAAAACCGGTGCCAAGCTGGTGGTCAATCCTTTCAAATGCCGTTCCTGCGGCTACGTGTTCCGCGAGCGCAGCCGCTTTGATCCCCCCGGCCGATGCCCGGCCTGCCGAGGCACCTGGCTGGAAAAACCGACCTACGGAATCCGTGGCAGCGGCGTGAAAAAACCGGCCTGAGACGGTCGCCTCATTCGTCCATCTCGCGCCGGACGAGGTCCATGAACTTGTGGTTGGCCGCCGGGAAGGGGTAGTCGGCCATCTCCCCGGACCGGATCCAGCGAAAATCCACAGGACCGTCCAGCCGCACCCGGCCGCCTTTCCAGCGGCACAGGAACACGTCGGCCACGAGCTTGAAATGGCTGTAGGCGTGGCGTATGCGGGCCAAGTGTTTTTCCACCTGCACCGCCAGACCGACCTCCTCCCGGATCTCGCGTCGGCAGCCGTCTTCCAGGGTCTCGCCGGGCGCCAGCTTGCCGCCCGGAAACTCCCAGAGGCCGCCCAGCAGGCCCTCGTCCCGGCGCCGCGTGATCAGCAGCCGGTCGCCCTTGCGGACCACGCCGATGACCACTTGCACCGTGGGGGTTGCCGTCCGCCGCACACGCACCGGGTATTTTTTGACATCCCGAGGGTGGCTGGCGCAGTGGGATCGGACCGGGCAGCGCACGCAGTCGGGATCACGCAGATGGCACACCATGGCGCCCAGTTCCATTACGGCCTGGTTGAAAATCCCCGGGCGGCGGCGGTCCAGAAGCCGGTCGGCGGCCTGCTGGAAGACAGGCGCCGAGGCGGCCACGTTGACCGGCGCATCCAGGGCCAGGATCCGTGCCAGGATGCGCCGCACGTTGCCGTCCACCACCGCCAGGGGCCGGTCGTAGGCGATGCTCAGCACGGCCGCCGCGATATACGGTCCGACGCCCGGCAGGGCCCTCATTTCCTTGGAGGTGTCGGGCACCCGGCCGCCGTGCCGCCGGCACACGATTTGTGCCGCACGGTGCAGGTTGCGGGCACGCGCATAGTACCCCAGGCCCTCCCAGAGCTTGAGCACGGCCTGTAGGTCGGCGCCCGCCAGGTCGGCCACGGCGGCAAAGCGCGCCATGAAGCGCCGGTAATAGGGAATGACGGTGTCCACGCGGGTCTGCTGCAGCATGACCTCGGACACCCAGATGGCGTAAGGGTCCCGCGTGCGGCGCCAGGGCAGGTCACGGTGGTGGTCCGCGTACCAGTCCAGCAGATCGCTGCGAAAAGCGCTGCGGGCGAGGCTCATGGCTGCCGCGCCGCCCCCAGGGCCGTGTCGACCCCCAGCAGGAATCGTGTGAAGGCCGCCGGGTGGCGCTGCACCGTACCGCTGACCGCCCGGGCGAGCTGCGCGGCACACGCCTCCCACCGCGGCTCTCCGGTGAGGCCCGAGAGGTGCAGCAGGTTCTGGTACGCCACCGAGTTGGCCGAGGGAATGGCGCCGTCATAGATTTCTTTGGGCCGCACGGGCAGGTCGTGCTGGTCGGCGGGGGTCATGAAAAAAGCGCCCTGCCGCTCATCCCAAAAATCCGCCAGCATCTCTTGCTGCAGCCGCACGGCGGTCTGCAGCCAGCGCTCGTCGGAAGCGGCGCGGTGGAGTTCCAGCAGCCCGTAAATCAGGAAGGCGTAATCTTCGGCGTGGGCGCGGATGGCGGCCTGCCCGTCGCGGAACCGGTGCAGCAGACGGCCGCGGCGGTCCGTGAGGCGCGCCAGCACCCATTCGGCCGCCCGCGCGGCGGCGTCCAGGTAAGCGGCGTCCTGCAGCACACGGCCGCCCTTGGCCAGCGCGGCGATCATCAGTCCGTTCCAGTCGGTGAGGATCTTGTCGTCCCGGAGGGGGGGGATGCGTTTTTGGCGGGCACCAAAGAGCTTCTGCCGGACGCTTCGCCACTGCCCCTCCAGTTCTTCAGCCGTCACACCCAGTTCGGCGGCCCACTGCGCCAGGGGGCGTTTCAGGTGCGCGATGTTCTCGCCGGTGCGGCCGCCGCCGGCTTCCTCGCGGAAATTGCCGCCCGCTTCAAATCCCAGGATGGCGGCCCAGCGGGCGCCGTCGCGTTCTCCCAGCACCGCCCTGAACTCCTGTTCGGTCCACAGGTAGAACTTGCCCTCGCGGCCCTCGCTGTCGGCGTCTTCGGCGGTGAAGAAGCCTCCCTCGGCGTCGGTCATATCCCGCAGCACATAGGTGAAGATCTCCCGCGCCGTTCGCCCGAATCCGTCCTGCCCGGTGGCCGCCAAAGCCTCCAGGTAGGCCTCGGCCAGCAGGGCCTGGTCGTAGAGCATCTTTTCAAAGTGCGGCAGCAGCCAGCGCTCGTCGGTGGAATACCGGTGAAACCCGAACCCCACGTGGTCCCAGATGCCGCCGCGGCGCATGGCGTCCAGGGTGTGTGTGACCACCTCAAGCGACTTGCGGTCGCCCGTGCGGCGGTGCTGCCGCAGCAGCAGCTGCAGGCGGTGGGGCAGCGGGAACTTGGGGGCCGGCAGAAAACCGCCGTGGCGCGGATCATACTCCGTGTGCAGCCGGTCCACGGCCGCCTGCAGCAGATCCCCGGTGGGATCGCCGCCGGGCACGAAATCAAAGGATTTCACCCAGCGCTCGCGGATGGCAGTCACCGAATCCATTACCCGGGTGCGCTCGGTGCGCCACAGCTTGTCGATCTGGCGGCAGAGTTGCTGCAGCCCGGGGCGGCCGAAGCGGTTTTCCCGGGGGATATAGGTGGCTGCCAGGAAAGGCTCCCGCTCCGGCGTCATGAAGATCGACAGGGGCCAGCCGCCGCTGCCGCTGATGAGCTGGCAGGCCGCCATGTAGACGGCATCAATGTCGGCGCGCTCCTCGCGGTCCACCTTGATGCAGACGAAGGTATCGTTGAGCAGCTCCGCCGTGCGGGGGTCTTCGAAGGATTCGCGCTCCATGACGTGACACCAGTGGCAGGTGGCGTAGCCGATGGACACAAAGACCGGCTTGTCCGCCCGCCGGGCGACCTCGAAAGCCTCCGCCGACCATGGATACCAGTCCACCGGGTTTTCGGCGTGCTGCAGCAGGTAGGGGCTTTTTTCGTGAATCAATCGATTGGGCATGCGAAATCCCCTCCAGGCCTGCCGCCCAACTGCCGCCAGGGGGCATGAACCGGCCGCGTTTCAAATCCATTTTTCACCCGCCGGCATTCTGCAGGCGGTGGGAACAATCCTCCAGGACCATGGCCCTTTATCTCCCGGGGCGGGCCCCGGCGGCGGTGGGGTTCAGAAAGTTTCCAGGTGGGTAAACTCGGCGACTTCCCGGCGGCCAGGATCGCGGGAAGGCTTGGCCGGGTACCCCAGCGGAATCAAGGCCACCACCTCCACGCCTTCGGGCGCCTTGAGAATGCGGGCGGCGCGGTCATGGTCGAAAAGCCCGACGATCACCGTGCCCAGGCCCAGATCGTGGGCCGTCAGGCAAAGGTTCTGGGCGGCCAGCCCCAGGTCGAACATGAACCAGTCGCCAAACTTGGTGGTCACCTGATCTTTGTAGTAGCCGGAGCGCTTCAGGCGCGCGCACAGGGCCAGCACCACCGGGGCGTCGGACACCGCACGGGTAGCCGGGTTCTTTGCAGAAACGGTTTCGGCCAGCGCTTTTTTGATCTGCGGATCTTTGACCACCACCACTTCCCAGCACTGCGTGTTGGCCCACGAGGGCGCCCAGCGCACCGCCTCCAGTACCTGCCGGAGCAGCGCCTCGGGCACCTCCCGCTCCTGGAACCTTCGGACGCTGCGCCGCTGTCGGATGATTTGCTCGAGATGGGTCATGAATGTTCCCTCCCTTTATGGTCCGTTGTCTGCACCAGGTCCCTGAGCGCTTCGTCGATGCGGGCAAAGCGGAATCGGAAGCCCTCTTCCAGCAGGCGTCGGGGGACAACGCGCTGACTGGCCAGCATCGTGGAGGCCACCTCCCCCATGAGTGCTCGCAGCATGAAGGTCGGCGCCGGCATGCGTGACGGCCGCCGGAGCACCCGTCCCAGGGTTTCGGCCAGTTCGCGGCTGGTCACCGGGTATGGTGCGCAGAAATTGAACACGCCCCGGCGCTGCGCGCCTTCCATGAGGAAAAATACGGCCCGCACCAGATCGTGCATGTGAATCCACGGCATCCACTGGGTTCCCCTGCCCAGGGGGCCGCCCATGAACAGGCGGAAAGCCGGCAGCATGCGCTCCATGGCGCCGCCGCCGCTTCCGAGCACCACCCCGAAACGCATGACGGCCACCCGCACCCCTCTGCCGGCCGCATCCAGGGCCGCAGCTTCCCACTCGCGGCTGACGCCGGCCAGGAAATCATCGCCGGGCGGTTCGTCCTCGGTCAGCACGTCGTCTCCGCGGTCCCCGTAGTATCCCACCGCCGAGGTGCTGAGCAGCACGGCGCCGGGCCGCAGGCGCTGGGCAACGTGACGGGTGGTGCGCACGCGGCTGTCCCGTATTTCGCGCTTATAGGCCGGTGTCCAGCGCTTGAGAATGGTTCTGCCCGCCAGGTTGACGACCAGGTCGGCCCGCTCGGCCTCCACCTGCCAGTCCCCCGGGCGGCTGGTGTCGGCCGACCGGTAGCGGTAGCGCTCGTGCGAGACCGCCTGCGCGGGGTGCCGCCGCAGCCCGATGGCGGTCACCTCGTGGCCTTTTTCCAGCAGGGCGACGCACACATGGTGGCCCACGAAGCCCGTTCCGCCGGTGACCAGAATACGCATACTCGTTCTCCCCTGCAAAAGGGCAATACAGCCGGGACTGCGGCCTTTCCTGCAGGGGCCGCATCAGCCCCGGTGCCCTGCGCGCCGAAACCCGTCCGGGAAAAAGGGGCGTTCTCTGCGCAGAAGCGGCCTGAGACAAAGTAATAACGAACACGGGCGGGGTCAACCGGCGCGCTTTCTGAAAAAGCGCTTTTGGTGTCGCAGCGGCACGCAGCCCCGTGACGCGTCAATCTTCTGGGAGATAAAAAAACGGCGGCGCCGTGAGGCGTCGCCGTTTGCGATTGACAGCGGATGCAGAACGGATACGATTGTCAGCCGCAGGATCCCGTCCCGCAGGACGTGCAGCCGGGACCGAAATCGATGCTGCAGTCGATTTTGAAGCCCATGCCCATAAAGTCGACCTTGATGGGCTTGGCCTTTTCCATAAGGTCCTTGTTCACCAGGTACTTGAATCCATCGATGTCGAAAACTTCGTCCATCTCATTAGGCTCATCCAGAGCCATAGCCAATGAGGGGCCGCCTCACCCGCCTTCATTGAGGAAAATACGGATGGGCGCAACCTCTCGTCCCTTGAAATATTCAGCGATCTGCGTGGTCGCCGATGGTGTTACTTCCAACATGAAATCCTCCTTGTTGCCAAAAAAATGCAGGTCTGCCTTTTTCGCAGACCCTGCCTGCCGCAGCTCCATTTTCTGACGGTAGTTTAAGCACAAAAAAATCAAATGTCAATGCGAACGGCAAAAATCATCGTGGGCCCGCCCTGCGGCACCGGCCACCCGATGGCCGCTTACGTGCGCTTCAGCACGACACCAGGGGGGCGCCCTCCCTGATGCAGCCGCCGTCGCGCTGCGCAAAAATTTCCATCCCGGTTTCGGGAACGCCGGGCGGCTGCACCGCCTCCGGTGCGCCTGGCTTTTTCCGTCGGTCGAAAGTCCCGCTCACCAAGACGATCAGTTCGTCCACCACGGCCTGCAGTTCGTGGGCCTGCTGTCTCAGGTCCTCCGAAACGGCGGCCGACTCCTCTGCGCTGGCAGCGGTCTGCTGTGTGACGTGGTCTATGTCGGTAACCGCCTGGTTGATCTGATCAACGCCCTGGGCCTGCTCGGCCGAAGCCGACGAAATCCCACCGATGAGGGTGGTGACGCTGGACACCTCCTGCGCCACCCGGCTGAATTCCTCCTGGGTTCGGCTGACCAGGTCAGTGCCGTCTCCTACCTTCTTCAGGGTGCCCTCGATCAGACCGGCCGTGTCCCGGGCGGCCTCGGCGGCGCGGATGGCCAGGTTGCGCACTTCGTCGGCCACCACCGCGAAACCGGCCCCGGCCTCGCCGGCCCGGGCGGCCTCCACCGCTGCGTTCAAAGCCAACAGGTTGGTCTGGAAAGCGACTTCATCGATGGTGTTGATGATGCGCGCGGTCTCCTGGCTGGCCGTTGCTATGGCGTCGATGGCGGCCGCCAGCGCATCCATGCACTCCCGGGCCTTGATGACGGTGCGGTCGGCGTTTTTAATGAGCCGGTCGGCCTTGGCGGCGTTGTCTGCATTCTGGCGGGTCATGGAGGCCATTTCCTCCAGGGAGGAGGAGGTCTCCTCCAGGGAGGAGGCCTGCTCGGAAGCGCCTTCGGCCAGCGCCCTGCTGGCGGCCGTGATCTGACCGGATGCCGAGGTCATCATCCCGGAAGTTTTTCCCAGCGCGGCAATGATGCGGCGCACAGGTTTGAGAATGCCGTTGCTGAAATACAAAACGGCCACAACCGTGAGCAGCAGGGAAATGCCGCCCACAACCAGGATGACGTTGCGGATGGAGTGCGCCAAGGCCATCAGTTCACCGCGGTCCTGGCTGAAAACCACGTGCCAGTCTTTGCGTTTCACGGTTGCGAAGCCGGCGATCCTGGCCACCCCGCCCACCGTGCAGGCCGCCCAGCCGCTTGTGCGTCCGGTCATTTTTCTGGCCAGGGTCTGCATACCTTCGATTTTCGGCAGACGGGCCTTCAAAACCAAATGCCTGTCAGGATGGGCGATGATCCTTCCCTGCTGGTCAACCATGAACGCAAAACCGCTCTTGCCGATGCGCGTTGCCGCCAGCACGTCGGCGAAAGCGCTCAGCCGCAGGACCGCCACAATGACGCCGGCGAATTCGCCTCCGGCGTTCTTGAGTGCGGCACACACCGGGATTACCGGTTTGCCCGAACCCTTGGACCGGACCACGTCTCCCACATTCACCCCCCCGGCTGCGGCGGCCCTGAAATAGCCCCGATCCCCGATAGATATACCTTTGAACTTGCCCCCCTCGCTGTCGGCAAAGACCCTGCCGTCGCTGCCGGCCACCACGATAGTCTCGTATGATTCGCCCAGCCGCTTCTTGAGGGCCATCAGTTCGGCGTTGAGCTTGATCACCTGGATGTCAGCGTTTTCGCCCCCCCACTGATCCACGTAGCGCACGCCCCCCACGACCACGTTGTTGGCCGCCAGGGTCCTGGCCACCTTGAGTTCCTCAGAAAGAAACAGATCGGCCGTGCCGGCCAGGTTGCGGGCCACCTAGGCCGTCTGCTGCTCGGCCATGTGCTGAATGGAACGCGAGGTACGCGATACCGCAAGGATTCCCACGGCAAGCAGGGGGATCACCACACCGGCGACTCCGCCGGCAACCAACTTGCAGCCCAATGATCGCTTTTTCAGCATCCTTCCTCCTGATTGGCGCCCGGCCAAGACGCGCCTGATTCTGGCATGATCGGCAATCTGCTGAAATACAGAATATATAGTATCGGTCGATGGCGACACTGCCTTTAGACCGGCAATCACTGCCCGAACCGGTGCCTCCGGAGATACGAAGCCATCCGGGCAGCAATGGGTGGCCCTCACCGGCATGCCCACTGCTTTCTGCATTGTCCCCGCCGTGGGGCACTTCAGGGGTTGACGAGGACCGTCTGCTCGGGTATCATCAAACTGCGTTCAGAAAATTTCTGGAAGTTACCCCCCCTGCGGCACCCCCCATGGCGAGGGAGGTCGCAAGATACGCCAGCACCACGGCAACGGGGGTGATTTCCATTTTTATTTGATCCGCAGCCCCCGGCAAATCCGGTGGGCTCGCAGAAGAAAACGCCCCGCCCGGCACCCCGGGTGGCGGGAAAGCGAAATGGCCCAGGTCGAAGCGCGTTCGCTCACCAAACGGTTTGGAGAAACCACCGCCGCGCGAGAGGTGTCGTTTGTGGCCCGCTCCGGTTCGTTCGTTGTGCTGCTGGGCCCCTCCGGGTGCGGCAAGTCCACCATCCTGCGCATGATCGCCGGACTGGAAAAGCCCACCTCAGGCCGGGTGTTCATCGACGGCAGCGATGTAACCGACCTGGACCCCTCGCGGCGCAGAATCTCCATGGTCTTCCAGTCCTATGCCCTCTTTCCGCATCTCAATGCGGCCGATAACATCCTTTTCGGGCTAAAAGTGCGCCACGCCTCTAAAACAGAACAGCGGCGGCGGCTCAAACGCGTGGCTGAAATGGTCGGGCTGTCGCACCTGCTCGACCGCAAACCGGCGCAGCTATCAGGCGGCCAGCGCCAACGCGTGGCCCTCGCCCGGGCCATCGTGGCCGAGCACCCCATTTGTCTGATGGACGAACCCCTCTCGAACCTGGACGCCAAACTGCGCCACGAGATGCGGCTGGAGCTGCGGGCGCTGCAGAAGCGCCTGGAGATGACGGTTCTGTATGTCACCCACGACCAGACCGAGGCCATGAGTATGGCCGACCAGGTCATCCTGCTCAACCACGGACAGGTGGTGCAGGCCGGCTCCCCGGAGACCCTCTACCAGCGCCCGGCCACTACCTTTGCGGCCGACTTTATCGGCACACCGCCCATGAATCTGATCATCATCAACGAAACCATCCGGCACTCCGTTTCCGGAAACTCGTACCTGACGAACCTGATCAACGAAAAGAAATACGACGGCTGCACCCTGGGCATCCGCCCCGAACACATGCACATCAGCGAGAGCGGCGACGGGCTGCAGGTCAAAGTCAATTCCGAGGACTACCACGGATCGGACACCATTGTGGGCGTGCTGCCGGCGGCGGCCCCGGACAGCCGCGCGCCTGCGGAGATCAAGGTTCGGGTACCGGGAAGGGTGCGCCTGCCGCGGGGCCGTGAACTCGGTCTCTTCTGGGAAAAAGAGCACATGCAGGTATTCGGACCCGACGGCCACAGCATCCCGGTCTGAGCCCCGCCGGTCGACCCGGGGAAACGGCCCGTCGGAATTTTTCAACAGCGTGTTATCGGACAGAGGGAGGATCGAGAAATGAGCAAGAGACGCTACCTGTTGACGCTGGCCGTGGTTTTACTGTGCCTCTTCGCCCTTGCGGCGGGAGTGCAGGCCGAAAAGACCAAACTGACCATGTACTATCCAGTCGCCGTGGGCGGGCCGCTCACCAAGATCGTGGATTCCATGGTGGCCGATTTCGTCAAAGCCAACCCGGACGTGGACGTCAAGGCCATCTATGCCGGCAATTACAACGACGCCCGCATCAAAGCGCTGGCGGCCCTGAAATCGGGAAAACCCGCCCAGCTGTCGGTCATGTTCTCCATCGACATCTACGACCTCATCGAGCAGGACGCCATCATCCCCTTCGATGACCTGCTGACTACCGACGGAGACAAAGCCTGGCTGAACTCCTTTTATCCGGCCCTGATGGAAAACGGCAGGACCCTCGGCAAGACCTGGGGGATTCCCTTCCAGCGCTCCACCATCGTCATGTACTACAACAAGGACATGTTCCGCAAAGCCGGCCTGGACCCCGAAAAGCCCCCGGCCACCTGGCAGGAACTGGTGGAGATGGGCAAGAAGCTGACCACCCCCGAACACTACGGGCTGATGATTCCCTCCACCGGCTATCCTTACTGGATGTTCGGCGCACTGGCCAAGCAGAACGGCGAAGTACTCATGGACGGTGACGGCAAGAAAACGTTCTTTGCCAACCCGGGCGTCATAGAGGCGCTGCAGTTCTGGCTGGACCTGTCGAAGAAACACGGCATCATGCCCAAGGGCACCATCGAGTGGGGCACCCTGCGGCAGAATTTCCTGGAGGGCAAGACCGCCATGATGTGGCATTCCACCGGCAACCTGACGGTGGTCAAGAAAAAGGCCAAGTTCGACTTCGGCGTGGCCATGCTGCCGGCCGGCAAGATGCGCGGCACGCCCACCGGCGGCGGCAACTTCTACATCTTCAAGAAGACCTCGCCGGCCGAACGCAAGGCCGCCATGCGCCTGATCAAGTTCATGACCAGCCCGGAGCGTTCTGCCGAGTGGTCCATCAAGACCGGCTACATCGGCATCTCTCCGGCGGCCTACGAAACGCCGGCGCTGAAGAAGTACGTGGAGGAGTTTCCGCCGGCCAAGGTGGCGCGTGACCAGCTCAAGTACGCCACCGCGGAACTGTCCACCTACCAGACCGGCCGCGTGCGCAAGCTGCTCGATGACGCCATCCAGGCGGCCCTGACCGGCAAAAAGTCACCTGAAAAGGCTCTCAAGGAGGCCCAGGCCCAGGCCGAGCGCCTGCTCAAACCCTACCAGTAAACCGACACCGGGTGCCGGCGCGCCTCCGGGCGGGCCGGCATCTTGCCGGCCGCAAAGACCCGGCCAAACGCTTTTCACAAGGAGGAAGGGCCACGTATTCGAAACGCATGATGGGGATATACGCCTGGCTGCTGCTCCTGCCGGCTTCGGTCCTGCTGGTGACCTTTACCCACTACCCGACGGTCGCCACTTTCATCCACTCGCTGTTCTCCAACGGCACCGTCATCCGCCCCTCGCGCTTCGTGGGGCTGGACAACTACCGGGCAGTGATGCACGACCCCGTGTTCTGGAAGGTCATGGAGAACACCGTGCTTTTCGCCCTGGGGACCGTGCCCGCCTCCATCGCCCTGGCGCTGCTGATGGCGGTGTGGGTCAACCGGCGTATCCCGGGCCGTGCTTTCGTGCGGCTGTCCTATTTCACACCCACAATCCTGCCCATGATCGCCGTGGCCAACATCTGGCTTTTCTTTTACACCCCGGACATCGGCCTGCTGGACCAGATCAGCGCCCTGTTCGGCGGGCACGGGCACAACTGGCTGGGGGATTCGCGCACCGTGCTGTGGTGCCTGATCGTGATGACCATCTGGAAAGAGGCGGGTTTCTTCATGATTTTCTACCTGGCTGCACTGCAGACCCACTCTCCCGAGCTCGAAGAGGCCGCGCGCCTGGAGGGCGCCAGCCGGGGCGCGTTCTTCTGGCGGGTCACCTTTCCGTTGCTGATGCCCACCACGCTGTTCGTGTTCATCAACGCCACGCTCAACAGCTTTAAGCTAGTGGACCATCTCTTCATCCTGACCAAGGGCGGACCGGACAATGCCTCCAACCTGCTGCTGTACTATATCTATGAAAACGCCTTTTCCTTCTTCGATACCGCTTCGGCCGCCACTCTGACGGTGATCCTGCTGGCAATGCTGGCGGCCATGGCCATCGTGCAGTTCACCGTGCTGGACAAGAGGATCCACTACCGATGAAGCGCCCCGGTTCAAGTGTGGAAGCACTGGCGGCCTGGCTGCTGGCCGTGCTCTGGATCGCACCGCTGGTGTACGCCTTCTGGGCCGCCTTCCACCCCTCGGAATACGCCGTGCACTTCAACCTGCTGGCGCCCCTGACCCTGGACCAGTTCAGGGAGGCCTGGCGTCAGGCGCCTTTCATGCGTTACTACTTCAACACCTTCGTGCTAGTCACCATGATCCTGGCGGTCCAGCTGGTGCTCTGCACACTGGCGGCCTACGCTTTTGCGCGGCTCGAGTTCTGGGGTCGCGAGGTCATGTTTGCGCTGGTGCTGCTGCAGCTGATGATCGTGCCCGAAGTGCTCATCGTGGAGAACTACCGTACCCTGGCGGCGTTCAACCTGGTGGACACCATCGTGGGCATCGGCCTGCCCTACATGGCCTCAGCCTTCGGCATCTTCCTGCTGCGCCAGAGCTTCAAGACCATTCCCCGCGAATTGGAAGAAGCGGCGCGCATGGAGGGCTGCGGCATCATGGGCGTGCTGTGGCGGGTCTACGTGCCCACGGCGCGTCCCACTTACCTGGCCTACGCGCTGGTGTCCGTTAGCTACCACTGGAACAACTTTCTGTGGCCGCTGGTGGTGACCAACTCGGTGGAAACCCGGCCGCTGACCGTGGGCCTGGCCATTTTCGGGGCGCCCGAGTCGGGCGTGGACTGGTCGGTGATATCCGCCGGAACCCTGCTGGCCGTGGCTCCGCTGCTGATTGCCTTCTTCCTGTTCCAGCGCCAGTTCGTGCAGTCCTTCCTGCACGCCGGCATCAAGTAGCCGCCCGACAGCCGGACACGGCCCATAGACCGGTCCGGCCATACGCCCAAGGGAGCAATGCCCATGTACGACTGCCACGCCCACTTGGCCCTGCCCGAATTCGATCGGGACCGCACTGAAGTACTCCGGCGCGCCCGGGAGGCCGGGGTCGAAAAAATCATCGTGGTGGCCGAGGATCACGCCGACAGCCTGCGCGTGCTCAACGTGTGCAGCCGCCACCACGACATGCTGCTGCCCTGCGTGGGCCTGCACCCCGACCGCTTCTCGGAAGACGAACCGGCAGCTCCTTCACGGGAGGAAATCGAGGCGATCTGCGACCTGGCTCGGCAGCAACACCCGCGCCTGGCGGCCATTGGCGAGGTGGGCCTGGACTACTGGCGGGTGAAAAGCGAAGAACGGCGCAAAATGCAGCGTCGCTGCCTGCGGCAGATGGCGGACCTGGCGGCCGAGCTCGATCTTCCGCTCAACGCGCACGCCCGCTCGGCCGGGCACCACGCCATCGAACTGCTGGCCGATTGCGGGGCGCGCCGCGTGCTCATGCACGCCTTCGACGGCAGGGCCGGCTACGCCGTCGAGGCCGCCCGGCGTTTCGGCTGGCTGTTCTCCATTCCGCCGTCGGTGGTGCGCTCCCGCCAAAAGCAGAAGCTGGCCCGCGCCCTGCCCCTGGCGCATCTGGCCCTGGAATCCGACAGCCCGGTGCTGGGCCCCGACCCGTCCGCGCGCAACGAACCCGCCAACCTGGCCGTCACCGTCCGCTGTCTGGCCGACCTCAAGCAGACGAATCCCGCCGATTTGCTCCGCATCATCGACTGCAACACCCGCAATGTCTTCCGTTCACTTTCCATGAGCGCATGACTTTGTCTCGACAACTCCGGAGCCAACCTTTCACAAACAGGAAAAATCATACCCCCTTCAAGTCGCTTTCACCTCTCTGCGAGGTGTTACCCCCTTTCTCTAATCTTGCATTTTGCAGTGAGATTTGCACTTGGGCAACAAAGAAGCTGCCTTTTATATGGAGAACCGCTACGAAGTCATCCGCACCTACCTTTTGGGGGTATGACGCCCGCCGAGGCCCATTGGAAAAAACGCGATTCAAAGAGGGCGGCACGAGGCGATTCCGATGGTTACATCAAAGCGGGGTGGGGCGCGTCGAGCCTTGATGGGCTCACCTCGATTCGCCCCACCCCGCTCAACTTGGCAAGGGAATTGGCCACAACTTTTTACTTTAAAGGACGGCCTTATTTCACCCTATTCCATTGGTTACAATTCAGTTCCCAGATGTTTCCATACCGATTCACCGTCATTTATTTCCACGTTTTTCAGATGAGGATAGGTTGTAATCAGGAAATACGCTAACGGAAGAACCCCCAAGACAATAATGATGGTATCTGGGAGCGCCCGAAAGGTGCCCAAAAAGACCACGACGCCTCTTTCAAAAAAATCCGCGCTTCTGGCCGCCCAGAGGCCGTCTTTAAATGAAGTCCAAGCCTGAAGGGCTCCTACGGGCAACAGGGTGACAAAAGCCATGAGAAACAATCCGCCGTTAAGCCCCCAAAAGGACAGCTTCAAGAGACCGTCTTTCCAGTGGTTTTTATCTACCAATCCGCGCCAGGAAAACAGGAGCAATGCGATGGAAAGCATGCCGTAGGTCCCGAACATCGCGGTATGGCCGTGGTGCATGGTCAGGTACGTGCCATGCTCGTAAAAATTGATGATCGGCAGATTGATCAGGAATCCAAAAACCCCGGCACCCAAAAAGTTCCAGAAAGAAGCCGCCACCAGAAAATACATGGGCCACTTGTAGCTGAACTCCTGGCCTTGGTTGCGTATATCCTTGTATTCCATCAGGCCCCTTACCACCAGTGTCATCAACGGCACGGGCTCCATCGAAGAAAAGATCGCCCCCCATCCAACCCAGAAGGCCGCTCCACCGTACCAATAGTAGTGATGGGCTGTTCCTATGATGCCGCTCAGAAAAGTCAGCGCCGCGGTAAAATAGCCTACCCGCAGGGCGGCTTTGGCTGTGGCCAGCCCCATGGCCACCATTAAAAGGGCAATGACCGCGATACCGAAAAACTCGAAAATGCTCTCCACCCAGAGGTGAACGACAAACCAGCGCCAGTAATCGGCCATGGTCAGGTGCGATCCTCTGCCGTAAAAAAGGCCGAACCCAAAAAATGCCACGACCAGCACGGCGCTGAACACATAAAACCAGATCAGGGCACTGAATTCATCCTTGTGCATTTTCAAGTGATTGCCCACTGCCCGGTAAACGATCAGAAGCCAGAAAATGAGCCCTGAAAAAAGCAGGATCTGCCAGAGTCGGCCCAGTTCTAGAAATTCCCACCCCTGATGTCCCAACCAGAACCACAAATCACCGAGCATGCCCTTGATTCCGAGGACTTCGCCAGTCAGGCTTCCGACGGCCACCAATAGGACGGCGCCAAAGAGAAGCTGTACCAGCAACCCTTGTTTGGCAGGTTCCCGCCCCCCAATGATAGGGGCCAGGTAAATGGCCGAGGCCAGCCAGGTGGTGGCGATCCAGAAGATCATCAGCTGAAGGTGCCATGTTTTAGCCCAATTGTAAGGGATAAGCTTGGCAATGAACGGCAGAAAGAAGCTGCGGGGGTGAATTGTATAATGGGCCAGTAACCCCCCCATGGTGGTCTGAAGCAGGAACAACAAGATAACAACCACGAAAAACTTGGCCGCTTTAAATTGGCTTGCGGTCAGTGGCATCTCAATGAGCTTCTCAGATAGCGCCACACCTTTGGCCGATCCATACCACAGCCCGTAACGATGGATCCAGAAGACAAATAAGCCCAAAACCAGCAGCAGCGCCAGCGTTCCGGCTATAGAAAAAAAGTAGGTGCCCGTGCTGGCGACGTTTCCCACCTGCCTATCGGCTGGCCAGTTGTTGGTATACGTGTAATCCTTTCCCGGGCGCAGGGTTGATGCAACCCAGGCGGACCAGAAAAAAAAGCGGGAAAGCTGCTTGCGTAAGTTTTCATCAGCTATCGTATTGGGGAGAAAGCCATACCGTTTCTGGCCTTTTTTGAATACTTTTTCCCAGTGCCGGCTTACGCGTTCCAAACCCTCGACCTGCGCTGCGGTTAGCTTCAGGGTATCTGAGGCAGCGTCATAGCGGTTGGGTTTTATTTCATGCTTGATTTTGACATCAATGACTCCCTTCTGCAGGTCATCGAGGTCGGCATATGGCTTGCCATAGTCTTTGAGGGCCAAGTGATCTCCCACCGCCTGGGCTATGATGTGTAAGCTTTCGGCAGAAAACTCTGGGCCTCTTTGGGAACCATGCCCCCAGACAGAACCTTGGTCCATGAGGCCGTATCGCTGATAAATGTTCTGGCCGGCGATGATATCCTTTTTACCAAAAAGAACCCTCCCTGCGGGATCGACTACCTTGCCCGGATAGGGCGCCAACGATTTTTTCATTGCGATTCCACCAGCGAGAAGAACCGCCATGGCGACCAAAAAGCTTATGATCGCACTCCACTTCAATGTTTTAAGAGACATGGATTACCTCCTTTCCTAAGGAGCGGTTAATAAAATCCCCTGCCACCATCAGGGAAAATCGTGTAAGGCGCCTCTCGGCATCTCGTTACACGTCTATTTAAATAGGAGGACCAAAATTACCACAATGTCATATTTCCTAGATGCGACTAATTGAATCCTTGACTTAAGTCAATAATGGAAATTTTTATGAATTTATCGCAACAGACTGATAAGATGAAACCTGGAGGCGATGTAACGTATGGGCAACGAAACAGACAAAGGCGGCCAAGAATTCATATATGCATTCGAAAAAAGCGAGCGGCAGGTCGAGAGCTCACGGCCGGGTGAGATGTTAAGCCAGGACACGTTTTATGTTGGCCATCTCAAGGGTGTGGGCAAACTCTACGGTTATTGCAATCGAGAAAAGCACCTTGTTGACTCCGTTCAAATGCACATAAAATCTGTCAACAAATACGGTTCGTTGCACAGGCAGGCCGGCTGAATCCCTGATTGGCTATTTGAAGATCCTTCAAACACGGTCGTCTCTTGTCCGTCATTTTCAATGCGCTGCACCCCTCCATTAATGAAACCAATTGAACTGTCAGTCCTTGATGGATTTTTATCCATATATAAGGCTTAGGCATTATTATGGTTAACGATATTTATTAATAACCCCATTTTGTGATAGAGTCTATGAATGTGGGTAACGGCTTTTATCTGAAAAACAGGGAGCTTTTTATAGATAGAAAACTTTTCTCTCTACTTGCCGGTACCATCGGTGTGATGGATTTCATGGCAAACCGCCCGGATGCTGGTATTCGCAACACGAACAGGTATTGGAAACGATCATGTCTACAAAACCAACGTATGAAGAACTATCGCAACGGGTTCGGGAATTAGAGCGAAATGAACTCAGGCATAAAAAACTTGAGAAAGCACTGCGGGCGAGTGAAGAAAGGTTTTATTTAACGTTCCGGTTACACCCTGACGCGATTAACCTCAGCAGCATCTCTGATGGAACGTATATAGATGTCAATGAGGGATTCACGAGAATGACGGGATTCACGAGAGAGGAAGTTATCGGGAAGACATCCTCTTTGTTGAATATCTGGAAGAATCCTGCAGACAGGGAAAGGATGGTTAGGGAGTTGGCTCAGTCGGGCCTTGTGGAAAACTTTGAGGCCCAGTTTGTCACAAAAAGCGGAAAGATCAGGGTGGGGCAGATATTCGCCCGGATCATACGAATCCATGATGAAGACGTCATTTTATCCATAACCCGCGATATTACCGAGTATAAGCGCACTGAAGCGGCACGCATTAAATCAGAACGTAAATACCGCACCTTGTTTGAACACTCCTTAGACGGCATCGGCATTGTCACCATTGATGGCCAATTTCTTGATGCCAACCCGGCCTTTTGCGAGCTTTTCGGCTACAGTCGTGAGGAGATCCGCCATTTAAACGCCGGGCAACTCTACGTAAATCCAGCAGATCGGCACGCGTTAATCCAGAGCTACCAGAACGACGGATATATCAAGAACCAAAAAGTGCGGATGCGAAAAAAAGACGGCACGCAACTAATTTGCCAGATTTCCGGTACAATCCAGGTCGAAACGGAAAGCCAGCAAGCGATAATTTACAGCATTACAAGAGATATGACCGCTTACTACAGAATGGAAGACCAGCTCAGACAGGCCCAGAAAATGGAATCCGTGGGGCGGCTGGCAGGTGGGGTAGCCCACGATTACAACAATGCCCTTAGCGCTATTATCGGTTTCACCGAACTGGCAATTGACAGTGCGGATCCGGAAGGGCCACTGCGTGGCAATCTTAATGAAGTCCTCCATGCGGCCAAGCATGCGACCGAGATCACCCGGCAACTGCTGGCATTCGCGCGCAAGCAGACCATTGCCCCCAAAGTGCTCGATTTGAATGATAACATTGAAAATGTGCTCAAGATGATCCGGCACCTCATCGGCGAGAATATCGATTTGTCCTGGATACCAGGAGCGGGCTTGTGGCCCGTCAATATAGACCCCACTCAGATTGACCAGATCCTGGCAAATCTATGCGTCAACGCCCGGGATGCCATCGAGGATGTGGGCAAAGTAACCATCGAGACGGGAAACGTTACATTGGATGAGACATACTGTGCCAATCACGCCGGTTTTGTCCCAGGCGAGTTTGTCCTGATGGCAGTAAGCGACAACGGTAGCGGAATGGAGAAAGAGATATTGGACAATATTTTCGAACCATTTTTTACCACCAAAGATGTCGATAAGGGCACGGGCCTGGGAATGGCCACAGTCTACGGTATTGTCAAACAAAACAGAGGGTTTATCAATGTATACAGCGAACCGGGTATCGGGACGAGCATCAAAATTTATCTGCCTCGATATAAGGGGAATGATGTGGAAACCCAGCAGGAAAGTGTGGTGGACACTCCGCAATCCCACGGTGAAACCATCCTGTTGGTGGAAGACGACCTTTCTGTGCTGAAATTGGCCCAACAAATTCTCAATGGGCTGGGCTATACGGTGTTAGCCGTGAGTACTCCAGGAGACGCCTTAGATTTGGTCAAGGAACACACAGGTGAGATCCACCTGCTTATCACCGATGTGATCATGCCGGAAATGAACGGCCGCGAAATGGCGGATCGGCTACAGGCGGTTTGCCCGGGCCTCAAATGCATGTTCATGTCCGGGTATACCACAAATGCAATTGTACATAGTGGGGTTTTGGACGATAAGGTGCAGTTCCTTCAAAAACCGTTCTCCAAAAAAGACCTGATAATGGCTGTCAGAAAAGCGCTAAACGAGTCAAGCAATTTAAGGTAAGAATACGTAGCCAATGCCATCTGATCTGTAATTTGGACAGGACTCTTGATGTCAGAACGGTTGTTTTGAATTTTTCAGAAGAACTTATTTTTCGCCAACCATACTCCCGGCAACATGGCAAAGGTTGGGCTTTCACGGTATAACTTCAGACTCCTCTTTAAAACAGCCATACACATTAAGAATGCCGAACTGCGCTTCGATTTCGTCCCCGAGCCGACCACTTTATCGCTATTGGGCTTGGAGTTTCCCGGGACCGCGGAAAATAAGATCCACCGGAAGGGGGGACTGGGGTGCCGGGGCGCTGTGACGCAATCCGCCTACGACCGCTTGCGGCACAACCGCAGGTAATCCACGAACAGCGTGCGTTTTTTCGCGGGATTGACCATGAAAAACAGAAAACGTGAGATGCCGGCCGGATCCAAACGACGTCCGGTGCCGGAGGTCGTCAGGCCGGCGATGGGAATGCGCACGGCGTTCATGCCCGGCCGGAGGGCGAAGCGGCGATTGTAGCGATCCGCGTAGGGCGGGGTGTCCTCGCGGTCGTCGATGCGCACGGTGATGTGCAGGGTCTCCGGCCCGGGGTTGAAAATATCGAAGCACAGGCTTTCAAATCCGCTCCAGTCATGCAGCGTAAGCCGGGGAGACAGGCCGGGATAGGTCGACGGGTAGAGGTCCATGCGCAGCGAATGCCGGCCGTGGGTGGCGTGCCGCGGCGAAAGCGCATAGAGCACGCGGCACTTCCAGTGCAGGCGGTCCAGGTCACTGTCCATCTCGAAGTCGTAGAGCAACCGGTCCTGGCGCGGCGGCCGGTCACAAGCGGACAGGACGACGAGACCGGCCAGGACAAGCAGGATCGAGACGGTCAGCCCGCAACGCGGCATGGCGGCATCCTTCGAATCTAGAAGTAAAAAACGACCAGTTCGGGCCGGCGGCCGATGCGGATGGGCACGTGGCTGGTGCCCACACCCCGGCTGACGTAGAGCGTGTTTTGCCCCCGCCGGAAAAGGCCCTGGTTGTACTGGGCGTTCTTGGTATAGCCGATCAGGCGCCAGAACCACCCCGGCAGCGGCACCTGGCCGCCGTGGGTGTCGCCGGACAGCATCAGGATACGGCCGTCCGCGGGCACATCATCGAAGGCCAGCGGGTCGTGGCTGAGCACGATGGTCGGCAGGCCGTCCACCCCTGCGCCCAGAGACGCCTCCGCATTGCGCCGCTCCTCTTCCCCGTTGCCGTCCAGACCGACGATGCGCACCGCCCCGCTGTCCGTGTGAATCACCGCGGATGCGTTTCTGAGAAAATGCACCCGGTGTCGCCGGGTGGGCGCACCCGAGCCGGCGCGGTGGCAGAACAGGCAGCTGCGGCGCGAGTCGCTGTAGTCGTAGTCGCCCATCACGGCCCACACCCCCAGCGGGGCGTCCAGCATGGCGAGGAAAGACAGGGCCGCCGGGTAGTCGCCGCGCCAGCGGACGTAGTCGCCGGTCAGAAAAATGATGTCGGGTTTCAGGCGGCGCAGGCGCTCCAGGATTTTGCCGGCCAGGCGATCGTCCGCCGTCAGGTGCAGGTCGGTGAGCTGCACGGCGATTCTGCCGGCCAGAGCCCGGTGCAGCGCGGCGTCTTGGACACGCAGGTGGTGCGTCTCCAGCCAGGACGGTTCCACCAGAAAACCGTAAAGCAACACTGCCGCCGCCAGCAGTCCGATGATGGCCGGTGTTTTTCTCACGCCGAGACCGTGTCCCGTGCCGGCAGGTCTTTGCCCGTTGCATCGGTTCCCACGCGCGGTGCTTCCCTTCGCCGTAGCCGGCCGCAAGCCCGGGGGCTTTCGGCCGGCGGCCCGGTTCCTATACCTCCACGGATGAAAGCCCCAGAGCCTTGCGCTTGCCCTCGATGTGGCGCCGGATCAGCATGGCGGCCTTTTCCGGGTCGGGCTCCACGGCGAAGGTCGCGCCCACCACGTCGTTGAGACCTTCGGTCAGCAGGCCGACCACGTTGGCGCTGCCGGTCACCGGCGGCATGGGGCCCAGCACGGTGTAGACGCCCGAGGCCACGAAGTAGGTGCCGATGGTGGCGGCCTTTTCCGAGTACCACTCGGGGGCCGCCCCGGCCAGGGGCAGGTCGCTGATGTCCACGCCCAGGGCGTCGGCCAGGGCCGAGGCCAGCACCAGAATGCGCACGTTGTCCACGCAGGAGCCCAGGTGCAGCACCGGCGGAATGCCCAAGGCGCCGCAGACTTCCTTCAGGCCCGGGCCGGCCATCTCGATGGCCTCGGGGACCTTCAGGCCCGCTTTGGCCGTAGCCACCGACACGCAGCCCGTGTCCACCACCAGGATGTCGTTCTCGATGAGCCGCCTGGAGAGGGTCACGTGGCCGTAGTCGTGCTTGATCTTGGGGTTGTTGCAGCCCACGATACCGACGGCGCCGCGGATCTTGCCGGCCTTGATGGCGTCGAGCAGCGGCTCGGGCGTGCCGCCCAGGGCGCCCACGATGGCCTCCACCGAGAACCCGCCCACGGCGTTGACCGGCTGGACCGGGATGTAGACCTGCTTGCGTCGGGTGAAGTTCTCCACGGCCTCTCTGACCAACTCGGCGGCCATCTTCTCGGCATTGTCGGGGTGGAACTCGCGGTGCTCCATGCCCGGAAAACGCGCCTTGTCGCTGGTGCTGATCATGCGCGTGTGGTAGCAGCCGGCGATGGTGCCCAGCGACGGCATGATGCACTGGTAATCCACCAGCATCATCTCCACGGCGCCGGTGGAAAGCACCAGTTCGGTCATCAGGTGGTTGCCGGCCATGGGAATGCCGTGGCGCATGAGCAGCTCGTTGCCGGTGCAGCACACCCCGGCCAGGTTGATGCCGGCGGCGCCCTTTTCCCTGGCCAGGGCCAGCAGGTCGGGTGACTCGCAGGCCTTGAGGATCATCTCCGAGACCACCGGGTTGTGGCCGTGCACCACGATGTTGACCTGGTCCTCTCTGAGTACGCCCACGTTGACCGTGGTGGCTTTGGGCGACGGCACGCCGAAGAGGATGTCGGAAACCTCGGTGGCGATCATGGACCCGCCCCAGCCGTCGGACAGGGCGTTTCGCAGCCCCTGCAGCAGCAGGCTCTGCCAGCCGTTGTCGACCCCCATGTGGGTGCGGTGCATCATCTCGGAGGTCTCGCGGTCGATGCCCCGCGGGGTGACGCCGATCTTTTCCCACAGCTGGCGGCGTTTTTCCGGCGCGCGGCTGAGCAGGGTCAGCGATTTGCGGCGCATGCCGTAGTCCTCCATCATGGCGTCGGCCACCTCGGCGGCGATGGCCAGCGTGTCCTTGCCGTCGGTTTCCACGCCGTACTCGGCGGCCACGCTCTTGAGCTTCTGCTCGTCGCGGATGCGGTAGCCCGGGGCCTTTCCGGCGGCCACGGCGGCCAGCACCTCCACCAGGTCGCGGCCGTGGTCCGAGTGGGAAGCCGCACCGGCGGCGATCATGCGGCACAGGTTGCGGGCCACGATGATGTCGGCGTCGGCGCCGCACACGCCCCGCTGGGGCCCTTCGCCGAAGGGGTCGATGCGGCAGGGGCCCATGATGCAGATACGGCAGCTCAGGCCGGTTTCACAGTAGCCGCACTGGGGCTGCTGGGCATCGTGGCGCTGCCACACGGTTTCCACACCGTCCCGGCGGGTTTTCTCCAGCAGCAGCCGGGCATCTTCGGTAATGCTGATATTTTCAAATGTCGCCATGGTGATTCCTCCTCGCTGTCGGGCATGCGGTGGTTACAGGGAAAGCTCGGCCTTCTTGACGGCCATCAGCAGCGCCAAGGCCGGGGGAACGGCCGCCGTTTCGGCACCGGTCGACACGCTGCGGGCCACCTCGGCGGTCTTTCTGCGCATGGCCTCGTCCATCTCCTCGTAGGTCAGCGCGCCGCTCTTGCAGGCCTCGGTGCAGGCCGGTGCCAGCCCCTGGGCCACGCGCTGGTCGCAGTTGTCGCACTTGACGGCCACGGTTTTTCCCGGCGGCGCCACCGGGTCCTCATGGAAACGGATCACGCCGTAAGGGCAGGCCATGGCGCAGGAGGCGCAGTTGATGCACTTGTCCGGGTCGATGAGCACGGTGCCGGTGTGCGCATCGCGGAAAATGGCGCCGGCCAGGCATGCCAGCAGGCAGGGAGCCGGATCGCAGTGGCGGCAGCGGTTGGGAAAACCCTCGTTGTACAGGCCGGCGCCCACGTGCACACGCGGCCGGGGGCGCGGCCTCTCGGCGAGCGCCGTGTAGAGCTGCCCGCTTCGGGAGTGGGCGACGGCGCAGGCCACCATGCACTGCATGCAGCCCACGCATCGTTCGGGGTGAACCACGACTTGTTTCATAACGGGCCCTCCTTTCGAAGATTGTCGGTTTTCAAAGGCTATCCCCAGCCCATCAGCTGCCGTACATTGAAGGACGGTTCCAGCAGCCTCTCGGGAGGGATCGCCAGGGGCGCGCGGTTGCGGATGAGCGAGAGCAGCACGCCGCCCTGCTCCACGGCGTTGATCAGCACGGCGCCCACGGGCACGTTTTCGCGCAGCACCAGCTTGCGGTACATGCGCCGCCGGGGGTCCTGCCACGTCAGGGCGGTGCAGGTTCCGTCATCGGGCGGGTCGACCAGCCCCAGGGTCATGACGTCCAGGTCGAACACGCGCATGACGTTGCGGCCCAGGCTGCCGCGGTAGGCCACGGCCCGGCCGGCCATGTTCATTCCGGCGGTGCGGCCCTGCGCAGCAGCCTCCGGCCAGATGGCGTTGATCCAGGGCCGGCCGCGGGCGATGTCCGTGCACTGGGCCACGTCGCCGGCGGCGTAGACCCCTTCGGCACCGGTCTCCAGGTGTTTGTCGACCCGGATGCCCAGGTCCACATCGATCCGGTCAAGGGGAACGAAATCCAGTGCCGGCGTAACACCCTTGCCGATGACCACCATATCGCAGGCCACTTTCCCGCCGTCGGAGAGCTGTGCGCCGGACACGCTGGTGCGGCCCTCGAAGGCGGTTACGCTGACCCCCACGCGCACCTCCAGCCCGTGATGCAGCAGTTCGTCCAGGATCATCTTTCCGGCGGTCTCGTCCACCTGCATGGAGAGCGGGTAGGCCGAGGTGATCAGCATGGTAACCCGGCACCCGCGCTTCATGAGGCCGTATGCGGCTTTGAAGCCCACCAACCCCCCGCCCAGCACCAAGGCCCTGCGCGTCCCGCCGAGGGCCGCCAGCATGGCCTGCACGTCCTCGCGCCGGCGCATGGTGAAGATGTTTTGCAACCCGTCGTTTTGCGCCTCGACGCGACGGGCGTCGGCGCCGGTGGCGATCAGCAGGCGGTCGAAGGGGACCGGCGCACGGCCCGCCAGCGCCACCCGGCGCGCCTGCAGGTCGATCGCGTCCACGCGCTTTCCCAGCAGGGCCGTCACACCGAGATCCTCGTAAAAACGCTCGGCGCGGATGGGCAGCTGTTCCGGCGCCGCCGAACCGTCCAGCAGCATGCTGATCATGGGCCGGCTGTAGGGCACCGTCTGCTCGTCGGAAATCATGGTGATGCCGGCGCGCGGGTCCATCCGGCGAATGGCTTCGGCGGCGCTGACGCCCGCGATTCCGTTTCCCAGAATGACATGTTGCATCGCAAACCTCCCTCCCGTCTTCCCGTCGGGGACAGGGCTATCCAGTCCACGACCCGCAACTTCGCGCTTTTGCGCCTGCAGCCGGTCAGAGCTTTCCCTTGCGCAGGATGGCGATCAGCAGCCAGAACCCCATGATGGCCGCCGCCAGAAAACCGATGATGCCGATAAGCGAGATGCCGTAAAACAGCGGCGGGGTGTCCGAAACCACGATGAGTGCCGAACCGATGATCAGCGCGGCGATGATGATGGCAAAGGCAATGCGGTTGCTGATCTGGTCGTGGGTGGCCAGTAGGTCCGGCAGGCCGTGGTGCTCCAACCGGATGGGCAGCTTCTTCTGGCGCAGCAGCCGGGTGATTTCCAGCACGTCCTGGGGGAACTGCTGGCTGAAATGCTTGAGGTCCACCGCCGTCTGGAAGAGGTCCTGCAACAGGCGCCGGGGATTGTAGCGGTTGAGCTTTACCTTGCGGATGAAAGGCTCCGCCTGGCTGATCATATCGAAGTCGGGGTGCAGCAGGGCGCCAATGCCCTCGATGGTGCCCAGGGCCTTCATCATCAGGAAAAGATCCGGCTGGATGCGCATGCGGTGCTGGGCGGCCAGTTCCAGCAGGTCCTGCAGCAGCTTGCCCATGCGGATGTCCTTGAGGGGCACAAAGAGATGCTGGTTCATGAACTCGTCCACGTCCTTTTCCAGCTGCCGCAGGTCCGGCTCCTCGTCCCACAGCGAGAGCCGCAGCAGCACCCGCGTGGCCAGTCCCGGGCGCCGGTTCACCACGCAGTCCACCAGGTCGACGAAATCCTCCTTGGTCTTCTGGTCGATGCTGCCCACCTGGCCGAAGTCCAGCAGGCAAATGACGTTTTCCGGCAGCACAAACAGGTTGCCGGGATGCGGATCGGAGTGAAAGAAGCCGTGTTCAAAAATCTGCTTGAGGATGCAGTCGGCCCCCCGGTTGACCACGATGTGCGGATCGACACCGGCCGCCAGCATGGCGTCCACGTCGGAGATCTTGATGCCGTCCACGAATTCCATGGTCAGCACCTTGCTGGTAGTGGCGCTGCGGTACACGGCCGGGATGTAGATCTTGGGGTCGGTCAGGAAATTGCGGGCAAAGCGCTCGCCGTTGCCGGCTTCGGTGAGATAGTCGAGTTCCTTTTCCAGGGCTTTGGCGAACTCCTCGACTACCTTGACGGGCCGGTGAAAGGCCATCTCCTCAATGTGCCGCTCCATCAGGGTGGCCAGATGCAGCATGATCTCCAGGTCGACCTCGACGATCTTGCGAATCCCCGGTCGCTGGACCTTGACGGCCACGGAGTCGCCGTTCTTGAGGCGCGCCTGGTACACCTGGCCGATGGACGCCGAGGCCAGGGGGACGGGGTTGAAATCGTCGTAGACGTCTTCCAGGGGGGCGCCCAGCTCTTCCTCCAACACCCCGCGGGCCTCTTCGAAGGAGCAGGGCGGCACCTTGTCCTGCAGTTTTGCCAGTTCGGCCAGCAGGGGCACCGGCACCAGGTCGGGGCGCGAAGACAGCACCTGGGCCAGCTTGATGAAGGTGGGCCCCAGTTCCTCGAAAGCCATGCGCAGCCGCTGGTAACGCGACAGGCGCTCCAGCCGCTCGCGGCGTTTGCGGGAAATCAGTTGCAGGCCGATCTCCAGGTACTGCTCGATCTTGAGCCGCTCCACCAGGTTGCCATACCCGTATTTAAAGAGGATGGTCAAAATCTGGCGGTAGCGGTTCAGATGCCGGTAGGTCCGGCCGACAACGCCGATTTTTCGGATACTAAGCAAAGCGCCGTCTCCCGCCCCGGTCGTCCGGCGAGGCGGACCGGGGCGTTCGCTTGAGGTTTTTTTCCGTGGGATTGCGGCCGCGGACCGCAGTTCATTTTAATACCGTTTCCCAAGGCTTATGGCAACGGTTAATTACGCCGCCAGGCGCCCGGAGCGGGCCAGGCCGGACCGCGGCGGCGGGGGTTCGCGCACCGGTCGGGGCACCCGCCCTATGGCTAAAAGTTCCTTGACTGATCCCACCGCCTGCCTTAGTTATTGTAAGCTCCATCGTTCATCAGCCGGCTGTCTGGCCGCGGGATTTCGGGCGGTGGCGTCTAGGGAAGCCCGCGGCACGACAACCGAAGCCCGGCCGCGGATTGCACGGTTCGGCCATTCAACTGGAAAGGAACGTTTTCGCCATGCCATTTTCGATCGCCCTGGCCGGAAAAGGGGGTACAGGAAAGACTACCATCGCCGGCATGCTTGTCAAGTATCTGGTAAAGCACGGTAAAACACCTGTTCTGGCGGTGGACGCCGACTCCAACGCCAACCTCAATGAGGTGCTGGGGGTGGAGGTTACCGACACGTTGGGCAACGCCCGCGAGGACATGAAAAAGGGCAAGGTTCCCCAGGGGATGACCAAGGACATTTTCATGTCCATGCGCCTGGAGGAGGCCATCGTGGAGCACGAGGGCTTCGACCTGGTGGTCATGGGCCAGCCCGAAGGCGCCGGCTGCTACTGCGCGGCCAATACCCTGCTGACCGGTTTCCTGGAGCGCCTGACCGGCAACTATCCCTACATCGTCATGGACAACGAGGCCGGCATGGAGCACATCAGCCGCCTGACCACCAGCAACGTGGACATCCTGCTGATCGTCTCGGATACCTCCCGCCGGGGTCTGCAGGCCGCCGTACGCATCAACAAGCTGGCCGGCGAACTGAACATCGGCGTCGGCAAGAGCTACCTGATCATCAACCAGGCCAAGGAGACGCCGCCGCCGGAGATGCTCAAGATCGCCAGCGACGGCGGCCTGGAGCTGATCGGCATCGTTCCCGAAGACGACACGGTCTACGACTACGACCTCCAAGGGCGCCCGACCATCGAAATCGGCGAGGACAACCCGGCCGTAAGGGCCGTCTACGAGATTTTCGACAAGGTGATACCGTAGCCCGGGGATGCCCATGCAAAAGACAGGATTCGTTTACGACAAGAGATACCAGCTGCACGACACCGGCGACTACCATCCCGAGGTGGCGGAACGCCTCGAAGCGGTCTACAAAGGCATCGAGGAGGCCGGACTGCTGCCCTACCTGACCCTCATCCCGGCCGTGCCGGCCAAGCCCAAGTGGATCGAGGCGGTACACGAAGTGGCGTACATCCGGCGCTTCGAGGAGCTGTGCCTCTGCGGGCGCCGGACCTTCGATTTCCCGGATAACCAAATGTGCTGCGAGACCTACGAGGTGGCCAGCCTGGCCGTCGGCGGCGTGCTCAAGGCCGCCGAGATGATGATGAAGGGCGAAATCGACAACGCCTTCTGCGCCGTGCGCCCGCCGGGGCACCACGCCGAGGTCAACCAGGCCATGGGCTTCTGTTATTTCAATAACATCGCCATCTGCGCCCGCTACCTGCAGCAGGAGTGGGGCATCGGCCGGATCGGCATCTTCGATTTCGACGTACACCACGGCAACGGCACCCAGCACATTTTCGAAGAGGACGCGACGGTGCTGTACTACTCGGTGCACGAACACCCCTCCTTCGCTTTTCCGGGGACCGGGCGCGCTTTCGAAAAGGGCACCGGCACCGGCACCGGCTACACCCGCAACTACCCGATTCTGCCCGGCCAGGGAGACGACGCCTACGACAAGATGCTCAAGGAGGATTTCGTGCCGGCGTTCGATGAATTCGCCCCCGAAGTCATCCTGGTGTCGGCCGGCTTCGACGCCCACGAAGACGACGACATGTCCGGCATTTCCCTCTCCACCGCGGGTTTTTCCCGGATCATGAAAACCGTGGTGGAACTGGCCGAACGGCATGCCGGCGGCCGCCTGATATCGGTTCTGGAGGGCGGCTACTCCATTCGGCGCCTGCCCGAGCTGGCCAGGGACCACATTGCCATTCTTCTGGGCAAGGACGTGTGAACAGGAGCACGGAAAGGAACCAGCCATGTTCATCAACAATTCCATGACGCGCAAGGTGATCACCATCGGCCCCGACGCCGACATTTTCGAAGCCCAGCGCATGATGAGCGAACACAACATCCGTCACCTGCCGGTGGTGGAGGGCGACAACAAACTCATCGGCATCGTCACCGACCGTGACCTGCGCAGCGCCATGCCGCTGGAATTTTTCAAGCACCAGGGCGACTGCCAGGAGGTGCGCGACAAGATCCAGGAAATGCGCATCCGGCAAATCATGACTCCCGACCCGACCACCATTACGCCGCACTACACCATCCAGGACGCGCTGCTGCTCATCCAGCAGCTGAAGGTCGGCGCCCTGCCGGTGGTGGACGACGAGGGGCGGCTGACGGGCATCATCTCGGTGCGTGACCTGCTGCGGGCCTTCATCAACGTGCTGGGAATCGGTGAACCGGGCACCCTGCTGTGCATCCTGGCCGAAGAGCGCATCGGCGAGATGAAGCGCATCGTGGACGCCATCACCGAGGAAAATATCTCGGTGGGCAGCATCCTGGTGGCCCGCTACTGGGACGAAAACAAGCGTGCCGTGTTCCCCTACCTGATGACCAACAACGTGGTGCGCATCAAGAAGAAGCTGCAGGAACTGGGTTTCACGCTGCTCAATCCCATGGAGTGGTACCTGGACCAGCTGCCCAAGAATGAGTGACGCCCGCGCCCCGCGTGTGAAGCCGGACGTGCGGTGCCCCTACGAAGACCTGTTCATCTATTACCTGCAGGGGCGCGTGGGGCCGGGTGCGCCGGCGCTTGAGGGGCTCATCGGGAACTGGGAGGAAGAAGAGACCACCTTTCTGTTCTTTTCGGCGCCGGCCGGAGAGCAGGTGCAGCGCCTGCTGGCGGCACAGCCCCACCTGCGGCTGGTGGACCACTACGAAATGCGCTACGACCAGTGGCAGGGGGACTCCCTGGAACCCTTTGCCGTGGGCCGTTTCCGGATCTCGCCGCCGTGGAAGCAGGCTTCGGCCGCTGCGGCAAACGGGTCGGCGGATCTGGACCTGGTGCTGGACCCGGGGCTGGTTTTCGGCACCGGCACCCACCCCACCACCCACGACTGCCTGGCGGCCCTGGAGACGGCCTGGGACCGGAGAACTCCCCGGAATGTGCTGGATCTGGGCACCGGCACCGGCCTGCTGGCCATCGCTGCAGCGCGCCTGGGGGCACACCGGGTGCTGGCCCTGGATCTTAACCTGTTGGCGGTGCACACCGCAGCGCGCAACATCGCCCTGAACCGCCTGGAGAGGCAGGTGCTGGCCGTGCAGGCGCGGGCCGAGGATTTCATCCACGTCCCGGCGGACCTGGTAATCGCCAACATCCACTTCGATGTCATGCGGCACCTGATCGAAGCGCCGGCCTTCCTGGCAGGCAGAGACTTCATCCTCTCGGGGCTGCTGCGCTCCGAGGCCCGGCACGTGGAAACCCGGCTGCTGCAGGCCGGCGCCAGGATCCACCGCATCTGGGCTCACGAGGGGACTTGGTACACCTTCTGCGGCCGCACGGCCGTCAACTGAAGCGGAGGCAGACATGCAGATAACCTGCTGGGGATCTAGGGGGTCCATTCCGGTATCCGGAAACAGCTACCTCCGCTACGGCGGCGACACCACCTGCCTCGAGATTCGGGCGGCCAGCGGCGAGATCATCATCGTCGATGCGGGCACCGGCATCCGCCGCCTGGGCAATCGGCTTATCGAAGAACCGCAGCGTCTCTACCATTTCATCATCACCCACGCCCACTGGGACCACCTGATGGGGTTTCCCTTCTTCAAGCCGCTCTACGAGGTGGACGCGGTGTTCAAAATGCACCGCTGCCCCTTTCCCAAGAAATTCGTGGAAAACATGATCACCCGCATCATGACGCCGCCCAACTTTCCCGTGCGCTACTCGGCCCTGAAGGCCGAGATCAGCTACGAACAGGCCTGCCCCACGGCCTTTTCCATCGGGACGGTAACCGTGGAACCCATTCCGCTGTCGCACCCCAACATGGGCAGCGGCTACCGCTTCACCGAGAACGGCAAAACCTTCGTCTTTCTGACGGACAACGAGTTGGGATACACCCACCCCGGCGGGCGCTCCTTCGGTGAGTACGTCCGCTTCTGCGCCGATGCGGACCTGCTGTTCCACGATGCCGAGTATACCCCCGCCGAGTACGACCGCCAAATCCTGTGGGGCCACTCGGCCTACACCGAGGCGCTGGACCTGGCCCTGGCGGCGGGTGTGCGCCGTTTCGGCCTGTTTCATCACAACCAGGAACGCAGTGACGCCCAGGTGGATGAAATCGTGCAGGACTGCCGCCGCATCGTGGCCGAACGGAACACGCACCTGGACTGCTTCGGCGTTGGGGCCGACATGGTGTTCACCCTGTGACCCGGCCAATGACCAAAAGGGAGACGACCGCATGACTCCTCCGACCGTTGATACCGCATTGCTGCAGCGGGCCGCCGCCGATATCGCCCGCTCCCGCCGCACCCTGGCCCTCACCGGGGCCGGCATCTCGGTGGAGAGCGGCATTCCCCCTTTTCGCGGAAAGGGCGGCTTGTGGGAAAAAATCGACCCCATGAAGTACGCCCACATCGACGCCCTGGTCAAGGACCCCGAAACCGTCTGGCGGGTCCTGATCAAGGATATGAAAGAAGTACTGGACCGCGCCCGGCCCAACGACGCTCACAGGGGGTTGGCGCGCCTGGAGGAAATGGGGCTGCTCCAAACGGTCATCACCCAGAACATCGACGGGCTGCACCAGGCGGCCGGCAGCCGTGACGTGATCGAGTTTCATGGCAGCTTCGCGCGGCAGCGCTGCATGGACTGCGGGCGCAAAATGGCCACGGCAGACGTGGAGCTGCATGAACTGCCCCCGCGCTGCAGATGCGGCGGCGTGCTGCGGCCCGAGGCGATTTTCTTCGGCGAACTCATCCCACCCGAGCACCTGCTGCGATCCCAGCAACTGGCGGCCGCCTGCGACACCATGCTGGTCATCGGCACATCGGCCGTGGTACAGCCTTTCGCCAGCCTGCCGGTCATCGCTCGCGGCGCAGGCGCCACGGTCATCGAGATCAATCCGGAAAAAACGCCCCTGACCGGAGAGATCAGCGACTACCTGCTGGCCGGAAAGGCCGGGCAGGTCATGCGCGCTCTGGTCGACATCATCGAAAAGGAGCTTCGCGAAACACGCCCATGACCCCCACCCGTACACCCGCCGACGGCTGCCTGCACAACGTCGAGGTCCCGCAGCCCAGCCTGGAGAACAACACCGCCGACGCCGAACGCCTGGCCGAGGCCCTTGAAAAGGTGCTGGACGGAGGCCCCGTGCACCTGGGCCACGCCGTAGTGCGCCGACTGCCGTCCATGCTGCGCGCCGCCGATCACCGCCTGCGTTGTGCCGTGATCCGATACGGCGGGCACTGGCAGGTGTGCGGCATCCGCCCGGCCGACGACGCGGCCCCCATGACGGGCCTGGCCGTGGACCTGGGCACCACCCGGGTGGTGCTGCGCCTGGTGGACCTGGCCGGCGGCGAAACGCTGGCCGAGACGGCCTTCGACAACCCCCAGATCGAAATCGGGCCCGACATCCTGACGCGCATCCACCACGCCGAAAAACCCGGCGGACTGGAACAACTGCAGGAATGCGTCATCACGGGGATTGGGAATGCGCTGGAGGCGCTGCTGACCGACAGCGGGCGAAGCCCGCAGGACGTTTTCCTGACCGCCGTGGCCGGCAACACCGCCATGACCCACCTTTTTTTGGGCCTGGAACCGCGCTGGATCATCCGCGAGCCCTACATCCCGGCGGTCAACCGGCCCGAGCTGCTAACCCCCCGGGATGTCGGCATCCCCATGAACGACATGGGGCGCATCTTCGTCTTCCCCAACATCGGCAGCTACTTCGGCGGCGACCTGATCGCCGGCATCCTGTTTTCCGGCATGGACACCCGCGAACAGCCGGCTATCCTGGTGGACGTCGGCACCAATGCCGAGGTGGTGCTGGGCAACCGGGACTGGCTGATGGCCTGCGCCGGCGCCGCCGGACCGGCCCTGGAAAGCGGCGTTGCCGGCATCGGCATGATGGCGGCGCCGGGGGTCATCGAACGGGTGACCATTCACCCGCCGGACCGCCGCTTCGAACTGCGCACCATCGGGGGACTCCCGCCGGTGGGTATCTGCGGTTCGGGGGTCATCGACCTGGCGGCGCACCTGTTCATCTCCGGGATGATCGACATCCGGGGACGCTTCGTCCCCGAGAAATGCGGCGACCGGCTGGTAAAGGACGAAAACGGCATCGCGCAGCTGGTGCTGGTGCCGGCCGAAAAGTCGGGCACGGGGCGGGACCTGACCATCGGGCAGCCCGACCTGGACAGCCTGATGCGCTCCAAGGCGGCCATGTACACCATTCTGGAGACCATCACCGACAGCGTGGGCCTGTCCATGGAAGAACTGGACAAGTTTTTCGTGGCCGGCACCTTCGGATCACTGATCGACCCGGTGTCGGCCATCCGCATCGGCATGCTGCCGGACCTGCCCCTGGAGCGCTACGAGGCGATTGGCAACAGTTCCCTGGGCGGGGCCACGCAAATCCTTACCGACTGCAGCGCCACCGGGCGCGTCGAAGCCATCCGCCAGCGCATCACCTACATGGAGCTCAACGTCAACCAGGACTTCATGAACCGCTTCAGCGCCGCCAAGTTCCTGCCCCATACCCACCCCGAACGCTTTCCCTCGGTGAAGGTCTGGGGGTAGAAGACCATGGCTGAACACCGCGGTGCCGCCGACGGGCCGGGCGCTTCCCGCCAAGTGATCGCCACCATCCTGGCCGCCACCCTCTGCCGCGTCGTGCTCAACGTCTCCCGGCGCTTCGCCTATCCATTTGCCCCGGTGCTGAGCCGCGGTCTGGGCGTTCCGCTGACGGCCGTCACCTCGCTCATCGCTCTCAACCAGGCCACCGGACTGGCGGCCCTGGCCAGCGGCCCCGTGGCCGACCGCTTCGGCTACCGCCCCCTGATGACGGTGGCCATGGCCCTGTTGATCGCAGGCATGCTGGCGGCCGGCTTGGTGCCCCTCTACGGCGTGGTGCTGATTTGCCTGCTGCTGGGCGGTACGGCCAAAAGCGTCTTCGACCCCACCGTGCAGGCCTACGCCGGTGAGAACGTGTCCTACTCCCGGCGGGGCATGGTGATCGGCATCATGGAGTTCAGCTGGTCGGCCAGTTCGCTGGTGGGCATTCCCCTGATGGGGCTGCTGATTGACCGCTTCGGCTGGCGGTCCCCTTTTTTCGCCTTGGCGGCCGCCGGACTGGGGGCCTGGGCACTGCTGGCGATGACCTTTCGCAGCCACCGCTCCCGGCACCGGCCGACCCGCACGGCGGGTAATCCCCTGGGGGCCTGGCGGGAGCTTCTGGCCCATCGCCCGGCGCTGGGGGCCGTGGGATTCGCCTTTTTCATCAGTCTGGCCAACGACAATCTCTTTGTAATCTACGGGGCCTGGCTGGAAAAGGCCTTCGGCTTGGGGGTAGTGGCCCTGGGGGTGGGGACCGGGCTCATCGGAGGCGCAGAGTTTCTGGGGGAACTGTTGACCGCCACACGTGCGGACCGCATGGGGCTCAAGTGGGCGGTGTGCGGGGGGACCGCTCTTTCCATCTTCAGCTACGGGCTGCTGCCCCTCTGCGAGGGCACGTTGCCCCTGGCCCTGGCCGGGCTTTTCGGGGTTTTTCTGACGTTCGAGTTCAGCCTGGTCTCGTTCCTGTCTCTGGCCACGGAGCTGATGCCCGGGCTGCGGGCCACCCTCATGGCGTCGCTGCTGGCCGCCGCCAGTCTGGGCCGGATGGTGGGAGCGCTGCTGGGCGGCCCCCTGTGGCTTTCCCGGGGTATCCGCGGCACAGTGCTGGTGTCATGCGCAACGGCTCTCTTGGGCCTGGCGATCCTGCTTTGGGGATTGTACAGATGGCGGGTCGAAAAGCCGGCTTGACGGGCGCATGACAGCCTTTATAAGCCGGGAGCACACGCGTTCCATCCGAGGATCCTGCCTGAGGGCTCTGCCCCCGGCTGGTCAAAACGGAAAAGTTCCGCTGGCTCCGCCGAAAGCGCCCATTCGAAAGCATCCGTGGGGCATTGCCTTTCACCGCCAGTGGACCGATCATGTCATGCCAGAAAAAGCCAATGAAAAGCGACCGCCCCCGGACGACGCTCCGTCAGAGCTTCACTCCCGCCTGCCTGACCCGCTGCAGGTCGACGCCGGCGGCCAGCAGTTGCCTCAGGAAGCGGTGGCGCGGGGCCACGCAGGCGAAAAACAGCGCAAACACCACCACCAGGGAAAAGGCCTCCAGGCCGGGGTTCATGCCGCAGATGGAAATGGACGCCAGCACCAGCAGGCTGACGCCGAGGAACAGCAGCCGCTCGCAGCTGCTCTCCAGCAGATCCCTGAGTTCCGAAAAGGTGGGCCCGTCCAGTTCGGCAAAATTCTCCCGGCTGAAGCGCGACAGACGGCGCCTGCGGCTGTAGTGCATGGCCAGCAGAACGGCGCTGCCGACCAGATAGATGATGTCGTCGAGTCCTATCATCATGGTTCCCAAGCCCTCTCGTGGAAGTTCCGCCCGGTTTTGGCAAAACCGGGCGGTTTTCACTTTTCAGCAAATGCCCGCCGACGCTATCCCGCCGCCACCTGTCCGGCGATGTTGGGAATCTGCATGCCGTGGTGGAACAGGTAGGCGATGATAATAGCCACCGGTATGATGAAACAGAACAGGGCCACGAAGTAGACCCACACCATGCGGCCGAACTTGGCCTCGGCCAGCTTGCTGAAGTCTGTGATGATCCCCAGGCTCATGAAGGTCAGCATGAAGAACAGCTTTCGGAAGCCCTTCTCCACCGGCACGGCGCCGGCCTTGGCGGCCTTGAGCACGTGCATGCCTTCCGGTGCGCCGGCTCCGTTGGCAAAAAAGATGCCCAGGTAGATGAACCAGGCGGCGAAGTAGCCCAGCACGAATTTCGGGAAACGGTGCCAGACCTCCGAGGCCTGCACCGTCTCCCCGGGCCGGCGGTCGATCTTGTACACCCAGATCATGGCCAGCACGAAGGCCCACAGCCCGATGAACATATCGATCCACACCTTGGTCATTACGGCGCTGGTCGTGATCACGCCTTCAGGCCACACCACGGCGCCGTTGGTCTCGGCCGTCACCTTGTTGCGCATGAACTCGTCGAGCAGATCGCCGGCGGCGGCGTCGGCGCCGTCGGTTTTAACCGCCATGCCCATGGCCGACCCGGCCACCAGCGGGTCGGCGGTTCCCGGCCAGATGTGGGTGAAAAAGCCCGGCAGAACGACCAGTTCAATGACCGCCCAGACCACCACCAGGGCCGACACCATGATGGAAACCACCGGTTTGGCGCGCACGGCCCCGCCAGTGGCCACGGCCGCCGACACGCCGCAGATGGAAATGCCGGATCCGAGCACGGCGGCGGTCTTGCGCGGCAGTTTGAACATCTTGCGCGCGATGAGGTAGATGCCCGGCCAAAAAATTAGGTAGGCCACGATGGTGGCCACGGCGCCGGCCAGGAACAGGTGCCCGGTCAGGCTGGCCATCTGCTGCCCCATCTTGGCCGAGGTGGCCGCGGCCTTGATGGGCAGGTACCCCACCTTGACCCCCAGAAACACGATGGCCGTCTTGATGTACCACTCCGGCTTGGCCGCTACGCTGAGGTAGTTGGCGAAGCCCTTGAAAAAATTGCCGATGATCAGACCGAAGATCAGCGCCAGGATAAACGAGGCTCCGCCGCCCAGCGAGAGCGCAAAGTTCAACCCGTACTGGTGCCAGTTGGTCTTGTTGGCAGCGAAAAAGGCATGGTGGCCGATGAACCAGGTGGCGATGGTCAGGAAGTAGATGATCGTCCAGCCGATGAAAAAGCGCTTCAGATCCCACTTCATGCTGGCCGCGCCGATGCAGGTGGCAATGGTGAAGATCACGTAGGTCCAGATGATGCTCCACCAGCCCAGGCTTTTGTAGAAGGCCTTGGCGGTCAGGCTGTACTTGCTGCCCAGCGCGTAGAAAGCGTGGCTGATGGCGCCCTTGCCGCCCTCTGGCACGTTGAAGACCCACTTGGTGGGATAGACCGCCCAGCCCACCAGGTCCACCCCGGCGATGGAGAGCAGGCCCAGAAAAAAGAAAAACAGTCCCAGGTAGACGGCCCACCAGTCCTCCTGGGTGGCCATCCCGGAATACCATTTCCGATTCACCGATGTCATGGTTACCGTCCTCCTTCCGTGTTGCAGGATTGCATGTACCGAGACCGCCCGCAGCCCGCGTGGGTGCCTCTCGCGGCTACCCTCTGACTTCAACCACTCGGTTGAAATAGTGCTGGGCAAAGGGACGCATCCATTCGGGGATGGTGGCATTGTCAAAGCCCATGAAGACCTTGGCGACCTGTCCCTTTTTCACCATTCCCCGGGCCCTCATCAGTCTGGCCAGTTCCACGTCGAGCTCGTCGAGCGTGGGGGACGCCAGGCGAAGGCGGTCGTTCTCGATGACCCAGTTTCTGCCGTCGTGGGTGATGACGACGTCCATGGCGGTTTCCATGGTCAGTGCAGTACCGAGGTGGGAACGATAAACAGCCCGATGACCAGTACGATGCCGGCGATGATGAAAGACCACACCACCAGCTTGGTCTCGATGGGCTCCCAGGGCTCGGCGTCGGCCAGCACGTCTTCGGCTTCGTACTCTCCGCCCGCCAGGGTGCTCGTGGATGCTGCCTCTTTCTCTGCCATTGGCTCCTCCTTTGAATGATGGTCCTTGCCGATGCGCCGCGCACCGATGCGACGCGACCGCGGTGCGTGCCTCCACAGGACAGCGAACGGCACGGCACCTCCTTCGGACTTGTTTCGAGCAAGGGCCATGCCAATGTTCATACAATATACAACCACCTGTTTTATTGATATTTCCTACTGTAGCAGGCGATGCCGGTGCCAACTCCTGTTAGCAGCAGGCAACCTGGTGTTGGCAGTCAACGGGGTCCAGTCCCAAGTTCGGTTTGAAGGCCGCACCGCAGTTGTGCTAACATGATAAAAGTCGCAAGCACCTTTTGCGAACCACTGCCCGGCGGCCGTGGCGGCGGCCCGGGCCGGGACGCACCGACGAAGGAGGAACGCCTCATGGTTTTTCGCCGTTCTATGAGCCTGCAGACCAAATTCATCCTGGGCCTGGCGGTGTTCGCCCTCTCGCTGGGGCTTTTTTTCGGCGGCACGCTCTTTTTCCACCTGCGCAGCGTCATGCTCCAGGAAGTCAGCGACAAGTCCAACCTGATCCTGGCCCAGGCCGATGCCGTGCAGGACTACGTCCGGCGCGACCTGCGCCCTGCCATGTTCGAAGTGCTGCCCCCCGACCGCTTCATCATCTCGGCAATGTCGTCCTCCTACATTTCACGCCACATCATGGAGCGCCTCAACGTCAAGGACACGCACTACTACTATCGCCGCGTGGCGCTCAACGCACGCAACCCTGAATCCATCCCCACTTCCTTCGAGCGGGGAATCATCAGCCAGTTCCGCATCAACCACGCTCTCAAACGCTGGGAGGGCGACGTCACCATCCGCGGTGAAAAGTACCACCTCACCGCCCGTCCGGTGGTCTACGAGCAAAGCTGCATGCGCTGCCACGGGGAGCCGGAAAACGCACCCACAGAACTGCTCACGCGCTACGGGCACGAGCGCGGCTTCGGCTACCCCGTCGGCGAAGTCAGCGGCCTGGTGGTCGCCGGTTTCCCGGTGCGCCACACCATCAGCCAGCTCAAGGACATCACTTTCGGCTACCTGGTGATGTACCTCATCGCCGTGGTGCTGTTTTTCGCCATGGTCAGCGTCTATTTCAACAAGCTGGTGGTTCACAACCTTCACAACCTGACGTCCATCTTCCGGCGCCATTTCTCGGGGCCCGAGGAGCGCAGCATCATCGAGCGCCTGGGCAGCCACGACGAAATCAGCGGCCTGGTGGGCGGCATGGAAGAGCTGGCGGGGCACCTGAACCGGACCAAGAAGGAGCTGGAGAAATACGCCCTCAACCTGGAGGAAATGGTCGTCGAGCGCACGCTGGAGCTGCAGCAGGAAGTACTTCGGCACCGGTCGGACGTCAACCTCTTCGTCAACCTCTTGCAGGGCCTCAACCAGAGCGGCAGCCGGCCGGAAATGGTGGCCCACGCCGTCGAGCAAATCGGGCGGCGCTTCTCCGCCGAACGGGTGGTCTACTACTGCACGGTGGTTTCCCACCAGGTGGTAACCTGGCCGGAAGAGGAGGCCTGCGAGGACATTCCTGCCTTCTGGCAGCAGTTGATGAAGGATGACGACGTGCGCATCGAACCGTGCGCGGCATACGTGCCGGTGAAATCCCAGGACTGCGCCTGGGGCCTGTTGGGAATCCACTGGCCCGAGGGGAAAAAGCCTGACAAAATAACGAAGGAAGTAATGCTGGCGCTGGGCCAGCAGCTGGGCATCGCGCTGGAGAATATCCACGCCATCAACAACCTGACACACCAGAAGGACATGCTGCAGTCGGTGTTCGAAGGCATCTCCAATCCGCTCATGCTGCTCGACGCCGGCGGCGGAATTCTGATGGCCAACAAGTGGGCCGATGTGCTGATCGAAAAGGGCGCTTCCGGTGGACAGCTACGCCGCGCGCTGAAAGAAACGCTGGGACTGGACAAGGAGGGGATCATCCGGCGCATCCTTGACAATGGCACCCCCTGGGAGCAAAGCCTGCAGCTGGTGGACGGGCGATCTTTCTGGACCAGCATCTACCCCATCGCCATCTACCGGCCCGAACCGGACTGCGTGGTGCTCTATGCCCGTGAAAATACGCGCGAAAAGCGCATGCTGGCCCGTCTGCAACTCGCCGAGAAGCTCAGTGCCGTGGGCCAGCTGGCGGCCGGACTGGCCCACGAAATCAACAACCCGCTGGGCGTTATCCAGTGCTATACGGACATCCTGATGGCCGACACGGCCGACGAACAGACACGCAGCGACCTGGAAGTCATCGCCCGGCACACCCGCCAGGCCCAGGGGATCGTGCAGAACCTGCTGAACTTTGCACGCCCCAAGGCCTCGCTAGACGCCGCCTCCAGCCTCAACGCGGTCATCACCAACATCGCCGACGTCTTCCGGCTCCAGGCGGCCGGCAAATCCGCCCGGCTGGAACTGGACCTGTGCGGGGGCCTGCCCGACGTCCAGGGGGACGCCGCTTCGCTTGAACAGATCCTGACCAACCTGTGGCTCAACGCCTTCGACGCCGTCCCCGCCGGCAGCGGGCGTATCCGTATCACGACAGGCCTCGTAAAGGGCTCCGCTGAGGTGCTGCTGCAGGTCGCCGACAACGGCCCCGGCATTCCCGAGGAGCACCTGGAGAGCATTTTCGATCCCTTTTTCACCACCAAGGACGTGGGCCGCGGGTCCGGACTGGGCCTGGCCGTGGTGTACGGCCTGACCGGAGAACTGGGCGCCCGCATCGAGGTCGAGAACCGCGGTGGAGCCGTCTTCAGTATCTATCTGCCCACGACGCGAAAACAGCGCCAGGAGAAGAGCCGTGCAGACAAATGCGTCCATACTGATCGTTGACGACGAACCGGATTTCGCCAGAGGACTGTCGCGCATTCTCAAACGTGCCCACCCCCAGTGGGAATGCCTGGCCTGCACCTCCGGAGAAGCGGCCCTGGAAGCGCTGCGGGAAAACGCGGTGGGGGTCATGCTGACCGACCTGCGCATGCCGGGGATGAACGGAATCGACCTGCTGGAAAAGGCGCTGGCCGCCAACCCGCAGCTGTGCGTGGTGTTGATGACGGCCTACGGCACCATCGAAGACGCCGTCATGTCGCTCAAGCGCGGCGCCTACGATTTCATCACCAAACCCATCCAGCGCAACACCCTGTGTCACATGGTCGAGAGGGCCATGGAGCGCTACGTGCTGATGGCCGAGAACCGCCGGCTGCGGGAAATCGCCGCCGGCCTGGAAAGCCGGCCGGTCATGATCGGGGAAAGCCGCGCCATGCAGCAGCTGGCCGAGTCCATCGCCGCCGTGGCGGCCACCGACTACACCGTGCTCATCCGCGGAGAATCCGGCACCGGCAAGGAACTGGCCGCCCGCCGCGTGCACCAGCTTTCGCGCCGCAGCGCCCAACCACTGCTGTCAGTCAACTGCCCGGCCATCCCGGAACAACTGCTGGAAAGCGAACTGTTCGGCCACGTGCGCGGCGCCTTCACCGGCGCCGACCGCGACCGCCGGGGGCTTTTTGAAACGGCCGAGGGCGGCACGCTGCTGCTGGACGAAATCGGGGACGTCAGCCCCGGCATACAGGCCAAGCTGCTGCGGGTGCTGCAGGAGAAGGAAATCCGCCCGGTGGGGTCCAGTGAAAAGAAAAAGGTGGACGTGCGCATCCTGGCCACCACCAACCAGAACCTGGAAGACAGGATTCGCGAAGGGTCGTTCCGTGAAGACCTGTTTTACCGGCTGAACGTGCTGACGCTGACCCTGCCGCCGCTGCGGGACCGCAGCCAGGACATCCCCCTTCTGGTGCACCATTTCACCGCCCTCACCTGCCGGGAAATGGGCATGGATCCGCTGGAGATATCCCCCAACGCGCTGGCTTACCTGTCCACGCAGCCGTGGCCGGGAAACGTGCGCGAACTGCTCAACTTTGTGCGCCGCATGGTGGTCTTCAGCGCGGGACAGCCGGTAACCCTGCCGCTGGTGAAGCTGGTGGAAAACGGCGGGCTGGCCAACGCCCCCCGGGGAAACGAGATTCTTTCCTACAAACAGGCTAAGGCCCGCGTTATGGACGACTTCACCCGCACCTACGTCAGCACCGTCCTGCGCCGCACGGGCGGCAACATCTCCGAGGCCGCACGGCTCAGCGGCCTGGAGCGCGTCTCACTGCAGAAGATCATCCGCCGCCTCAACATAGACGTAGCGGCTTTCAGAAACAACGCAGGTTAGCCTGACAGCCCCAAAGCAAAAAAAGAGTTCTCCCGACATTGAAGACGTGTCGTTTCCCGGAAAGGCTATCGAGAAAGCACGAGCGGTTCTAATCGTGGATGCGCTCGAACCCCGGCACCGCCACAAAATCTTCCAGACGGTTCAGTCCCCAGGTGGCCAAAGACACCATGAGCAGGTAAATCGCTCCAACAATCATAAAAATTTCCATATATTTGAAGTAGGCGGATGCCAGAATCTTTCCTTCTCCAGTAAGCTCAATGCAGGTCACCATGTAGGCCAGGGAGGAGTACTTGATAAGGTAGATTAGCTCGTTGCCGCTTCCGGGCAGAGCGCGGCGGATGGCCTGCGGCAGTATGATATAAAAAATGGCGCCTGTATGGCTGAAGCCCAAGGACTTGGCAGCCATCATCTGGCCCTTTTTTATAGACAAGATCGCCCCTCTTACGTACTCCGAATGGTAAGCTGCACTGCAGAGGGAAAAACCGATCACGGCCGCCATGTAAGGGCTCAAATAAATTCCCACGTGGGGCAGGCCGAAATACCACAGGTATAGCTGTACCAGCAAAGGAAAGCCTCGAAAAAAAAGAACGTAAGTGCCGACCAGCGCCTTCAGGAAATGGTTGCCGTATATCCTCAGCACCCCCACAAGCACACCCAGAGCCAGCCCGCACACCGCCGACGGCAGGATCAATCGGATGCTCATCCAAAGACCGCTCATCAGCGCGGGAGCCACTTCCTGGCGAAGAAACAAAAATTCGTCCATTACCTTTCCGGATTCTCCCAGTATCCATGTATGCGGGCACAGAATTCCCGTGTACGGAGATTTTCTGCGGCATAAAGCATCTTCTGGGGTGTACCCTTTTCAACGATCGCACCGTCCTCCATGAAGATAATTTCATTTGCCAGAGACTCGGCAAAATCGAACTGATGTGTGGCCATCATCATGGTCATACCTGCAGCGGCTAGATCCTGGATAACCGTCAGCACTTCACCGGTCAATTCTGGATCCAGGGATGAAGTGGGCTCGTCCAACAGCATGACCTCGGGTTCCATGGCCAGCGCCCTGGCAATGGAAACGCGCTGTTTCTGTCCACCGGAGAGCTCCGCCGGATACTGGTCCGCGTGTTCTGCCAGCCCCACCCGTTCCAATTCCCGCAAGGCCCGTCGACGCGCTTCGTTTTTCGGTATTTTTTTTACCCGCACCAGTCCGATCATGACATTGCGCAGAGCCGTGAGATGATCAAAAAGGTTGAAATCCTGGAAAATCATACCCACTTTTTGCCGGTACTCATACACCCGACGTTTGCGAAAGCCCGTTACATCCCTGCCGTGCAGCAGAATCCGGCCGTCGTCTGCAGGCAGTAACAGATTGATACAATGCAAAAGGGTGCTTTTACCCGCCCCGGAGGGACCTATGAGAACCTTGATGTCCCCCCTGTGCAATTGCAGGGAAATTCCCCTGAGGATCTCTTTTTCCGCGAACCGTTTGCGCAGGTCCTGAACTACCAATATAGGTTCATCAGCGGTCATCTGCCTACTCTCTTCAACGGCTATATCCTTTGATGGCTACTTTTTTTTCAATCATCGCCATAGCCCGGGTACCGCAAAACGTAAGAACCATGAAGATAATGCCCACCAAAATGTAAAGCCAAAAATGCTGGTAGGTTCTTGCGGCCACGTGGTGGGCGCGGGTCATCAGTTCGGCCACACCGAGCGCATAGGTGACTGCCGAGTCCTTCAAGATAACGGTGTATTCATTGCTCCAGCCGGGAATGGCCAGACGCAACGCCTGGGGCAAAATGGTAAAAACAATGGCCTGCCGGTCGCTCATGCCGATGGCCCGGGCCGCTTTCATCTGGCCCTCAGGAAGAGACTTAATGGCCCCGCGGATGATTTGAGACTGGTAGGCGGAGCTGATCAGCCCGAGTACGATGATGGCCACGACAAAAGGGGAAAGCTCGAGTTTCAGAGCGCCCAAGATGCCGAAGTAGAATAGAAACAGCAGCACCAGCAGGGGAATGCCACGAAAAAACCAGACGTACAGGCCAATGCCCCTGCGTACTGCCGGCTTCCCATAAACGTGCCCAACGGCCAGTACCAACCCCAGAACCAATCCCAGGGCCAATGCCCCGAAAACGACTGCCAAGGTTACCCAGGTGCCCTGCAAGATGTAAGGAAGCCCCTCCAGCGCCTCTTTCCATCCATTGCCAATCATTTTCGGCTCCTTGGATAGAACACGTGTGATTCAGTCGCACCAAGAATAAACGGGAAGGGGCGCTGCCTCCGGCAGAATCCTTCCCGTTTTTCGTTCAAACGCATCAATTCGACTCTATTTCATGTCCCACTTTTTGATTAACTCCTGCCAATAGGGAGACGCCTTGAGCTTTCGCAGCCCCTCATTGAGGGTCTTGAGAAAACCCGTATCCTCCTTGCGCACCGCATAGCCGTAATTCACATCGGGCTGGCCGTACCGGCCGATGCTTTTCACTGGAAGCCCTTTGTCCCTGGCTTCTTTGAGGGCTGTGTTGGATACTGCCGCCGCATCGATGCGGCCGTTGGCCACATCTTCGATTGCCAGCGGAGTGGTATCGTAAAAACGCAGTTCGAACTTGTAGCCCTTTTTAAGCATATGATCTGTGAGCCACTTGGATTCGGCACTACCTCTGAGCAATCCAATTTTTCGGCCGGGTTCCAAGCACTGTTTTACCGTAAGGTTCGCGTCTTTTTTCACCACCAACAACTGAATCACTTGCCAGTAAGGTTCCGTGAAGTTCACCTGCGCCTGCCGCTCCGGTGTGATGCTCATTCCCGATGCGATGAAATCAATCTTGCCGGCCTTCAGAGAGGGCACGATGGCCGCCCAGTCTGTGGGCTGGTGCTTTACATTGAACTTCATCTGCTTGGCGATCCAGTTAACGGCATCGATGTCGAAGCCTGCAGGTTTTCCGCTTTTATCAATGAAGGTAAACGGAGGATATGCGGCATCAAAACCATTGATGTAAACCTTGGCGCCACTCCAAGCCGAACCGGCAGCGCCCAATAGCATGCAAGTGATTATAAGTGCGATCATCCTCAGCGATTTTTTTTTCATTTTCCCAGCCTCCTCCCTGTTTCTGGATGGTTTTCTCCGTCTTTGTCGGCTTCCAAGCCACCCGGCGACCGATCAACACATCGATATCGAAAGCATCTTCGCCGCGTTGGACAGAATGGTCATCATAGAACACACCGAGAGGGTGGATGTCAACCGGCTCTTACCGGGAAAAACAGGACCAACCGCCGGTATTGGGCAAACCGCATGTGCGGGGCAATGCAGCGGCCGCGTCGGCGGGGCTCTCACCAGGCGACATCCGCTTTTCGCAAACGCGGTCGGCAGCATCTCCGGCGCCCGGCAAAGACGCCATTTCCCCTGAGGTCAGAAAGCCGCGGCCCTTCAGGAATTCATCACCCGCCGGCGATCATGGGGATCAGGTAAATTTCGGCTTCGTCTGGAATGCGGGTTTCGGCAAAGTGGGGCCGGGAAACGGTGTCGCCATTGATGCGCACGACGGCATACAGGTGGGCGTTTTTCACCGTTTTGAGCAGGTCGGACACCGTCATGCCCTCCTGCCAGGGCCGCGCTTTGCCGTTGACGCGGATCACCCCGCAACGCCCCGGGCCTCGAGCAGCGCCACCACTTCAGGAAAGTCAATGCCCAGGCGTTTGACGGTCTCTAGGGTAGGAACGCCGTCGGCCGTCCATCCCCGCCGCTGGTAGACGGCATCCTTGAGCTTTTCGTACTGCTCCTCGCGGAACTTGCGCAGCAGGGCGATCTTTTCGGCCGTATGCTTGCCGGAGATGTCCACCCCGTACTTCTCGGTCAGCTGCTTGTCGTAGCGTTCGCTGCGCGACTCGTACTCGAGTTCGGTGACCGGTCCCACGGCCCGGTAAGGCAGGCGGTCGTGTTCGCGGGTGCCGTATCCCATGCGCAGGTTGAAGATGCGCTGGAAATTGTAGACCGCCTCGCTCATGCGGACCAGGTCGTCGGGTCCTGCCTTGCGGCCGGTGACGGCCGAGAAGTACTCGGCATACCACTCGACGTGCTTCATCACTTTGGCCGGATCCTGGCTCTCGTTGTTGTCCTCGGGTACGATGTCGTTCCATGGCAGCTTGCACAGCCCGCACAGGCTGAACCAGGTGCGGAACATGGGAAACCAGTGCAGCGCCTCTGCTTTCTGCTCGAAGGTGGGCATGAAATTGTGCACCATGTCCAGGAAGATCAGCCAGGCCTCGTCGTGCTGGGGGCCCTTGAGGGCCAATCCATAGCCGCCCTGTTGGGCCAGGGACTCCTTGGTCATGTACTCGGAAAACTCCAGCCCCTTGGCCTCCATACCAATGTCCTCCATGAGGGCCTCGTCGGCTCCGAAGCGCTCTGCGAAGATCTTCTTCATGCGGCGTACGCCCTGGCCCACGATGCTGCCGAAGCCCTCGCCGCGCGCCATCTGGTGGATCAGCTCCAGCGCGTTCGTGCGGTTGCCGAAACCCAGTTCCAGGCCGCCGGTGTGGGAGCTGTTGATGAGGCCAAGTTCGAAGCACTCCATGACGAAGGCGATGCCGGTGCCCACGGAGATGGTGTCCAGGCCATAGGCGTCGCAGTAGAAGTTCATCTCCAGGATGGCGTAAGGGTCGAAAATCCCCAGGTTGGAGCCGCAGCCGGCGATGGTCTCGTATTCGGGGCCATCCACGAACACCCGCTGGCCGGCATAGGGGCCCGTCACCGGCACGAAATCCTTCACCCCGTGGGAGCAGGCCACGGTGCAACCCATCCAGCACCCGTCGAAACCGGGATCGAAGAGCTGCCGGTAGACGTCTTTGCCGATCAGCCCGGCACGCGGGTCCTGCCCGAAACGGAAGTTGTGGGTCGGCAGCAGGTCGAAGTCGTTCATGATAGGCACCAGGTGAGTGGTCCCGATACGCGCCATTTCGTTCTGCTTGGGGTCGAGTTCCACGATCTCGCGGGCGTGCAGCTTGGCCACCTTCTTGAGGGCCTGCTTGTCCGCCGGGCGGTTGGTGTCCAGAGAGACCGAGTCCCAGCGCGCCACGATGGCCCGCAGCCCCTTGTCCGCAAAGACCGTGCCTATTCCGCCGCGGCCGGCCTGCTTGTAGCGCGCGCGTTTGCGCTTGGGATCGTACCACGAGAAGTTGAGGCATCCCAGGCGGGTATGGGCCGCCCCGGGGCCGGTGGAGACCACCGAGATGCCCCGCGGGCTTCCCTGGCCGAAGTGATCGGTCAGGGCCTGGGTAAGGGCGTAAGCATTGTCCGGCAGCCCCTGAGCCTCCAGAATCTTCACCTGGCATTCGATGCCGTCGATAAAGACCACGACCTGCCCGTTGAATTTGCCGCGGATCTCCAGGGCGTCGAATCCGGAAAATTTCAGGTAGGGCCCAAAATAGCCGCCCACGTTGGAGTCGATCACCGCGCCCGTCAGCGGAGACAGGGTGGTGACGATGCTTTTGCCGGAGCCGGGATAGGCCGGCGTCCCCCCCAGGGGGCCGGAAGAAATGCAGATGGCGTTTTCGGGGTCCGACCAGCGGGTGGTTTCCGACACGGCCTGCCAAAGCAGCCAGAGATCGAAGCCCTTGCCGCCAATGAAAATTTCCTTCATCTGCCCAGTGACCGGCTGGGCGGTCGTCTGCAGACGCTCCAGGTCAACGTGCAGGGTCTGCCCGGCGTAGCCTTTTTCAACGGTCGGCCGGTCGTAGCCCCAGACGGCCAGCTCTTTGAAGGAGAAATCAGTCATTTTTTCCATTCCCTTTCTGTTGTTGGATGATCCCCGCCGGCGGCGCGGGCGTCAATTCGACTGCTCCGGTCCGGCGTCCTCTTGCAGGCGGCTTTCCCGGTCTTTCATGTAACGGTGAAACCGCAGCACGTGGCCCTGGGCCAGGATGCGCGCGCTCTCGGTATCGCCGCTTTCCACGGCATCGGCGATGTCGCACAGATCCTGGTAGTTTTCGGTCAGTTCGCGCTCCTCCATGGAAAGGAAGCGCTCGTAGTAGCGGTGAATGTTGTCGTGCACCGAGTGAAAGACGAATACGTAAACCGGGTTGTGGCTGATGCGCGCCAGGGCCATGTGAAAACGCTTGTCCACCTCGATGAAGCCGTCCCGGTCCGGCGGGTTGCGGTGGATGTGGCCGCGGGCCTCGGCCAGCAGCGTCTTCAGGGCGGCGACGTCTTCGTCCGTGGCCCGCTGGGCCGCCAGGGCCGCCACGCTGCCCTCCATGCCCTCACGAAACTCGGTCAGGTGATTCAGCGACACGCGCCGGGAACGGATGAGCAACCCGAGGCTCTCAGTGGCCCGCTGGGGAGACACCTTCTTGACCACCGCCCCCCCGCGCACCCCCAGGCGAATCTCAATGAGTCCCCGCTCTTCCAGCACGCGCAGCGCCTCGCGCAGCGTGCCGCGGCTGGTGTTGAACATTTCCTTGAGCTCTCTTTCGGACGGCAGCGTGTCGCCGGTTTCCAGTCGGCCCTTCAATATGGCCTCCTGGATCTGGTGCACCACGTCCTGGAAGATCCGGCTCTGGGATGCTTCACGAAACATCGCTTTTTCCGTCATTTTTATCGCCTAATGGTTTTACCATTATTAAAGGCCTGTTTTTCTGCTGTCAAGCCAATTTTCCCAGCCTAATTGCAAACAACCGCTCACTTTAAGGGGACGCCACAACCGCAGCCTGACCGCCACTCGGACACCGGTTTACGCAAACCGCAAGGGCCCGGCATTTCACGGGCGCGGCCGCATCTTGAGCGGGGGCCTCTTGGTCTGACAGTTCGGCCACAAAAAGCGTTGACAGCCCGAACGGCGTGCGGTAATGGTCAAACCATTACAAATCTATTCTGGCTGTGGAGTGCGTCCCATGAGCGATCAGCGTATTACCCGTCACCCCGTCCTGGAGATCCCCGCAAGAGAAGAAGTCACGTTCACCTTCAACGGCCGTCCCCTGAGGGGGGTTGCGGGCGAAATGATCGCCTCGGCCCTGATTGCCGCCGGCATCCACATTTTCGGGCACCACCCCAGGGATCACAGCCCCCAGGGCATCTTTTGCGCCAACGGCCAGTGTTCCCAGTGTCTGGTAATGGCCGACGGGCTGCCGGTCAAGGCCTGCATGACGCCGCTGGCCGCCGGCATGCGCGTCGAGCGCATCGAGGGGCTGCCGCGCATCCCGGAAGATGACCGGCCGCTGCCCGGTGCCGAGATTCCGGTGCACGAGGTACCGGTATTGATCATCGGGGCCGGCCCGGCCGGCCTGACGGCGGCCATCGAGCTGGGCAAACGGGGCGTAGAGACCCTGCTGGTGGACGACAAGGACCGCCTGGGCGGCAAACTGGTGCTCCAGACCCACAAGTTTTTCGGCTCGGTGGAGGACTCCTACGCCGGTACCCGCGGCTTCGAGATCGCCGAACGGCTGGCCGCCGAAATAGAACAGCTGCCCTCGGTGGCGGTCTGGCTCGGGAGCACCGCCGTGGGCGTCTTTTCCGACCGGGTAGTGGGCATCGTGCGGGGCAACCGCTACTGCCGCATCCGGCCTCAAAAACTCATGGTGGCTACCGGCGCCCGCGAGAAGATGCTCTCTTTTCCGGGCAACACCCTGCCCGGGGTCTACGGCGCAGGGGCCTTCCAGACCCTGGTAAACCGCGACCTGGTTCGGTCGGCCGAACGCGTGCTGGTGGTCGGCGGCGGCAACGTGGGACTGATCGCGGCCTACCACGCCGTGCAGGCCGGTATCCGGGTGGCGGCCCTGATCGAGGCCCTGCCGGAGGTGGGCGGCTACCGGGTGCACGCCGACAAGCTCACCCGCCTGGGTGTCCCCATTTTCACGCGTCACACCATCGTGGCGGCACACGGCCAAGACCATGTCGTATCCGCCACCACGGCCCGACTGGACGAGAAATGGCGGATCGTGCCGGGCACCGAAAAAACCTGGGAAGTGGACACGGTGCTGGTGGCCGTGGGGCTGGCCGAAGTCAACGAATTCATCCTCAAAGCCCGGGATTTCGGCATGCAGGTCTTCTCCGCCGGGGACGCCCAGGAGATCGCCGAGGCCTCGGCGGCCATGTTCACCGGCCGCATCGAGGGACTCAAGATCGCCGCATCCCTGGGACTGGCGGTGGGGGAGATCCCCGAAGACTGGTACCGCAAGGCCGAGGTGCTCAAATCGCGGCCGGGCCGGATCCGGCAGGCCTCGCCGCCGCCCGCCCAAGAGGGTGTTTTTCCCGTCTTCCACTGCATCCAGGAGGTGCCCTGCAACCCGTGCACCTCGGCCTGCCCCATCGGCGCCATCCACACCGAGAACGACACCATCACCGGCCTCCCCTACCGTGAAGAGGAAAAGGGCTGCACGGGCTGCCTGAACTGCGTGGCCATCTGCCCGGGGCTGGCCATCACGTTGGTCGATTACCGCAAGGATCCTGACCATCCTCTGGTGACCCTGCCCTGGGAGATCCGCCGCGAGACCGTGGAGGCCGGGCACACCGTGGCCGTCACGGACCGCGAAGGGGCGCTGCTGGGCCACTACGCGGTGCAGCGCGTGCGGGTCAAGAAGGAACACCCCCGAACCCTGCTGGTGCAGGTCCGTCTGCCCGCGGAGCTGGCCAAGCGCGCAGCCGGCATCCAGGCGCCGGAGCCGGCCATCGACCCGCTGGAAGTTTACCAGCAGCAACCGCCGCCGGACGAGGCCGTGATCTGCCGCTGCGAGCGCATCACGGCCGGCGAGATCCGGGCGGCCATCCGCAGCGGGGTGCGCGACATGAACCAGCTCAAGGCCCTCACGCGCACCGGCATGGGCGCCTGCGGCTCCAAGACCTGCCGGCCCCTGGTGTGGCGCATCTTCCAGGAGGAGGGCATCGACCTCAAAGAGGTCACCGACCGCGTGGACAGGCCCCTTTTCGTGGAGGTCCCCATGGGGGCCTTTGCCGGCATCGACAGGAGGCGAGACCATGAATAAATTCGATCTCATCATCGTGGGCGCCGGTTCGGTGGGCGTACCCACGGCCCTGGCCTGCGCCGAGGCGGGCCTCAAGGCCCTGGTGCTGGACAGGCGCCCCTCGCCGGGACAGGGCGAGAACAAGCACGCCATCGGCGGCATCCGCGCCACGCACTCCGACCCGGCCAAGATTCTGGTCTGCCACCGCTCGCTGGAGATCTTCTCCACTTGGCAGGACCTGCACGGCGACGATATCGAGTGGCAGCGGGGCGGGTATGTGTTTCCCGTCTACCGGGAAGAAGAGGAAAGGCTGCTCAAGACCTTCCTGCCGGAACAGAAAAAGTTCGGCCTCAACATCGACTTCGTCGACCCGCAGACCATCGCCTCCGTGGTGCCCGGCATCAACCCCGACGGGCTGCGGGGCGGGACGGTCTCTCCCGATGACGGTTCGGCCTCACCGCTGCTGGCCGTCAACGCCTTCTACCGCAGGGCCGTCCGGCTGGGCGTGGAATTCCGGTTCAACGTCCAGGTGCAGCAGATCCTCCGGGAAAAGGGCGCCGTCCAGGGAGTACGGACCTCTGCGGGCCGCTTTTCCGCGCCGGTAGTGGTCGATGCCGCCGGTGCCGACTCCCGGGAGCTCTCCGCCGCCCTGGGCTGCGACATCGCCGTGACCCCCGAATCCCACGAGGCCGGCATCAGCGAACCGGTGCAGATGTTCTGCCCCGCCATGGTGGTCGACCTGCGGCCGGCGCCGGGATCGCGCAACTACTATTTCTACCAGAACCGGCACGGCCAGGTGGTTTTCTGCATCACGCCGGAGCCGCCCCTGGTGGGCCACGACTACCGCGAGACGTCCGGTTTCCTGCCCCAGGTCTGCGCACGCATGGTGGACCTCATGCCGCGGCTGAAAAACCTGCGGGTGCGCCGGGTGTGGCGCGGGCTTTACCCCATGACAGCCGACGGCGTCCCGCTGGTGGGCTGGAACCGGGACGCTTCCGGGCTGCTGCACGCCGTGGGCATGTGCGGTCAGGGGTTCATGCTTGGCCCCGGCCTCGGTGAACTGCTGGCGCGCATGATCACAGGCGCCTCCACCGCCGACGACCGCGTTGTACTGGCGGGTTTTTCCCTTTACCGCGACCTCACTTGTGGCATGGAGGCCCTGAAGTAGATTCCGATTTTCCCTTGACACAACGTGGCACTTTGCATACATTATATTTGAAGCGAAGTTTTCCGACCAGCGAGATTTCACAATGCCCCGTGCGGGCGGTCCCCTAATTTCTCTGTTTTCGGTGCTTTTTCAAAAGTTCCCCAACGAATGATGCCAAACACACTGGCCGCAGTGTCTCAGGGCAGCCGTCTCCACGCGGATCCTGAAAGGCCGTTTCCACCCCTAACCCTTTGGAACAGGAGGGCACAATGGACAGCAGGGATATCAAGAAATACCTTGCCGGATTGAGCATTGCCGGATTGATCAGCCTGGGCGGCTTCACGCTGCCGGGCGCGATGGCCGGCAGCAGCTGAGGTGCACAACCTAGTGCAGGTAGCACTAAAGTTGAAAAGCCCGCATCGGGCAGCAGCTGAGGCGGCCAAGGCAGCGGTGCCGTGAGCACCGAAGAGACCACGAAGGAAGCCGAGGAAGCCGCCGAAGAAGTCCAGAAAGAGTCCGGGAAAAGCGGCTGAGGGTCCAGCACCGACAGTGCAGTTGGCACTGACACGAAAAAAGAAGAAGACAACAAGAAAGAATCCGGGAAAAGCGGCTGAGGCGGATGATGTTACCGGCGCCGGCGGCGCCGGAAAAACACACTCAGCAAAACGGCCGGTTTGCCAGATTCCGCTGCGGTCGACGGATTCCCGTTCGGATGATGTTTGCCAGGAGCCGGCGTCCCCCCGGGGGATCCCGGCTCCCCTGTTTTGCAATAACGCCACTCGCCTACCAGAGGCCCTCATGAAACCGCTGCCCGATGAGATCCGGTCCGCCTACCCGGTCTGCAGCCGGCTGCTGGCCGAAGAACCGCTGCCCCCGGACGGGCCGGCACCCACCGTCGAAGACCTGCCCCGAAGGCTCGCCGCCACGCCTGCGGCACTGAAACGCCACCCCTACCTGGCCGACCTGGCCCGCATCGAACAGGCCATTCACAAACTGAGCACGGACCCGCCGGGCATCCCCTCCCGCGTGGACCGGCTGCGTCTCAACCCCGCGCTGGTGCTGCTGCCGGTGTCCTGGCAGCGCCTGCCGGAACGCCTCCAGGACGATCGGGCCGCCCCGGCACCCGTGCCAAACGGCTTCGTGCTGGTCTGGAAAGCGCCCGGCTCAGGGCGCGTTCGCGCCGCCACGGCCGACGGGCACGACCTGCTGGCGCTGAAAATCGTCAGCGAGGCAATCGCCCCCCGGCAGGCGGCCGAGGATGGCGGTGTGTCCCTGGGTACCATCGACAACATTCTTTACGCCGCCAGCCAGCGCGGCCTGCTGCTGGCACCCCCCTCGCGCATCGTACGCCCACCGGCGTTCGGCCGGGAAGCCGTCGACGGCGACCAATTCCGCGTCGCCAGGTGTTTCACCCTCCAGTGGCACATTACCCAGGCCTGCGACCTGCACTGCCGCCACTGCTACGACCGCAGCGACCGCCAGCCCCTGCCGCTGGTAGAGGCCTTGCGGGTGCTGGACGATCTCTACGATTTCTGCCAGCGAATGCACGTTTACGGCCAGGTCACCTTCACCGGTGGAAACCCCTTGCTCTACCCCCATTTTGACGAGGTCTACCGCCAGAGCGCGGAGCGCGGCTTCCTGACCGCCGTGCTGGGCAACCCCATGCCACGCCGGCGCATCGAAACCCTGCTACGCATCCAGGATCTCGAGTTCTACCAGGTCAGCCTGGAGGGCCTGGCCGAACACAACGACTACATTCGCGGCCCCGGCCATTTTCAGCGCACCATGGCTTTCCTGGACGTGCTGCGTGAGCTGAACGTCAGCACCATGGTCATGCTGACCCTGACCGATGCCAACATGGGCCAGGTACTGCCGCTGGCCGAACGGCTGCGCGGGCGCACCGGCGTGTTCACCTTCAACCGGCTCTCGCCCGTGGGCGAAGGCGCCGACCTGTCGCCGGCCGGCACCGGGCGCTACCGCGCCTTCCTGGAAGACTACCTGCGGGCCGCGCGCAACAATCCCGCCATGCGCCTCAAGGACAACCTCTTCAACATCCTGCTGCACGAGAGGGGGGAGCCCTTTTTCGGCGGCTGCGCCGGCTTTGGCTGCGGGGCGGCCTTCAACTTCGTCTCCCTGTTGCCCGACGGCGAAGTGCACGCCTGCCGCAAACTGCCCTCGCTGATCGGCAACATCCGGGAGCGTTCGCTCTACGACATCTACCGCGACGCACCGGCCCGGCGATTCCGCGCCGGCAGCAAGGCCTGCCGCGGCTGCGCCATCCGGCCGGTGTGCGGCGGGTGCCTGGCCGTGAGCCACGGCAGCGGGCTGAACATCTTCAGGGAACGCGACCCTTACTGCTTCATGGAAAAATAGGCGTCAGCAATCCGGTGCGCGCTGATGCCTGAAACCGTCCCGCCCGAAACCTTTTCTCTTTACAAAAATGCCGGATTCTTTTAAAATTTTACTTCTAATTGTGAATTCTTTTAAAACTGCGATGGAAAATCCGCACCTTCCATCTTCCGACCCCGTTTTTTCATAACCTACACAAGGAGCAACCCCATGGCAAAAGAGATGAAAACCATTGACGGCAACACTGCGGCTGCGCACGTGGCCTACGCCATGAGCGATGTGGCGGCTATCTATCCCATCACGCCGTCGTCACCCATCGGCGAAATCGCCGACGAGTGGGCGGCCGGCGGCCGGCTGAACATTTTCGGGCAGCCCATGACCGTCCGGCAGATGCAGTCCGAAGCCGGCGCCGCCGCGGCGGTGCACGGGTCTCTGGCCGCAGGCGCTCTGACCTCCACTTTCACCGCCTCCCAGGGCCTGCTTCTGATGATCCCCAATATGTACAAGATATCGGGAGAACTGCTTCCCGGAGTGTTCCACGTCACGGCGCGCGCAATTGCCGCCCACGCCCTGTCCATCTTCGGCGACCACCAGGATGTCATGGCCGTACGCCAGACCGGCTTCGCCATGCTGGCCTCGGCTTCGGTGCAGGAAGTCATCGATCTGGGCCTGGTGGCCCACCTGGCGGCCGTCGAGTCCAGCGTACCCTTTGTCCATTTCCTCGACGGTTTTCGTACCAGCCACGAAATCCAGAAGGTCGAACTCATCGACTACGCCGACATGGCCAAGCTGGTGGACTGGGAAGCCGTGGCCCGTTTCCGCGCCCGCGCCGTCAACCCCGAACGGCCCAAGCTGCGGGGCACCGCCCAGAACCCGGACATCTACTTCCAGGGCCGTGAGGCCGCCAACCCCTATTACCAGAAAACACCCCAGATCGTGCTGGACAACATGCGCAAGGTCAGCCAGCTGACGGGACGCGCGTACAAGCCTTTTGACTACGTCGGAGACCCCGAGGCCCGGCGGGTGATTGTCTCCATGGGCTCATCCTGTGAGACCATCGAGGAAGTGGTCAATTACCTGGGGGCCCGGGGCGAAAAAGTCGGTCTCATCAAGGTGCGCATGTTCCGCCCATTTTCCACCGAGTACCTCTTCGACGCCATGCCCGCCTCGGCCGACCGCATCACGGTGCTCGACCGCACCAAGGAGCCGGGGGCGCCGGCAGACCCGCTTTTCCTGGACGTCAGCATGGCCTTCCTGGAGCGCGGCCTGACGCCACGTCTGTACGCCGGGCGCTACGGCCTGGGATCCAAGGAGTTCAACCCTGCCATGGTCAAGGCGGTCTACGACAACATGGAGGCCGCCGAAGGCAAAAAGCACTTCACTGTGGGCATCGATGACGATGTCACCCACACGTCGCTGGCGGTCAAAGACAGCCTGGATGTCACCCCCGAGGGCACCGTGCAATGCAAATTCTGGGGGCTGGGGGCCGACGGCACGGTGGGCGCCAACAAGAGCGCCATCAAGATCATTGGCGACCACACCGATATGTACGCCCAAGCCTATTTCGCCTACGACTCCAAAAAATCCGGCGGCGTAACCATTTCCCACCTGCGTTTCGGCAAGGCCCCCATCCAGTCCACCTATTGCATCGACACGGCGGACTACATCGCCTGCCACAACCGCAGCTACGTCAACGCCTACGACGTCCTGGAGGGTATCAAGGACGGCGGCACCTTCGTGCTCAATTCACCCTGGACAGTGGCGGACATGGAGAAAAAACTGCCGGCCGCCATGCGCCGCACCATTGCCCAGAAAAAGCTCGCGTTCTACAACATCGACGCCGTCCAGATCGCCCAGGAGGTGGGCCTGGGCGGACGCATCAACATGATCATGCAGACGGCCTTCTTCAAGCTGGCCAATGTCATCCCGGTGGACCAGGCGCTGGCCTACCTCAAGGACCAGATCAAAAAAATGTTCGGCAAAAAGGGCGACAAGATCGTCAACATGAACATCGCGGCCGTGGACGCCACCCTGGAGAAACTGGTCGAGATCGACTACCCGGACAGCTGGGCCCAGGCCGGAGACACCCCGCCGCCGCCCCGCGACGAACCGGAATTCGTGACCAAGGTGGCTCGGCCCATCCTGGCCCAGCAGGGCGACAAGCTGCCTGTGTCCGTCTTTGCCCCCGACGGTCTTTTTCCGGTGGGCACCACGCGTTACGAAAAACGCGGCGTGGCCATCATGGTCCCCGAGTGGATCATGGACAACTGCATCCAGTGCAACCAGTGCGCCATGGTCTGCCCCCACGCCGCCATTCGGCCGGTGCTGGTGACCGACGAGGAACTGGCCGCGGCCCCTGAGGGGTTCGAGGCCAAGAAGGCCTTGGGCAAAGAACTCAAGCCGTACAAGTTCCGCATGCAGGTCAACACCCTGGACTGCCTGGGCTGCGGCAACTGCGCCGACATCTGCCCGGCCAAGCAGAAGGCGCTGGTGATGCGCCCCCTGGCCACCCAGACCGAAGTTCAGGTGCCCTGCTTCGACTATTCCACGAAAATCCCGGTGCGCGACAACCTCACCAAGCGCACGTCGGTCAAGGGCAGCCAGTTCTGCCAGCCGCTGCTGGAGTTCTCGGGAGCCTGCGCCGGCTGCGGCGAAACGCCCTACGCCAAGCTGCTCACCCAGCTGTTCGGTGAACGCATGGTGATCGGCAACGCCACGGGATGCTCCTCCATCTGGGGAGGCTCCGCGCCCACCATCCCCTATTGCACCAATCGTGACGGGCACGGGCCGGCCTGGGGCAACTCGCTGTTCGAAGACCCGGCCGAGTTCACCTACGGCATGTTCCTGGGCGCCCTGCACCAGCGGCGGCACCTGGGGAAACTGGTGGCCAAGGCCCTGGAGGCCGACATCCCGTCGGAGGTCAAGGAGGCCCTGGACGGGTGGCACAAAAACATGGACGACGCCGAGGGCTCGCGCCAGTACGGCGACCAGCTGAAAAAATTGCTGCCCGCCCATGCGGACAACGATCTTCTCAAGCAGATCCTGTCCATGTCCGACCTCTTCACCAAGCGCTCCTTCTGGGTGTTTGCCGGGGACGGCGCGGCCTACGACATCGCCTACGGCGGCATCGACCACGTCCTGGCCAGCGGCGAGGACATCAACATGTTCGTTTTCGACACCGAGGTTTACTCCAATACCGGCGGCCAGTCCTCCAAGGCCACCCCCACCGGCTCGGTCGCCAAGTTCGCGGCCTCGGGCAAAAAAACCGCCAAGAAAGACCTGGGCGCCATGGCCATGACCTACGGCTACGTCTACGTGGCCAGCGTGGCCATGGGGGCCAACAAGCAGCAGATGCTCAAGGCCATGGTCGAGGCCGAAAATTATCGCGGTCCCTCGCTGATCATCGCCTACGCTTCGTGCATCAACCACGGCATCAAGCGCGGTATGGGCAAGGCCCAGGAGGAGATGAAACTGGCCGTGCAGTGCGGCTACTGGCCCCTGTACCGCTACAACCCGCTGCGCCGGGCCGAGGGCAAAAACCCCTTTATACTGGACTCCAAGAAGCCCGACGGATCGCTGCGGCAGTTCCTGGCCGGAGAGGTGCGCTACGCTTCGCTGCAGCTGACCTTCCCGGAAGAGGCCGAGAAACTCACGGCCCGCCTGGAGAGGGAGTACATGGAACGCTACGAGCGGCTGAAGCAGCTGGCCGAGCAGGAAATCGTGGTGGAGATCCCGGAGGCGCCCGCCGCCCCGGATGCGGCGGGAGAAAATGTCGACGCCTGCACCCTGGCGGGGACGGCCGAGCACTCCCGCCTGGAGGGCCAGGACGACGCCTGTGATGACGGCCGTGGCGCCAAGGGATAGCACCCCGGCATCCGGCGTTTGGGCCTGAAACCACGGGGGCCATCCGCTCAGACACGGATGGCCCTTTTTTTGACAATTGGCCCGGCATCCGTTTCCGGCACCTGGTCACGGGCATTTACTCCCGGGTGAAGTCAACCGCCCGGTCACTCTGAATCATGACA
>Ga0256835_1000106_pt1 | contig 66557 bp, 52 predicted proteins | sample PIR30metaG_FD_185972 | JGI IMG/M metagenome (GOLD analysis project Ga0256835, IMG submission 185972) | Hydrothermal vent microbial communities from East Pacific Rise, Pacific Ocean - PIR-30 | ecosystem: Environmental > Aquatic > Marine > Hydrothermal vents | place: Pacific Ocean: East Pacific...
TCATCGCTACTTTTCCGGCTTTAAAATAGTAACGGGGAGCAGTAAATTCATTATCAGAATATTTGGCAGCTTTTTCATAGTAAGATAAAGCATCTTCGGGTTGGTTCAACTCCAAGAAAGCATCACCAATCAATCCGTAAGCACTGGGTTGTAGCACATCATCATCGGCTTTAAATTTTGAGAGTTCATCCACCGCTTCTTTAAAATTCGCATTTTTGTAGTTGATTACACCAATGTAATAATGGGCTAAATTGGCAGCTTTGGTTCCGGAAAATTTGTCTTCTATCTGAATGAATCCATATTTTCCATCGGCACCGTTGAGAGCTTTATCAAAAGCCTCTTTCATGGTTTTGTCATCTGCAGCATTGATTCCTTGATCAAAATATTGTTGGGCGGTAAGCATTTCATTAATAGCTCTTTCTTCTCTTGGTTCAATCACATTACTGCTATACCACATATAACCTGCAACCAGAACAATAATAGCCAGAATGCCCGAAAAAATCCATTTTTGATTTTTTTCAAGGAATTTTTCCACCTTGTTTGCTCCTTCATCCAGATTGGAAAATACTTCTACGGTTGTACTTTCTTCCTTTAAATAGGATAAATCATCCGTTTTTCTTTTTTCTTTTTTATATCCTTTCTTTTTATATGTGGCCATATTACAAATTCTTTTTCAATGAATGCAAAGATAAACTTTTCTTTTAAAATAATAAAATAAATATCTCCTTACTTTTTAAAGGGAATAAAATCCGGTAAAAGAGATAAACCTTCTAATGTTAATTGATTGTTGACAAAATTTAATTCGGGAATATAGTGGGCCAAAACATCTGCCAAACCTCCTGTGGCGACCACTTTAAAATCAATCCCGGTTTCTTTTTTTATGGTTTGAATCATATAGGATACTAAACCAATATAACCGCGTAATACTCCGTTTTGTATTGCGGTTTCGGTATTGTGTCCAATTGGATTATCGGGTATTCTGAGAGGTACCGGATCCAGTTGCGAAGTTTTTTCTGCCAAGACATTTATAGCTGTTTTGATTCCGGGAGCAATATTTACTCCCAATATTTTCCCATTTTCATCAACTATGGTAAAAGTAAGAGCCGTACCAAAATCCACAATAATAATATTTTCTTTATATAAATTATAAGCGGCAAGTGAATTAGCTACCAAATCAGTTCCTATTTCATTGGGTTGAGGAATTTGAATATTGAGATAGGGAAATATTTCATTATTGAGTTCAATTAATTTATTTGGATTTAAACGATTCAGCAAGGTGCGGAACTTTGTATTTAATTCCGGCACCACACTACTGAGTATTTTTGTGTCAATATCTTTTACATCGATGCCTGCTTCAAATAGTAAATTGCTTATTTTCAATGCATAATGAAATTTAGGAGCCTTTTTGAGAGTCGGCAACCGCCAAATGTTTTTCCATTGTTCCTTTTCTTTTAATCCGATTACTATATTGGAATTGCCTATATCAATAATTAATTTACTCATTGGTCTTGTGTTTTAAAGGGAGTTCAATGATTACGATAGTTCCCGCAGGTTGATTATTTTCAAATTTATCTATAAAGCGAATAGTATATTTATTGGCTTCCGATTTAGTGAAAAGTTTCAAGCGTTCATTGGATAGGTTTACGCCTACCGATTTTTTATTGAAAATACGTGATTTTTTTATTATTTGTGCCTTTTCCCTTCCGATTCCATTGTCCTCAATCTGGATAACCAGGGTATCGTTATTTTTTTTGTAAATGCGAATATCCAATTTTCTTTCTCCTTCTTTCTTTTGCGAAAGCCCGTGCCATAAAGCATTTTCAATAAAAGGTTGAGTGAGAAAGGATGGGATAATAATTTGATCGAGATTTAGTTGCGGATCTATTTCAAGCGAAAAATCAATACTGTCATTCAAACGTGTATTTTCAATTGAAACATATAATTTTATCATTTCGATTTCTTCAGCCAAACTTGTTTCTTTTTCTTGAGTCGAATGCAATATGGCACGTATCAATTTTGCAAATTTGCTTAAAAATGATATGGCATCTTTGGAGCGGTTATGAATAATGAAAAGCTTAATCGAATTAAGGGAATTGAAAATAAAATGAGGATTCATTTGTGCACGAAGTAAACTTTGTTGCATATTCACCATCTTTTGATGATGGTTTAATTTATATTGTTTATAAAGAATATATGCAAGTATTATAAGAAGAATAAAAAGGGCAATTAAAAAATTGATTGAGTCTCGACTTTTTTTTAACTCCTGTGAAATTTCATTTTTTTCCTGGTGAAGTTCATTGAGTTTAAAATCGTTTTCTTTTTGAATTTGTTTTAAGACAAGATCGGTTATTAGTTGTCTGTTTTTTTCATTAAAAATCTTTTTTTGTTCTTCACTATAAAGTTTTGAATAGCCCAAGGCTTCATTATATTTCTTTTGTTTTTCTTTGATGAGAGAAAGTTCTTTGTACACATCGGAACTTATGGAAGGAATATTTTTTTCTTTAGAAATTTGCAGGGCTTTTATTAAGTAATCATTTGCTTTCTCCAAACTATCTATTGCAGACAAAATCTTTCCGTAATTATAATACACATTGGCAATATAATATTTATCTCCTTGTTGCTCAGCTATTTCTATATTGGGGTAAATTAATTTTAAAGCTTCTTGCGGCTTATTTTGTATATAAAAAAGATTGGCCAAACTTGTATTACAGATGATTTTTCCCAGACGAGAGTGTATGCTGTCATTATATTTTAAAGATAGAGTATAGAATTTGTATGCTTTTTTCCAGTCTTTTTTCTTTTCATAAACACCGCCGATATTTTGATAATTAATAGCTAATCCTAATAAATTATTATTATGTTTTTCTATATCCAATGATTTATTGAAATGGTTTAAAGCCCAATCATATTTTTCCAGTAATAGATAAATGTTTCCGATACTGTTATTGGCAATTGCGATATTATCGCGTATAATTCTACTGGTGTCCGGATAGCTAAGAGCCTTTTCCAAAGCGAGATTATGATGTTCCAAAGCGGATTTTACAGCATCCATTCTCCGGTAAATAACTCCCAGCATATTCAATGTATACACTTCGAGTGGAATATTCTGAATTTCTCTGGATTTATGCAAGGCAAGTTCATATTTTTCAATGGCTTCATCATATTTAGAGTGTATACGATAGATATTACCCAGCATATTCAAAGCGTAAATTTCTCCTTCGATAAAACCTTCTTTTTTACTTTTTTCAAGTAATCTTTTCATTGCAGTGGAGTCATAACTCTCTTTTAAAAAAAGATTATTGATTTCTCTGTAATTGGTAGGTTTTTGATGAAGAAAGGAGTCTATTTTTATGAGAAAATCCTGCTGAGCAAATAAGCCATTTAAAAAAAAGGCAGTGAAAAGAAATATAATATGCTTAAAACGGATTTGCATCAAATAAATTAACTTTTTTTGGACTGTTGCCAATATTTTTCCATTTCATCTAACTCCATATCTTTTAAATCCTTTCCTTCTTTTCGGGTTTTTTCTTCCAACCATTGGAAACGTTTAATGAATTTTTTATTTGTTTTTTCCAAAGCAGATTCAGGATTTATATTCAAAAATCGAGCATAATTGATTAAAGAAAACAACAGGTCTCCGAATTCTTCTTCCATTTTTTCCTTATTCCCTTTTTCAGCTTCTTCTCTGAACTCTTCCATCTCTTCTTGTACTTTTTCCCATACTTGTTCTTTATTGTCCCAGTCAAATCCTACTCCTTTTGCTTTCTCTTGAAGCCGTATGGCTTTTACTAAAGCCGGAAGGGATTTCGGAACACCTTCAAGTACGGATTTTTTCCCCTCTTTGAGTTTTAGTTTTTCCCAATTTTCTTTTACTTCTTTTTCATCTTTTACTTTTACATTTCCATAGATATGCGGATGTCTGTATATTAATTTCTCACTAATGGCGGTAGCTACATCGGCAATATCAAATTGATTCTTTTCTTCGCCCAATTTTGAATAAAAAACGATATGTAAAAGCAGGTCGCCCAATTCTTTTTTTATTTCTTCGGGATCATTCTCGAGAATGGCATCAGCCAGTTCATATACTTCTTCAATGGTAAGATGGCGCAAACTTTCATTTGTTTGTTTTCTGTCCCAAGGACAACCGGTGCGCAAATCATCCATAATATCCAAAAGTCGTGAAAAAGCGGCTAGTTTTTCTTCTTTACTATGCATAAAATAATTCTTTTTTTAGTTTTTGGAAATAACGATAGGATTCCTCTTGATATGTGCCAAACCAAGTAAAAGCTTCTCCTTGTACCAATACGATTTTACTCTCGGGAAAAATATTTTCGAGTTCCTTTTTGTGATTTTCTTTAAAAGGATAGGGCTCCGATGAAAGAAAAATATATTCGGGCGGATTTCCCTTTAATTTTTCCAAATTTACTACCGGATACCGTTTTTTTGAAAAAAAAATATTTTTCAAGCCAAATTCTTCTAGCATGGAATGGATGTAGGTATCACTCCCTATACTCATCCATGGATCCTTCCAAATAAAGTAGGCAACAGTCCCTTGAATTTGATTCCCCAATTTATTTTTCTCCAAAATTATTTTATCAATCAACTCTTTTGCCTGCTCTTCTTTGTTTAAGAGTATGCTCGTTTGTCTGATAAATTGAATATTTGTTTCTGCATTCTTTACATCGGATACAAAGACATTAAAATGCCGGGATAATTCGTCAATTTCTTCTTTTGTATTTTCTTCTTTATTGGCAAAAATGAGATCGGGAGCTATTTCTTTGATTCGGTCGATTTTAAGATTTTTAGTTCCGCCGATAATTTTTTTTTCTTTTTTCCAATGTTCAGGATATTTACAGAAACGGGTAATTCCTTTTACTTCCTTATCGAGGCCAAATGAGGAAAGCGTATAAGTAATGGAAGGAACTAATGAGATAATATTCCTTGGTTTTTTTTGTAATTCTATAATACGTCCTATCTGGTCCTTTATTTTCATTTTTTACAGTTCTTCTCCTGCCGCTTTCAGTTTTTCTGCATTATCTGCCAATCGTAAAGCCTCTATTATTTTTTCAATATCTCCGTTCGTAATATTATTTAGATCGTATAAGGTTAAATTTATACGGTGATCCGTTACGCGACCTTGCGGATAATTATAAGTTCGTATTTTGGCAGAGCGATCTCCACTGGATACCATAGATTTACGAAATGCAGCATCCGCTTCCTGTCTTTTTTTGAGTTCTATTTCATATAAACGCGATCGCAAAACGGACAAGGCTTTTTCATAATTCTTATGCTGTGATTTTTGATCTTGACATTGAGCGACTATTCCCGTAGGTATATGTGTTAAACGTACGGCTGAATAAGTGGTATTTACAGATTGCCCTCCGGGTCCTGAGGACATAAATAAATCTTTTCTTATATCATTAGGATTAATTTCCACATCAAACTCTTCCGCTTCAGGTAAAACCATAACCGTAGCGGCAGAGGTATGAACCCTTCCTTGGGTTTCTGTTTGAGGTACACGTTGTACACGATGGACACCCGCCTCATATTTCATTGTTCCGTAAACATCATCGCCGGTAATTTTAAAAATCATTTCTTTAAATCCTCCGGATGTTCCTTCATTATAATCCACTATTTCTGTTTTCCATCCTTTTTTATCGGCATATTTTGTATACATACGATACAAATCACCTGCAAATAAACTGGCTTCATCTCCTCCTGTTCCGGCTCTAATTTCGACAATCACGTTTTTAGCATCTTCGGGGTTTTTAGGAATCATCATCATTTTTATTTCCTCCTCCAATTTCGGCAACTTTTTTTCAGCTTCATCCAGCTCTTCCTTAGCCATTTCAATCATTTCGGGATCCGATTCTTCCTGAATTATTTCCTTTGCTTCAATGATACTGTTTTCCGTTTTTTCGTATTCATTGATTTTGTCAATCATTTTTTTCAGGTCCTTATATTCTTTATTCAGTTCGACATATTTTTTTCTGTCGTTTATAATATCTGGTTGAATGATTAAATCGGAAACCTCGTCGAATCTATTTTTTATAATTTGGAATTTATCTTTCATCTGTATTCATTTTTTACAAAAATAAGTTATTTATTTATCCAAACAAAAAAGCATCCCTAATGGGATGCTTTTTTATGATTTTATTTAAAACTTTTTTGAATTAGTAATTCCACATATCTTCTTCGTAACTCCTAATTTCTTCTTTAATTCTTTGTGATTCTAATAGTTGTCTTAAGGCATTATCGTGAATATATTCTTTAATTTCCCGGTCTCCGTAAACGTTATCCTCTTTATAAATAACTCCACTAAAACGGCGAGCATTCATCAGATGATCATAATCCATGGGTTTCACTGTATTTCTCGGGTTAAATGCATAATATTCATGCAATGTTAAACGTGCATCAGGATAAAATACCCAAAAAACTTCCACTAAATCAGGTGTCATACCGGCCGCCATTCCCTTCGGGTCAAATGCTACGGGAGCCAATCCGAGTACACGATATTTTAGTTCGCCGTAACGTGCATCAAAGTACCAAATACCTCTTACATGAAATTCTTCGATAGTTTCTGAATTTACATGATAAATATTAATAAATTGCTCGTCTACATGCCCTTCATCATTGAATTGATCCTTTCCGGCATCTGTTGTGTCAATAGCTGTCATTCTTTCTTTTAAATCATCCATATTTAGCTTTTCAGTAAAATAACTATCGGCATATACTTTGGTTATTTTACCGGATTTGATACCGCTCATCAGTGCATCAAATAAAGATCTGACATTGGGCATGGCTGATAAGGTATCGGTTGGGTAATATAAGGGAAGATTAAATCTCTCATCAAGATCTATTCTTTCCCAAACTTGTTTTCCCCAAAGAATATCTCTGTCATCCGTATAGGGATAGGGGAGAGGCAAGCTGTGATCCATTTTCACCTGCTCTGGACTTTTCCTTCCGATTTCACTGGGATCTTTTGCATTAAGAATGTTAAATTGAGCATTGACTTGATTTCCAAGCATCAGCAATGCAATTATTAATATTACTTTTTTCATTTGAACAATGTATTAATTTACTATTTCTATAATTACCGGAGCCACTTTTTTAATTTTGTAGCCAGAATTACCTTTTAAATATGCGTTGATATTAAATATTTGAACGGTTTGGCCTCTTTTTACACGTCGTAACAAGCTTTTCGCTTTATCGTTTAGGCGCGTGCCGTTTACACGTAGGGTAGGCTGTCCGGGGACTTTAAAATCAAAACTCCTTACCCCGAGTTTAATGTCAAAGTCAAAGTCGGGCAATGAGGCTCCGATTGTAGAAACTTCCAAGTTTCTTTTGGGCATTTTGACCAATCCGCTTTCTCCACGTACTGTTCCCATTGGTGCAGGTATATTTTTTACACGGAAGGTTTTGCTATCGGACACCGGTTTTCCATTGGCTACTCCACTTACTTTAATATCTACTGTTTTTCCACGGTATTTTGTTACATCCATGATGTATTTACCGGGTTTAATTTTTACTAATCCGGGAGCTGTTACTTTTACTTTATTATCTGGAACTCCGGGAATAGAGATTGTCATTGGATTTTTTACCCCCCTGTAAACTACATTCATTTTATCAGCGGAAATCACTGCGTGATTGGGTACCGGAATTACTGCATAGGTCACGGTAAATGGAAGTTTTACGGGCTTGCCGTCTTCTTCAAAGACGATTTCTCCCTTAATATCCTTTTCTCCTACATTTCCGGCTGGTAAATCCAACTCAACATAGCCTTTGGTCAAAAGATTTTTAGGAACTTTACGTCCACCTATGATTACTTCTTTGAAGCTCATGGTGCTATCTACACGCCCCAAAGCTACTTTTCCTTTCACTTTTTCGCCGGGGAAATAAGCTGATTTCTCTAATACTACAACGGGTTCATAATTTGTAACCGATACATCTTGTTTAAGCTGACCACTAATTAACCCGGTATATATTTCATTTTCCGTTTCACGGGCTTTATTGACATAGTTATCTAATTTAAATAAAGTAGCAACTGTAGGAAATCCTTCAAAATTTGCCATTAACCAAGGTTCCTTTCTTTTTTTTCCATGTTGTACGTCATCTGTATTAAAACGTTTTTCGATGTTTTCTTTCAATTCGGGACTATCGGCTTTACTTAAAAGAAATTCACGGTATTCTTCCACTTTTTGTTTAAACTCTTTTCCTTTGGGAGTAATTTTTCCATTAAGAAAGAACATATTATCTACTGTGGAGCTTTTGTCTAGTTTTTCAAAGTCCACTTCACCAGTTTCTTTGTCAATGGCTTTTGTTTCCTTCGACATTATTGTATCTCTCAAAGCATTCATATAACGAACAAACTCATCCGTTTTCGCTTTTATTTCTTGAGCTTTCTTATATTTATCGGCATATTTGCCCGGTTGTTCTTGGGCACTTTTGGCCAATTGGCCTAATAGATTTGCATTAGACTTTTCTTTGATTTTTGCAGCCGTTGCTATTTCTTTCCCGGATTCTCCAAAAGCGGATAAAACTTTTTTCGACATCTGAAGAGCTAGCATGGCAATAAAAACCAAATACATCAAATTGATCATTTTCTGCCTTGCGGATAATTTACCTCCTGCCATAATTGAATTTTTTTAAATTAATTTTGGTTAATTGATTATTTTTCAACTTTCATTGCAGAAAGCATCCCTCCATAAACTTGATTTAAGTTTGCAAGGTTGTCTTTTAGTTTTGACATATTTTCTTTCAACTCTTCGGCATATTTAGTAGCTTCTGTATTTACTTCGGCATTTCGAGAAACACTTTCGAGTTGAACTTGGTACAGGTTGTTGAGGTTTTCTAAATGAGTTGATGCCATAGCCAATTCTTCTGCATATTTTCTTGTATGATCTGCAGCCTCTGTTGCTACATCCATACTTTTTGCAGCATCTGAAAGTTTATTAATGCTTTCACCCAATCTTTTCATCAACTCGGAATCCAATTGAGCTTCTTGAAGCATTTTATCTAATTTTTCAGAAAGTTTGGCCTCTATTTCTTTTTCGGTTTTATCTTTCCTTTTTCGTGGTGCGCCTCCTGCTAATTCCGGATAAACCAAAGACCAATCGATGTCTTCTTCTTGAGGTTCAAAAGCCGATAAAGCAAACACAAATGCTTCAACACCCAATCCAATCATTAATAATACGTCACCAGGTATTCCAAAGATGGGCATATGTAAGATTTTTCCTAAAGCTCCTAAGATTACTACTGCTGCTCCCAAACTATATACTACGTGGAAGAACTGTTTTATAAATTTCCCTTTTTTCTTTGCCATAATTACTAATTTTTAAAGTTAAGTTTTGGTTTAATTTTTTGTGATATTTTTATAATTGTCCTTTTCTCAAAACTTTTCGAGCATTGATTCCCATATAATCTTGTACACATCTGAAACCGATATAGCTTCGGGCGGTATCGGCATATTCATAAGCTCTGGAATGTACTTGAATATAATATTTTACATCTTTCCAAGATCCTCCACGAATAATTTTTCTTTTATTATTATATTGATGAGTGTCCGGGTTAAATGTAGCTCCAAAATAATAGGAATCCGGATAAAATGCACTTGAAGTCCATTCCGAAACATTTCCGGCCATATTATAAAGATTATATCCGTTTGGATTATAGGATTTTGCTTTGGCGGTAAAAACCGCTTGATCAGATCCGTAATCTCCTCTTAAAGGTTTAAAGTTTGCGAGGAAGCAGCCTTTTTCATTCATGGTATAAGGGCCACCCCATGGGTAATCATTCCCTTCCATTCCTCCGCGAGCGGCATATTCCCACTCGGCTTCGGTTGGCAAACGAAAGCGGTGAAGCGGTTGCCGTTTTTTGGTTCTTAAATACCAAGTCATTTTTTTTGTTCTGTAATCGGCAAAAGCATTGGCTTGGTACCAATTAACTCCTACTACGGGATAATCACTATAAGCATCATGCCAGAAGTAATCATCATGCATGGGTTCGTTATAAGCATAAGCAAAATCTTTCACCCATACGGTAGTATCGGGATAAACTCTAATAATTGTATCTTTTACATGCATCGATCTTTTCTCTCCTTTACGGGCAGCTTCTCCGGCATCAATCCAGCGTAATTTGTAAACAAATTTATTTACGTCAAACATTCTTTCACCTCCTTGTGTTTCTTCAATAGGAAGCATCATTGAATCAATGACCTCCGCATAAAATTCATCCGGGAATTTACTGGTGTCAAAAATCAAGGGTACTTTCCAGTTGATAATTTTACCGGCATTTTCATCATCAGGATCTTTTAAGCTCCCGTAGGTATTCATCATATATTTATAATAAGCGTTTTTGGCCGTATCTAAAGACTTAAATCGATATTTACCAATTCCTTTTTTGGGGTCAGCCTCCATTTCTTCTGCCAATGAGGCTAAACGGTACCGGATAATTGAGTCACGCACATAATTTACGAACTCTCGATATTCAGAATTGGTAATTTCTGTTTCATCCATATAAAAAGAACGAACGGTTACCGTTTTGGTAGGTGCATTATAACTATAAGCCTTGTCTTCATTTTGTTTTCCCATAATAAAGGCACCTCCGGGAATTAAACTCATTCCATATGGTTTGTAAGGATGCCAATCATGTCCGCGTACTCCTACAACCTCTCCTCTTTGATAGTTATTTCCACAACTCATTAATGTTAAAACCAACATTAATGTGGTTATTGCCATAATTTTTTTCATAAATACCTATGTTTAATCTATAACTTCTAAAATATTTTTCAGCTCACAAATATATAAATAATTATTATTTATTTACAAATATAATTAATTATTTGAATGCAAAGTTAAAAATGTTAAGTCTATTCTATGTTTATTAACTCAAAAAAAATGTTAATATTGTCCTTCAATTTAATTTTTTATTAGCTTTTAAGCTTTATTTTTTTCTATAATTTTCTTGATACGTTCACTAATTTTATTACTCACAGCTTGTTTATAATCAGCATATGAACATGGAAAAATTTTGTCTTCAATTTGTAAATCATTGATCTCCACCCACCAAAGTTCAGACTCAGGTTGTTTAAAAAATTTCAAATTAATCAAATTATTTGGTACATGAAAGGTAATCATTTCTTCTTTATTTTCCAGAGATTTTAACAGAAAACTTTCGTTTTTTCCCTCCAAATAATACCAAATAATTTGTGATAGGAGATTTTCTCCTTCTCCATGAGTGAAATTTTCAGGTATAAAACCGAATATCCCCAGGACTTTATTTTCTGTTCCAAGACCGCTTAAACGACTTAGGCGGCAAGCTTCAACACCATTTAATCCATTGGGTACCGGTTGAGCTTGTAAAGGCATAAAAGCATATTCGAGAGAGGAAATATCAAGACTCAGAAAATGAGAAGTTCGCAATTCGGGCTCTATTGCATTAATATTTCCTTTTATTTCACCCAATGAAAAACAATCAATATACATTTTTCTTAGGAAATCCAAATATGCCGGAGGTTGATAATAAGCTTGACAACCAATGAGATGCAAATTGTTGAGCAAGATTTCTTCATCCCAAAGCATATTGGAAATGAAATTGGTATTCAAAATTTTTTCTGTATTTTTTTCTCCTTCGGGTTTTAAATCTATTTTTGAATCCACAATACTGCAATTCACAATTTTTTCGGATTTTGAAATCCCTTTGGCAATAGAATAAGTAAGAGCATGATCTTTTCCCAGTATAATGAGGTGTTTGCCATGTAAAAGGAAGTGAGAAATAATCTCTTGTATCAATTTCAGATTTTTTTGTGTATCACTTTCCAATACTAAAGTACCTAAATCAGCAATTTTCAAATTCCATTTTCCGGGAAAAAGTTGATAAAATGATTTGCGGATTTTACTGATTGTATTATTCTCTTTGGGAATATGCTCATTTTCCAATGGGGAAATATCGAATATCAAAATCTCGGATTCTTCCCAGTCCGGAATATGATGTTCTCTATGAATATCTATGTATTCATATAAATTGTGATTATGTTGTATATCTTCCGAATGAATATTAACAGGAGTGAAAAACTCAATCATTATTTAATCTTCAAATTTTGTTTGGCTATTTCAAGAGTAATGCTTTCAGGATCTGTTCCTTTTGGAAGCATTACCTTTTTTTTGTTTTTTACAATATATAATCTTCCCCATTTTCCTTTTTGTATGCTTATACCTTCCTTATCCCATACTTTAACCATTTTATCTTTTTCTTTTTGTATTTTGTTTTTTATAAGGAAGTCAATATCTTCTTTACTTAGATTCTCAAAATCAAATTTTTTAGGAACATTAATAAATAAATCATTCCATTTAATAAAAGGACCGAATCGTCCTTTTCCTTTATATACCGGTTTGCCGTCATAGGTTGCAATGGGTGCATCGGCAGCAAGTTTTTGTTCGATTAAGCGAGTGGCATCTTCCAAGCTTAATGAGAGCGGATCGGTATTTTTTGGAATAGAAATAAATTTTCCGTCATAGATTATGTAAGGTCCGTATCTTCCTGTAGCGATTACTACTTCTTTGTCCTTATATGTACCTATATTTTTGGGAAATTGAAACATTTCCAAGGCTTGCTCCAAAGTAATATCGGTTAAACTTACCCCTTTGGGAGCACTGGCAAATAAAGGCTTTTCTTCTTCATTGGATTCACCGATTTGCACCAAGGGCCCATATTGTCCTATTTTTACATATACATTTTTTCCGGTTTTCGGATCTTTTCCCAATAATCTTTCTCCTCGTGCTCTTTCTGCATTTTTTTCCACATCCTCTACAATGGGATGGAATTTTTTATAAAATTCTTGCAGAGTTTCTTTCCAGGGCTTTAAGCCTTCGGCAATTTTATCTAATTCTTCTTCAATACCTGCAGTAAAATTATAATCAATAATGTGATCAAAATATTTGGTCAAAAAATCATTCACTACAATACCGATATCAGTAGGGACAAGTTTGTTTTTCTCGTATCCGTAATTTTCTTTTTCTTTTTTCTTGGAAATTACTCCGTTTTCCAAAATCCATTTGGTAGCAGTTCTCACTTGCGGCTCCAAAGTTTTTTTCTCAACATAGCCTCTTTTTTGAATGGTAGAGATGGTAGGGGCATAAGTAGAAGGGCGGCCGATTCCGAGTTCTTCCATTTTTTTTACCAATGCCGCTTCATTATAACGAGCCGGAGGTTTGGAAAATTTTTGGAGAATTTCAATATAATTGGCTTCAACTTTTTCATCTTTTTTCAATGGAGGAAGTTGGCCTTTAAATTCGGGTTCTTCATTATCTTTGCTTTCTTGATAAAGGCGTATAAAACCGTCAAAAACAATTACTTCTCCCTTTGCAGTAAAAATATGTTTGTTTTTGTCATTGTTGATTTTTACTACCGTCCGGTCTATTTTTGCATCTGCCATTTGAGAGGCTACGGAACGCTTCCATATTAAATCATATAGCTTTTTGGAATCAAAATCCATGTTAATTTCACGCACATCCGCTTTGGTAGGGCGGATAGCCTCATGGGCCTCTTGCGCTCCTTTGGATTTTGTTTTATAATTGCGCGGTTTACTATATTTTTCGCCAAAGTTTTTTTTGATAGTTTCCGCTATTTGTTTTTTGGCTTCTTTGGACAAATTTACGCTGTCCGTTCTCATATAAGTAATAAAACCGTTCTCGTAAAGTTTTTGAGCAATCATCATTGTCTTGGAAACACTGAATCCTAATTTACGCGCGGCGTCTTGTTGTAAAGTAGAAGTGGTAAAAGGAGGCGGAGGAGTTTTTTTTCCGGCCTTTTTTTGAACTTCCATCACTTTGAAAACAGCCTCTTTTATTTCTTCGAGAAATTGCTCGGCTTCTTCTTCCTTGGTAAATGATTTATCAAGTCCGGCATTAAAAGATTGTCCGGCATGGTTCTTAAAATTCCCGTTTACTTTATAACTTATTTCGGACCGGTGATTTCGTATTTCGTTTTCCCTGTCAACAATCAGGCGAACAGCAACCGACTGTACACGTCCGGCCGATAATCCTTTTTTAATTTTTTTCCACAGAATAGGAGAGAGTTCGTAACCTACCAAGCGGTCTAATATTCTTCTTGCCTGCTGTGCATTGACAAGATCATAGTTTAAATCACGAGGATTTTCTATGGCATTTTTTATGGCTGATTCGGTAATTTCATGAAAAACAATTCGCTTGGTCTTACTGTCGTCTAATTTCAGTTGGTTTTTTAAATGCCAAGCAATGGCTTCTCCCTCGCGATCCTCATCACTAGCCAGTAATACTTCATCAGATTTTTTACTAAGGCTTTTTAATTTTTTTATGATAGATTTTTTATCATCGGATACAATATATTTAGGAGTAAAATCTTCTAAATTTATTCCTATTTCTTTGGAAGGAAGGTCAGCAATATGTCCGTAACTGGATTCTACTTCATAGTCTTTTCCCAAAAATTTTTTTATTGTTTTTGCTTTGGCCGGAGATTCTACAATCACTAATTTTTTTCCCATAAATAAATTTTTTGCAAAGTTAAGCTAATTTTTGAATTCGTTTTCAAAAAAAAGCCGGATAAAATGTCCGGCTTTTTTTTTATTGTTTTTTTTCCTTTTAATTGGTTGGTCGTCTATAACTTTTTTTGATTGTTTTGTTTCCGACTCTTGACATGGCACAACGGAAGCCTATATCATTTCTAGATAAATATTGGGGGTAAAAACGTCTTTGTGACGGATCTAACCAGTATGCTCTGTCTTTCCATGATCCTCCTTTAATTACTCTCACTTGATCATTAATCAATGAAGTGCGTTGATTAGACTTATCAAACTCCTTCACTAATTCCGTGGAATCTTTATAGATTTGATGCATAGGAGCATTGTACATTCTCAGATTAGGGTCGGCATCAATATCTTCTTGTTCTTTCATATATTGTCTGGAGGATTCCAAATCACCGTCTCTATAACTTCTATTGTCAGCACGGTCAAAGTTTTGTCTCAAATAGAGTTCGTTTTCATCAATGAGTTTGTTGGCAGGTGCTCCCGGCATTTGTTTCATAATAATCTTTCCGTTTGGTAAGGTGTCCATTGGGATAGAGTCCGGTGTAATTACTATTAATTTTCCGTTTTTATCAAAGGCTTGTTTGGTATATACATTTCCTCTATAGTAATTAAAGTCGTTGGCTTCGTCATCAATAATTTGACGATATACATCAGCTACCCATTCATTTACGTTTCCGGCCATATCATATAAGCCAAAATCATTAGGGGGATAGCTTTTTACCGGCGCGGTAATATCTGCTCCGTCATCAGACCATCCGGCCAAACCATCATAGTTGCCGTCATCTATTTTAAAGTTAGCTAACTCTTTACCTTCGTTTCTTCCTGGTTTAAATGTACGGGTATAGTATCCTTTCCAAGGGTATATTTTTCTTCCCATCAATGAATTGTATTCGCGAAGACCGTTATTAGACTTGGCGGCATATTCCCACTCTACTTCTGTTGGGAGACGATAGGCAGGCATAATCAAACCTGATGTGCGATTTACCACATTTAAAGAAGTGTCTTTTTTAGATCTTTTGTTTTTTCTGTAATATAAATCTGTGTTTCCACCTAATGCTTGGTCGGGAGCGTCTAAATAGGTTTGAGTATTGAAAATGGTTTCTATACTAGGGTTTTGGATTACTTCAGCATTAAGTTTACCTGATTTATATAAAATATATTCATTTACACGATCGGTTCTCCAATTACAATATTGTACAGCCTGTATCCAATTTACACCCACAACAGGGTACAGTGCATAGGCAGGATGACGCAAATAATTATTTACAAGATCTTCATTAAATCCGAGAGGAGTTCTCCAAACAAGAGTATCGGGTAATGCCCCTTTATAGATTTGTCCATATTTTTCATCATTGGGAAAAACTTTTTTTAACCAATCCAAATATTCCAAATACATTAAATTGGTCACCTCCGTTTCGTCCATATAAAATGATCTGACGTGCTGTTGATTAGGAGTGTTATTCCATTCAGCCATAACATCATCTTGAACTTCCCCGAAAGTAAAAGTTCCTCCTTCTATAAAAACCAAACCGGGACCGGTTACTTGATTTTTAAATTCGGGATTAAATTTAAAACTTTCTTTGCCGTTTAAAACTTTTCCTGTTCCGCGAGATCGTTTAAAATCAGAGCTTTTTGAACTGCAACTAGACAAACCTGCCATAAGGATTGCTAAGGAAAAAAAGCTTACTAAAAATTTTTGTTTCATCATTTTGTACTCTTAGTTTTCTATCAATTAATGAAAATTACAACTGCAAATATACTATATATTTTATTTGTTGCAAATATAATAACTTTTTTTTTCTTATTTTATTATAATAATTTTTATGAATTTTCTATTATTTTATTCTCCGATGTGTTTTTTTCTATAAAGTTTCCAAAATCATCAAAACACAGCATAAAATCATCTTCCGGAGGGATATTAACTTCTTTCTTCTCAATAAGATAGTTTGCATTGATCTGAGGGAGATAGAGATAGGTAAAAAAAATTCCTGTCAAAAAACCGGATAAATGGGCTTCCCAAGAGATATTTTCGATTACCGGAAACAAAAGCCAAATCAATCCCCCGTATAAAAAAATCAAAATAAAAGAAATCGCTGTTAACCGGATATCTTTACTGAAAAATCCGGTAAATAATAGAAAGGAAAATAGAACATAATTTAACCCGCTCATCCCAATATGCATTGCCGGACGGCCAATAAGCCAGGTAAGTGCACCGCTGAGAAAACTTCCATAAATTATTATTTTCCACGCTTTATTGGGATGTATATAATACAGCAAACTGCTCATAATCAGAAAGCTCATAATGTTGTTAAACCAGTGTAACACATTTTGATGGATAAATAAACCCGTAAGGATTCCTTTGATGCCCTTTATTTGTCTGGGATAAATTCCGAAGTTTTGAAAGCCTGGCCATATAGTTTTCTCCAACACAAAAAACATAGTTATAAGGCTTGCTAAAAGCAATGGAAATAAAAAATAGAAAGGTAACTTTTTAGAAAAAGGCATTTAAATAGATTTAATATGTAAATATAATAAAAATATCTATTTTTGTTTTTTATACTTTTCCTATGCAACAAACCAGCCCTTTGGCAGAGCGATTAAGACCTTCCCGTTTGGATGAATTTGTCGGTCAAAAACACATACTCGGCCCGCAAGGTCCTGTGCGTAAACAAATTGAGTCCGGAAGATTGGCTTCTTTGATTTTATGGGGGCCTCCGGGTATCGGAAAAACAACTTTGGCTCAATTGATTGCCCATGAAACAAAACGCCCTTTCTATAAATTAAGTGCGATTAATTCCGGCGTAAAGGAAATACGTGCCATTTTGGATAAAGTAAAAAATAACGGCGGTTTGTTTTCTGCGGCTACTCCCATACTTTTTATTGATGAAATACATCGTTTCAACAAATCTCAACAGGATTCATTATTGGAAGCCGTAGAAAAAGGACAAGTGGTTTTAATAGGTGCCACAACAGAAAATCCCAGCTTTGAAATCAATAACGCCTTGCTTTCCAGATGTCAGGTTTATACACTTCAACCGCTGAATGCCGATGAGTTATTGGTGATTTTGAAAAGAGCATTGGAAAAAGATGAAATCCTTAAAAAGAAAAGTATCCGTTTGAAAGAATGGGAAGCATTGATTCATTTTTCTGACGGTGACGCCAGAAAATTACTCAATATTCTTGAACAAACCGTTTTATTAAATGATTCAGACTCATTTATTTTAACCGATAAAATGGTAGAAGAAACCGTAGAGAATATAGCTTTTCTTTATGATAAAAAAGGCGAAATGCATTATGATATCATTTCGGCTTTTATCAAGTCCATTCGCGGAAGTGATCCCAATGCTGCTGTCTACTGGTTGGCACGTATGATTGAAGGAGGTGAAGACCCTTTGTTTATCGCACGCCGGTTGATTATCTCGGCTTCTGAGGATATCGGATTGGCAAACCCCAATGCATTGTTGATTGCAAATGCCGCTTTTGAGGCGGTACAAAAAATAGGCTGGCCCGAAGCCCGGATAACTTTATCACAAGCAGCTATTTATTTAGCTACTTCTCCAAAAAGTAATTCTGCTTATCAAGCCATTAATAAAGCACAACAATTTGTAAAAAAAACGGGTAATTTGCCTGTTCCCTTGACGATTCGTAAGGCTCCTACCAATTTGATGAAAGAAATGGGTTATGGCAAAGGCTATAAGAACGCTCACCGGTTTGAAAACCATTTTGTCTATATGGATTTTTTACCCGAAAAGGCAAAAAACGCTTCTTTTTATATTCCCGATGACAATAAAAAAGAGAATTTAATCCGAAAGGATTTGGAAGAAAAATGGGGAGATAAATATATTTTTAGGAAGCCTGAAAAATAAATACTGCCGGCCTTTTATGCAGGTCTATTTTTTTCTTTTTCCATTCACGTATAGTAAGAGTATGTATTTCTTCAGTGGGAAGACTAAGGTCTATTCCGATACTTAAAAAAGTATCCGGTTTCAAACTTTTTAACAGTGTTTCAAATAATTTCGGGTTACGATAGGGAGTTTCGATAAATAGTTGGGTACGGTTGTGTTTGGCAGATTCGTTTTCCAGAAGTCTCAGTTTTCTTTTGAGCTCACCGCTTTCTTTGGGAAGATATCCGTGAAAGGCAAACTCTTGCCCGTTCAAGCCCGATGCCATCAAAGCCAGTAATAACGAAGATGGCCCGACCAAGGGTTTTACGGTTATTCCGTTTTTATGTGCTTCTTTTACTACAAGTGAACCGGGATCCGCAATGGCAGGCAGGCCTGCTTCGGATAAAAGCCCCATATTTTTGCCGTTTATTAGAGGTTTGATAAAATCGGATATTCCTTTTTGCTTGTCGTGTTTGTCTAATTGCTCAATATGCAGTTCGGACTGTTTTTTTTCGGGAGCAATGAGTTTGATAAATTTTCTTGCGGATTTTTCATTTTCCACTATATAATCATCCGTTTGCTCAATTACCTTTTTTATCAAAGGAGGGAAAATGTCTTGAATATTATTGCCTCCAAGTGTGGTGGGAATCAAATAGAGAGTGCCTTTTTTCATCGGATGTATTTTTCGGCAATTTTATCAGTGGCTTGATCGAGCATTTTATATACCAGGTCAGCTGCTCCGCTTCCTTTTTGATAGGAATCGGGAACATCCAGATTTTCCCCCGGAAAAAGCTCGTTCATGATGAAATCTACTTTTTCCATATCTTTTTTTGACCGTGCTTGTTCTTGTATCAAATCAAAATTGAGATGATCCATGATATATATTTTGTCAAACCGGTCAAAATCTTCGGTTTGAAATTTACGCGCTCTTAAATGATCTATATTCAGTCCGTTTTTTTTTGCCACTTTTCGGGAAGATTCACATGGAGGTTCTCCCACATGCCATCCGTCCAAGCCGGCAGAATCCACTATTACTTTTTTTTCAGACACTTTACTTCTCAATAAAGCTTCGGCTAGTGGAGAACGGCAAATGTTTCCCAAGCAAACCATAAGAATTTTTGTGGGTGAAGAGCTCATTTTATTATAAAGAAAATTGAAGTTCAAGGTCTTTGTAGAATCGCATAAAATCCTTGTCGATGGATTTTAAACCGTCAATAGTCTTACACGCATGCAAAACCGTGGCATGGTTCCTATTGCCGATATTTTTTCCTATTTCCGCATAGGGTTTATTGGTTATTTTTTTGGCAAAATACATAGCAAATTGACGTGCTTGTACAATTTCTCTTTTTCTGGACTTGGATTGAATGTCACTAATATCTACATTGAAATATTTTGAAACCACCTCTTGAATCATATCAATCGAATATATTTTTTGCGTATTCTTGACATAATTCTGTAAAATTTCTTTGGAGAGTTCCAAATTGATTTCTTTATGATCGAAAGAGGCATGGGCAATTAATGAAATAATTACGCCTTCTAATTCACGAATGTTTGTTTTAATATTTTTGGCGATAAATTCGATTACTTCTTCGGGTAATTTTACTCCGTCTTGATAAAGTTTGTTAAGGATAATTTTTTTACGTGTTTCGTAATCGGGTTTTTGCAATTCCGCCGATAATCCCCATTTAAAACGGGATAACAAACGTTGTTCCACATCTTGCATATCCACGGGAGTACGATCTGCCGAAAGGATGATTTGTTTTTTGTTTTGATGAAGATGATTGAAAATTTGGAAAAACACTTCTTGTGATCCCGGTTTTCCTGAAAGAAATTGGATGTCATCTACAATCAAAACATCTATCATTTGATAAAAGTGGATAAAGTCATTTCTATTGTTTCTATGAACCGAGGTAGTGAATTGCTGAACAAATTTTTCCGTAGAAACATATAATACCGTTTTTTCGGGAAACCTTCTTTTGACTTCCACACCGATTGCATTGATCAAATGCGTTTTTCCTAGTCCGACATCTCCATATATAAAAAGCGGATTAAAAGAAGTTCCTCCGGGTTTGTTTGAAACCGCCATGGCAGCGTTTTTAGCCAACCTGTTGGAATTTCCTTCTATAAAATTATCAAATGTATAATTGGGATTGAGCTGTGAATCGATATGATTTTTTCTCAGACCCGGCAAAGCAAACGGATTTTTTATTTCCGGAATATATTTGTCTGTGGTTTTTTTGTTTTTTGTATCAATTCGAGGTTTGTTGATACTCGGAACATCAACCGTCGGATCTTTTTTGTTGTTCTTTTTTTGACTTAATTTGATACTGTAAATTAAACGTGCCTCTTTTCCCAAATATTTTACTAAAGCCATTTTTAAAAGAGGTAAATAATGTTCTTCAATCCATTCATAATAAAATTTACTGGGTACTTGAATTTTAAGTGTATTACCTTGAAGAGCAATGGGTTTAAGTGGCTTGAACCAAGTGTTGAAAGCCTCCTCATCAATATTATCTTTGATAAAGAGTAAGCATTCATCCCATAATGCAACTACTTGATTCATAGGCTTTTAGATTGTTATTTTGGTTAGTTGGTCAAAAGTCCTGCGACTTATATACATGCAAATTTCAAACAAAATTTTCAATAAAAAAAATATTTTTCACTCATTTTTTTCTCTTTTTTTGTCAAGCCTTTTAAACTATAAGGAAAGAAAATGTTTCTTTTTTTTTCTTATTGAAAAATGGATTTTTATAAAAAAAAATTATGGCTGTTTTATTCGTAAAATTTGAAATTTTTCTTGTAAAAAATGCAAAAAAATAGCTTAAATTTGTAAAAATCATAAAGTGAAAGAAATGGCCCCTTTTTATGAAATACAATTTAAAACCAGATATGCGGAAACGGATCAAATGGGATATATTCATCACAGTATTTATGCCCAATATTTTGAAATGGGACGTATTGAGTTTATGAATTCCATTGGTATATCTTATAAACAAATGGAAAAAGAAGGGGTGATATTACCCGTTTACAATCTTTCAACTAAATATCATATTCCATTGACTTTTGATGAACGTATTCGACTCAAAACTTATATTAAATATATAAAGGGAGTTCGACTGGCTTTCGGGTATGAAATTTTTAATGAAAAAGACGAAAAAACAACCGAGGGGGAAGTAGTTTTGGTTTTTGCCGGAAGTGACGGAAAACCCATTCGTCCTCCCAAAAAATATCTTGATATTTTAAAACAATACGTATGAAAACAAAATTGAGTGTCAATATTAATAAAATAGCTACTTTACGGAATGCCCGCGGAGGGAATTTTCCTAATGTTTTGAAATTTGCCGAATTAGTACAGGAATATGGAGCTGACGGTGTTACCATACATCCGCGTCCCGATGAAAGACATATCCGCTATCAAGATGCCAGAGACTTGAAAGAGGTAGTTTATACCGAATTAAATATTGAAGGTAATCCCATACCTAAATTTATCGACTTGGTATTGGAAGTAAAACCCGATCAAGTGACACTTGTTCCGGATGATCCTCATCAAATTACTTCTGATCATGGTTGGGATACTATTAAATATAAAACTAAACTGGCAGATATTATCCGTGAGTTTAAAAAAGCGGGAATTCGTACTTCTATTTTTGTAGATCCTGTACCGGAAATGGTAAAAGGTGCCGTAGAAACGGGAACCGACCGCATTGAACTTTATACGGAGTCATATGCCAAAACTTTTCCTTTGCAGCCGGAGAAAGCGGTAGCTCCTTTTCGAGAGGCGGCTGTTTTGGCACATGACTTAGGCTTGGGTATCAATGCCGGTCATGATTTAAATTTAGAAAATATTGCATTTTTCAAACAAAATGTTCCCTATCTCGATGAAGTTTCCATTGGCCACGCTCTTATAGTGGAATCATTGCTTTACGGCATGGAAAATGTCATTCGAATGTATCAGGAAAAATTGAAATAAGCATGGCTTTATTGCATTCGAAAATAATCGGCAAAGGAGAGCCTTTGATTATTTTGCACGGACTTTTGGGAATGGGAGACAATTGGATTTCTCATGCACGTGCCTTGGCGGAAGAGGGTTTTGAGGTTCACCTTATCGATCAACGAAATCATGGCAAAAGTTTTCATTCCGATGAAATGGATTATGAAGTAATGGTAGAAGATTTATTTACTTATCTTAAAGAAAAAAAGTTAAATAAAATTCATCTTCTGGGACATTCGATGGGAGGAAAAACCGCTATGTTTTTTGCGATGCAATATCCTGATATGATTAAGAAGTTGGTAGTTGTAGATATTTCTCCGAGAGCCTATTCCCCTCATCATGATTTTATTTTTGAGGCGATTGAATCTTTATCTTTAGAACAAAATTCACGGAAAGAATTGGAAAAGAAATTAGCTGAAAAATTACCCAATAAATCCATCGCTCTTTTTATACTAAAAAATATAAAAAGAAATAAAACCGGACAATTTGAATGGAAACCGAATATTGAAGTATTAAAAGATTCTTTGGAAAGCTTGGGAGAAGCATTGCCTCCCGTTAGTGTATTTGACAAACCGGTTTTATTCATTCGCGGAGAAAAATCTCCTTATATTCAAAAAGAAGATATATCCTTGATCAAAGCCCATTTTCCAAACGTCCATATTATTACCATCCCCCGGTCGGGACACTGGGTACATGCAGAGCAGCCGCTTTTGTTCCGTTCCTATCTGCTTGATTTTCTCAAAAAGAGTTAAAACCTTATTCCTGAAAGGATACTGACAATTATTTCCCGCTGTTTTAATTTTTTTTTATATCTTTAAGAGAACTTTAAATTTAAAAAAATTAACTATGAAAAAAGTACTATTACTAGCCTTGTTTATGCTGGCTTATACCTCTATTTATGCCGGAGGTTATCGCGTAGCATTACAAGGACAAAGAATGTTGGGAATGGCACATGCCGGTTTGTCGGTGTTTGATAATCCGGAAACAGCCTTTTTTAATCCTGCGGGAATGTCTTTTTTAAAGGACAAATTTGCCGTTTCATTTGGAGTGAGCGGAATTATATCCAAAGTGAAATTTCAAAATGAATTATACAATTGGCAAGCTGAAACACAAAACCCCGTAGGTACTCCTTTCTATCTTTATATGACCTATCAAACGGATGAGCACATGTCCTTCGGTTTGGCAATTTATACTCCTTTCGGAAGTTCTGCCGTATGGGACGACGGATGGACCGGCTCTCAAATCGTTCGGGAAATTTCTATGAAAGTATTTTATATTCAGCCTTCCTTGGCATACAAATTTTCTGATATGTTAAGTTTGTCCGCCTCTTTGATCATGGCCTACGGAAATATAGAATATGACAAAGATATCAACAGAAATTTAACCGATGAAGAAGGTAACAAAACCTATGCTTCTTTGCAATCGGGAACTGTAAGTCAAGCGGGATATGCTTTAAGTATGGCATTAAGACCGAGTGATAAAGTATCCATTGGAGTGAATTACCGTTCTGAGATTATCTTGGATGCTAAATATGGTACGGCAGAATTTTATAATGTTCCTGATTTGTTGTCTCAAACTTTAAAAAAGACGGCTTTTTCTGCCAAACTCCCTATGCCTGCCGAACTCGGTATGGGAATATCGGTTCGACCAACTGAGAAACTTTTATTGGCTTTTGATTATAATAGAACTTATTGGAGTGTATATGAAAAGTTGATTATCAATTTTGCCAGTGACGATTTAGATCCGAGCATAGCCGATAAATATTATCAAAACACAAACACATATCGTTTTGGTGCTGCTTATCAGGTCAATGATAAACTCGCAGTAAGAGCAGGATATTATTATGATGAGTCTCCGCTTACGGAAGGCCATTTCTCTCCTGAAACCCCCAGTTTGGATTCCAATAATTATACTTTTGGTATAGGATATCAAATGGACCGTTTGGCAGTTGACTTTTCACTTTTATACGTAGATGGAAAAGAAAGAACGGATTATACAATCGTAAGAGGAGAAGGGACTCCCTATAAATTCGGAGGAACCTATGTGAGCAATGCTATCATCCCCGGCATAGGAATTACTTATAAAATTAAATAATAAAAAATTAGAATTATGAAAAAATTATTATATATACTTGGTTTATTGGCTGTGAGTTTCGGCTTTGTTTCTTGTGAGCCGGAATTTGACAATCCGCTATCCGAAGATGTATATCATTCCGGAGATGCCGATTTCAGCACTTATGTATCTGTTGGAAACTCATTAACAGCAGGATATACTAACGGAACTTTATATAAATCGGCTCAGTCGATGTCCTTTCCGAAAATTTTGGCCGGGCAAATGGCTCTTGCAGGAGGAGGTGAATTTACACAACCCTTTTTAGATGATGATATTAATGATGTAGGAGGTCTATTATTATTTGGAAACATAATTGCCGCTCCAAAATTGGTGGTCGATGCCTCTCAAGGAACTGTCGAGCCTATCAATGCGATGCCTACCATCGAAGTTTCTAATTTACATCCCGGTCCTTATAACAATATGGGAGTTCCCGGGGCAAAAAGTTTCCATTTGTTGGCTCCGGGGTATGGAAAATTAGCCAATATTCCCTTAGGGAAAGCGAATCCCTATTATGTGAGAATGGCTAGTAATGAAAATGCTTTGGTTATTCAAGATGCTATTGCACAACAACCTACTTTTTTCACCCTTTGGATTGGAAATAATGACGTGCTTTCTTATGCTACATCAGGTGGAATAGGAGAAGATCAAACGGGTAATCAGGATTTGACTACCTATGGCCCCAATGATATTACTGATCCGGGTGTATTTGCTTATGTGTATCAACAATTATTGGATGCGCTTACTGCTACCGGAGCAAAAGGAGTGGTAGCGACAATTCCCGATGTAAGTTCCATTCCGTTTTTTACAACAATTCCCTATAATCCTATTCCGCTTACAGATCAAGCACAGGTAGATGCTTTAAATAATGCTTATGCACAATATAATGCGGGTTTATTACAAGTTGTTGCTTTAGGGCTTTTATCTCCTGAAGAAGCAGCTCTTCGAACGATTCATTTTCAATTAGGAGCTAATGCAATAGTAATAGAAGATGAATCTTTGACTGATCTCACTAGTTTAAATTTACCTTCTATCCGTCAAGCAAATGCATATGATTTAGTTTTATTGACAGCAAAATCTGTAATAGGACAAGCAGATCCAAACAATCCTCAATTAATTTACGGACTTACTGTTCCTTTGGAAGATAAATGGATTTTAATCCCTCAAGAAATTACAAGTATCCGAGCAGCAACCATGGCATATAATGTAGCCATTGAACAGTTAGCTGCTGCAAAATCAATAGCTGTAGCGGATATGGCAAGTATAATGCTTCAATTACATGATAAACTGGCAACGGAAGACGGGTCTATTTATACAGCGGATTATTTTAATGGTTCAAATTTGAATGAATTGGCCTTTGGATTGGATGGCGTTCATCCCAATCCCAGAGGTTATGCAATTATTGCCAATGAATTTACCAAAGTGATTAATCGTATGTATAATGCAAATATGCCATTGGTGAATCCGAGTTATTATCCCACTATTCCAATAGTTCCTTCTAATTAATTTGTTTTACTTTTTTCAAGCTATAAATAAGGTGACTCGATTAGAGGCACCTTATTTTTTTATAAAATCGATTTCGGGATTCAAAATTTCTTCTAAAAGAGAAATTAAGACTTTTTCAAAATTTTTTAAAATTTCTTCATCAAGTAAGTTTTGTTTGTTGATGAAAAGAGAATGTATCCCCGAATGATATTTTCGGGATGATATTATTCCAGCGGTTAAAGGAATGAAGTCTTCATTTTGGTTATTATAAAGCCAGGAATAAAGTAATAGTTGAAATACTTTATTTAACTCCGGTTTTTCTAAAAGCACTGTAAAATCTTTTTCATCTTTTATTTTATTTAATCGCAGGTTTTCAGGCTTTATGTTACCGGTTTTATAATCTATAATTCTTAGCTGCCCATTCACTTTATCTATCCGGTCAAGCTTACCCAAAATCTGTACAGAAATGTTCCTTATATCAAGGGTAGAGGTAAATTTACTCTCTAAAGCAAGTAGTTCAATTGTTTTCTTTTCTCGAATTAATTTTTCATCAATTGAAATAATATCGTTTATATTTTTTAAAATAACTTGGAAAGCAATATGTTTTTTTCCATCCAAATCTTTTAGAAGAGAAATTTTCTTATCCAGATGTTTCTTTGCTATTTTTTTATATTTTTCCCTGATGGTTTTTATATTCTCTTCGGTTAAAAAACTTTGTAAATAAGGGGTATACAATTCTTCAAGAGTGTCATGAATAATCGTGCCTATATCTTTTGCTGAAATTCCTTCCATTATTTCCTCTTCCTCTTCTAGTTTCAAAATGTCTTTTTTGAGAAAATCAACCGGATCATTGATATAGCGGCTCAATGTGGTAGGGCTGAATCCATGGTTTTTTGCTTTGGAATGAAGTTTTTTGAGTATATAATCGTTTTTTTCTATTATTTTATTTTCTTCAAGTGTTCCTGCTTCCGGGCTATATGAAAGTTTACTGATTTTAGTCTCGGAATTATATTGGGGCAGTTCATTTATTAATTGAAGGGCAAAACGAGACAATTCGCCGGAGCTCAGTCCTTTTTCCTTTCCGTTATATAATAAGCTTATGTTTTTAGCCCGTTGTATACTTCTGTAAAAATAATAAGCCATAATGGCGTTTTGATCTCTATGAGTAGGAAGTCCCAAGTCTATTTTTATATCAAAAGGTATAATGCTTTGCTCGTTTTTCCCTTTCGGAAGAATACCTTCATTGACTCCAAGCATAATGATATGTTCAAAATCCAACAGGCGGGTTTCTAAAAGCCCCATCACTTGCAAGCCTTCCAATGGTTCTCCTTCAAAATAGATTTGTTCTTTGGCTAGTAATTTTTTAAAAATGAGTTCCAAAGTTTTAAAACTTTGTATAACCTTAGACGAATCTTGAAATTCAATAATACTATCTATTACGGTATCCAGCTTTTGCAAGGCAATTTTGTCCGTTGGGTTGAGATTTCGTTCCAGAAATTCCTCCAATACTTCTTTATATAATTTTAATACTTTATTTGGTTGTGAATTTCTTTTGAAGATTTTACATGAGAATCCACCATATTCGGAGCAAAGGTCATTAATAATTCCGGGCGCAATAAATTTGGTGTTGAGGTTGATAATTTTCCTTACAATTCTATCTATTTGTTCGGGGTTGTTTTTTTCAATTTGTTCCGCTATCAGGGGGGATTGAAACCACTCAATCAAATGCTCGGTTTTGTATTTATTATAAACTTCTCTATCGAGGAGTAGGCGATTAAGCAAGTGAAAAATTTGAATTAAAGGGGTATCGGAAACAGGTATTCCAAGAGTGATATTAAAAGAATCTATCTTATTCGGGAGATTGTTCAATAAGGGAAATAAAAGTGAATTTTCATTTAAAATAACAGCGGTTTTATCCGGATTGATAACTTGGGTTTCCATTATATGCCCCAATACATTTATTTGGGCATTGGGTCCGTTGGTTTCAATGATTTGTATGTTTTTTTTGTGGGTATAGTCTTCAAAAATCCATTGAAATTCTTTTCTTTTTCTTTTTTGTTTTCGCAGGAATTTTCCGGCTTCAAAGCCTTCCTGCAAATAATAAGTATCTGCATCCCAGAAAATTTGTGCTTTATTAGCATCGACCAGTGTGTGGATAATCTTTTCTTCGGCTTTTGTCAAAGCATTGAACCCGGCAAAAAAGATTTGATTTTCTTTGTATTTTGAAATATAGTTTTCAATATTTTCAGCTAAATATCTGTCACTAAGCCCGCCATATACTTGCTTTCGATTATATAAACGTTCTTTTAATTTCTCATATAAGCTTCCTAAGGAGATATAATATTCTTTGTATTCTTTGATAAAACGTGAATCAGAATTTTCAAGATTCCATTTTTCAAGGACTTTTGCATCGGCAATATATTTAAAAACACTTTCGGGGCTGAGTAAAAAACGGTCGAGTTCTTCAAAATCTTTTAAAACCACCGGTGCCCATTTGATAAACTCATCAAAAGTTTTGATTTCGCCGTTATGTTTATTATTTTTAAAATAATCCGTATAGGCTTGATAAAATTCAAAAACTAAGTCTAACCATTCGATTTTTTGCCATGGAGAATGTTTGTAGATAAAATCTTGGATGGTAATAATTTCCGGACTGAGAACCGGTTTTCCCGCTTCTTCAACTAATGCTTTACTGAGAAAAATTCCCGCCCTTTTATTAGGAAGTACAATTATTTTTTCTTCCAAAGGAATGGAAGTTTCCCGAAAAATTTCCCGGGCGGCAAGGGAGAGGAAGCTTTCCATTTTTATTCGTTGATAAATACGATAAAATGCTTGATTTTGGCTTTATCAGGAATCATGGTTTTATCGATTTTCAGACCGGGATTATTTTGTAAACGCAAAGGCAATTCACTTTTTTTAATATCCACTATGGCATTGAGGTCATCGATGTATACTACGATATAATTCAAACTGGTTTCAATTTTCTTAATTTTATGTGCTTTATTTATTTCGCCGTAACTTGAATTAATATTGATTCCTTTTTGAGTTTTATATCGTGGATCCAAAATTTCTACTTGTTTTATTAAGGATTCGGGATTGTTTGTTTCTTCGGGAATAATCAATAGCAAAGGTTCATTAGAGTTTTTGTCAAAAACAACAAATTCGTCATAGCTTTCAAAAGCTGACACTCCCTCGGTATTTTTCACAATGGAGTCATTAGAGAAAATTTGTTCCAATTGGCTTACTTTTGTGGAGTCATTTATTTTACCTACTTGTTTATTTTTAATAATATATTGATTTTCTTTTTGAGTACAAGCGCCTATTAAAAGGAAGCTGAACAGTAAAATGCCTATTTTTTTCATTTTTTCATTTGTTTTTTATCTTCTTCGTCTATATGTTCGTTTTAATCCTAATACACCCAAAAGGGAGCGGGTCACTTCGCGGATAATCATTTTCCCGATAGAGCTATTTAAGGCTTTCTCAACCACACCGGGTTCTTCTTTCTCTTTCTTCCTTTTCTTTTTTTCTATTTCCACTTCTTTTTCTTCTTCGGCTTTGGCCATTTTTTCCTTTAAGATTTCATAAGCGGAGTCTCGGTCGATTTCTTTATTGTATTTGGGTATAAGTTTGGATTTTTTTAATACTTCTTTTAGTTCTTTATCCGTCAAAATATCCATCCGGCTCATAGGAGCACGCATCAAAGTAGCAGCCAATGGAGTAGGGCGTCCTTTATTGCCCAGCACCGTAACAAGTGCTTCTCCGATTCCAAGAGAGGTTAATACTTCTTCGGTATCATAAAATTCGGAAATGGGAAAATTTTGTGCAGCCAGTTTAATGGCTTTCCTGTCTTTTGCAGTGAAAGCACGCAAGGCATGCTGAATTTTCATCCCCAGTTGAGCCAATACTTCATCAGGAATATCTCGCGGATTTTGAGTGACAAAATAAATACCTACACCTTTGGATCTAATCAGTTTTATGATAGACTCTATTTGTTCCAAAAGCGCTTTTGAAGCATTTTTAAAAATCAAATGTGCCTCATCGATAAAAAAGACCAGTTCGGGACGGTCAGAATCTCCTTGTTCGGGCATTTTGGCATAAATTTCTGCCAATAATTGCAACATAAAGGTTGAGAAAAGTTTGGGTTTATCCTGAATATCCGTTAATCGAATGATATTGATAATTCCGTGCCCTTTTTCATCAATTCGCATAAGGTCTTCTATATCAAAAGAAGGTTCTCCAAAAAATGTGGCGGCTCCCTGTTGTTCCAATTCCACTATTTTTCGTAAGATAGAACCGGTAGAGGCTGTGGAAAGGCGACCATATTCAGCTTGAAATTCCTTTTTTCCTTCTCCGGTGGCCCATTTGATCAATTCTTTGAAATCTTTAAGGTCGATTAAAGGAAGTTTATTATCATCGGCATATTTAAATAGTACGGCTACAATCCCGGATTGTGTATCATTCAAATCCAAGATGCGCGATAATAAAATAGGGCCGAATTCGGAAACGGTGGCACGTAATTGCGCTCCTTCTTTTCCTGTTAACGAAAGCATTTCCACAGGAAAGCCTTTTGGCGTAAAAGGCAGTCCGATGGCTTCCATACGTTCATCGATTTTAGGATGCCCGGGACTTGGCATGGCAAGACCACTTAAGTCCCCTTTTAAATCCATAAGGAGGACAGGAATTCCTTGTTCCGAGAGTTGTTCGGCCATTACTTGTAATGACTTGGTTTTTCCCGTTCCCGTAGCTCCGGCAATCAATCCGTGGCGATTTAATGTTTTTAAAGGTACTTTAATATATGTATCTTTAATGGGTTGCCCGTCAAGCATTGCCCCGCCAATCACAAAAGAGTCTCCTTTGAATTGGTAACCCTCCTTGATTTCTTTAATGAAACGTTCTTTTTTGTCCATATTATTTCAGTAATAAGTATAAAGATAAATATTCTTTTTTCTTTATTCAATTTTTTTTAAAATTTATTAACATTCCTAATGATAACTTTTTCCAATTCCTGAATGTTTTCAGGACTATCATTCATTATATCTTGTCTTATTTTAACGGAAAGTTTGGCCAATTGCAATGATAATTCATCCGATTCCTGATGACTGATTTTATGATCTCCCGCCACTTTTTTCAATACATCGATAAAAAAGGAATATTCTTTAAGTACTTCGGGTGAAGCTATTATCGATATCTTATGCGTTAAAAATTCAATTTGCACCATATCTTGATCTGTAATTTCTTCTTTGGCAACAATTTTTTCGATAAAATGAATCAAATCGAGGTATAAAGACGATTTAAGCTCAAACAATTTTATGTTGTGCTCTTTTTCCAATTCCAATTCACTTTGTTTATTGATAAGAGCAGCTGTTATCAGAATGGTAGCAATAGTTCCTAAAACAATTAAAATAATTTCCTGAGCATAGGGATTTTCAGAAGATGAAAAATATGCGGTATGTAAAAAAATAAATCCTACTATAAAAGTAATTAATGTAAGGATAATATATAGCGGATTGTTTCTCATAATAATTTTAAAAGCAAAAATACATATTTTAAAACAAAAAAACCTTATCGGTTAAAATAAGGCTTTTTAGCATATAAAAGTATCAGATTAAATTTATCTAAAAATATATTTTTCAATTCTACCGTTCGGACTTACCACTTCCATGGTATATTGAGTGTTATTGAGTGTAGTAAGAATATCTGTCAAGTCATCTACATTATGAATGTCCACATCATTTATTCGCGTAATTAAATACCCCGGACGAATGCCGTTTTCATATAACATAGGGTTTTTGACACCATCGATAAATACTCCGTGATTCACTCCATATCTGTTTAAGGTTTTACGGTCGATATTTTTTACCGAAATACCCATGCTTTTGAGATAAGCCGCATTGTTTTGACTCAATTCAATATCCAAGACCTTTTCTTTTCCATCGCGTAATACGGTAATTTCAATTTTATCTCCGGGACGTTTTGTTTTGAGGAAACCTAATAAATCGGCCATAGTTTTAATATCGACATTGTTTATTTTGATAATTATATCTCCTGTTTTGATTCCCGATTTTGCGGCTCCCGTATGGGGTTCTATTTCATAAATATAAATCCCTTTGGTTTCATCTATATGTAAACGGTCGGCCATTTCGTTATTTAACTCCACGCCTTTTATGCCCAGAACTCCTTTTTTTATGCTTCCGAATTCCAAAATATCATCTACTATTTTTCGAGCGATATTAGAAGGAATGGCAAAGGAATATCCAATGTATGAACCGTTCATGGAAAAAATCATGGTGTTGATTCCAATCAATTCTCCTTTTTCATTGACTAAGGCTCCTCCGCTATTACCGGGGTTGACAACCGCATCGGTCTGAATAAAGTTCTCTATTTTGCTATTTCCTTTCAAATCTCTCCCTTTTGCACTGATAATACCCGCGGTCACAGTAGTTCCCAAATTATAAGGATTTCCGATGGCAAGTGCCCATTCCCCCAATTCTACTTTATCGGAATCACCAAAAATGATATAGGGGAGATGCTCCGCTTCAATTTTAAGGAGAGCAATATCCGTATTCACATCCGTACCGATTAATTTTGCTCTGTAAGTTTTGTTATTGTCCAAAGTGACTTCGATTTCACTGGCATCTTTGATTACATGGTTATTGGTCACAATATAACCGTCGGGAGAAATAATTACACCGGAACCGGTTCCTTCTTGTTTATATACGGGACCTTGACGATAGCCGTAAGAATAGGGGGAATATTTTTGTACATAACGGGTATTGCGAACATGTACAACAGAATTCTTTGTCTTTTTTACAATATCTTTAAAATCTGGCAAAGAACCGTAATACTTGTTTTGTGGATTATTGTAATGTACCGGAATTGCGACCGGCATGCTGTCAGTTTTCGGAACATTTGTCAGGTTGACAACTTGGTCCTTGGAATTGTTTTTGTTTAAATAATGATATGTCCCTAAACTGATAAGGCTGCTGAAAAGGGCAATAGATATATATGTAATAAGCTTTTTCATGATATTTTTGTTTGAATTTATAATTAGTATCTTTGAAAAGAAATTTTCAAATGGAAATCATATTTGAATGCTTCCAAAATTATTCCAAAATTGAATAAAATAGAAATTTTTAACCAAAATTTAACGGCATTCCCATGGAAAAAAGGATAAAATTAAGACCTCTTGAAGAAACAGATCTTCATTTTTTATATGAAGTGGAAAACGAAGAAGATTTATGGCATTTGAGTGACCGTCAACAAGGTTTCTCTAAAAAAATATTGCTGGAATATATACAAAATGCCGACCGCTCTATTTATGAAGCCGGACAATTGCGTTTGGGAATTGAACTTATTTCTACCCATGAACTATTGGGTTTTGTCGATTTATATGATTTTGATCCCCGTAATCGAAAAGCAGGGGTGGGAATTATCATTTATAATAAACTTGATCGAAATAAAGGTTATGGAAAGGAAGTTTTGGAACGGATTATTTCCTATGCTTTCAAAAAATTATTTCTTCATCAATTATTTGCAGAAATCGCAATAGATAATTTCCCAAGCATCCGGTTATTTGAAAAAGCAGGGTTTATACAAACGGGAATTAAAAAAGATTGGATATTTAACGGCGATGCATTTACTGATGTATTCTTTTATCAATTGATAAATGAATCCTGAATTTTGGCCCTGGAATATTTTTTTTATTTTTACGTTTTAGTTTTTTATGAAAAAGAAATTAGTGGTTATTCTTATCGTTTTTGGTTTTGGAATATTCAGTGGATTATTCTTATTAAATTCCTTGCTTTATACCCCAAATGTATTTATAAAAGATAAACCGGTATATATTTTATTGGATAAAAGAATGCCGGTAGATAGCTTATTGCAAAAACTTTCTCCGTATTTAAAAAATAAAAACACTTTCCTTTTGGCAGCAAAAATCAAACGTTTTTCGGGGGCAAAACCCGGTAAATATGAATTGAAAGACCGGATGAATAACAACAATCTGATCAATATGTTGCGAATAGGAAAACAAGTGGAAGTGGATGTGACTTTTAATAATCGAAATACGATCGAAGATCTTGCGGGGGCGATAAGTCATTATTTGGCTCCGGATTCAATCGCTTTTTTAAAAATAATGAAAGATCCTGATTTTTATAAAAAAAAGGGATTTACACAGGAAACAGCCTTACTGATGTATCTACCGAATACTTACCGGTTTTATTATCATACTTCTCCCGAAAAATTCAGGGAAAAAATGTGGAAAGAATACCAAAATTTCTGGAATGAGGAGAGAAGAGATAAAGCAAAGAAATTGGGTTTAAGTCCGATTGAAGTGGGAATTTTGGCTTCTATTGTTCAGCAAGAAAGTACAAAAAAAGAAGAATGGCCCAAAATTGCAGGTGTTTACATTAATCGTTTGAAAAAAAACTGGCTTTTACAAGCAGATCCAACGGTTAAATATGCTTATCAACAAAAATACGGAAAAGATTTGGTGATAAAGCGTGTGTTGAATAAGCATAAAGAAGTGGACTCTCCCTATAATACATATATGTATAAAGGATTGCCTCCGGGACCGATTTGTATGCCTGATATTTCCACTATAGAGGCGGTTCTTCATCCTGACAAGCATAATTATTTTTATTTTGTTGCCGATATGAAAAGACCGGGATATCACCTCTTTTCCACTAATCTCAGAGATCATATTAATAAAGCAAATTCCTATCATACTTCTTTGAATAAAATGGGAATTTATAAATAAATGCTAAAGTAAAAGCTTCATTTACGCGTTTTTTTACGAAAAAACTCCCTTGAAGTAACATTTGTAGCAATATAAAAAAAATGCTAGAACCTTAATTTTTTATTAATTTTTTAATTTGAGCCTTTTAAATGGCCGTGGATTAAAAAATTATTAAAATTTCAGATTCAAATTAAATTTTTCGTAAAAATAACTCTGCATGTTGTATTTATTTAATTGATTTCTATCTTTGAAGACACTATAAAAATTAAATGAAATATGATGAAAAAACATTACTCGCAATTATTGTTTTTTGTGTTTTTACTTTTGACAAATTATAGTTTGTCGGCACAAAAAATACTTCCGAAAATGATTAAGACGGAAGGTCAGAACATCAGCATCAATCAAATTGAGGATATGCTGAAACAAAATTTCAAACTTCAAGAAGAAGTCGGATTTAAACAAAGCAAAAAAATTATTGATGAATTAGGATTTGAACATTACAAATTACAAGAATATTATAATAATATTCCTGTTGAATTCGGTACTTTGATTGCTCATGCCAAAGGCAACAAAGTAAAATCCATCAATGGCGATTATTTTGATGTGGAAGGCGTTAATACAAAGCCTGCTTTAACTGAAAAGGCTGCTTTGCAATCTGCTTTAAATCAAATTGGAGCAGAAGTATATATGTGGCAAAATCCCGCTGAAGCAAAATTAATGGGTTATGAATTCCCCAAAGGGCAATTAGTGATATTGCCTGATTTTCAACACAAAGGATCAAAAGCGCAAAGCCCTGCCCGTTTAGTTTATAAATTTGATATTTATGCTAAAAAACCTGTAAGTCGTGATTATGTATATGTGGATGCACAAACGGGGCAAATCATATATAAAGATCCTATTATCAAACATGCAGTGGCTGATGGAACAGCTGATACTCGTTATAGTGGTACCAAAAACATTAAAACAGATAGTTATAACGGTAGTTACCGGTTGAGAGATTATTCTCGTGGAAATGGAATAGAAACCTATGACATGAATGAGGGTACAAATTATAGTAATGCCGTGGATTTTGTAGATAATGACAATAACTGGACATCTGCCGAATATGATAATGCTGCAAAAGATAATGCAGCATTGGATGCTCATTACGGAGCACAAATGACTTACGATTATTGGAAAACAAAACATAATCGTAATTCTTATGATGGAAATGGTGCTGCCATAAAAAGTTATGTGCATTACGATAAAGATTATGATAATGCTTATTGGAACGGTAGTGTCATGACTTATGGTGACGGTAGTGATACTTATTTTGATGCCTTAACTTCTTTAGACGTTGCTGCACACGAAATAGGTCATGCAGTATGTTCTAATACAGCCGATTTAACTTATTCTAATGAATCGGGAGCTTTAAATGAAGCTTTATCAGACATTTGGGGTGCTTCTGTGGAATATTTTGCTGAGCCCAATAAACAAACTTGGTTAATCGGTGAAGATATTGAAAAAAGAAGCGGACATGATGCATTGCGTTCTATGAAAGATCCTAAGTCCGAAGGTCAGCCCGACACTTATGGGGGAACCAATTGGTATAGTGGAACTGCTGATAATGGCGGAGTGCATACCAATAGTGGGGTGGCCAATTACTGGTATTATTTAATTTCAGTAGGTGGAAGCGGAACAAATGATAACGGAGATGCTTATAATGTTACCGGAATCGGTATTGATAAAGCAGGAAAAATAGTATATAGAGCAGAGAGTGTTTATATGACTTCCACTACTAATTATGCAGATGCACGTGATTATACTATTCAAGCTGCAAAAGATTTATATGGGGCCGGTTCAGATGAAGAGAAAACAGTTACTAATGCATGGTACGCCGTCGGTGTTGGCTCTCCTTACGGAGTACTTGATTATTGTGTATCCAAAGGGAAAAGTGTAAGTGACGAATATATCCAACGTGTGCAATTAAATACAATTGATAAAACATCTGATGGAGGAAATGGATATTCTAACTTTACTTCTATTTCAACAGATTTGACAGTTGGACAATCCTATACTATAACAATCACTCCCAAATGGACTGGAACTACATATGATGAAGGTTATGCCGTATTTATTGATTATAATCATGATGGTGATTTCGAAGATTCTGGCGAGTTAGTATGGAGTAAAGCAGCCTCTAAAACTACTCCTGTGAGTGGGACTTTTACAGTACCTTCATCTGCTACACAAACAGCTACAAGAATTAGAATTTCCATGAAATATAATGGCATTCCGACTGCTTGTGAAACTTTTGATTATGGTGAAGTGGAAGATTATACAGTAAATTTAGTTGCAGCAGCAGCTGATACGGAAGCTCCTACTGCACCTTCTAATTTAAAGGCTAGTAACATTACCAAAACAACAGTAGATTTAAGTTGGACTGCCTCAACAGATAATGTGGGAGTAACTCAATATGATGTCTATAAAGATGGATCTTATTTAGGCAAAGTAACAAGTACTTCTGCACAAGTAACAGGCTTGTCCGAAGGTACTGAATACAGTTTTTATGTAAAGGCAAAGGATGCAGCAGGAAATGTGTCTACAGCAAGCAATACTGTTAAAGTAACCACTTTAAGTGATACCAGCAGTGGTAATTGTGCAAATACTGTTTCTAGCTTCCCTTATTTCCAAGGTTTTGAAAATACAATAGGAAATTGGGTACAATCCAAAGATGATGATTTCGATTGGACAGTTAAATCCGGAAGTACTCCTTCAAGCAATACAGGACCATCCTCAGCAGCAGAAGGCTCTTATTATGTATATATGGAATCTTCAAGCCCTAATTATTCTAATAAGAAAGCTATTTTAGAAAGTCCTTGCTTTGATTTCAGCTCAGTATCCAAGCCTATGGTTAACTTTAAATATCATATGTATGGAGATGCTTCAAAAATGGGATATTTGAAACTGGAAGTTTCAGCCGATAATGGTAGTACATGGACATCAGTGTGGTCAAAATCAGGTAATCAAGGAAATGCATGGTATAGTGCTTCAATTGATCTTTCTTCATACTCAGGTAAAACTGTAAAAATGAGATTTTTCGGAGAAACCGGTACTACTTGGCAAGGTGATATGGCGGTAGATGCATTTGAAGTGAAAAATAATACTGATGTTGCTACAACATTAACTATCACTTTCGATAATTACCCTGAAGAAACCAGTTGGGAAATCACTGATAATGATGGAAATGTAGTATTTGCCGGTGGAACTTATAAAGATGAACCCGATGGTTCAACGAAAACTATACATATGGCAATAGCACCCGGTTGCTATACTTTCACAATGAAAGATTCCTATGGAGATGGTATGTGCTGTTCTTATGGAAATGGATCTTATAGTTTTAAGAAAGATAGTGACGGTACCGTTTTGGCATCAGGGGCTTCTTATAAAAAGAGTGAATCAACAGATTTCTGTTTGAATGCAAACGGATTTGCTTCCAGTGAGAATGGAATCCATGAAAATATGATTGATTTGGATATTTATCCTAACCCTGTAAATGAATTTATGATGTTAAAAGTAAAAGATGAAAACATGGATAAATTTATAATCATGAACATGGCAGGTCAAAAAGTTTTAAGTGGTGATATCAATGATGATACTATCAATGTATCTAAACTAAAAGCAGGAGTATACTTTATTAAAGTAATGAGTGATAAGAAAAACATCACCCAAAGATTTATCAAAAAATAATCAATTTATTTGATAGAATATTTAAAGCCGGCTTCAATAGCCGGCTTTTTTTATAATAGGTTTATAAGTTTGTTGATAATTATCCCGTAATGTGGTAGATAATTTTATTTAGAAAACATATTTTTGCAACACTTAACAACTCAAAATAATTCAAATATGAAATCTACAAAATTATTATTTATGGCACTATTTTTATATAGTGCTTTTTTATTTGGTCAAATTCCTTCTGGTTATTATGACAATGCCCAAGGGAAGACAGGTTATAGCCTAAAAACCGCTTTAAGTACAATTATTTCTTCGGGCTATGTTACTTACTCATATAGTGATTTATATACTATTTATGTGGATAGTGATGCTGATAATTATTATGAAAAGAATGGGAGTGTGCTGGATATTTATTCAGAAAATCCCTCAGGTGGCGACCCCTATGAATATACACAAATTGATGATAAATGTACCACTTATACTTCCGAAGGAAATTGTTATAACAGAGAACATATTGTTCCCCAGAGTGTTTTCAATTCGGAAAGTCCCATGGTATCCGATGCTCATTTTGTGGTTCCTGTGGATGGATATGTAAACGGGCGAAGAAGCAATTATCCTTTTGGCGAGGTAAGCAATCCCACTTGGACTTCCATGAACGGAGGAAAATTGGGCCCCAATACTACTGCCGGATATTCGGGGACGGTTTTTGAGCCGATAGATGAATTCAAAGGAGATATTGCCCGCATGTTGTTTTATTTTGCTACGCGATATGAAAGTCAAGTGGCTTCATGGTCACATGATATGTTAAACGGAACAAGTGATCAAGTATTTTCAGACTGGTTTTTAGCCGTTTTATTAAGCTGGAATCAACAGGATCCCGTAAGTCAAAGAGAAATTGACCGGAATAATGCCATTTACAACTATCAAAAAAATCGTAATCCTTTTATTGATCATCCGGAATGGGTGGAAGCTATCTGGGGACAAAATTCAGATGGAGGCGGAACCGGTGAAAATGCAAATGCGCAATTAATAAAAATAATGGATTTTGACGGAAGCCAACCTCAATGGAATTTCAATACTGATATTGCTTTCTTTGATAATGGCTCCGATGGCTTTTTTGGAATACATAATGCAAATGAAAATGATGCCGACGGTTTACCTATTGATACCGGAGTGGCTAGTGCAAGTGACGTCTCTTTGATTGATTATACCGCAATTTCAGGGGACTTTTTATTTATAAACGATTTGGATGATGAAGGAGATAATGGGACCACGGGAGAAGCTGTCCTGTCTTTTGATGTTATAGATATTTCTCAATATACACAAGTACAAATTAGTTTTGATTTTGATATTGTCGGTTTTGATTCTGCCGATTATATAAAATATGAAATCATAGAAGATGGAAACTCCGGGGGCTTAAAACTTTTGGATAAAAATGGAGAAGGACATATAATTGAGAATATTACAGAAGGAACATCCCAAGTTTTTATTCGTTTTCATATTAAACAAAACGGAGCATCAGATCAAGCAGCTATTGACAATATTAAAATTGCCGGTGTATCTACTGCAAATAATTTAAATTGTGCTTATATCGTTCAAACTTATCCTTATAATCAAAGTTTTGAGAATACTCTGGGAAATTGGAACCAAGCACAAGAAGATGATTTTGATTGGACTCTAAAATCCGGTTCTACACCCTCATCCGGAACAGGTCCCTCACAGGCAAGTGAAGGAAATTATTATATTTATATGGAATCTTCCAGCCCTAATTATTCCAGTAAAACGGCAATCCTGGAAAGTCCTTGTTTTGAATTGAATATGCCTCTTACGGTTCAGTTTCAGTATCATATGTATGGAGCGGATAATATGGGAAGTCTTGCTTTTGAAATCTCTGAGGATGATGGGGCAACATGGACTTCTCTTTGGAATAAATCGGGAAATCAAGGTGATTTATGGAAAACAGCAACAGTTGATTTGAACTCTTATGAAGGTCAGACAATAAAATTCAGATTTAAAGGAATTACCGGTTCTACCTGGCAAGGTGATATGGCAATAGATAATTTTAAAGTTTTGGATTCCAATAATGCTATTCAAGAAATTAATTTGAAACTATTCATACAATTTGACCAATATCCGGAGGAGACCTCATGGGAGTTAAATGATGCGAATGGGACGGTCATATCTCAAGGAGGACCTTATACAAATCAAGCCAAAGAATCAAGCATTGGTATTGATTTGATAGTACCGGAGGCTTGTTATACATTAATTATGAAAGATAGTTATGGAGATGGAATGTGTTGTAATTATGGAAATGGATATTATTCGCTTTCCTATGCCGATTCCGGAAATGAAATTCTTTCGGGTGGAAGTTTCCAAACGGAAGAAAGTCAGGATTTTTGTTTGGACGGAACCCAAATGAAGACTAAATCAATCAAAGACAATAAAGTTATTGAATTATTTGATGTTTATCCTAATCCTGTAAGGGATAATCTGTCTATAAGACTGATGGATGAAAAAATGAAGCGCTATGCTATTTTGGATATTACCGGAAAAGTAATTATAAAGGGAGATTTAACAGGAACAATGATTAATGTAAGTGATTTGAATTCCGGAATATATATATTTAAAGTATATGAAGAAAAGAAATCTTTATATAAAAAATTCATCAAGCTTTAAAAGCTTTTTTAAAACACAATGGCTGCCGGATTCCGGCAGCCATTGTTGTTTATACATCTAATTTTATAATAATCCGTCTAAGCCCGGAATATTAGGCAGAGCATCGGTGGCCGCTTTTTTTAATTCCGCTTCTTGGATTTTTCCGGCTTCTTCCAGCGCTTTGTTTAATGCTATCATCAGGTAATCTTCCAGCATTTCTTTGTCTTCCATGGCTTTATCGTCAATCGATAAGGATTTGAGTTGACGATTGCCGGTTACAGTTACTTTAATTAAGCCGTTTCCTGCTTCGGCATCAATAAGTACATGATCAAGTCTTTTACGAGCTTCTTCCACATTTTTTTTCGCATCTTCCAGTTTGCCCATTATATCAAACATTTTTCCAAACATAATTCTTTTTTTATTTAGTTTCTGATACAAATCTACAAAAAACCTGCCAAGTTTTTGTTGGCAGGTAATGGATTTGTTTATTTATGTCAAGTTGTCTTACTTTACTATATATTTGATATTTTGTATGTATTTATTATCAAGTAAAATGGAAAAAATAACAAGATTTCCTTTTGACAAATTATTGATAATCAATTTTTTGTTTTTGGTTGAAAGATTTGTTTCATTCAAAATTTCTTGACCGTTAATCAGTATTATTTTAACCTGGTTGATTTCTTTATTTCCCAAAGATTGAATTTCGTATTGGTTAGCATTTTGGTCTATTATAATCTCGTTGGTATTTAAAAGAACAGGTTCATTATATAATGCGGTTTGCCTCAAAATAATTTCGAATCTATCGTTTATTTCTCCACTGTTCATAATAATTTCAAAATCTTCATCATTCAATAAATGCATTGTTTCTGTTTTTTTATCATGTAAATAGATATACATGGATTGAAGACTTCCTTCGGTTTTATTCAAATGAATTTTTATTTGGTTTGTGTTTTCCTGTTTTAATCCGATTGGAATAATATATTCTTCTTTTTTTCCAAAATTAGGCAAACCTTGTATCGCCCATTTTTCATTTTGATTAAGGGAATAAAATTCTTGGCCGTTTCCGCTATCTAGGTAGTGGGCATCAAAAAGCCTGTCGTATTTATTGGTGGCATTTGGAGAAAATGCCAAAAGAATCTGGTTGTATGCTCCATCCGAATTAGTTAAATCCAACCAAAACCGATCCATTTGTACAGGACGGTTAATAAAGTTGTTATTCAACAAGCTTCGATGCGTATTTTTAAACTGAATTTGTCCGTTTCCAATGGCTTCAACCATAAATCCTTGAGCAGTAGCTATATGACGGCTTGCTTCCAAACCCGTTCCACTACAAGCTTTGGTGCTTCCGGACCCAACCGAATAAATGGTATACCCTTGTTCTTGATGATGCAAATTGGCATCCAAACCGGCGCAATTGGTCCAAGCATAATAGGCTCCTTCAATATTTGCATTATCCTGAGCAAATTTGTCAAAATCCAAAGCAGACGGGTAAGGATTTCCAATTAGATTGTAGTCGTTATCCCCGTCAGGATCATTATCGGCACTAAGACGGAGTGTATAAGATATTGTCCCCGAATTAAAAGGATTATCATCCTTTGTAAAGCTTGGTGTCAAAACAATATTACCCGAAGTACCATTGGGAGCAGAAATAGCATAACCTAAACCTGTTTGGAAAAGGTCTGTTGGATTTTTTGAAATCCAGCCGGGATAAGCCGGATATGAAGTGTCAGCGGGATCATACTCATAGTATCCCCATGCATTGCTGACGATATCTTCCATTTTAAGATTTCCTTCTTGTATGGGAGAAGACCAATATACGTACTCATAATAATGATTGAGTGGCTGACTGGTTTTGTTTAAAATATAACTTGCAGGAGCATTATCAATGATATTGGCGCCTTCGTCTGTTTGAATAAAATTAGCTTCATTTTCGACAGAAATGTTTATACCGTTATTTATTAAACCTTTTCCTGCGAGAATATAATGTCCATTACCTATGTTTAAATCAGGGCTTTGCAATAATGTCAGGAAACCTTCTGCATGGATATTGCCGCTTGAAAAGTTCAGGCCGTTAGGGTTATCAATTTTTAAATTAAAAAATTTCTCAATATTATCAGTTCCATTATTTTGAGTAATTGTTTGTGGGCTAGATCCCATAAATATAACGGTGCTATTCCCTTGGTCAAAACCATTTTCCCCATAATTATTTATCCAATTGCCATAGATATAAATCTGTCCGTCTTCAAAACTCGAATGGTCGTTATCATTAGCATCTAGTATTCCATTATTTGATATAATTAAATCGCCGTGTATTTCCAAAATATCGTTACTGGTTTTAACTTCCAACCAAATATTTTCTTGAATATATAAATCTTTGGTTTTTGCAATATTATTATATAAATCTGAATGTGTGGCTGAGGCATCAATAATAACTTCATTGGAAGCATTATTGTCTATTGATACATCTGTATTTTCATCAGGAACATTCAGATTATCCCAATTATTGCAGTCGAACCAATTGGTATTTTTAGTTCCGGTCCATTTGCCTGCCGTATGTGTACTGTTGGAAATGCTTATTTGTGGACAATTTGAATCGTCTTTATAGTTAAATCCTCCAGAATTATATGAAGAGTTATCCGAATAACCAGTCCAATTTTCAGAAGTATTAATCAGAGCAATCCAGTCTAACTGATCATTGGTATTAGTAGAAAAATCAGGGTCATTAGGATCGTCAAATTTAACCTTTCCGTCTCCTGAGGGAGCTGAGGTAGTAAAGCAATTTGAATTTTCAAATAAATTACTGAATGCTGTTCCCCTATCACTTCCGTTAGGTGGTAAATTATCCCAACCACTTTCTGTCCATCCGTAAAGAACTCTTCCGTTGTAAGTAGAATGGTGATTAGTATCATTGTTCCAAGTACCTCCCTGCATAATCCATACATCATCGTTATTATTAAGGTTAAAACCTCCGATGCCTTGACCTGACAATCCTTCTTTATTCCAATCGTTATCCACACTACCACATGTAAAAATATTATAATCCTCTCCATCATATACGTTTCCGGTATTTGACTCATATACAATGATAGTTCCTTTTGGTAAAGTGGTATTGATACGGGTAATTTTAATTAGTCCTTCCGTGCCACCCCATTCATTGGCATATTGTCTTTCATAACCGTTATCGGTCAAAAAGATTTGTGTTCCGGGAATAATATCTTTAAAACAAACAAAAGCTATTTGGTCTTCGCCGTTAGCTCCAATATTAGTGTTTACGGCTAGAATTGCCAAATCTCCGGGTTTAAGGATTGTTTGTTGTAAAACATCAAAAGGATTACTTGTGACAGAAACCAAGCCGTTTGTAGTAGCTGTAAGCATAATTCCGGTACCGGCAACTGTATGAACAATATTATCAAAAATTGAAATACCGTCAATAGCAAGAATACTTATTGGGTCGTTAGTCATTGTGCCTGTTGAGCTGATACTAATATCATTAGAAAAATCCAAATCTATATTGCCATTGGTGTCTGTGGCAGCTACTTCCGGATAAGGGAACATTACAGAGCCTTGACCAATATCGGAAGGTTGTTGTATAAAGGCCAATTCGGTAGCAATCACTTCAAATACATTTTGCCCGTTAGTTGATTTTTGGACACTGAAATTTGTGAATTGTGAACCGGTACTATTGGCTATAACGTTGCCTTGTGAAATTTGAAATACAAAATCATCACCGTCATTATTGGATCCAGAGTCATTTGGAGAAGTTTGGAGAGAAATACGTAGGGAAAGTGTTTTTTGAGAATTATCGGGTGCCGAAATATTTAAACCGGAAAATTGAATTTGATTTGAACTAATGGAAGGTGTATTACTAATTAAAGTATTTCCGTCAAATAAAGCAACAGATTGCAGTGCATCATTCCAATCGTTCATAGCATTTCCAGGAGCTTGTGTAAGAATTAAATCGGTCAGTATGGTAGGTTGGTTATCCGCATCAATTAGATCAGCTCCTCCGTCTCGTATTGTAAATTGCCATACTTCAACACCTTCCGAAATAGAATTTATAGTTGGGTCATTTATTAGTGAAGAGATGTTTACCGCTTCATTACCATTTGTTATAATATCGCTTTCTTCACTATAAAAACCTGTTCCTTGTATAGTAAATGTATAAGGATTTTCATCGTTGTCATCATTTGCTATACTTATTGTGGCTGTAACTGTTTCTGAGGTTGTGGGGGCAAAGCGAATAGTAAAAGTTTCACTGTTAGCTGCGGATATTGTAGAATTGGCCGGTTGTGTTTGGATACTAAAAGCTGTATCACCTGAAATAGAGACAATGGGAGAACCTGAAAGGTATAAATTTGTATTTCCCAAATTATTTATAGTAAAAGTATGATTTACACCTGTTCCAGTTTCTGTCAAGCCAAATTCGGTATCATCAGAGATATCAGGGCTAGTATCGCCATTGGTTATTTCATTTCCATTGCCTGTAATAGAAATTTCGGGAGCTAGTATTTGCAATTGTCCGGATTTATTATTTCCTCCGGATGAATAAATATTTTGCCAAAATCCACCATTATAACCACCATATGCGTAAGGACCGTTATTTATTTGAAATCTGCTTGCATAAAAATAGGTGCCAAAATTGTTTATCGATGTACCTAAATTAGCCATATATTCATCATTATTTCCATTATCGGTATTATATGTGGCAGGTATCCATGTCCAGTCAGGAGCATTAGCAGAATCAGTCGGGTCATTATCAACAGAACTATATCCAATCCAAGCTTGAATAGAAGTGCCTTGTCCAGCTTGATCTGTTATACCTTCTTCATATATCTGGAAATAAACTTCAAAATTTTCTCCTGATAAAATATTGCCGTTTTCAGGAGATTGTAAATTGCACCAATCGACTTCATCTACACTTAATTGTCCGGAATGATAACCTATGCCATCTTCATTATAGATATTGTCCCAAAAACCACCTTCGGAAGTAGGAGGGTTATTTCCATCATCACTATATCCCCCATAAACATATGGCCCGTTGTTAAAGCGAAATCGACTTACATAATAGTATTTTCCGGTTTGGGATATATGGGAACTGATGTCCGCCATATATTCGTCATTATTTCCGTAATCCATATTGTAATTGGCAGGTATCCAAGTCCAATCGGTAGAATTGTTTGTATCTGTTGGGTCATTATTTTCTTTACTGATACCAATCCAAGCTTCTATTCCATTTCCTTGTCCGTTATTATCCGTTATTCCCGGCTCATAAACTCGGGCATATACTGTAAAAGAATCACCCGATCTGATATTTCCAGTTTCCGGCCATTGAAGATTACACCAATCCGGTTGGTCTGTTGAGCTGGGGGTTCCCCAAATTTCAATATGATCGATAGCAATATCTTCATCACCACTATCAAGATTACCAAAAGTTACTTTAATATCTAATAAAGAACCTGAACCGGAAATGTTTTGGGTAAATTGTGTAAAGGTATCAGTAATTTCAGTTCCATCCCCAATTCCATCGTAATCGGTATCTATAAAAGGAGAAGAATTATATGTACTTCCATCATTTTCCACCCATATTCCATTAGAAAAAGTTCCTGAATTGTCTATGTCATAATCAATATGCAAGTAATCCTCTTTATCCCAATCTGTTTTTCCATCTGAAGCATCATCTTCTGCAATATATATTCTCAGTTCCAAATTGATGAATCCTGATATATCAATATCGTCAATGGTCAGCGTAGCAGGGGTAGTCATACCGTCTTTATTCAAATCTTGTGCAGCAAAAAAATAGGAACCTTGTGGTGAATAATAAGTTGCAGATATATCCGAGCCGTCTGTTCTGATAAAATAATCTTCATTACCATCTGTTTGTTCAGGCATAGAAGTTGTATATCCTCCGGGACTTTCAAAATCCAATATATATATTTGTGTTTGTCCCCAACCCAAAAGAGCACTTAAAAGTAAAATAACTGAAAACAATAATCGATACATAATAAATAATTATTGAATCTCAAAGATAGAAAAAAACATTATTCTCTATAAAACTCTATCTTCTAATTGTCAATAAGTTATCAAAATGATCGATGTAATTAATAAGAAGTTTATAAAAAAAATTTTCTAAAATTTATTATTTGATAAGATTAGTTGTAAAATCATATCAATTGAAGTCAAAGCATCAAGAATATGAAAAAAAAACAATATGCGAATTGTTAATAACTTTTTATTTAATAAATTCTACATTTCTCTCTTCTTCATTATCTATAAACTTGGTAAATCCTTGTTCTATCATCCATTTATCGCTATACATTTTTCCCATATAACGGGAGCCGCTATCCGGGAAAATAAGTACCACCTGACTGTCTTTATCAAAGAAACCGGCTTTGTCATATAAATGAGCTGCTTCAAGAGCGGCTCCACTGGTGTATCCGGCAAAAATCCCTTCTTTCAATGCCAATTCTCTTGCTTTGTAAGCAGCATTCTCATCGGTAACCTTCATAAAATAGTCAATTTTTTCAAAATCGGTGGCGCCGGGAATCAAGTTTTTTCCCAGTCCTTCTATACGGTATGAGTAGATTTCATTGGGATCAAATTCGCCTGTCTCATGGTATTTTTTAAGTACGGAACCATAGGCATCCACCCCTAATATTTGTATTTCGGGATTTTTTTCTTTAAGGTAACGTGCAATTCCGGAAATTGTCCCCCCTGTTGCGGCACAAGCAATTACATGGGTAACTTTTCCGTCTGTTTGTTCCCAAATTTCTTTTCCGGATGAAAAATAATGGGCTTTGATATTATTTTGATTAAAATATTGATTGACATAGAGAGAGCCGGGATTCTCCTCGTGGAGTCTTTTGGCTACTGAATAATAGGAGCGGGGATCATCGGCAGCCACATCAGAAGGGCAAACATATACTTTGGCACCTAGGGCTTTTAGCATATTGATTTTGTCTTCGGTAGCCTTGTCTTTGACAGCTAGAATTACTTTATAGCCTCGAACAGCTCCCAGCATGGCTAAACTGAATCCCGTATTTCCGGAGGTGGTTTCGATAATGGTTCCTCCCGGTTTCAAAATTCCCTCTTCTTCTGCTTTATCGATTATGTACTTTGCAATCCGGTCTTTTACGGAGTCGCCGGGATTGAAAGATTCGAGTTTTCCATAAAAATTTCCTGTTAAGTTTTCAGTTACTTTATGAAGACGTACCAAAGGAGTATTTCCCACAAGATCAAGTACGTTATCTACTATTTTATTATCCTTCATTTTCAAACTTTGTTTCAGCATATATAAAGTGCTATTTTATATGCTGCAAAAGTAAGAATAATTTATAAATTGAAAAGTGAGAATTGTTTTATTTGGTTTTCCCCTGTTTTTGCAGCATTGTTTTCCCTGTAATTATAAGGCTCACACCAATAATAGAAAGAATACCACCTATTATTTGTAGTTCGGTAGGAAATTTACCAAAATATAAGTAGCTGCCTAGCAACACAAATAAGCCTTTGGTAGAGGAGAGTATGGATTTTCTGCTAACTTCGATATATTTCAAAGCATACAGACCTACTAAAGCGGTAAGAAAGGGTCCTAAAAAAGAACCCAAAGCAATATTTTTTGCTGCTGAAACGGGAATTTTGAAAGAGAGTCCTTGATAAAGAATAATAATCATAGCAAAAACAAAAAGAAAGAAAGTCCTGTTTAAGGCTAAAATACTAGGAGAAAAATGGACAACATTGATTTTCATTAATATGGACATAACGGCAAATAAAGAAGTAAAAATCAAAACAAGACCACTTCCTTTGATAAACATTTCATTGAGATGAATCCATTTTGGATTGTAGCTCAACAAAAAGGCAGCCGTTAAGGTGATAAAAATACCCACTAATTCCAGCCAATTAAATCTTTCTTTAAGTATAATAAATCCCAATATTAAAACAAAAACAGGCCCTAAATTCGACATAAATGCGACTATACCCGGATTGGGCATTGTGCGAATGGCCATAAAAAACACAGTGGTGCTGATGATTTCCAAAATACCGAAAAGCAAAAGAAGGAAATAATCTCTTGTGGTAAAATTTTTAAGAATACGGAAAGCATTTAAGCGAATGGCCAGAATTAAATTCAGAAGGAATCCCATCAAAAACCAATAAAATCCAAATTGAGGGAGCTTTACTTCTTGAAGGGCGGCTTTACTGAATATAAAAACATTTGACATCGCAAGTATGCCGATAAAGGTCAATAAATATCCTTTTGTTTTGTCCGGCAAAGCTTCCCAAAATTTCTTCATATATGGTATATAATAAACTAAAAAACAAATTTACAGCATTTTTTACTTAAAAAAATCATAAATATACCGTCTTGATTATCATTGTATATTCCTATCTTTGCATTGATTTTAAATTTCACATAATGAAAAAAATTAAATATATCTTTTTTCTTTTGGTATTGGCTTTTATAGGATTTGTATTTTATGTTTTTACTTTGGACAGTACTTTCCGGGTGAAAAGAAGCAGGCAGATGAATGTTCCTCAAAACTTGGTTTATCAACAAATAGCCGATTTAAAGAATTGGGAAAATTGGTCCCCATGGAAAGAAAAGGACACCTCTATGGTTTTCGACTTTTCTGAGAGCACAAATAAAGAAGGGGACTATTTCCGCTTTCAAGATGAAAACGGTCAATACCCGAAACTTACGAATTTGACATTAAGCCCGGACTCATTAATCGTTCAGTCTTTAACCACTGCCGATCAAGTTCAGGAACTGAAATGGCATATCACGCCAAAGGATAAAGGAGTTGAAGTGACTTGGGAAATCAGTGGTGAATTGCCTCTTTTACAACGCATATATGCCAAACAAATGGATGATATGATTGGTCCGTTAATGACCAGAGGTTTGGAAAGAATAGAAGAAGCTGCATATAGAGATATGGAGAAAAGAGATACAAAAATTGATAAAGTTGTGGAATTGGGAAGTGATTATTATCTCTATGAAACAGCCAGTTGTAAAATGGATCAATTAGGTAAAACCATGGATAGTATTCTTCCCGAAGTTTTAATTTATGCTATAAAAAACCGGATCAAAATGAATGGGAAACCCTTTACCATATATGAAAAATATGATACTGAAAACAATTCGGTTATTTTTTCGAGCTGTATTCCTACAAAAGAAAAAATAGAAGTGGATAATCCGAAAATTTTAACGGGAAAAACACCGGGAGGAAAATATTTGCGCTCTATCTTTACGGGTGACTATAAATTTCTTAGAGAAGGATGGAACATTACTTATGACAGTTTAAGACAAATGCCGCAACTTCAAATTGACAGTACCCGTAATCCTTTTGAAATTTATACAAAAGGACATACTTTATCTCCTAATCCGGCCGATTGGGAAACAGAAATATATATTCCTGTAAAGGAAGTTGAAATAAAAAAAGAGGAGTCAAAACCGGAAATGAATGAATAAGGTTTTATTGGTATTTTTGGGAGGAGGTTTAGGAAGTGCTTTGAGGTATTTAATTGGTCTGGCATTAAATCGAAGTGATTTTTTAACTCCATACGGCACTTTTCTGGTAAATGTCCTGGGTAGTTTTTTAATAGGACTTTTGGCAGGTTACAATTTACGTTATCTCAATCTCAGTCATGAATATCAAGCCTTATTAATTGCCGGTTTTTTAGGTGGTTTTACTACCTTTTCGGCCTTTGCTTTTGAAAATTTGGTGATGATTCAAAACGGGAAATATTTATTATTCATTGCCTATTTTTCCATTACTTTGCTAATGGGATTAATAGCGGTGGCATTAGGATATTATCTATCTGGTTATTTAAAATAAATTTTACAAAAATGTTATACGAATTAAACAAAATTTCCGACTTAAAAAAATTGGCATTAAAGAATAAGCCCAAAAAATTAGTATTGGCAGCTGCCGGAGATGAACACTCCATAGATGCAGTGCTTAAAGCATATAAAATGGGAGTAATCGAGCCTATATTGGTGGGTAGGAAAGAGGATATTTATAAAATGGCTTCGGATTGTAAGGATTTGGATCAAATAGAAATTTATGACCTGAAAGATGATCGCGAAATTGTAAAAAAAGCGGTGGAATTAGTGGTAAGTGAACAAGCAGATATTTTGATGAAAGGAAAAGTTACGACCGCCCAATTGCTTAAAGGTGTTTTGAATAAAGACTATGGAATTAAACATAAATCTTTTCTTTCGCATTTTGCTTTATTTGAAATTCCCAATTATCACAAGTTATTGGCAATAACAGATGTAGCTTTAAATATTTTGCCCAATTTGGAACACAAAGTTCATATCCTCAATAATGCGGTGGAATTTATCCGGAAAATTGGAGTAGAAGAACCCAAAGTGGCTGCCCTGTCAGCCATAGAAATGGTAAATGAGAAGATGCCTTCCACTCTTGATGCAGCTTTACTCTCTATTATGCAAAGAAGAGGACAAATAAAAAACTGTCAGGTCGATGGCCCATTGGCTTTTGATAATGCGATTAGTTTTGAAAGTAAAAAACAGAAAAATTTAGGAGGAGAGGTTGCCGGTAATGCAGATATTCTGCTTGTCCCTAATGTAGAGTCCGGAAATATTCTGTATAAATCATTGGTGGCCTTTGCCGATGCAAAAGTAGCCGGAATCGTTTTAGGAGCCGATTTCCCGATTGTATTAACTTCCCGGGCAGATTCCGAGGAAACAAAATTGAACAGTATTCTACTTGCAGCTGCTTCTGTAAATAATCAATAAATGAAAAACACTCCTAAAATATTAGCCATAAATACAGGTTCTACCAGTACCAAAATTTCTCTTTTTGAAGGGGAGAAGGAAGTATTTACTCATAATGCACATCATCAAAACGAAGAATTGGCCAAATTAACCACATTTGATAAAAAAGTGGAATTCAGAAAAAACAGAATTGAAGATTTTTTAACTTCAAAAAATATTGATTTAAAAGAAATAGACCTTTTTATGTGTCGCGGAGGATTGATAAAACCTGTTCAATCAGGGGTCTATCGAGTAAATGATAAAATGCTGCATGATTTAAAACATGCAGCCAAACAACATGCAAGTAATCTGGCTGCTGTATTGGGCTATGAACTTTCCCCGTCTAAAAATAATGTATATATCGCCGATCCTGTGGTGGTAGATGAAATGCAAGATATCGCTCGTTATGCCGGGCATAAGGAATTTGAACGGATTTCGATTTTTCATGCTTTAAATCAAAAGGCCGTAGCTCGCCGTTATGCCGAAAATATTGGAAAAGAATATGATGAATTGAATTTAATTGTGGTACATATGGGCGGTGGTGTTTCCATAGGAGCACATAAAAAAGGAAAAGTAGTTGATGTGAATCAAGCCTTAGATGGAGAAGGACCCTTTTCTCCCGAGCGAAGTGGAACTCTCCCTGCCGGCGATTTAGTGGAAAAAGCCTTTTCGGGTAAATATACTTATTCCCAAATGAAGAAAATGCTTGTAGGTGAAGGAGGACTTGTTTCCTATTTAGGAACGAATAATCTTAAAGAAATTGAGAATAATCTTACACCGGAATCCCGAAAGGTTTTGGAAGCCATGGCCTATCAAATCGCCAAATACATTGGTGAAATGGCAGTGGTTTTGCAAGGAAAAGTGGATGCCATATTACTTACCGGAGGGGTAGCCTATTCCTCTCTTATAACCGGCTTTATTCAAAATTATGTTGATTATATAGCTACCGTACAAATTTATCCGGGCGAAGATGAAATGAAAGCCTTGGCTTACAATGGAAACTTACTCTGGAACGGCAAGCTTATAGCAAAAAAATATTAATAAAAAAAACGGGGAATTTTCCCCGTTTTTTTGTTAAATCGTTATTAAATTTTGCTTAATAAGCAATCATTTTTTCGAGCCAGAAAATAAGGAATCCCGAAAGGAAACCAATAAATGCCAGCCAAGATATTTTCTTTAAATACCAAATGAAATCGATTTTTTCCATTCCCATTGCGGCTACTCCGGCAGCTGATCCAATGATTAAGATACTACCTCCGGTTCCTGCGGAATATGCCACCATATGCCAGATAATATGATCGGTAGGGTAGTCAAACATTCCCATAGAAGCAGCAACCAAAGGAACATTGTCAACCACAGCAGAAAGTATACCCAATAAGACTACGACAATTTCCGTATTTGGTAAAGTTTGCTGAAGCACTTCAGCTAAATACCGTAAAGTTCCCAAAGGTTGTCCATCAATCGAACCATATACCAATGATTCCAATGCGCCGACAGCAAGAAGAATTCCCAAGAAAAATAAAATACTGGCAATTTCAATCCTTGACAAGGCTTTGTGTGCGGAATATAAGTGTTTTCGTTCTTCGGTAAAATTTTCTTCCGGATGTATATATTCGGATACTAACCAAACGATACTTAAAGATAGCATCATACCTAAATAAGGTGGAAGATGGGTCAATGTTTTAAATACAGGAACAAATAATATCATTCCTAAACCTAGAAACAACATTGTCTTACTACTTAAAAGCTTTTCTACCCGTAATAAATCTTTATCTTCTTTTTCACTTTTAACTGTGCCGTTAAAGACAGGCATAAATGAGGCAATACCAAAAGGAATGGCAAAGTTTAATACAGAAGGCAGAAAAACATGTTCTATTAACCCGAAAGCGGTAACTTTCTTCGCTATCCAAAGCATAGTGGTAGTAACATCACCGATAGGAGACCAAGCACCTCCGGCATTGGCAGCTATGATAATCAAACCGACATACCACATTCTTACTTTTTTATCGAGTATCAGCTTACGTAATAATGTAACCAAAACAATGGTAGCTGTTAAATTGTCAATTACCGCTGAAAGAAAAAAGGCTAAGATACCGATTATCCAAAGCAATTTTCTCCTGCTGTTCGTACGAACATAATTCTTTAAAATTTCAAAACCACGATGTAAATCTATGATTTCCACAATTGTCATGGCACCTACAAGAAAGACCAAAATTTCGGAGGCTTTTCCCAAATGATGAAGCAAAGTTTTGTTAAAGCCTTCCTGTGCATGTTCTCCTCCGGTAAGAAAATTATAAACATGCCCTTCATCATCAATAATTGAAATCCATCCTTTGTGAAACCCAATAGATAATAAAGCCCATAAAAGAGCAGCTGTTAACAAAGCCGGGACGGTTTTGTCCAATTTTAACGGATGTTCCGTAGCGATAGCTATATATCCTAATACAAAAATTAATATGATCAGGTTTACATATACAAATATATTCTCCATAGTGTAGTATTTTTTGGTTTACAAAACTAATTGTTTATAAAAAATAAATAATGCTCTTTATCATAAAAATTATTTATTCTTCTCTTTATTCTCTCTTTCTTTATCTATTTGTCTGCGAAAAATCAGCACGATTAGTCCCATCACAACAATTCCCGTGGTTAGGCCCAATAAAGCTTGTTTAATCATTTCCATTTCTAAAAATATTTTGTGGATAAGTTATGTCTGTTAAATATAATCCATGTGCCGGTACCGAAAATCCTGCTTTACTACGGTCTTGTTTCTCGATAATTTGTTCCATATCCTCTTCACTCATTTTTCCTCTTCCGATTTCAATTAAAGTACCCACAATTGCTCTTACCATATTGCGTAAAAAACGATCGGCAGTAATATGAAAAATCAATTGCTCTTCTTTTTGTTCCCAATAAGCTTCACGAATATCACAGATATAGGTTTTTACATCCGTTTTTGATTTTGAAAAACTTTTAAAATCCGAATGTTTTAGTAAAACAGAAGCTGCTCGATTCATTTTTTCAATATCCAAATTCTGTTTAAACTCCCATGAGAGATCATTCAAAAAAGGGTTTTTCTTTGTATGCAAATGGTACTCGTAGGAACGTGAGAAAGCATCAAAGCGGGCATGTGCTTCAGGAATAACTTCATGAATCTTATGTATGGCAATATCCCAGGGTAAAAATGAATTTAATTTATGAACCAGGTTTACTGCATCTATCGTTCGTGAAAAATCAAAGTGAGCAAACATTTTTTTGGCATGTACGCCGGCATCGGTTCTTCCGGCACCTGTGATTTGAATGTCCTCTTTAAGAAGCAAGCTTAAGGCTTTTTCCAAAACTTCCTGAACGGAATTGGCATTGGGTTGTCTCTGCCAGCCATGGTAATTGGTACCTTTATAAGATAGTTCCAAAAAATATCTCAATTAGTTGTATTTTTGATGCATTGAATTACAAAGCTAATGAAAAAAATTTTATTGTTATCGGATACGCACGGCTATTTAGACGAAGAAATTCTACATTATGCCAAAGAAGCGGATGAAGTTTGGCATGCCGGAGATATCGGCAATATTGCTGTAACGGACAAATTAAAAGAATTTGCAAAGGTCAGAGGAGTTTTCGGGAATATAGACGGTACTGAAATTCGTCTGGAATTTCCAGAATGGAATATTTTTGAAGTAGAAGGAGTAAAAGTGGCCATGAAACATATAGGAGGTTACCCCGGTAGATATGCAAAAGGCGTGAGGGAACGCTTAAAAGAAATAAAACCCGATTTGTTTATCTCAGGACATTCCCATATTCTGAAAGTGATGCCCGATAAAAAAATGAATCTTATTCATATGAATCCGGGAGCTGCGGGTAAATCCGGTTTTCATAAAAAAAGAACCATGTTAATGTTTGATGTGGATAAAGATGAATTGAAAAATCTGCGGGTGATTGAATGGGATAGAAAATAGATAGATGACTCCCTTTTTACTTCCGTTAATAAAGTCGTTTCTGCTTTTTATAAACTCTTCGGGATTTTTTTGTTTGAGCTTTTGTATTTTTGATTGAAATTAAACAGGAAAAGCTTTGGGAAATTATTTTCCGGTCACATTAAACTTTGTGCTTGTTTTGTTAATTTCTAAATCCTAATCAAAGAAAACCGTCTTCCGGCGGTTTTTTTTATCTTTGCAAAAACTCGATTATGGAAAAAGGCATTTTGGCTCTGGGATTTTCAAAGAAAAATCAAAAATTTTTGCAACAACTTCTTCCACGTTATAACTTCTTTTTTGAGAAAACAAAAAAAGGAACCAAAAATATTTTAAAAAAAGAAGAAATACACTTGGTTCTGATAAGTTCAAAAGAAGAATGCTTCCAGGAGTGGATTGCTTATGCCAAAAAATACCGAGCCTCGCAATCGACCCGTATTTGGCTTTATACTTCCATAAAACCGGCTATACTGTTGCAAGCTTATAAGGCAGGAATAGATGATTTTATAGATGCCGATTGGGAAGATATTGTTAAGAAATTAAAAATTGAGCATTTTTTAAAACATTCGTTTCTTCTCCCTGGTACTTTGGAAAAGAAAATTAAATTGGACTCTTTGGTAATTAATTCAAAAAAGAATAAAGTTACAAAAAAAGGAAAAGAATTGGATTTGACAAAAATAGAATTCGAATTGCTTAAATTACTTGTTAGCGACCGTAGTAAAATTTTTACTCGAAAAGAAATTTACCATCAAGTGTGGGGAGATGATATAATCGTGGGAGACAGGACCCTGGATGTGCACATGAACAATTTGCGTAAAAAAATTGGAAAAAATTTTATCATTACAAAAAAAGGAATCGGGTTTGGAATTAATCCTTCTTTGGAAGGCTAAAATCAAGTTTCATCCCTTTTTTAATTCCTAATTGGTCAATCAAACCTCCTTTTATTTCCAAAACATATTGAGCCGGAAGATGGGAAGGTAAAGAAGTTTCATCCAGAGGTTTCGCATTTTCCACCCAACTTACAATTTCTTTATTTCTATTTATATAAATAATATCAAGAGGAATGAAGGTGTTTTTCATATAAAAATATCTTGGTTCTTCATTTTTGAAAACAAAAAGCATGGCTTGATTGTTTTGCATTTTTTTTCGGTACATCAATCCGGTTTGCCTTTTGTATTCATCATCAGCCAGTTCTGTATTGAAATTTGCAATTTCTTTTCCGGTACTATCTATGATTCTGACTTTTAAATCCTCTTTAAAAGAGATTTCCCGATTGATGTTTTTATGCGTTTGTTTTGCAGGTTTTGATTGACATGAAAATAGAATAATTATTATCAATCCAAACAGATATATATTTTTCATATTTCTTTTATAAACTATCCAGTTCTTTTTTAATTGTTTGAATATCTTTCAAATATTTTGGAAGTAAAAGACTGTCTATGGGTTTTGCAGGGGGCATTTTCTCTTTCAAGGCATCCACTTGCCTTCCGTTTTTCCAAAAACGGTAACATACATGCGGCCCGGTAGTATATCCGGTCATTCCTACATATCCAATAACATCACCTTGTTTAACAACACTTCCCACATGGATTCCTTTTGCAAATTTACTCATATGCAAATATTGCGTACTATAAGTAGCATTATGTTTGATTTTTATATATCTGCCATTTCCTCGCGTGTATCCTTTTTTGACAACCACGCCATTTGCAGTGGACATAATCGGGGTTCCGACAGGCGCTGCAAAATCGGTTCCCAAATGAGGTTTAATTCTTCCGTAAAGTTTTATATAACGATGCATATTATATCGCGAACTTATCCTTCCGAATTTCAAAGGAGCTTTGAGAAATTGTTTACGTAAGGTACGTCCTTCTTCATCAAAATAATCATAATCATATCCCAATGAATCCGTAGGATAACGAAAGGCGTAGAAGTTCTTTCCACCGTATTGAAACAAAGCGGCATGAATTTTTCCGATACCTGCATAAACAGTATCGTCAATATATATATCATCATAAATTACCTTAAACTTGTCTCCTTTATTTAAATGAAAAAAATCAACTGTCCAAGCATAAATATTGCTTAATTCCATCGCCAACTTCGGACTTAATTGATGGTCGGTCAAATCCTGATATAAAGATTTTTCTATTACGACTTGGGCGGTTTTTCGAAGTTTTTTGACCGGTCTTTTTTTCTTTGATACCCTAATGCTATCAATATTGTTAAAATCGATAATGGTATACTCTAATGGAGTATTCTCATATATGAAAACTTTGGGATGAGCCAAACTATCCAAAGAATCCTTTTTGCTCAGCAGAAGATAAGGCCTGCCGGTTTTTATTTTTTTTATGTTAAAAGTATCTTTAATTTTTTGGGCGATTTTATAAATATCGGGATAGTCAAGGTGATTTCTGTTTAGTATTTCGCCAAAAGTTTCATTCCTGCGGATTGTATCTTGAGTAATTTGAAATTCATCCTTAAAATAGCCATAAATTTTTTTCCTTTCGGGTTTGATTTCTTTTTTGGGTAATTCTAGTTTGGCGGTAGTTTTAATCTCTCGATTACAAGATAATAACAAAAGAGTAAAGGATAATATTAATAAGTATATGCGGGTCATATATCCAAGATATTTATTTGAGGAAACAATCCACCGCAAAGGTCTGTAAAAAAAAGCAGATTAAAAAATAATAAAGTATTAAATAATATTTATTATCATAATTTGATGCTCTTCTTTTTTTTGAAATAACGAAAATATAAACTTTCTTTTACAAAATTACTTATGGTATTTATAAGTGAAAACTCATGGTCATTTGTAGATTTGTATGTTAAATATAGACCTAAAGGGAGTAGTACCAGGGCTGCAATCCAAGCTCCTAACCATGCAGGTATCTTGGCTTCTTCGGCAGCATTTTTCCCGAACATATTAAAGATATAATAAATCAAAAAAATGACAATGCCAAAAATTATTGGGGTTGAATAGCCCCCTTTACGTATGATTGCTCCAAGCGGTACTCCTACTAAAAACATTATTAAAATAGAAAGCGGAAAAGCAAATTTCTCATTTAGTTGTAAAACAAACCGGTTTCTTTCTGATTGTTTTTTATTAAAATAATTTACTTTTCGTTTGGCAAACAAAGTTAGAGCATCGGCTTTGTTTACTGCCCGGGAATAGATATCATGTAAAGATTGGTTCCTTATTAAAGTTGAATCATTTAATATTACATTTAAGCTATTGTAATCTGATACTTTTGAACCCTTTTTTTTGCTTACAATTTGACTCCTCAAAAGGATTTCTTTGGAAAGATTTTTTTGGTTTTGCATGATTTGACTATCAATCGTGTCGATGTATTTTTTTAAATCGATAAAATTCATTTTTCTGGCGCTTCCCGAAGAGGTAGTATTAAAGTCCACATTGTTTAAATCAGACACATCAATATTAATAATATGTTTCTTAAAACCGGTTTTCATTGCCGGAAATTTTTCTCGATCTTTTGCTTTTTTTTGTTCTCTTGTCAAATCATGATAAAAATAACCATCATTCAAAATCAATTGTATCATTTGTTGGTGAGGTAAACTTTTTAAAAGACCTGTTTTGGATACAATCGTTTTATCGGGCACCCCATGAACTTTTTGATGTATAATGACTTCCTTTAATTGGTTTTTATCTTTTCCGTATTTCTCTCTAACATAAATATTAAATTCTTGAAGATTGGTAAAAACCCCTTGTTTTATGGCTACACTGGGTTTTTTAATACTAATTTTTTTACGTAATTGACTGAATTTATAATTCCCGTAAGGAACAACTGTATTGGCAAAAATAAAGGAAAGAAGAGCCAAAATTAAAATAAAACCAAATGTATATTTAAATGACCGCACCAATGAAATTCCCATCGATTTTATGGCGGTAAATTCCGATTGTTCAGACAAATTCCCATAACTCATAATTCCAGCCAAAAGAATAGCCAGCGGAATTACATTCAGCAAAATCAAAGGCGAATAGTAAAGAAAAAATTTAAAAATAACACTTGCTCCCAGGCCTTTTCCGGCGAGTTCATCAAAATATAACCAAAAGGTTTGAATAATAAATATAAAGAAAATAATGATAAAGGCAGGAATGAATTTTTTTAGAAATCCGGTTAATATGTAACGGTCAATAACTTTCAATGCCTAATCCAGTTCGTTGATATAATAATCTTTGTATTTGTTTTTGTTGAATTTAAATAAATTTTCAGGCAAGATTTCATTGGTAGAAAATTTAGTGAATTCAAATGTAATGGTAGAACCGTCTTTTTCTTTGATAATTACATTGTAAATATTTTTACTTCGCGAATCAATTCCCAGTAAAATATATTTTTCGGGAGCGGATGAACTTTTCGGAATTAATTTTATGTATTGGATATTACGTCCTTTGACTTTTTGTTTGATATCCATTTTTTTAATATATCCTTTTTTGTAAAAAGTAAAAATTTTGTCCGGAGTAAATTCATCATCATCTTGATGATTGGAAATATTTATTTCTTCATTTTCATGAATGATTTGGTATCTTTTCTTTCCGTCAAATATGTCATCGATTCCCATATAATTGGCATGAAATTTATTGCCTTTGATAAAAACTTTTCCCTTGGTCTCCGATTTCACACCGGCCTTTTGATTAATAAGGGCATATTTAAATTCGGCTTTAATATTTTTGTAAGAGGTGAGTTTGTTATTTAACTCATCCAAAAGTTTTTCGGCCCGTGGACTGTTTTGAGCTTCTGTATGGAAGATACTGAGTGAAATGAATAAAATAAATAGAAGTTTTTTCATTATGCTTTGTTTATGATTCATTATTAAAAAACTCATCCAATGCATAAACATCGGGAATGAGAACTTTTCTTGCTTTGCTGCCTTCAAACGGACCAACAATTCCGGCTGCTTCCAGTTGATCTATTAATCTTCCGGCTCTGTTATAACCCAATTTTAATTTGCGTTGCAACAAAGAGGCGGAACCCTGTTGATGTGTCACAACCAAATAGGCAGCTTCTTTGAATTTGTCGTCACGTTCTTCAATATCATTAGCAAATCCTGTGCCATTGCTATCATCTTCGACCTCGGGAAGAGGAAAAGCTGTAGGGTAGGCACGTTGTGACCCGATAAAGGTGGTTAGATTTTCTACTTCGGGAGTATCGATAAAGGCACATTGCAGTCGTACCAAATCATTTCCGGTGGAAATTAACATATCTCCTTTTCCGATTAATTGTTCGGCGCCACTGGCATCTAATATGGTTCGGGAATCGATTTTTGAGGATACCATAAAAGCAATTCGTGCGGGGAAATTGGCTTTAATCATTCCGGTGATTACATTCACCGACGGACGTTGGGTGGCAACAATCAAATGGATTCCTACAGCACGTGCCAATTGGGCAATTCGGGCGATGGGTACTTCTATTTCTTTACCCGCAGTAATCATCAAGTCGGCAAATTCATCGATAACCAAGACTATATAAGGCAAATAGCGGTGTCCTTCCTCCGGATTGAGCAAGCGCTTTTTAAATTTTTCATTATATTCCTTAATGTTCCTTACCATCGCTTTTTTCAGTAAATCATACCGCATATCCATCTCTTTGGTAAGAGAATTCAATGTTTTTACTACTTTACTGGTATCGGTAATGATCGCTTCTTCTTCATCGGGGAGTTTTGCCAGAAAGTGTCTTTCTATTTTATTGTATAAAGTCAATTCGACTTTTTTAGGATCTACTAAAACAAATTTGAGTTCGGCAGGATGTTTTTTGTATAATAATGAAGTGATAATTGCATTGATTCCGACAGATTTACCTTGGCCCGTTGCTCCTGCTACCAATAAGTGAGGCATTTTGGCAAGATCAAAAACATAAGTCTGATTGGAAATATTTTTTCCAATGGCTATCGGTAATTCCATTTCCGCTTCTTGAAATCGTTTGGACTGTAAAACAGAGCGCATCGGAACGATTTTTCTTACCTTGTTCGGAACTTCAATACCAATGGTTCCTTTTCCCGGCATCGGAGCAATAATGCGTATTCCTAAGGCAGACAGAGACATGGCAATATCATCTTCAAGATTTTTAATTTTTGAAATTCGTATCCCCGCTTCCGGAATAATTTCATACAGGGTAACCGAAGGCCCGACTACCACATCTATTTTTGAAATTTTAATTTTAAAATCGAGTAAAGTTTTAACAATCTTATCCTTGTTTCTTTTCAGTTCTTTTTCATTATAAGTGATATCCAATGCTCCATAATCTTTCAGAAGGTCAAAAGTAGGATATTGGTATTGTGACAAATCGAGTTTCGGATCAAAAGAACCAAATTGATTAACAAGATTTTCTGCTTTTTGGACAATTTCTTCTTCTTCGGCGATTTCCACATGCATATTATCAATACTTGTGGTGTTTGTATTCGTGAGGAATTCTTCGGAAGCTTCTTCTTCCGCTTCTTGAATTAAACTTTCTTCGCCTTTTATTTCCAGTGGAATTTCATCGTTTTCCATTATCCCTACTTCTTTTACCGGAATCAAGGCTTCTTCTTCAACGTAATTCGCATTTGTTCCCTCCTTTGCAGAAGTATTCTTTTTTTTCGGTTTGATTGCCTTAAACCAGGATTTCATCTTTTCATAATCAATCCCGAATTTAAAAATCAATGCAGTGAATATCAAAAGCAAAAGCAGCAGCCAAGAACCGGTGGTACCCATTAAGCGTTTTGAATAAAAAGATATTTGTCTACCATATAAACCACTGTATAAATAATTGGAAGGGAATACCATGGCAGCAAAAAAACTGCCAATATACATGGCAATTAAACCCCATAGCCAAATTTTAATGGTTTTGAACCATCCTTTTTTAAGGATATAATAAACACCGGTATAAAAAAGAATAACCGGGATGATTAAAGAAGCAAATCCAAAACCTTTATATACGAGCAAATGGCCAATATTAGCCCCGATTTTTCCGATAAGATTGCGGGCGGGTTTTCCGGTTAATTCCAAATTTAAGTTACTTTGATCAAAACGCCAGTGAAAAAAATAGGAGATTATTGATAAGAGAGTAATCAAAGCGGCAAATAGAAAAACACTGCCAATGATTAAACGGGTGTTATCACTGACTTTTAAGTTCCTTTTTTTGGAAGTGGTTTTGTTGCTTTTTCTTTTCGTTTTGGCCATTCGTGTTTGTTAACTTACAAAAATCGTAAATTTAAGTGAATATATAAAAAATATCATAAAAAAACTGTCCGGGAAATTCCCGAACAGTTTTAAAAATGTTATAAGGAATTATTTTTTTAGTACTTCGGCTACTTTTTTTCCTATTTCAGCAGGCGATTTTACCACATGGATTCCATGTTTTTCCAGAATTTCCATCTTTGCTTGTGCAGTATCGTTTTTACCACCTACAATCGCTCCGGCATGTCCCATGGTTCTTCCTTTTGGAGCGGTTTGTCCGGCTATAAATGCTATTACGGGTTTTTTGTTGCCGGTTTCTTTGATGTATTTTGCGGCTTCGGCTTCGAGATTTCCTCCGATTTCACCAATCATAACTATGGCTTCCGTTTCGGGATCATTCATAAACATTTCCACGGCATCTTTGGTGGTAGTTCCGATAATAGGATCTCCTCCGATACCGATGGCAGTGGTAATTCCCAAGCCTTGTTTGGCAATTTGATCTGCGGCTTCATAAGTAAGAGTTCCCGATTTTGAAACCAATCCCACTTTTCCTTTTTTAAATACAAAACCGGGCATAATACCCACTTTTGCCTCTCCGGGAGTGATAACACCGGGACAGTTTGGACCTATCAATCTGGTATCTTTGTCTTGGATGTAATCCATTACTTTTACCATGTCCGCCACAGGGATTCCTTCTGTAATGGCAATGATTGTTTTAATACCGGCTTCTGCGGCTTCTTTAATGGCATCGGCAGCAAATGCAGGCGGAACGAAAATTATACTTGTGTCTGCGCCTGTTTCTTCTACGGCTTCTTTTACAGTATTAAATACAGGTTTTCCCAAATGTTCTTGACCTCCTTTGCCGGGAGTAACTCCTCCTACAACATTTGTGCCGTAATCAATCATTTGTTGGGCGTGGAAAGTTCCTTCTCCACCTGTAAATCCTTGTACAATTATTTTTGAATCTTTATTTACTAATACACTCATTTTTGGTTTTTTTGAATTGGGTTAAATATCGGGTTTTTTAATGAATTGAAAACTGACTTTTCAGAATTTTTTTTAAAAAAAATTATTTCATTCTTTCCAAATATTCTCCTGTTTCCGTGTTGATTTTTATTTTATCTCCTTCATTGACAAATAAAGGAACTTTTACTTGCGCACCACTTTCTACAGTTGCCGGTTTTGTGGCATTGGTTGCAGTATTTCCTTTCACTCCGGGTTCGGTATGTATGACTTCCATCACCACGGTTGAGGGCATTTCCATGGTAAGAGGAGTTTCGTCATCGGCTTTGACAATAATGGTCACCATTTCTCCTTCTTTAAGAAATTGCGGGGCATCAATCATATCTTTGGGAAGATGAATTTGTTCATAGGTTTCTTCGTCCATAAAATAATAATTATCTCCATCGTTATAGAGATATTGATATTTTCTGGTTTGTACGCGCACATCATCTATTTTATGTCCGGCAGAAAATGTGTTATCTATAATTTTACCTGTTGTAAGACTTTTTAATTTGGTTCTCACAAAAGCGGGGCCTTTTCCCGGTTTAACGTGCAAGAAGTCAATGATTTTATATATATCATTGTTGTAGTTTATACAAAGTCCTTTTTTTATATCTGAAGTTGTAGCCATAATTATGTTTTTTATTTGTTATCTGTTTTGTATCCTTTTATTATTCCACGAGGGGAATTTTTAATAAATAATAATATCTCATCTCTTTCTTTTGATGCCGGCATCTCTCTTTCTATGAATTCTATTGCCTTTGAAATATTTCCCATTTGTTGGAAAATAATGCGATAGATATTTTGTATTTCAGTAATCGTTTCATTTGTAAATCCGCGGCGTCTCAAACCGATTGAATTGATTCCTACATATTGGGTTGGTTCTTTTGCTGCTTTCACATAAGGAGGTACATTCTTGCGTATCAAAGAACCTCCGGATACCATTGCATGTTTCCCAATCTTTACAAACTGATGAACGGCTGCCATTCCTCCTAATATTGCCCATTCTCCCACTTCCACATGGCCGGCAAGGGCAACATTATTGACCAAAATAGCATGATCTCCTACTACGCAATCATGAGCTACATGTACATTGGCCATAATCAGACAATTTTTTCCCACTTCGGTTTTTCCACTGGCTTTTGTTCCTCTGTTCACTGTTACGTTTTCACGGATGGTAGTATTATCTCCTATGATGGCTAAACTTTCTTCTCCTTCAAATTTGAGATCTTGTGGCTCGGCGGCAATTACGGATCCGGGAAAAATTTTGCAATTTTTTCCAATCCGTGCTCCCTCCATTATAGTTACATTGGGTCCAATCCAGGTGCCTTCTTCAATCTCTACATTGTTTCCGATGGTTGTAAAAGGCTCGATTACTACATTTTTGGCAATTTTTGCCCCAGGGTGTATATAGGCTAAAGGTTGATTCATTTTTTCTTTTATTTATCTTTATCTTTTCTTACGATTTGGGCCATTAATTCGGCTTCTGCTACCAGTTGATTATTGGCATAAGCATAGGCTTGCATTTGACAAATACCTCTTCTAATGGGGGAGATCAATTCCGCCTTAAATATCAATGTATCTCCGGGCACCACTTTTCTTTTGAATTTTACATTATCCATCTTCATAAAATAAGTCAGATAATTTTGAGGATCTTCCACTGTAGAGAGCACTAATATTCCGCCTGTTTGTGCCATCGCTTCCACTTGCAAAACTCCGGGCATAACAGGTGTGCCGGGAAAATGACCTACAAAAAAAGATTCATTCATAGTGACATTTTTCATTCCCACTACATGTGAATCGGAGAGTTCCAGAATCCGGTCAATCATTAAAAAAGGAGGTCTATGAGGCAACAAACTCATGATTTTTTCTATATCCATTAACGGAGGTTTACTCAAATCAAATTGCGGTACTTTGTTGCGTTGTTCATTTTTGATGATTTTTTGCAATTTTTTGGCAAAATGAGTATTTACTTTATGTCCGGGCTTATTGGCAATTACTTTCCCTCTGATTCTTGTACCGATTAGTGCCAAGTCCCCTATAACGTCCAGTAGTTTATGGCGTGCAGCTTCATTAGGCCATTGAAGAGAGAGGTTGTTAAGAATCCCGTTTGGCTTGACATTAAAATCGTCTTTATTGAAATAATCTTTTAGTAGTTCCTTGGTTTCTTCGGAGATGGGTTTGTCGACAAACACAATAGCATTACTCAAATCACCTCCTTTGATTAATCCGCTTTTAAGCAGATATTCTAATTCATGTAAAAAGCTAAAAGTGCGAGCAGGTGCGATTTCGGTTTTAAAATCTTTTAAATCTTTTAAATAGGCATTTTGCGTACCTAAGACTTTAGTGCCAAAATCTACCATTGCGGTGATTTCATATTTGTCAGAGGGCATAATGAGAATTTCGCTTTCAGTCTCGGGATCTACATAAGAAATAATATTTTTTACTATATATTCTTCTCTTTCTTTATCTTGTTCAACCACTCCGGCCTCTTCAATCATTTCTACAAAATA